>JAABUQ010002260.1_pt1 | contig 38706 bp, 38 predicted proteins | sample 5560001 | NCBI WGS metagenome assembly JAABUQ01 (sample SAMN10711888, study PRJNA513371) | rock metagenome | isolation source: Antarctica rocks | place: Antarctica: Victoria Land, Finger Mt nord | collected 2015-12-18 | reverse complement strand
GCTGTATGGGACCTTGCATCGTGATGAGGGGGGAGATGGAGATGCGGGGGAGGGAGAGGGAGATGGAGAGGGGGTGGCTGCGGCCCGCGAGCCTGGAGAGGGGACGTCAGTGTCGGTGATTCTTGGGCTGTCAGACGCGGAGCTGGAACCCAAGGTGGAGTTGAAGGCAGAGGGGAAGGCAGAGGGTAGTGGCCAGGCAGGAAAGAAGAAGAAGAACAAGAAGAACAAGAAGAAGGGGAAGGGGAAGGGGAAGGAGGGGGCGGAGGAGAAGGGGCCTGTGGTGGAGTAGGAGCGAGTCAAGCTGGGCGGCATAGTATCAGATAGAAGCTTGCTTGGTCTGGCAGTCAGTACGCCAAGACAGAGAAAGGACCATGCTTCAAGCGAGTGCAATATGAATGTGCAAATCTTAACTGTGGAACACTGCACCGATGTTATCCTGGGTTGAGACTGTGGTCATTCCAGCTGCTAGGTTATAAGAAGAGTAGTATCACTTCATTGTAGCTTCTACAGCGATCTCTCGATATATTTTACTGACCATCAGCGTCCTTTCCCCTGCCTGGTGGTACGGACCAATGTTTTCATTACAGAATTGAGGGGGAGACCAAACCTGAAAACCGAACTCTCACCCTAAAGTAGACGTACCACGTTGAGCATCATACATCATTACTGGAGATCCACTTGATGTTCCTTACCTCATGAGTGTTCCGTGTCCAACGAAAAAGACTATCGCCTTTTACCCGCGTGCTGTGCTTCAGTATATCTTTGGAGATCCTTCAATCCTGATGGCACCTTGCATATCTTGCCCATCCAGCCTCTCTGCCCTATCGAGTCAATACTGGACTGTTAACTTTCAAAGGTTTACCGACTTCTCCTACTGGAAACATTCCGCGCAATGATTCGAGGAATCAAAATCCTTTCAGGAACATGGTGGCCAGCAAACCAATTTCCGAACGGCTGCGCCTTCTGCATCCATACTCCGCATAAACGGTCAATTGGTACATGGCCACTAGTTGGTCCCATTATAATGTTAAGGAACTAAACCAAGGCAATGGTGGCACGGTCCGAGCCATTGGCAATTTACTTTACCTGTCGGCGTGGGATCGTCAATTTTATCCAATAGTCTTCCTTCTCGCAGCGCCTTTCCACGCCACAACGAAACGTTTCGTTGCAGCATTGTATTTATAGTAAAGTAAGTACACCAGCGGCTAATCTGGCTGATAACAATGATCGTGTAGGTTTTATCTGTGAATTATGAAACATTTCCTTCTCCATTCGATCTCATGATCACTGTCTTGTCTTAGATGTTGCCCACGATCCCTTTCCTCTGCAACATCGAACATGGCACTATCCCGTCAGTTCTCACTATCTGTTGAGCTATCCAATCTCGTTCCTCTAGCACCACTTGCCAAAGCCGGCGCTGGTGCGTTGCTCAATCTTCTTCGAGAGTGTCGAGATGAGGGGTACGATCCAGTAACGGAGGAGGATCTTGCGATGGTGTTCGGCAGGAACAGGATCGACCCGAAATTTGAGAGCACCTTCCGTACAGCTGTCCGGCATTCCGCGGTGCACAGGATCTCCGATATAGCTGAGCTGATGCTAGAAGCCGGAGCAGGTCCTACGGTCAGAAGAAGTTTGAAAGAGCCTGCATACTTTAGTACCGTCCTCCAACTCAGCCTCTTGACATGGACGCACGAGTTGAACAGCCTGGCAGCCTCATTGGCACAAGCTTTGGATCGCCGATCAAAGCAATCCAACGACCCAAAAGCACCACCAAGATACGATGCGCTGAAAAATACCTTGCGAGCATGCCGGGAGCAAACGAGTGGCTTCATGTGGGAGCTAATAATCTCTGCCGTGGACAAGAAGCTCTCTCCCTTTTATCCTAACAACAACGGAGGTCAATGGTACGAGTATCGGCCAGTGCCATTACCTGTCTTACAGGCTCTATTGGACGCATTTACTGCTGTTCAACACCTGCCCCAGGCCACTCTAGTCCGTGTTGCTACTTTCACGGGGGTTTCCACCATTATTGTGTGGGCACATCACGTTCTTGGTCTGACTGTACTTGTCGATGGCGGTAAAGACCGCATCAAATTTGGAGATGGTCCAGAGTCGGTCTACATTAGCGCACTCCAGGAAAGAGAGGGCGAAATTGTCCCAGCGTCAGCCGCATTGGTTAATGAGACGAATGATCTGTTGTTCGAAGTGGTCCAATCCATCGAGGACGTGGATCTTCAGGCGGCATCTAGACATTCTGTTGCCGGATACGGGCTCTGGGTCATTGAATTCGATGTGCAAGAGCCTGATGTTATCCAGACTCTGATACACACGATTGTTGCGTCTTGTATACAGCTAGTGGAAGAACAGTGGCAAGCAGCCCACCAAGACTCTGAAAACAGCCACCGTGGCAGGAACATATATCCATCTACCAGAAGAATCCTTCGAGTAGCCAATCTGATGTTCCCTGGGCACAGTAATGGGCTTGAAGGACTGGCGAGCGATAAAAATCGAGACAATTGCCTTTTGCAGTCTGAATGGGTTGTCGAGCAACTTCCTTCGACCTTCAAAGGATATATCGAACAATCAAAGTACCCCGAAGCTCAGAAGGCTGCCAAAATCACGTTGCATAAGCTATCGCATCTCCTAGCACATATGATACTTGTTCTTTCAATGTCCGAGAACGTCGAGAAATACCCAGCATTATCCCTCGATTTCCAGGTACTCAAGAAAGAGCGCTGGATGCCATTTCGACTGCCGAATGCAATCGATGCATTTGAGTCCCTGACGACCCTTTTGGCTGGACGCAATAGCCCGCATAGTTCCGGAGATGTTGGACAGGCATCAGCAATAAGCTGTTGGGGTTGGTGCATTTGTCTTGGATCAATAATTGGAGACGATCCTAGTTCGCTTTTCCCGAGCCTTGCTGTGCTCCAGGGAGTCCCCAGAAGAGAAGGGGAGAGAAAACGTCTGATCATTGATGGTCATACGAGCGATGTCCACGGCGCCAAGAAAAAGAACATCGGAGGTCAGTACGACATCACCGCAAATCCAGGGGATCCCATCGCATTAGAAAGTTGGACACGCCCCGGGAAAACTAGATACTTTGTTGCAGCGACTGAGAACGCATTCGAGGTCGCAAAGGTCTACACCTGCAATTCTGTTACAGACCCTGCCGCGTCTCAAAGTACCACGATTGGGTTCCGCGGCATGCAGGAGGTCTACTGGGACATGGTTCATCTACCGGCGTGTGAGCATCCTGTTCGCTCAGGCCAGACCATGACTCTGCCTTTGGATACATGGGCATTCCACGGGTTCGGACGACCCGACCTTCGACCGGGCGGGCCAAACTCTGCAGCGATTGACTACACCAAGTGCTTACATGGTTCCACACATGTGGCATTGACAGCTGGCAACAACCCTGCACGATATATCATGTTGGCAGGACAGAAATTCATACCCTGTGATCTGGAGGATCCAGCAGGACAGCAGGCGGCCAAAGCAAATATCTATAGTGCGCAATACCTCAGAAACCCGGACTGCTGCCTCGAATGTGCCATCAACCAAGTGACATACTATCGACGCGGCCGCCACGTCGGCCTCATTCTTTGAAGTTGTGTAGCTAGCTAGACACCAGCGAAAGACCTCCGATCCGTCAAGACCACTTCAGCACATCGGACCTCTAGCATGTTATGGGTTCATCTGGATGTATTGCAGAGCTTATGTTTACTATAATCACCGTGCTTAGCCTAGAGATCTGAGCCTCGGCCTGTGACCTGGAACGCCGCAAGCTCAAAGATTAGAGCTTATGTTGTATCCAAGGCTTTGGATGAATGCTCGAGCATTGAGGATCATCACTCGCTGTGAGGACTACATTGCTGCCTGTCCCCGAACTCCACAACATTCGTTGCGGGTGCCTGAAAAACCGAGTTCCAATAAAATGAGGGAAATCTTCAAGAGGACGGTGGATCTGGCTTCCACGTGCCCATCCAAGAGAGGATAGCTAGAAATTCCACTAGCAAGAAGCAACCACAAATTTCCGGTAATTAATACTGTCTTTCAAAAAGCTCAACGACAGAACAGACAAACGTGTATACCAACAGCCATCACTGGCATGAGCTACAATCATCTCGCTTGCCCAGGCCACCGAAAGCCAATCCTGGCAGTCGGCCCTCTTTACCGAGCCCTCCGCTACTCGACTCACCATTAACGACTATCCACGGATTAAAAACCCAGAAGACCAGACCCAGCCGTTACTGAGCTGTGCATATAGCAAGCCCTCTACAACGTCTACCACCCCCATTTTAACGATCTCGCCCACGTCAGCTGGAGCCTGCTCTCTTCTGCACGGCTCCACTTTGACGACTCAGCATGGGAGCTAGGAAACGGAACCTTGGGTATCTAGATATCCCTCAAGCACTGGATCAGTCATAGCTAGAACGGGCATGGGGGGAGAGATACAAAGACCTAGTCAAGCTAGGTTGGAGACGATCTATTGGTATTTCGCTTCAGTACAAGATTATCGTAGATATGTGCGTGAGTATACACGAATCAGAAACTCGAATCTACCTTTAGTGAAGCAGCTGTATCTTCTCGAATTCAGTGCCATGGCAATGATACGATGGGTAGCAGGATTCAGCGACATATACATGACCAGACACGAGACGAGGTTTCTGACCGGTCATCTTGCATATCATCACAGTAACCTAAGCGACAACGCAGTATAACCACAAGTCACTTAATATCGAGAAATGCGACGTCCAAGCAGTATATCATACAATTCACAAGCCAAACCCAAACCTAACCCGACCCAGCATATCAAATCCTCCGTTCCCACCCCCTCAAGCCCCTTTCGAATCCCCGAACCCCCAACCCCAACCCCCATAAAACCCTGCTCTGTGACCACGCAAACCTCAATACTTCGGCGGCGGCGGTGGCGCATACTGCCCCTGCTGTCCCTGATACCCCGCCTGCTGCCCCTGAGGATACCCATACCCCTGCTGGGGCTGCTGACCATACGCACCATACTGCTGCGGCTGCTGCTGGTTCGGATACGGTGGCTGCGAGGGGTGGCCATATTGCGGCTGCGGCGGGCGGTAACCTTGCTGTTGCGGGGGGTAGCCTTGCTGCTGCCCGTAGCCCTGGGGTTGTCCGTAGCCTTGCTGCTGCTGGCCGTAAGGTGGAGCTGGGCTGTATGATTGGCTATTTTGCTGGAAGGCGGCTTGGTTGGCGGCGGGGTGGGACTCGTCTTGTTCATCGTAGGAGGCGTCGATGGCGCCGAGGAGCATTTTGAGGGTCTGCGGCGGTTACGTTAGTGTGTCCGTTGGCGTCTGTGGTTTGCTTACCCAAAGGTGAGGGGTCAGGTCGACGGGAGGGACGGCCTTCATCATCTCGGCGGATTCGCTCTCGTAATCTGGAAGGGGTGAGTGAGGAGTCGAGACGGAAGCACGGCTTGGGGGTGTGGCTTACTGGAGGTACAATCGAGGAGCTTGCCGACTTCGGGGTCGCTGTCAAGCCGAGCGAGGAACTGTCTGGCGCCTTCGTCCTTGCCGACTTGGGCGAATTGGAAGGAGATGGCGCCGGGACCGTATCTTGAACGTGAACAAGCATCTGAGGCGTAGCGAATTGCCTCGAACAGAACTTGTGGCTTCTCCGGCATGGGCGCTCCGTCTGTGATGCAGAGCAGCAGAATAGGTTTCTGGAGCGTATTCCCATAGACCTGCTGAAGGACAAGTGGCGTATCAAGCACTTTCTTCTTCAGGTTCTCGCCCAATGGGGTCGTGCCCCTGAAGGGGGCTTTCGATATGATCCTCTGAACAGTAGCTACGTCACGTAGGTTATCGAGATTGCGCAAGTACATCTTGTTTGGATCCAGGGGTCTCCCTCCTTCGTCCTCAGCAACCGTCCAGTTCATGAACCGCATTGAGATACCGTCGTCGTCGAATAGTGTTGCCGCGGGCACGACGCAGCTCAGGATGAAGTTCAGATCTTTGACTCGTGGTGGGGGTTCATTTGGAATCATCGGTTCGTTGTCCGTTTCGAAGGCCATGGACCCGCTATCATCTAGTCTTTTCAGCTTTGCTTGTTTCCGTATAAGGGCTTTTCGATTTCCTACCTATATATAAGATGATGTCGAACAGGGCTAGCTTGACAAGGTCGCGGCCAACCTCCAACGGAATGCCCCACTGCCTGCACAGCTGCTCAACCTTGGCTGGCGCCTGCGATGCGATTCTGTCCATTCGAGGATCGTTCAGCGGTATCATGTTCTGCAGACGCTTCTCCTGGATGACATCTTGTAACAATTTCTTGTACCCGGCGATGTCCTGCGGACTCGCTTGCTGCGCCGGAACTCCGGCAAAAGGAAGACCGCCACTCTGCGGTTGTGCCTGATACTGACCTTGCTGTGCCGGGGGTCCCGAAAATGGTAGACCGCTGCTCTGCGGTTGAGTCTGATAATGACCTTGTTGTTGCTGTGGGTTCTGTTGTCCATACTGACCGGATTGGCCCTAAAGTATCAAAGGGATTAGCTCAGCTTGACCATGTCCGACATGTTCTGATTCGTTATGCATTCCAAAAGGCAGCGATGTTCTTAAAGAAGCCGTATTCTCAAATGTGATCGAGGAGGTTCCAGATCCTCCAGTGCTCAGGCTGCTGGACAGAATCGACAAGCTCACAGCCGTCTTATGCTATCGAGTCTCTAGTTGATAGTAAACTGGGAAGACCACGTATATCAATTTCCGTAACGCACAAAGTCTTTGCTGTTGGATTGAATACTTTGACTGCACAACATGCCATCCTGAGGAGCGTATTCAGGCGAGACCCCTTAAGAATTCCAAGTAGTGGGTACTAAACATGTGTTTAGGCCAACAACCGGTGCAGGCCCCGTACCATGGAAGGGAGGATGACAGAAAGCTTCATTTAAGGCAGTGGGTATTTGCACAATTTATCAATACTTAGGAGAAAAGACTAGCTCACCGGACTGTTGCCAGGGTACGCCTGATATTGGGACTGCCCAGGCTGTAAAGCATCAGAGATTTCGTAGTCACAGAAAACACCTGAAGTGTCTCACATATGCACCAGGCTTCTGCCCCAGAGGCCCCGACTGCAATTGCAGGGGATAACCGCTTTGTTGAGGTGGAGCTCCATACCCCCCAGCCTGGCCCTGGCCGGCCGCGAGCTTGGATGCGAGCTATTGAGGAGATTAGTGAGTATCGGCCGCCTTCGAGCGACGAATAGAGATGAAAGAGATCAAAGACGCCAACGTTTGGAGAGCTTCACTTACGCCCATTGTATAGAAGATGAATAAGAACAGTTCAAAAAGAAAAAGCGGTATGTTACGAAGTAGAAAAGAAAAACTTGAAGAATTCGAAAACGATCATTGAAGACAATAGAGAAGAAAACACAGCGATGTAAACGAGAGATATATGGGTCGATTGTTCGCGACTGAGAAGCAAACCGCAGCAAGCCGCAAGCTGAAAATTGCTCGCAGCTAGTGTATGCAGGGATCGGCGCCCATGGAGAGACGGTTGGGCTCTACCCGTCGCATTAAGCCCATCCAAGTGCCTTGGAAATCTTCATCCTCGCAAGTTTGATTCGCCAGGGTCGCAGAGGGGAGTCCTCTGCGGAGAGCTTGACGAAGCCCAATGGAACGCCCGTAGACTTGTAAAAATGCTCGCTTTGTTGCAGGTATCCGTATCCGAAGCCCAAGAATTGCCATTGGGCGCCGCCATCATAAGGTAGGCAACAGCGAAGTATCGAACATTTTGAAGTGCAAATTTCGTAAAACGACAACTACTCATAATTGCTCTATGCCCCAACATTGTAGACTGTTGCTAAAGTACTCACATGCTTGAAGGCAACACATATGAACTCAAGAAATCACTCTCCCGGCTGTGTTAGTGCGTGAACAAGCTACATTCGGAACCCTCATTCGATGAATTGTGGCATAAGTAGGGAAAGCTCTCGCACGACACCGGTGAAGCATCTGATGTCGAAATGGATATCGACGGGCGCGGCCATGGAAGACCAGTCTCCCCATATCTTGAAGAGGTCCAGTCGCCTATGTCCAATTGATTTCCATCATGGTCCGTCTTCAGGCATACCGGGTCGATGAATGCTGGACGATGAAAGTTCGTGGCCATTTGTATGGTGGTATCATGATATTACTCGACACGCCCACGTCTGTTCCAGCAGTTATGTTCCCGAACCCCATGACCTTTGCATCCAAGGCCGACAAGTGATCTATAACGAATACTCGCAGTCAGTTAGAAAATGTAGCATTTTGGAGCAGCCGAGTGATGATTGTTCAGGTGCTCTAGGTAGGCCTATTGAAGCAGTTGTTGGTTGCCGTTAAGCCTTTCCTGGCTATCAGGGACCGCGATTTCTTGTAGGACTGACCTGCCCTTCCTTCGACGAAGGCTTGCTAGTCTTTACGTGTCGTTGCAATAGAGTGGTTATTTCGACTTTGCAACGAGTAACCTGGGCCAAATATCGACGCCCTGTCGAAAGCCCAGGCCAGATGGATTGATGGAAGGGACCAAGGGGCCTACAGAATGGGTTAGTCCATTTCGCTTAAGTAAGTCGCTCCTTCCCGTCAAAGCTTGGCCTCGCAGGGATCTTCGTGGCTTCCTGCCTTCGTCGTTTCGGCTTTACATGATGGTAATGTTCGAATAGTCCTTTTCGGACCACCTGCGAACACGCCATACTCCAAGCAGTCTCTCGGCGGCCACCTGTGTCATGTCCCTCAAGTGGCAGTTAAAGAAAACGTAACTTCGAGCTGCACGAGCTCTCGGTGCCCTTGGCACCACAAGCTGAGAGATGGGCGTCTGCCTCTCTTGCTACAGAGGTTGGTTGGAAGCCGTAACAATCCATGAGGACCTGACTGATGGATCAAGGTCTTGCGGGTCGCCCTCGAGATGGGCTCTACGAACCCGCCTTAGCAGATACGGAGCGTGAGGCAGTGGCCGATCTGCTCCAGTACCTTGAGAACGTATGTCTCGCGCCCCTGCAGCAAGCGGTGTTCGCTGACATGTTCGGTATCAGAGAGGTGAAACAGACTTCTTCTCAGGGCAACCTCTACAAGCACTCAGTATCTTGGTCTATTCGGATAATGTCGACCTTCAACGAAGTGCCAGCTTGACCTTTGCCGAGATCACTGAGCGAGGTAACGGGTGCCCAGAATCTTCGTGCTGGCTATTCCCTCACGCCTGTGAATAGATGTTCGCGAAGTCGACCGTACCACCCTCGAGCCTATACTCTCGCTCCTGGAAAACAACGATATAGAGGTCCAGCGAGCCGCAAGCGCAGCTCTAGGCAATCTGGCGGTCAACAGTACGTTCCGTCTTCAGTATCTGCATCATACACTGACGGAAGAAAAGCCGAGAACAAAGTAGCTATTGTCCGACTTGGCGGGCTCTCACCGCTCATACGCCAGATGAACTCGCAGAATGTTGAGGTCCAGTGCAACGCAGTTGGCTGCATTACAAATTTAGCAACCCACGAAGAGAACAAAGCTAAAATAGCGCGGTCTGGGGCGCTGGCACCTCTGACTAGGCTTGCGAAGTCGAAGGACATGCGAGTACAGAGAAATGCTACCGGAGCTCTGCTGAACATGACGCACTCAGGTCCCTCCCCTCTGGACGTTAAGCAGGTTGGCTAAATGACTGACTGGTACCAGATGAAAATCGACAACAGCTTGTCAACGCGGGAGCTATACCGGTCCTTGTCCAATTACTATCTTCCCCTGACGTCGACGTGCAATATTACTGTACTACTGCCCTCAGCAACATCGCGGTAGATGCGGGCAATAGGAAGAAGCTTGCGCAGACCGAGTCTCGTCTTGTCCAATCCTTGGTGAACCTGATGGACGCGACCCCGAGCCGCCAACAGGACCTGCCATCCCCAAAGGTGCAATGTCAAGCTGCCTTGGCTCTTCGCAATCTTGCTTCGGACGAAAAGTACCAGCTCGAAATCGTTCGAGCAAAGGGGTTGCCCCCGCTTCTTCGACTCCTGCAATCCTCGTATCTACCACTTATCCTCTCCGCCGTTGCATGTATCCGGAACATCTCAATACATCCCATGAACGAATCTCCAATAATCGAAGCAGGGTTTCTGAAGCCTCTCGTTGAACTCCTTGGCTCCACAGACAATGAGGAAATCCAGTGCCACGCTATTTCTACCTTACGAAACCTCGCAGCTAGCTCCGATCGCAATAAACAGTTGGTCTTAGAGGCTGGAGCGGTGCAGAAGTGCAAGGAGCTTGTCCTCAGAGTTCCGTTGAGCGTTCAGTCAGAAATGACAGCTGCCATTGCTGTGCTGGCATTGAGCGACGAATTGAAGAAGGATCTATTGAACCTCGGAGTATTTGATGTCCTGATCCCTCTGACGGATTCCGAGTCGATCGAGGTGCAAGGAAACAGTGCTGCCGCGCTGGGAAATCTGTCATCAAAAGGTGGGTTTGCTCCCGTACAGCCACTAGAGCTTCTTGCTAATCCTGAGACCAGTCGGCGATTACTCAATCTTCATCAAAGACTGGACGGAACCTAATGGTGGCATTCATGGATACATGAACAGGTTCCTAGCCAGTGGTGACCCAACCTTTCAGCATATCGCCATCTGGACCCTACTTCAGCTTCTTGAGTCCGAAGACAAGAAGCTCGTTGAGCTCGTCTCGAAAGCGGACGATGTCATCAAGATGATCAAAGACATCTCGGAGAAGAACGTGGACTCGGATGATGAGGACGGCGAGGATGGCGAGGGTGAAGTCATCGCCCTTGCAAAGCGGTCATTGGAACTCCTCGGTAAGGGTCCAGAGCAACCAGGTTCGAGGCAGACCCTCGTGGAAGGCTAGGAGTTCATGCTCGGTCAGTCGGGTGGTTTTTTGGGTCATTGTTGTCGACTGCTCTACAGTATCGTATTGTGCATTTATTCGTTGCAAGGCGTCCCGGTAAATCAATCCAGCAGATGGGATTGGCTTCATTCAGCGGGGCGTCGAAAGGACTTGTCAACCGTGGACAGACGGGTGATCTGCGGTACGGTTATGGGATCGGTATACTAGAGTTGTATACCTTGGTGGCGTGTGCGTTTCTATTGAGTAAATAGCCATAACTTCTTCAGTAAATTAGATATTGTTCTTCCACGCAATGCATAGCAACGTGACCGTCGAAAGTGCAATATAATTGCAACTATATACATATCGATCACCGTCGACGAAAAGTACACCACACCTCATCTTTCCCTCAATCCTCGTCCTTCATCCCTTCCCAAAGCACCCTCCCCGTCCGCCCAATCGAACACCTCCTCGCCAATATCTCCTCCACCTTCTGCTTCACCCCAACCTTCCCCTTCCGTCCCTTCACCATCGCCCTCACCAGCTCCTTCATATTCCTCTCCTCCCCCTCCACCACCTTCGCCATCACCTCCCGCTCCAGCGGCAACCCCAGACCCCCATACGGATAACTCATATAACTCCCCTCCCCCAGCATCGCCATCTTCTCCTTCCCCGACATATCCACAAATCGATCCACCTCCGCATCCGTCACGTCCTGCAGTCTCGCTGGCTCCCACACCGGCTTCGTTGCAGGCTTGTGGATCAGTTTCGCGGAGACGCCGTTCACGAAGTCCGGGTGCGCCATGAATGTCGCGGCGATGTGCGCTTCGCGCTGGAAGGTGTCGGTGATGTTGAGGGTCTTGCCGATGATGAGCTGGCGGAGGGCGACTTTGAGGCTTGTGGGGCTCTTCTCGTGCAGCGTTTCTAGGGTCGTCGACGCCCATTCTTGTATAGCTGTGTCCTGGTTCTCGGAAGCTTCGCGCTCGAGCGCCGCCATGATTTCCTCGACTGTGTTTGGGGCGAAGCAGCGGTCGATTGCTTCGCGCAGCGCGCCGGCGATGAGGATCGGCTCGTCGTGCGGGAGGCCGGAGCTGAATTCCTCGATTGTGGCGTCGATGCTCTGGTGGCGCTTCTCGATGGAGTCGTAGTCCTTGAAGACGAGCTCGCTGAGGCGGGCGGTCAGGGAGGAGAGCGTCGAGGAGTGGATGTAGTGCGTCGCCACGCCTGTCCAATATGCTTGTACCCCCTTCAGCGTCGCGCTTGTCAGCGCTAGATACCGCCCCAGTTGCCCTTCGAGCCGGGGCAGGAAGAAACTCCCGCCGACGTCGGGGAAGAACCCGATGCTGGTTTCAGGCATGCCGAACATGGTGCGCTCGGTTGCGATGCGGAAGGGCGCGTGCACGGAGAGGCCGACGCCGCCGCCCATGGTGATGCCGTCCATGTATGCGATGTAGGGTTTTGGGTAGGTGGCGATGAGGTGGTCGAGCTGGTATTCGAGCTGGAAGTAGGATGTCGAGGCGGCGATGCCGGAGGGGCCGGTGGTGTTTTGTTGGGCGAGGGCGGCGACGTCACCGCCGGCGCAGAAGGCACGGGGGCCTGTCCCGGAGATGAGGACCATTTGGGCGAGGTCGGAGGAAGCCCATTCCTGGAGGGAGGGGTGGTCAGTGGGGTGGGAAGGGGTAGGAGAGGCGGGGAGGGAGGGCGGACTTTGAGTCGGGGGATTATTTTGCGGGCCATGGAAGCGTTGAGGGAGTTGAGCTTCTTGGGGCGGTTCAGCTCGATGGTGCGGACGCCGTAGATGTTGTTGAAGAGGACGTCGTCGGGGTCGTCGCCGGGCTGTTCTTTGGGTATATCGGGGGTGGGCGTACTTTCAGCCATCTTCATTCAATGTCAGCGCCATTGCTTCGAAGCTGTCTTAGGATATGTTGTCACCTTTGGTGCTTGAGTGGAGAACGCTGGGTTTTGTATCTTCGCTTTGAGAGGCATGATGACGGGCCGTGACCGCGAGAACCGGCTCAGCGGTATATATAATGGCGAGCAACAGGGCCGGAGAAACATCAATGGCAGTACTGAAGGTGGGTTGGCCATTGAGCCTCGAAGATGAGGAGTAGCTTGTTTTCAGCATCATCCTCGGGACTCTGGTTCGGAGCTGGACCCCTGTCTGCGCCAAGCCTTTCCTGACCTTCCTCCCACCGAGAGCCCAATCCTCCACAACCATGTCGAACAACCTCCCACCTCTCGCCCATCCAGGCTTGAGGCTTGCTCCGTCTTCTAAGTACACCTCCGGCCCAGGCACACATATCTACGACTCCCATATCTACGCCTCGCTGGCCGGCGTGCCCACCCTCGACAACTCCACCAAGGCCCCCACCCTCTCCATCCCACGACTGCTCGCCTCGTCTGCCAGCTCCGATGTCCCTTCCGTCAATGTTTCAGTCACGAATACTCTACCAAAGGTGGGCAGCATAGCGATCGCCAAAGTCACAAGATGTATGGTCAGGCAGATCAATGTTGCGATTCTCGTGGTCGACGAGGAGGTGTGCGGAGATGAATGGGCAGGAGTAGTGAGGAGGGAGGACGTGCGAGCTACCGAGAAAGAAAAGGTCGTCATCGGAGAAAGCTTTCGGGTCGGAGATCTGATCAGGGGAGAAGTGGTGCGTAACCTGCCTGGCCTAAGATTTTTGGCCTAAGATGAGCGTTGTGCTGGTGCTGCCATTGAGCTTTTGCTCGCTTCGTAGGATACAGACAGAAGACTATATGTCATTGGGACCATGGCATTACTGAATTTCTGCAACATAGATCAGCCTCGGAGATCAGACCAATTACTATCTTACCACCGCACGGAATGAGCTGGGAGTCATGATGGCGAAGAGCGAGGCGGGCAACAACATGTTTCCGATCAGTTGGAAGGAATTCAAAGACCCTGTCACGGGTGAGACAGAGACTAGGAAAGTCGCGAAGCCGGTTTGAGGCTATGAGCACGAGGCTCAAGAGATGATGACGCCGCCGCCGCCATCGCAAGCTGTCCATGACATAGGACGAGCTCACCAACGAGTGCCTTGACTCAAGAGCAAGAACACGAACCGGAGCGGAATAGATCACTTTGTACAGTAGCCACCCTAGGGTGTGGTCCGCCAAAGTGAGCTCCCAGAACCCGTGGTCATAGCTTGGTGGGCTAATGTAACCAGAAAAGTCCTAAGTGAAGCTTTATCAAGTCCAGTGATAGATAGTAGATCATTTGCAACTTGTCAGTAAAGTAACAACTGCATTGGAGCAGCCCTCTCCATTGTCACCTTACTTGACTCATGACGGCGATCTTCCTTGTATCTCCGATGCTATGCTTGAGTGTCCACAACAATCTATACTCTCAGAGACCTCATCTATTCTCTGTCTAGTTGCTCTCGATTGTCAGACCGGGAACGGAGGAAGGTAGATCAACCCATCACTATTGACAATTCATGAAAGACCAAATGCATGAGTGCTCTGCTGCTCGGTGCCGAGTACTGGCCATGGTGATGGTACATTCTAATATCAGATATCAATCTCCATGCGAGAGGACTTCAATCAAGTAATCAAAGTTCGCTAGCTATATGACATCTGTACAACTAAATGTCTCATACCCATTCTATGTATGTCTATACCCTCTATACCGTATCCCATCCTTCTTCTTAAACGGCAACTTCTCGCTCTTCTTCCTCACCAGCTCCACATTCGCCCCCTCAATCCCCGCCCGCTGCATCACCCCCGCCGTGCCCTCATCCCAAACACTCCTAAACAGCGCCACGCCTACCGGCAAAACTCTGTATCGATCCATAAAGCTCCTTAGCTTGAACCCATCCCGCTTGACTTTCTTCCTTATGGCCTCCGCATCCAACTCCTTGCCATCCTGATGCTGCAACACAAACACCGACAGCCGATGATACGGCGCGCCCTTCTGCGCATACGGCGGCAACCAAGGCAGCACCAACTGGCTCGCCTTGCCCTCCAGCGCCGCCAGCGGCAAACTCGTCGCCGTCGGCGCGATCGGGATGTTGACGGCTAGGAAATGGCAGCGGTACTCGAAGCCATCGGTCTCCGTGTTCGGGACGTCGGGGTCCACGACCACAATGCTAACGAGCCGGGTTCCTTTATCGAAGACCTGCACGTGGAGCCTGGCGGGCTTCTCGCTGATGCGGGATTCTGCGAAGGCGCCGGGCTGGATGTTGTGCCGGCCGAAGGCGAGGGTCACTTCGGCGACCATGTCGATGTGGGGGAGGATGTCTGGGACGATGTGCATTTGGGTGATGCGCTGCTCTTGGACTTTGCGCCGGTAGGAGCGCCATTGCTGGTTGGCGAGGTGGCGGTAGATGGGGCGGTTCATGTCGCCTGAAGGTTTGGGAGTTGTTAGCTTAGATAAAACCGTCTTTGGAATGCAGAGAAAAGAGAGCCAGTCCCTGCGGGACAGAGATAGAAAGAAGGTGAAAAAGTCAAGACATACCCTCCCCATCCTCGAACCTCTTCTTGATAACCGGATCATTGGCATCCGCCAACACCTTCAACTGCTCCAAATACTTGTGCATCGCCACCAGCTTCCCCTTCTTGCTGACCTCCCCCCCAAGCTTCGATACATCCGTCGCCTCCACCTTCGCGATCCGTTTCCTCTCCTCCTCGATCTGCTTCAGCTTGACCTCCCGGTCTGCAGCGAGGATCTTGCGCGCTTCTTGGAAGCATTGGTAGGGCAGTTGCTCGAAGGGGATGTTGCTGGTGCTGGCGAGGGCGGCGCGGCGCCGACGGGAGCCGATGGGGAGGAGGCCACGGGCGGCGAGGAGGTGCTCTTCTTTGCGGGTGTGGATTGTGTTGGGGTCGAGGGGAGGGGATGGTGCGGAGGGAGGTGTGGGCGTGAGGGAAGCTTCTTCGTGGAGGAACGATGTGGAGGTAATGGTTCGTTGGGAGAGGAGGGTGGGGATGTCCGGGGGTTTGGTGCGTCGTAGGCATCTGGTAGCTGGTCGGATCACATAGACGGGTAGCGCCATGGCAATGGCACACAGAAATGGAGTACCTAGCTGATGGTTGAAGGTTTGTGAGGAAAGGTCCGCAGAATCCCTGGAGGACCATTTCTTGGCGCGCTTTTTGGGGGAGCACTCTCGTCGACCTCCAAGACTGCCTAGGTCATCGTTCTCCGCCAACATGGCCTGTCATAGCTTGCGGAGCTCAATGAAGAGCCTCCGCAAAGCCTCCATTGGCACTTCCTTGATCCGAGATCCATTAATGGTACACATCCATTCCCAATTATTCAGCACCAGCTAACAGCTCCACCAGCAATGTCTCGCCCCCCATCTCACCCGCTCCATGGCCACAGAAGTCGCCCTCCCCTCCCCATACCCCATCATAACAGATCTCTCCCGCCTCCACCCCTCCCTCACACCCTCCATCCCCGCCCTCCGTCCCCCTCCACCAGTCCCCGAAGTCCTCACCACCATCTACTCCTTCCCCACCATGGAGCCCCTCCGCTTCGCCTCCTACCCATCCACCCACCTGCACCTCCCGCTCCGGCGAGACATCCTCCACCGCGCCATCATTTTCGAAGCCGACGCCGCACGGCAGGGCACCGCGCATGTGAAGCACCGCTCCGAGGTCGCCGGCTCGGGCAGGAAGATCCGTCCGCAGAAGGGCACTGGCTCCGCGCGTCTGGGCGACAAGAAGTCGCCCATGCTGCGTGGTGGAGGTCATGCGTTTGGCAAGTCCGCGCGCGATTTCAGCAGCAAGCTGCCGAGGAAAGTGTATGATCTTGCGTGGCGGATGGCGCTGAGCTATCGGTATAGGAGGGGGGAGTTGATTGTGGTGGATAAGATTAGGGATTTGGAGGAGGAGGTGGATGAGAGGTGGGTGGGGAAGATTATGAGGGGGAATGGGTGGGGGGCGGCGGATGGGAGGAGTTTGATTGTCACGAGGGATGCGGTGCCGAGGTGGAGGGGGGCGTTGGAAAAGAGGGGGAGGCATGGGGTGCTGTTGAGGGAGGGGGAGGTGGATGTTAAGGATTTGTTGGGGATGGGGAGGGTGATATTTGAGAAGAGGAGTTTGGATAGTATCATTAAGGAGCATGTCAGTGATTTGGAGAGGGAGGTTGCGAGGGCGAGGTATGATTAGGTGGGAAGAGCTCAGGTAGATCTTGTTACAATGGAGCTGGGTGTATCGCATGGCGTCGTCCCATAACGCTGCTCGTCGAGATCAGAACCATATGCTGAGTCTAACTTGGCGTAGGATCTCAAATATGAACCACAAAGTCAATTAAGGCTATTGAGACTTTTCATCCTATTGCGAGGGGAAAAATCCTCAGGCCTTAGTTGTGAATTGTGTACATTGCCCTCGGCTTGAAGGGGACAGCAAGTATAGTAGCTTGATGCGCTCAGCAAGTTTATGACCACCTCAACGTCTGAGGGACGAACACTGTAATCTCAAGCCCCCACATCAGCAATTTTTGGCAGCACCGCATGTAACCTCTCACTCAATTCTCTGCTTTGCCCTTCCACGGCTGGCACCATACTATCATCCTCGCCAACAACTGGCGTAAGGCAATCAGTGGCTGGAACAGGTCCACGAGCTCCGGCTACGGCTGGCGCCGCTGTTGCCCCCAGGGTGCTGCTGACGAGCCCTTTGGAGACGGCAAACCCCGAAGATCGCAGATACGAAGGGATGTGGTTGTAGTACTCGTCTATGATAGGATGGATCATCACAGTCTGCTTGTGGATTGTGAGGATAGAGTTGGTGGGGACTGTGACCCAATTATCTAGGCAGGTCATTAAGGGTCAGATTGAAGCTACGAGCGATGTTTGATAACCCAAGGACGGAGCAGGGAGAGATTGGAAAGGACTTACCTCGTTCGAAAGTCAAAGGCTCGCTAGCCACCAACACGATATCCGCTCCCTTGTCTCTCCTCTCCATCTTGTAATTACCCTTCCCTTCCTCCTTCCAGCTCGTACCGCTAGAGAAGTATAGACTCGCCGCTTCGTCAGTCGCGCTGCTGACATACCTCGTACACACCACGCTTTGCCCGTCAGTAACGGCGAAGTTTAGCAGACTTCGTGAATCTTCATTGACTCTTAACTCCGCAGGGATGTCTGCAATGAACTTATTGATTCGCTTTACGGTCGTCAACATTGCTTCCCGGAGAACTTTGTGCCCAAATCCTTGGTTGCTGGCGCCTAGAAGATCTGGATCACATCCTGCTTTCTGGAGACTGTCCAAGAACAATGCAAAGGCCCACTCGCTGTCAGTGCTGCCCTGTACACCGTTGAACCATTTGGGTTCCACATCTAATGCCAGCGGACGCTTGACATGCCGCCAGCAGCCAATGCCGCCGTTGTGCATCCACATCAGCCGGCCGTGTTGAAATGGATGGCAATTGCTATCAGACAGAGAGCCTTCTGTTGTAGCGCGCACATGGGCAAAAATTAAAGATGAGGTCGTCTTGGTAGCAAGGCGTTCTAGGTTAATGCAATTCCAAGCAGGGATGGTCGAGGTAAAGATGCAGGGTGTAGGACCCAGAGACGGGGGCGTGTAGTAGCCTATACCAAAGCCATCGCCGTTGTGAGGCCTGCGTGTATCGAGCCGGAGCCGGGAATCGTAGGATTGTGTCAAGATGGAATGTTGGGGCTCCAGTATCAGCTTTGAGAGCAAGATCTCATCCTTCCCTTTGTAAACCTGCCATGCATTAGTTGCTAACATACTAGGCAACTTGAAGCACGGTGTGCTACCAAAAATCGACACATGAGGATGTCGATGACGGAAGAAACGGCGCAAAATGTTGGAAAGATAATGAGGACAGATTGCAGGGTGGGAGCCAGTATCAAGGATACAGTATCAAAGATCCTTCAACACCTTGGTGTAGCTATTGAGTACGGAGGTTTTGCCTAGATTGTATACGTGGCAGGCCTATATGCACCAGAACTGCATCAAACACAAGAAGCAATAGCACCGACCTAGGTACGAGATTTACCTACATCTAGCCATTCAGTTTGGACAACATTCAACTCAACGTGCTCTTCAAAATCTGGCTCATACAGAGAACGCAGTAACGGCAAATGAGATGTTACCTGAGGTTGATTGAGCGGACCTAGCAAATTAATCGCAAGACTGATTAGAGATCTGGACGAAGCCCGATAAGCCGCAAAACTTGGAGTTAGGGTTTGGGAAGTAACCCTAAAACTACTTGATCGCTATGTGGGCTCTCCCTTTCTTCAAATCGGGCAGTCGCTTTTTGGGTGCTGGCTTCCATTGATTGAAACATAACCTACAGGGAGAGCAGAGAGGGTATAGATGTAGAATCGCAGTAACGTGGTCAGATGCCAAGAGATAGATTCGAAGCTAAAGGACGAGGAAACGCTATCCCTTTTTCACATAGCCGCAACACGCCGGGCTGCGATGATGAGTGACGACACTGGCATGTGCAAAAGAAATGGTCACCACAGGCGCGCCTCCATCTGATAATCTGAAAAAACAATTCGATTACGGAAGAAGAGGATGCACCTATTGACGAGAAAGAGGAGACATGGCTCGATTGCCATGGTTCTGTGACGGCCCCTGCTCGCCTTGGCATGTGAGAAACACGGCTCCATGGTACATGCGTTCTTTACATAACTGAGCACCCTACATCTCGATATGCAAAGTCCTGGAAATATGTTGAGAAGAACAGGAAAGTCGTCCTGAGTGATCGAATGGTTGCTCATCCAGTTCGGGACAAGTAGGGGGACCAGTGTGGACTGATGTTCTCTGTGCTTGTGTCGTTGAAATTTGGCCGGTGAAATGAGGATGAAGGAATGACCAATGAACAGGCGAAGTGGTGACGTAGCGTTTGAAGAGCTCTTGCCCCGGTCGAGGATCGCCCCCTTGCCCAAACAACCTGGTGTCTGCAAGAGTGATCCTGTTTTCCCGCCCATTTGCTCGCGAGCGGCCCCTGCAATTAAAACTTCACCCTTCCCTTCCCGGACACAATTCCCATCGACAAACCTTCTTTGCCTCAACATCTATTCGCGACAGCATCATCCTGAGATAACCCTCCCTACATCTCTACCCTCCTCATCATCTGCTCTGTAGCCGACTGCAAGGTCACTGAGAGTTATCACATTGTACTATTTCTCCTGTCCGTTTGATACCCCGTGGGCCTAGCACGTCACACCCCCTACTGTCACTATGACGACCGTCAATCGTCCTACAAACGTCGCCCAAAAGGAGGCCGACGTTAACCAGAAGCTACAGCTTTATGGAATCTATTCAGGTATGCATCACCTTGTTGTTCAATACCAAGTATAGTAGCAGCGACTGTTCTCGTGGGGTCAACATGAACGCCCCGGTTGTGATAGTCAGCTCAAGCTAATTCTTGATCCACCAACAGCGTTTGCAAATGGCAAAGTTCCATCAGTAAGTTGACACTGAAAATTTACTTATTTGCGAAAAGGCTTACACAGCTGCGTAGAACGAACAAATAGACATCGCTCTGAGCTCCGCGCTTGCCTCGAGACCGCTTGCCAAACCTTCCACCAAGCTTTCAAGCGAAGGCCAGAAACTCGTTGCAGATCTCCGAAATGTCATCGAGCAGGCAAAGATCCTTACCCTTGTCAAGAACCAGGGCAATCTGTTACAAGATTTTATTTGGCAGACGGAGAATATGGGCAGTGGCAATGCCAAACTTCCTGGTGCTCCGATTGATAAGGGTACCGCACAACAGCACGGCAACCAGGCGCTCGACGGTCTCCGGACTTTGGGCACGTTGTTGATTTCCAACGGCCAATTCCGAAAACTACGTATGATGATCTCTTTTGTCTTTGGTGGAACTAGCTAACACTACATGAAGTCAGTGACGCATCGATCCTACTTCGCGATATTGCAGGGGACGCCGCCCAGAAAGCGGCCAACAAGGCGCGTCCTTCGGAAGAGCAGCTCGGCCAGATCGACCAGCCCGCTGACGACAACACATGGCACGATACACCAGATATGTCGCGTGACAAACTGAGGAATCAGGCTAGGTCCCAATTCAACAAGCAGAAACCCTTCTCTCGCGACGACGTGAAGAACGCTGCTGGCGACGCAACTCAAAATGCTCATCCGTCTGGTTCTCGCGACCCTGCCGATGCTGCTGGTCTGGCAGCTCAAGAGCAGCGCTACGACCAGGACCAAGGTGTCGATGCCGCTGGGGGAGCCAAGCAAGGCTTGTCCAACCTTAGAAACACAGCATCCGAGAATGTTCCCGATGAAACCAAGGATAGAGCCCGCGAGTATCGGAACCGTGGCCAGGACTATCTACGAGAGAAGTTACCCAAGGAGCGACGAGAACAGAGCATTTGGCGCTTAAAGAAGATGATTGTTGAGGTCCAGGGCCATCCGGACTGTATGTTCAATTCCTCGTTGTGCATCATCTGTTGCTTACTATACTTCAGACCAACAGGCCATCGAGACTCTGCTTAACCTTGCTGAGGAGTACGGCGGACATGGCAAGAATTTGAGCCAGCAGGGTGCTGGAACTGTGAAAGGTGCCCATGGCGATCCTGCTTTGACTGCTGCGGAGACTGACCTGAAGGTATGTCTAGGTTTCGCCTCTGGCAATAGCTCTATACTGATCCAGATCAAGACACTGCTTGAGCGTTTCGCGAACTCTACGTCCGCCGACGATCTCATCGATTCCATCAACGCCGTCTACCGTGACGCCGACAAAGATCCCGAACTCAAGGGTTGGTTCCGAAAGATGGATAGCTACGTCCGAAAAGCTCTCAAGGAGCAAGGTTTCATCATGCAGGATGCTGCCACCGACGAGTGGAACCAGCTCTACGACCGTGGTCACTTCCTCCTTCGGGAGCGCTACCGAGATCACACCAACCGCGTCGTGGATGAGCTCAAATTCATGGGGGACCAGTTTGACCAGGACCCAATGAACAAGCGCTTCGCTGAATCCATGCAGAAGCTCTTCCAGGATCTCGGTAACGATGAGAATGGCAAGCCAACATTCAAGCCTCATCTTATCAAGGATCTTAGCAACGTCATTGTCCCTGGCATCTTTGAGAGCGTGCGCTATGTTCCTGTTCCGCGTATCGAATATAGCGACCCTATGATCGACGCAATTGTCGAGAACCTTGTAATCGAGGGTGACAATCTGGCTCCGAACGCTTTCGAATTTAACGCCGACAATTACTTTCGCTGGGGTCGGAAGACTGAGACCAGCAAGAGCAAGAACAAGTTCATGGTGTCTGTTTCTGGTGTGCAGATGGATCTTAAAGATGTCAGCTACTACATCCACAAGAAGCAGGGCTTCCCATCCATCAAAGATACCGGTGTCATGGATATCTTCATGGGTGGAACTGGCTTTTCCTTCAAGATTGCCATGGAGAGCGCTGACAAGTCGGATCGTCAGCACTTCTTTAAGATCAACAAGATCAACATCGACATGAAGAGCCTTAACATTAAGTTGAAGCAGTCCAAGCACAAGCTGCTCTTCAACATCTTCAAGCCGCTCTTGTTCTCCGTTGTCAAGCCTGCCATTTCCAAGGTATTAGAGAAATTGATTAAGGATCAGGTTCACATGCTGGATGGCAAGGCTTACGAAATCAACCAAGAGGCTGAGCGTGCCACGCAAGCTGCTATGAATGATCCGGAGAACGCCCCCAACATCTACAACCGCTACGTGCAGGCTGCACAAAAGACGTTAACCCAGAAGAAGCAGAAAGCCGAAGCAGTTTCGGCTGACAAGAAGACCAACGTCGCTATGACCCAGCACGACTCGATGTTCCCTGAGATCAAGCTCCCCGGTGGCATATCTACCAAAGCTACCGAGTATAAGAACCTGGCCGCCAAGGGTGAGAAGTGGGAGTCACCCATCTTCCGCATGGGATCGGCTTCTAGAACTACAAACCTCCCGTCACTCCCCGCTGTTGGCCGGAAGCCCCATGGCACTTCTCAAGGGGGTGTCCGAGGGCCCCAGAATGTTGAGCCAGGCCAATCTACCTTGGGCCAAGCTGAACCTAGACAGGGAGGCTACGGCTCGAGCGGTTACGATCAAGGCGGATATGGCCAGAGTCAAGGCGGCTACGGTCAAGGCCAGGGTGGTTTCGGACAGAGCACCGGTCGATACGGTCAGGGTGAGTCTGCCGGCTTCTCCAACCAAGTCAATGAAGCGTTCGGCAGCGGCGGTAACGACCTGTCGTTGAAGAACAATGCTGGCGGTATCAATGGAGGGATCTCAGACGGTGGTCTTCGGGGAACTGACACCGGGCATACACTGCTCGGCGCCAACAACCCAGTTCTCAAAGGCCTGCAGTAAACCTCAGGCCATCCTTCGCTATTTCCGTCATGAACACACGACATCCTACCGTCTTTGGCTGCTTTGTTTTCATGATACCACTATCGCGAACGGTACGCATTGTCGATAACGTAATGTCATGGTGGCAGTGGTCGGGGTCGTAAGAGAGGTTATTTCCTTTGTGATCTCTAGATGTCATGCTCGTTGTTCTTTTTCAGCCGATCGATTCATGCTCCCGTCCTGCCATCGGGGGCTGCTCAGCTTGATGCCTTCACTCAGATGGAGGTGGATTGATTGGGTGGCTTGCCTGGGCACTTCTACGACCTGTCGACGGCAGTTATGTCTTAAAAGCGGTGGCTTCGATTTGTGTGTTAGGCAACAGAATAGCAAGCAATTCATTCATGCATTCAAGGTTACGTCGTACGTGAAGGGGTTCTCTAGGCCTCGATGTACTTTTCATCTCACATGCCCAATCCTGTGAGGGACAACCCTTTAGGCTACGAGGACTATTGTTTCCTCGGCCCCAAAGCGCTCGCTGGTTTTTGGATTACATGTCAGAGAGCCCCTGTCTGTAGCACTTTAACCTCATGTAACATCGCAACACCGGTGAGCATTTCCCCTGTCTGTCATCATTGATAGAGCGCCATAGAATTAGGCTACCTACAGTGCGACAACGGTCCCCGCTGTCTGGCTCATCCTAACAGTATCTAACCAAGAGTGGCGAAGCTGTTGTCGCGCAGCATCCTTGTTTTCAAATCCGTGTGATTGGGCTCATTGGAATGCCAGTCAGTATTGCTAAGCTTCGCGACGTCAGCCAGAACTCGACTTGTGGTTGATATACACCAGGGGGCGCTGAGGAAAGACCCAACAAGGTGAAAATTAACTAAGTTGTGCAAACATAGATGGTGTTGCTAACGCAGCCACATATCTGGGTACCTATGAAGGTTGAAGAGGACAGCTCTGATACACGTCTCGATCCACACGGCTAGAGAATGGACGAGCTACGCGGTAGCCTGTTGGTTGCTCTTGAATGTCATCGGCAACCTTTCCATCAATGAGTGAAGAATGGTGAGTAGTCCTCATTTTCCGTTGCCGTCTTCTACAGGATTCATGTACTCCAGCTAACATGATCGAGGATTGCGACTTCGCAAGGGAAAGGGCTCGCGATGTGAATAGAGGCTCTTGGCCGTTATCCTCGGGGAAGGTGACACAAACCGGTTCAATTGATTGCTGCAGATTCAAGTCCCGATTTCACGAATGTTCTGCAACATCATCTGCAGCATCGACTAGCTTTCAAGCCCTCCAAAGAAAATCGAAATCCTCTTGCTATCCTAGTATTCAACTTTGACAATTAGATGACCAGCCTCCCGTGTGTATCATTGACAACAGAACACTCTACACAACATTGTACTCACGAACGCTTCGGGCGAGCATTGAGGACTCCTGGCTCGATCACTTAGAAGTTTCCAGCATCACCATCGAAGCATACATGGCTGGCACGGCAAGCATATAAGTCACATTGACATTCGTTCCATTCGCGCTTTTACCTTGCTGTTTTCTTGGTATACCTCCACACTCCTTCGACCTCTGGCTTGCCTCGCAGTTTCATGGCCAATCATCCAGGTATTATCGAAACCCTCAATAATCCAGAAGATTGTTATGCAATCAATAGAATGGCAAGGGCTACAATCAGTTGCGATTTTCAGTCACTCTCGATCTTTCGATTACGAGGTATTACATTTTCGGAAACGACTCGCAAAGCCTTATATCTTGGTCCCTTCTTGCCTGAACCAGCGAAGGCATCATATTCAGCCTTCTGACAAGCGAAAGAGAGCCTTCATGCGACATCGGACCGAGTCTACGAATGCGCAGTCAGACCTTTCTGCGGCAAACGCAATGGAATCAGGCCTGCTCAGTTTCCAAACCAAGAAGTCTGCTAAGCCGGTCACTGTTCGATCGAGAGTAAGTATTTTCAAGAGAATGCTACCACGTTCTCTCCTTTGTGGAACCACGCTGGAGCTGAGTCTCGCCTTCACTGATCGACGATTCAGAGCAGGAAATCGACTGCCATATATACTATATCACTATTGGACCTCAATCCTTCACTTTCGGCCTCCTGTTCTCTACGCTTCTCAAGCTTCTTAACCATACCTCATACCTGATCACGCCAAAAATTCTGCTTTGCGCCTATTCAAGAGTGTAGCAATATTGTTTGTTCTATGTGTAATACTCAAAACTGCTAGGAGATGTAGGATGCTACCTTTCGCGCTTCCTTTCGTCAATTGATCACACTCGGTGCCCTATTGTCCTCGGCCTTCGATTATTGTCTAATCTGCCTTACTACTCGAAACGATCCCATCAGCTTCTTCGGTCTCCGGGAATGGCCATTTCGCCAAATCGTAACAGATTGGCGATGGCAATGGCAGCGATGGCAACAAGCAGGGCGCTCTCCTGAACAGCTCTAAAATGTGTGCTTTAGCTAATCGCTATGGGAAACTACATTAATCCATGGAGGCTGCGACAGCCATTTGGCCGTTCTAAGGCACCGATCACCCGTGATCTCAGTCATCTGCGTATAGCCCTTGGCTACCATTATAAAGACAGCTCTATCGCCTTTGCATTGGATTCGGAGAAAATCTCAGGCTACTTCTAGGCGACCTGAAAGATTTTGACTTGCATCACTGCGCTGTCTGGGCGTCTCGCCTCAGCTAAATAGTCTGTATACCATGAGCGTGAACACTTCACAGATCTCTTGCTGGGTACTGCCTAACGAACAACAACATCCAAGACGGCCTCTCACCTCGAATGGAGCGTCAGTCCACATCGGGGGCGCTAGAACTGCGATCAAGGGAAGAATCTTACGCGGGCCGAACTTGGCCTCACCTTTTACTTTGATCGACATGAATGGCCTGTCAAAATTTTATATATGTCTTTGCCGGCGGGCACAGAGGTTTTGGGAGTCTGTTCTACAGCTGCTCCTGATTCCCTCTAATCCCCAAATTACTCTCTTATGGACTCGGTATGTTTGATAATCATTATGCCTGCACAAAAAGGATCGGGTAGGGTTTCCAGATGATTGCTGCCGACTGTTGAGGTGTACTATATAAATTTTCGTATAAGCTTGGTGTTATCTCTACCCGTCCATACTTTAGGATCGCTTTTGGGTCTTTTTCTTGCATGGAGTATGATCCTTCTTCGTGGGTGTTCTGCCGATTTGCTCCGAGAGAGAGCGGTATACTTGTCCCAATCTGTCCTTTACAATCATGGGAAGGAACTGCAGATAGGAGCTTGCGTCTGGGATTCTCTTTCGGGTCGAGCTTGCATCATGCAGGTCAAAGAAATGTCGCAGGCCCCGACTGGGTAAAATGCTACCACTAAGTCCGATCATCTATCTTAATTTTGGCACAAACCTTAACGGCCTCAAGGGTATGCGGCATACGTGGAGCAGCTGAGGGCGAGGAGTCTGGCCACATTGAAGAAGAATTAGTCCGCCGGTATGGCAACAGTCGGCGTAAAAAAATACGAGTCGACAACATACAGATTGCGAGTCTGCTCTTCGTTCCCTGCGGTTGCAGAGATCAGCATGGAGCGAGAATTGTCACTGACCGGTATAGAGATGTACGCCAAAAGTTAGAATGATCCTACCACGCCTAACAATCCATACATTGAGCAATTTGACGAAATCGTAACCTCTAGCTCAAAGCTGCAGCATATGGCGGCACCATCAACAACAAGGAAAAGCTGACACCCTTGTCGAAGTTCCTCTTGTTCACCATTTTCCCTGTGTTAGCCTTTATTAAAAACGAGGTATGTCCGTTTATTCATCTGTTCGGAAGGCGGAAAGAAAGGAGAATAGGCGAGAATGGCACGTTGACATATTAACCAACAATTAGTGCGTGTCCCCATGGTTGACCCTGCCGTTGTCTCGGTGGATCGCTTCGAGAACACAGCTTTCAATGTCTTTATCGTTAATCGTGTGAGGATTTTGATCAAATAAGGAAGCAGAAGAAGACTAAGAGGAAGTAGACCCCTGCTCCATGGCATCTTTGATTATCACAGCAATCTACACCCTTCATGTGTCTTAATCGAGCATCCTCGACTTAGGATTTTTTTACGTTACTCTGAGGGCCCAATGAGAAGATACTAACACATTCGGTCTCATCGAGAAGCCTCTTCCAACATACGACTTTTCGTCCTAGCCGTAGCGTTTGCGGACGTTCTCGGAGTCAGAACGAGTTTCCGTGGCTTCATTGGAGGTAAAGGTGGTGTTACTGTCCATATGTGCTCGACCGGCGGCATTACTTAGATCTTCTCAAGCTGATGTCATCACAGTGACCTCGGACATCCAACAGACGTCAAGGGAAGAGTTGTTCCAAAGTGCTTGGATTACGGATAGACTTGAATGCAAAGGAGATAACCTTGATCCAGCCGATACGCCCTGTTGGACTCAGCAAGGTCCGTTCCCTCCATCACCAACACCAAAAACGACGCCCTTCTCTGCCCGAGGTCGTCCCTATAGAACTCAAGAATCCTATGCCAACAGGCTCAGGGCCAATCTTAGGGCAGTAGAGCACCAGGAGAAGAAGATTGAGGAAACCATGGCCAAGAAAAAGAAGAAGTGAAGGCGCAGTCGAGAGGAGAGGAGCTCCATTGGGCTAAGCAAGTCAAAGAGCAACAGCGTGTCGTCGATAGGAACGACAATCCTCGCGAGAGACAGTATCTCGACTGACTCAAGGCACGACTCGAGATAGCCAGGGCCGAACGCAAGGCTACCTCAGCAAGCCAAGACGAGAAGGAGAAGGAGAAGGAGAAGGAGAAGGAGCATGTTGGAACCTATAAAGGCGGAGTTTGCTGAACCGCAAGCCGAGCTATGGCTAAGCCTAGGTTGTCGAAAGATTAGATACGACCGAGGCCCGGCCTTTCTTTCTTTGTCTTCAAGATAGGGGTCAAACACTACCATATCAGATGTCCCAGTCACCATGGTTTGTCACGCTAGTGACTCTGATCTCACCACAATTGAGCATCAGGGGTATGCCATCGAGGAAAAGCTAAACCTATAAGACCTGTCCGACGCCCAAGGATACGGAGATATACAATTCAAACACAAGAAATTGCTACGATACAATCGTCACGGTCCTTCTATACCGACTGGTACACATCAAGAGCGCTTCTAATTGCTTGGAAGGATTATATAAATATAAGACTGTTTTCTTGACCACTACTGGTAATTCTCCATCACAGTTCGGTCGGCCGTTGAGATCTCACTCACAGACATCCAATGACGAAAGAAGCGGCGAACCAGGCAATTCCGACAAAAAGCAGGTTGTCAAGTAATCCGCTGACGATAGTGAAGCGACCAAACTGGAGAAGATCTGGTTTATGCTCTAGAGTTGGGCGAAGTCGGAAGGCCCAGGTCAGGATTCCCAAGCCAGATATGTTGTTCGGCCATCTCGATCCGCCCTATTTACATCGCACAGGTTATTATGTATCAGAATTTGTCCAGGTGACTATTAGTGAAAGGAAAATCATCTCATCTAGAATTGCAGAGCTTCCGCGTCCGCATTCGCGTCCGTGGGAATACTCCAACAATTGTACGAGGTTGACAGCGGATACATAGGAGAACCTTAAAAGTCACGATGGAGCGCGCCAGCATTCAAATGCCGAAGAATGACCATTCCTTCACCAGCTTACTCTAATCTCAAGGTTGTTTAAGGACTCGGGAGACACCACCCTAATCTATCTGGCGCGTGTAAGCCGGGAAGGCAAGCTCTCAAGTCTCAGTATCATGAAAGGACTAGTGGAAGTATTCAACATGCGTTGGAAACAAGTCTATAAAACCATGGCTAAAGTGCAAGAAACGGCCGATGTTATTCGTCGTCACACCTTTGGTACACTAACAGAATGCTATGAACTCAACGCAAAACAATCACCGTATCGAATTTACCACTTTCGAAAAACAAGACACAGAAGGACGGGGTGTTCTTGAGGGTAGGTTATGTGATATCCGAAATTCCCACAAAAGCTGGAAGTCTGCGAATTTCTTCCGCACAGTTCACATACAGCTACGAACCATCGTAAGTGTCTTGCATCTTCATCGCTTCCTTCTTCTTACTCTTGCTATTGTCATAGCTCTCTCCCTTTGCTTTGCCTTGCTCTCGCTTTGAGTGTCACTCGAACGAGCACCTCATTGCTCAGTGCACCACCCTTCGAAACGTAAGTATCTTGATGCTTGAACATTTTTCCATTATTTGGTCCTTCGTATATATCCTCACTACTGAGTCTCCGCCCATCGATTTGGACCTCGTCTGGAATCTGTTGCAGGCCCTGTATCCACTTGTCGATCACGTCCCGATGTGACACAATCAGCCTTGCCATTGACTTTGCGGTTTACCTTAACACCTTATTTGACGTCTTCAGGGGTTTGCCTTCAGTTGTCACGGTTTACATCACCTCGGTGAATACAGTACGCTCAACACAATTCGAAGCTAGTGAATTCTTAAACATTTTTCAATCATTTGGTCTCTCGAATATAGAAGGGCTAGACTTAGTGATATTTGAGCCAATGCGCAATCAGGGGGGTGGAGGTTATCCCAGATGACAATTTCAGACGCAAACCGAATCGGTTGCCATTTTAAATCAGGTTCCCGAAGGCAATTTCACACTGTCGCATTTGGGATCAGGAGTACGCGGTTTAACAATTCGAAGAGGGTCCTGAAGCATCGACAAATACGATCGACTGCTATACCGCAAAAGTTTGCCGCAGAATCAAGCTTCGACAGAATCCCCGGGCATGCCTTTGGAATATTTGTTGCACCCAGTCTCGTCCAGAAGCAGAAGTGGGTAAAAAGTCACCTGCAAAGGGTGATAATCACTTAGCGGTGGAAGGAAGTCCCACTTCATGGCACCCACAAGATGGCAATTGCGGGAGACCATTAGGATAAGAACGTCAAGCAATCCTAGCGAAGTGGTACGTCCTATATTTGAAGTGCTCTATTGACTGTTTTGGCTACATCGTAAAATATATTGGCCGTTTTTCTGTTATTTTGGGCTCTATCACTCCCGATCTCGACCTTGACTGTTCGGAGGAGAATCCTATATATTAAGTCGCAAGCAGGAGCAAAAGTGACCGACTTCAAATTCGCCTTTTGCGAGCTATCCACAACGGTCTCAGATCTATATTAACATCTTACAGAAGTATCCATAAAAAGCGGCAATATCTGATATGAACCAGCAGGCTCTCGTAAAAGGAACTCAAATTTCTCACATATCTAAGTTCCAACCACGGCATATCATTCCGCTGAACATCAGCAACCTTTATCCAAGGCAGTATTCAACGGAAAATTGTCCTGGTCTCAAACAATCCATTATCCACGTCATCCATCTGCCACACATTAGCAGAGCACAGAATGCGAGATCCAGCACAACATCCCCATAGTGTATACCTATGAACAAATTTTTCAGAAAGTTGCTTATAGATTGACTCGAAATTTTTCCATTGAGCATATATAGCTACTTAGCTCATTAAGTACCATCACAACTCAATCACTGGATCCTTATCTATGCGATTAACAGTAGAGCTCTATTGGCCTTTTTTCCCTCCCCTTTAAGCCGAGTCATAAAGTGCGGCTTAGCAGCAGAATTTCCAGGAGCTGGAGAAAAACACAGCGGATGTGTGCTTTGCCATCATTCAGATCTCTAGCATTAGGAGCGCGTAGAACAGGGCGGAAAGGGCTCACAACGAAAGCGAAAGCGAGATGAGGATCTCTCGAGGTCGATGCAGAAATGGAAAGAGAGCTGCCGTCAGGACCCGAAAACCAAGAAGTCACTGCATCAAATGGGGTACATCTACCGAAGACGAGAAGGACGTGGACTTTGACGAGAAGGCGGACAAAGCACACATTCGTTAGCCTGTTCGAAATAAGTCGGAGACTTTGGTAGCATGGTAGGTGGCTATCAAGCACTCAGACATTGTTGTCTGAGTGCTATGTACACGAAAGATGTATTGGTAACTGGAGCTACGTTGATCAACTGGGGAGAAACCCTCAAGCTCACAGAATTCAAGTTTCCCGATCGGATTGTCAACCTCCATGACTGGACTAGACACCTGCATCAACGTTGATGCCTTGCTCGCGAAGAAACGGTCTTGAACGCGATAGTCAATCGCGAGGTTGACTATTACGTGGAAGAATGTTAGAGGGTTCTGGCACTCCCATAAACCACGCCCCGAGCCTTTAAGGACGCAATGGCGAGGACAATAGTGGAGAGCATCAGCCCGCGAAGGGCTGCATGCCTAAAAATAAAGCCCATCGATCAAATTGGCCAAAGCTATGCCAGCAAGAATCTCTTTGGACAATTTAATGTACCAGCGCGAAGTCGAAACTGTTGTCATTATCGCATGAACCTGCTTGGTGCTAACGATTGCCAGGGCGGGACAGAATCGGCATGCCAAACAGCTTACGTGGAATGAAGGTGTAGAGAGGAGTTGCCAAGATACAGACTTCGAGCATTTGGACTGACGGTATCGGACTTGTAGATGAACAGAAGTCATCGGTCTATGGACATCGCAAGATCCAAATATACAACCTTGCGAGACATTACAGACCTCCAATTAATCAGCCGACTCTGACAATCGAGCCACGGTCGAGAAGCATAGTAGGTATGTCTCGATCAATGCTTGAGACTCCTCCAGGAACACCGGTAATCTTTGTGTTGATGGGATTGGAGCCTCTTTTCGAGTCACGAGGCAAGCTTGAGGCGGCTCCTTCAACTTTGGCAGCAACGACAAGGCTTGAAGCTCGAGCTTCTAATCGGCGAGGAACAGCTCGTTTGGAAAACATAGAGCGTACAAGAGCATCAAGTGAGAGACAAGTGGTGAAATATCACCAGCTTGTTTTCAGACTCCTCCTCAGAGTCAGAGTGGGGAAAACCTTCCAATGCGACTCGAAAGCACAGGAATTCGGAAGGACTTCTGCAGCAATATGCAAAAATCGTGGAGATCTTTGAGCGTAATTTAGGCTCGAAGATGCTCCCATGCGGCTATTGCGACCTGCGAAGAGCTCTAGATGATGGCCAGTGACGACGATGTTCGTTGGCACCTTGAAGGGGTGGAGGGACTCCTTTCTGGACGCAAGTCACCTTCGGTTGCCACACAGGAGGAGTTCAATGTCGGCCTCGAAGTCATGAATCCCCTTCCGCTCCTCGGACCTAGAAATATCGTACGAAGGGTAACCCTATAATCGTTTGTGACAGTGGAAGGATCGCGCAGAGGCCTGTCACATTTGGAGAGAAGGTATTGTCCCAAATCGCGGTTCAACAGGAGGGAGATACATGCGGCGTTCACCTTGTTCTCAATTCCTGGGCCAGTATTCTCAAAGTGGACCTTGACACTCCTCGGCTACAAGCCCGAGCCTTCTACTTCGAAGCCAAGGCGTTGATCGACCGGGCAATGGTCGGAGCAGTTACTGTGAAAGAAAGTGAGCTCTGGCTGTACCTCATATAGTACATGAAAGTATCCGCTGCAGACCGAGACAGGGAATCATCAAAGAGCGCTGTATCAATGTCAAGTATGACCCCTGTTCTCAATCTAAGTCTATCGAAGTACCTTCTCAAGCAAAATTCTATCTACTACTCCGTCAATCTCTTTGCTTTTTCAGGATGCCATGAGACGTTGTGAGAGCTCATACCGATTTATTAGCTTCCACTTATGCTTCCCATATCTCTTTTTTCCACATTTTCGTCGCCTTTCAAGTCCCTCATGGCATTTTTGATGCGAACGCGATACAGTTCTCTAACCGTCTTACTGTTCAAGGAATGTTAGCCAGATGCATTGGCGCTGTCGCCAATGCATCTGGCCTGCAATACGATAAGTTGGCACTATCTCCTACACAATCTCCAACTATGTCACGCTCAATCTACATTGGGTCGAGAAGTTTCCAAACAAATCAACAATCTTCTATACTAACTATCTAGCGAGCTACCGATTACGCATGGCGACTCGCGGCACTCAATCAGAATGTGATAGAGCATTTCGTTCAATCGAAATTGGTCGACTGTTGATATTTGAGAAGAATTTTGCACGACTTCTTGATCATTACCTTTCTATGTGAGTAGCCTATTCTCTGAAATTGAACTCACCGACTCGGGGTGGATGTTAGCCCTTCTAGCTGTCGAACAGGTTCATTGAAGGCATGTCCTTCCAATACTGGTCTTATTCTCGAAGTTACAGACGTGCAAATGGGAAGCGACGAAAAAGGAACCGAAGAAAATAAAATGTCTGACGATCAATCGATCCCTTGGTCAGCATCTCGACCACTCGATGGGATTCGGCTGTCTGCGAAGGCTTTGGGAAAGAGAAAAAGACGCGAGAGCCAGGGCAATACTTGTCGGCATTTATAAGACGAAGAGCAGGAACTCAGGTCAAGCAAGGACGAAAGGTCCTTTTGCCTCTCGAGCAATGACTTACGTGGAAAGCTCTAGCTTGTCAAACAGCAGAAGCTGCCTGGATGAAGAGTTTCGGCGAGGAGTTAATTTTTCCCTCGGGGACCTTAAAGACTATCGCAGTGGCGAAGGGATTGGAAGGCTCACAATGACCTGCTGTGACAGAATGCTTCAGGGTTAGATCAGTGCTCGAGTCTGCTGGCGATTCTGACATACTCAGAAAACGGATGCGTGGGTACTTATTGGCGATAAAGGAACGAAGAATGTCCTATATGACCCCGGCCGCGGAAAGTTTGTTTCGTCTATCGAAATTTGGCGGAAGGAGGGAGCGCTTCCTTTAGTGAGTGATAGTAGATGCGAGCACAATGCCAAACCAGTTCGCAGATCTCAGAAGGTAAGGATAAGATCGGTCGAGTCCGAAAATGCACCGGCGAAGGAATCGTCCCCTCCAATAACCTTCCCATCATTCCATGACGGCGATGATTTGACGTACTGATGGCGGCCAAGTTTGAGCTCGTACGTTAAATTCGAGGCCGCTGATCCGTGGTCTCTCCGATGCCGAATTCTTCGACGGCCTGCTCCAGCTTGCGGCGGCGCTCAAGATTTTCACGTATCATCATGCAATCTACATCGCTGGAGAAAGAGAATTTGATGCTCCTGGCATCGTGCAAGCGCTGGCCAAACATTCGAGTCATAGTCTTGAAAGATTGGATTTGACAGTTGATACAGAAGTTTTGAATGAAAGGAAGTATCAGCCCATTCGGAAGGATTTCCATGTACACTGTCCTATGACCGACAACGACTTCGACATCATCTACAACGCGTTCATGGCACGGAGAGAGAACGGAGACCTCGTTGAGCTGCTCTTTCGCTACTATCATAGAAATAAGCGCAGGGAACTCGCCACCATGATCAGCGGATTCTAGACCGCTTGAGCAGCCCTACTGGGACCTCCAGCTCTTACCAGCAGGTTGAAATCGCCCTGGGATTTTTGGCCCAAGAGTGCAATTACAAAAATAACCGGAGAAAAGTGAATATGGAAGGGACACCCTAAAGTTACACTCTCCAACCCACCGCTCCGACAAATCACAATGCCCGATGCTGCCGAGGAGTGTGCGATTCTAATCTGACCCGAGGAACTGCACATCACCCGTCGACTTTGCGGCTGCCACAGATAGTGGAGGACATCGCAACGGACAAGCTCAATGACAAAGAAGAAGTCCCTACGAAGCCTCCGGAAGAAGGACTTGGTGGAAGATCATGATCATTTATATGGAAGGTTTTTGTGGGTAGTGACGATGAGGATGAGACAATAGCGCGTGGAAGTCAGGGGGCAACGCTATCTCAAAACGGTTTTCTTACGGTCAGCAGAGATCACACCCGCTCTGGTGCCCACCAAAACACCCCTGTTTGAACTTGAGATGAGGAAGAAGGGGACACGAAGAGAAAGAGGATGACGAGGACGATAAGAAGATTCCGGAAGGGGAGGGTGAAGTCGAAGAGATAGAAGATGAGTGGGAGGATATGCTTAAAAGCATCTACCTTCCACGCCGTAAACGGACTTTGAAACTTCTCCCCAGAAGCCTAATTTGATCGAATTCACGTGCTAATTCTACGAGAAAGGTTTCGTCTGGGCCGCAAAGCTATTGAAACTGTCGGGCGACTGTTTGTCCAAAGCGAAGTGCTCAGGCACCGGCGCCGCACGCGGCGGGTTGGGCTGTACCAGAGTCCGTCGCTGCTTCAGCAATTGCCAGGGTTCGATGATGCCAGCGACGAGTCCTCAGACGGAGAAACACACTTGGGGAAGCCACGCATAGGAGAGGACGCACAGCACTTCCAAGGCACGGAATACTTTGACGAGGACGGGAACGGGAACTGGTCAGGGAAGAAGGGCCTGGAGTTGCAGAACATGCGCAGATTCTAGAAAGCGATACGTAAGACCTGCCTTCCCTCTTTTGAAGACAAAAGCTGATCTATCGACTCTGCTTAGGAACACGACGGCTTGCCAGAGAAGAATGTGATAGATGAAGAGATTATCGGGGCCCACGCCTCCTGCTCTGGCTCCGCCCCCTCCGCCCCGTCGTGGGATGTTCCACGACCATGACGTGTGGGAGGATGAGTGCATCCGTGTTTAAATCAGCCTGGCTTTCCCACCTCCCGTGGCCGTTGATCATACCTGTCCGGTATGACCCCCTTCCGCTTGGATTCCATGGAATCTCATACAGCTCACTTCGTTGTGGACCTCAATCGGGACTAGTGTCTAGCAGGTGAATATCATCTTCCTCATCTTCCGTTCCTCTTCCGTTTCCTCCATCTTCTCTATATGTTACAACCATATCTTGCTCGCCTGCTAGTCGTTTACTTCTAATCGGAAATAGCTCACTGATTACTCACGACCTCGCCATAGCTGGTATCAAACCTCCCAATATGCCCCAGTTTGAATTGTTGAGATTGGTAGGTTCCACTCACTTTCGCTGTCGTCCGATGCAGCGAATCACAAGAAACCGACTTGCTCTTCCTGCGCCTGGCAGGCTTGCTTAGCTCGCTGATGTCCCGACGAGTTCTTCCAATCTCACTCAAGCGCCAACGGAAAGCTGATTATGATACTTCACTGAGAAAAGGACTAGACGAACTGAATCAACCACTATTGCTAAGGACATGAATGTTGACAATCCAGATGAAAAGCACACTGCAGTCTGCAGGGATTTTTGCCGCCATGGAGTTCTACAAATAGGAGAAAGTCCTAGGCTCACAACCAAGAACCTTGTCGAGGAGAAAAAGAATTTTCTAAACGCCAGCGTGAATTGGCAGCTGAGATCGACGCTATATTTCCAGAAGTGCAACCACTTCATAACCAAGAGATTTTGGACCCGGAGAACGATCGATCCTCAACAAGTTGGACCGATAAAGACGCGCTGCATATGTGTGGAACAAAAAGGAAAATATTGGCTTATATAGCGAAATAGAAGGATCGAGACAATGAATGTGTGTGGTTAGACGAGTGTTCAAGCATGTAGTCCTCAATGGAGATTCGAACCAATACAGAGCCAGGTTGGTGATTCCCCGCGGAAGGGGTATGAGAACGGGCAGAAAAACAAACAGAGGACCTGCGTGGTGAACAGTGTGGACATCACTATTCCCGGGAGTTTGAGTAGCCGAATGAAAAGATCTTCAGACAGCGTCATTGGCGAGTCGATCGCTGCAGCGTGGTGACTGCGTACAGGAATGGAGAGATCGGTGTGCAGCATTCTGACACATCAGCGGCTCGCTTCAGAGAGTGCTTCTAGAACTGGTTTCAGAACAGCCAGCTTGAGTATAACTTTCTTTGACCATCCTTTTCAGCGGATACGATAATGAGAAAGCGGTGGTGGTGTCATTCGAAGAACTTGATGACGGTAGGACATATTGAGGAAAGAGTTAGCGTAGGAAGGACGCTTGACCAAGGACCCAGTTGCGTTCTTTGGAGGAAAATCAACGCCAGAAGATCTGTAAACATGGCGAACGGCGGAGGACGAAGGGGAGACGTTATATCCAAGAGAATATCGAGGGCGTCATAAATCCTTCGGTAAGGAGGCAGGGAGATTGAGTGTCGAATAAGAAGCCTGTATCACGACATTGCTCAGCGGTAAAGGTGACATGCATTCGTATCAATCGGGTCATACCTCACGCATGCCAGGACATGCCCCACCAACCAACGCCATCGCAATGCTCAATCATGCCAATCAATCGCCGCAGCTACTCCTCTCCATCGACATCCATTCCTCCCTCTTTTCCCTCCAGCTCTTCTACCACGCCTTCCTCCCTCTTCCACACCGCCACTGGCCTAACCCTAAACTCCGCCATCGCAACCCCAAACCCCTTCAGCAAGGTTGTCTGCCCACTTCCCAGCATCTCTCCCATCCTACAAATCGTAAAATCGTTCTCTAGCTCTACCTTCCCCTTATTCATCCTTGTCGGCAATCCCAGCTTCCTCAGCCCAGGCTCCATGCTATGCTGCACAGGGACATCGTCCTCGATTGGGATCTCACCACCACGGGTGTAGAGTGTTCCGGCGGGCACAGTGAAGGTGCGGGTGGCAGCCGTGCCAGTGCGGGCAAAGGAGGCGGGGTGAAAGGAGTGCAGGTAGGGAAGGAGGGAGGAAGGTGGTCGGGGAGAGAAGATGAGGCCGATCTCGCCGGCTAGATGTGTGTGGAGACGGCCAAGTGAGGGGTTGGTTTCCGCAGCGTGGGAGAGGGCGCGGGCCATGACTTTGGTTTTGCCGAAGAAGAGTCTGGGGGGAAGGTTGGTGGGGGGTTAAAACAGCGAGGGAATTTGAGAGACAGGCGAAGGCAGGCCCCAGATATGAGAGATGGTGAGCACATACCGGCTGTCAGTCAAATGGGATCGCACATCCTTCAGGTGGTTGTTGCGCATGTTGTCGACGCTGAAGACGTACAGGTAGGGGTATTGTGTGATGCATTCTTGGATGTTGGCGTAAAGGCGGAGACATAGCTCTTTGCCTTTCTTCTGGGTCTTGGAGGTATGCACGACTTTGGCGCGCTTCGACTTCGGCATTATGGATTTGGGTCCGTTGAAGAGCTTCGAGATGTTTGTTAGTGGACAAGAAGTTGGAGAGAAGTAGAATTCCGAGGTGCGATGCCAAGAAATGCCAAGATTTCGACTGCCTTTTGGGAGACGCTCTCACGCTCTGACAATATGTGCTTGGTCAATTACTGAGAGCTCCATAAGTCTGTTCTCATGGCACAATTGGCTCACAGCCCCTGAGGATGTGCCAACGACCATGACCTGAGACGACTGCTTTGCGCATCGGCAAGATGCTCGACTTCATGGACTATGTCCAGCACGCGTTCTTCTCCGCCTCGAACTGGGACCGCGACAACTCCTACGGCGCATTGACAGCAACGTCGCGAGGTATACTCCCAGTTACTCAATTCTCCTATTGATATTTCCCCCAGTCCATCCTCCCATTGAACCTCCTCTAAACCTCGACAGCTCTCCTTGACTTCCCCACCCCCACCGGCCTGCGCTTCACCCTCTCCTCCCTCTCCACCCCCACCTTCGCAACATCCTACACGCTCCGCTCCCTCGGCCTAGTCGACGGCTCCCTCTCCTTCCTCTACTCCTCCCTCCCCCTCTCCATCCCCTCCGCCTCCGCCTCCTCCTCCCTCCCCCTCAGCCG
>JAABUQ010002259.1_pt1 | contig 38729 bp, 28 predicted proteins | sample 5560001 | NCBI WGS metagenome assembly JAABUQ01 (sample SAMN10711888, study PRJNA513371) | rock metagenome | isolation source: Antarctica rocks | place: Antarctica: Victoria Land, Finger Mt nord | collected 2015-12-18 | reverse complement strand
TAGTATCGAGTAACACTGCCACCCCGAGTCCACCCTCGACAGGCCCGTCTCACATGTGTGCATTCCTGATCCCGGTTCACCCCCTCGCGGCATGATCTCGCAGCATGATCTCCCCACGAGAGTAGTAGTAGGAGACAGAACTCAAGTAAAACCCCACACACGCACACCTCTCCTCCATCAAACCATCCGCAACCAATACCCCCGCCCCAGTCCAATACCCCCACGCGTCCAATCTCCGCCGCTGGCAGATTTCTACCCCCGTATTGCCGTCCCCGAATACCACATCATTATACCCACCCTCCCATCCCATACAGCGCAAGCTGCAGCAAGTCTCAAGCAGTGCTCTCAACGACCCCCTCCTCCACCTGCGGGGGTTTATACTCAGCCTCGGGCTTGCTATCCACGGCTGGCGCATCCGTGGCTTTCTCCTCCGCAGTCTTCTCAGGTTCCTGGGCTTTCGCCTCCGCGGCCTCAGCGGTTTTGGATCCCTCGGCCTCTTTCTCGCCTTCGGTCGTGGTGCCGATTTTGTTCTCGAGGTCTTGGGCCGAGACGTCTTCGGGCGCGGGGGCGGTGCCTTGTTGGGCTTTTTCGATTTCTTTGGAGGGGGGGAGGTCGCCGTTGGTGGATGCGGCGGGAGCGGTGGGTTTGGGCTTTGCTGATTTCTCTGTTGGCTTGTCCTCGGGTTTGTCGTCCATTTTCTCGTCGGACTTGTCGTCGGCTTTGTCGTCGGCCTTTTCGCCGCCGGCGGGTGCGTCGGTGGCGAGGATGTCGTTCCATTTGTCCAGGAGGCCTTGAGAGCGGGGCTTGAATTTGAAGGATTCTTCTAGAGGTATGAATTGGAGCTTGATTATCTGCTTGAGGACTTTGTGGATCTTGGTGGCGCGGATGATGCTGCCTTCCAGATCAGGATAGGACTCTAACTCGCTGAGGAATTCGGACATTGACTGTGCAAACGTTAGGGTACTGCCTCAAGGGTTTTGATGGGACTGTTCTCACCTTCATCTCCTCTTCTTTGGGTACAGTGTCTCGTGAAAGGAATCCTCGCTGCAATTTGTGACGGAAGTACAGTACTAAGTGAACTCCTTAGTAAGCTGGTTAAGCATGGGCATGCGATCAAGTTTACCTTTCTTCTCCTTGATCTCTTTTGCTGCAGCAGGGCTGAGTGGCTTCTCATCCACCTTTGGGGTAGTCGCATCCTCATCACTGCCAGACTTTGCGGCCTTGGCCTTAGGCTTCGAAGCTTTCTTTTTCGACGACGATTCTGCTGTCGCTGGTGGCTTTGGTTGTGTGACAACGAGCCGCTTTGGAGTCTTCGATGCCTTTTGTTCGACCTCGCTCTCATCGGCAGCCTTCTTCCGCTTCTTCGACTTCGGCTTGGCTGCGCTATCTTCCTCGTCCACGTCCATCTCATCCGCATCATCTAAGGCAACGGCATCTGAGCTCTTCCGAGCTGCCTTTTTAGCTTTCTTTGCTGCGCGCTCCTCTTTCTCAGCTTGATCTTCCATCAACGCCTTTTGATGCTCTTGGAGCATCGTCTTGAAGTGGTCCAAGCCATTTGCCTCAGAAGCCTTTTCAAACGCAGCGAGCAAGAGCTTAGACTTGCCCTTCTCTGGTGGGTTCTTCGTAGTCTCGGCGTCTGTGTCTAATGGGGTCAACTCGGTATTTGGAATCCAGGCACTGTAAAGAATTAGCGTTAGGTCTTTAGACAGGAACTGTAAGGCAGCGTCGGCGGTCGTGCGGTACCGGCAGTGAGACTTACAATTCGTTTGTGTGTCTGTAATAGTTTAGTACGGACCTAAGGAGCCAAGTGGGAGGGTGCATCACTCACAAGAACATCACTGGAAATGTGCGCTCATAAGCCCGCTTGCCTCCATCCGCGTAATCCGCCTTCTTAAATGAGCCATCAGGTAGCTTAGCTGTGACTGGGCGTGTAGAAAGCAAGCTGTTGGGAAGCATATCTTCGTCGCAGACAATCGAGGGCCACGGTGGATGTCCCTTCATCCGCGCAAAAAAATAATCGCCAGGTTGGGCATCGAGATTTGTCATGGGCCGCGATTTCTTCTTGTTCAACTTCTTGCTTTTATGTTCTGGCACCGCTGATGACTTCTTTTTAGAAGAGCCGCCGATGCTGGCTCGCTTGGCCGCGGCTGGAGTGCCGTTGGGTGGCATTGCAGGAGCAGAAGCAGAGTCCGTAGCCTCGCCAGCTTTCCCAGCGTCTTTCATCTCTGTATCAGCACTAGCTTTGGGCGCGTCCGTAGAATCAGTGGGAGCTTCGTTGGTGGTGTGCTCAGTTTGGCCATTGAGCTTGGTGGCTATAAAAGGAAGCAGATATTAGCCAGCGCCCGTAGTACAAAGGCATCAACGTTTCACACCCTCCGAATTTGAGACCGTAGCCGTTTCGCCCCGTGAGTTCACTACCGTCTCTGCTTCACTTACGCCCTTTGGCTTGTTCTCTGCCTCCGCCGTTGTGGACGTTGATGGCTGCTCGGTTGCCATGTTGGGGTATAGTAGGACAGGCTACTGAGTGGTGTGGGTATGCAGGCCTTGCTGTGACTACCTATCGTATGAGATTAGTTGTAGTGAGGCGATGGTGGTGGCAGAAGAATGTTGGGCAGTTCATGGCCAGCCTCGACGCGTTTTGAAAGCAAAAATACGCGAACATACACCGTGAATGAACAATGGCAATTGGTTCCTTCTGATGGAAGTAAAGGTAAGGCGTCGAAGCGATTGTGGTGAATAGAGGACGTAGGGAGACAACAATAGGAAGATGTTGCAGAATGCGCGACAATACCGACCACCCGAAAACTGGGAGCAAAAATACTGGACTTACGCTTACTAAGCTAGGATTTGGTGGTGATGGCAACTGTTGATGGAGGTCTGATGATGGTGGGAACAGATAGTTTGATTGATGTCTGCCTATCTAATAGAGCGTCATGAGCGACGAGAAGAAGAAGGAAGGTGGAATGTGTGGTTGTGGTGGAGGTATTGATGGCGAGGAGAAATGATGGAAAGTGTGAAGGTGGAGAGGTGAAGGAAAGAAAATCATCCTCTCGCACACCCAACGAATTTTAAACTCGGTTCCCATGCTCCATTCGGGTTTTAGCGTATGATCACTCCTCGCAATTCCGCATGCCGGCAGCCCCGTCCCCTTATCATAGGCGGTCCTTCCTGCTTGTTCTCCTGCGTCGTCCATCATGCTGTCGCCTTTGCCGGCCTTCATGCGCTTTCTCGGTTGAGGTCGGTCGTTGGATAGAACACCTTAGCACCTACTAGCCATCCAAAGCACAACATTGGGGATGAACTCCATCTCCATCGAGTCAACGACTGCGATAAAAGATCCTGGAAAGGTCATTCTCATCTGGCCATCTTCGGTGTCGATTCGTGGATTTGAGACGACGCTCAGCATGCCGCTCCCTTGCACCACAATTGGAGGCACAAAAGCACCGTCTCGAGACCATGCGGCTTCCTTCAGCAGGACGTCATTGTCTCTTTCATAGATCGGCGCAACGGAAGCGCTCAGCCGAAGCCACTGGTCGGATGGGCAGTACTTCGAGAGAAGAATGTGGGATCTCTTTTGAGCACGCCGAGCGAAACCTAAATTGCGGCAATATGGAAGATCGCCTCGGAGCAGTCCTGGGGCCACCACGGAGAACGACAGCAGCAGCGCAATCATGTAGACAGAGATGGCATTCAGGTACTGCAAGAGGGACGTTCTTGATAGAGGAAATACAGGTAAACAGAGTCACGTAATTGAATTGAAAGCAAACAGCACGATCTTGGGCCAGCAGCGAGGCCCTTCAGGAGTCGGGCTTCGTCCAGCTTCGCTCTGTGTGACCGGAACAGACTCATCGATTGCAGATCCTGATTGGGATGCCACGACATAATCTGGAGGCGAGAGCACGGCTCGAAAGAAGCAAAGAATATAATCAGCACTTTTTCTGGAAGATGTTGCGTATGAAATTTCATCTGGTTTGCCAGTCCCCAGCTGCTTGTAAAAGGAGGACTCTGTCCCGTGCTAGACCCTCAACTAAGATGTCCTTCTCTCCCAAAGACAAGTGAGGGTCTTTTTCGAGGTATCGTCACTGGATGAGGAAGGCCTGACCCAGTGGCAAGTAATATGAATAGTGCAGAATTGAAGAAAGAGTCAAAACATCCATGTCCGCCCTGAGTACAGTAAAAGCAACGACATCAGCAACAGTGTTGAAATAGAAAATTGCGCGGACGTCTTTCAAGCAGAGATCCTCCCCAAAACCCATTTTCTGATCAATGTTGTGATCCATTCCCTAGAGCGCGTCTCCAATCTACTGCCTGAGCCAGGGAAACTTTAGAGGTCTTGCTACGGTGAGCAATCGCTGATTTGAAGAAGAACAACAAGTGATAGCGTACGATTCAATAACGTAGCAAGAATGCCACTAGGATTGGCAGCGGACTTTTCGAAGCCAAAAAGACATTAAAACGAATCGAAGCCAAGTAGGTGGCACCCCAACGATCTGCGAAGGTATCTGAGACGCAGTATCTCCAGCGACGGCCATTCCAAGGCCTAGCATGTCAAATGATCAGCTTGGTGGTTGGAACAAGCAATGTCAGGACGTAAGGTAAGCAAGATCAATTGGAATCCATTTACGCAGGTGTTCGTTTGAAGTGGCTGAATCGTCCCGACATACGGGCGACAGCAATCATCGAATCTCCTCCTCTTCCGTCTCCGATGTGTACGAGTCCCTCCAAGACACACATTGCTCCTACTGGTCAATATCCGGATTAGCAAGTGGACTCTTTGATAGCGGTAGGGGGTTTCCGGTCGCAATCGCGAGGTCGCAGCAATTAAGTAGGATATGTGTAAGTAAAAGGGTCCTTTTTAAGCAGATGCTGTGACTTCTGATCACTTAGCGGGAATTGCCTGAATCAACTGCTTCTGTGATGATATAAGGCATAAATTGATTACCAGCTCGTGGATGGTAGAAGGCGATGGGGCAATGACGCATTCCGGCAGCAACATCCACGTGCAACGGGGAGAGATTGTTGTACGGAGGAAGACACCAGAAGTCATTGATCAGTGCTAGTATCGATTCAGCTTAAGGCCATTTTAGCCTTGAAAGCTGGCTGCCTAGACGGAAGCCCCGGGAAATCCTAGAGACTTAACGCTTAGAATATCCTCTAAGCTGGAAGTTCTAAGAACTACTGCCCGTAACGGCCCCTATAAACTTTTACAAACAGATAATTAGGGACGATCTTTAGGGGCTTGCTCTATTCCACTACATCAAGCCCTAACCCTAAGTTTTATTTACTTACCACTAGCGCAAAACAAGACTTTTGGTATTTTCCTCCGTATGGTGAATATATCACACTAGTGCTTACTTTGTTTCATTACATGTATCCGTAGCTTATTCCACATAAACATGATAAATCAACATGAGGTACACACCCCATGGTGTTGCTTGAAAGTCCAAAGCGAATTTGTTCTGATATCTAGATTCAAGGCCCAGCCGTCATGGCTGCACCACGTTTCTCGGTACCGTATCAGCCATTTCCCCGCAGTTCTTGCACTTTCTCTTCTCATCTGAAGCCTTGAAACCATTCACAGCCTCCTTGATCTGTGTCCCCAGATCCGTGCAGTGGAAAGCCTCTTCATTTACCACGTTCCCGCAATCCTGGCAGTACCACCGCAGTCTGTCTTTGCTTTCCGCAGGTCTCGGTTGCTCCAGCACAATGCCAACTGTATCCGCAAAGCGTACAGGATTGTGAGGCGTGTTTGGAGGCAGTAGGAACATCTCGCCCTCGCGGATTGGAATATCCTTGAATTTGCCCTCGTCGACGACTTTCAGGAGCATGGAGCCACGATATTGATAGAACCACTCGGCAGTCTCGTTGATGTGATAGTCTGACCTGGCGTTGGGGCCGCCAACGATCTAGTCTTTTGGTCAGCCCCCACGCATCATCAAAAGGTACCATGTCTGATGATCTACCATGACTGTAACATTGTCGTTGTATACACAGTAGTTGTTGATTGGTGGCTTGAGCAAATGCGAATTCTCTTCTAGCCTACCTACGCGTTAGGAGAGGCTAATTCATCTTGAACTGGATGCTTACCATTTTGGCAGATTCAGTGGACTTGAAAGCATTTCTTCGATGACTGGGATATGGGGATATGTGGACCAGAGCCTACAAGCATGATACAGGGGCAGTTAACGGTTGCTAAATGTATAAGTCTGCGTCAAGAAATCTAGAAAGTATGACGATATCCAAGGTCTTGGTCCGATAAATCCGATTACTAGAACGTTACATCTTGGTATCATGATTCTCATATATTACGAACGAACTTTGTGCGACATCCAAAATTTCATATATCACCTGTGATGGGATATTGGTATTTGTTGAGCTGACGACCTCGTAGCGGGACCCCCTTCTACCATGTCAGACGCTCCTCCCAAACTTCTCCGCTTCACCTCACAAAAATCGCTTGCCCACCGCCTCGTCCTTTCCACCCTCACAGGCCGGCCTGTTCACATCTCTCAAATCCGGCCCTCTTCTCACACAAACCCGGGTCTCGCGCCTCATGAGGTTTCTTTCCTCCGTCTCCTTGAAGCTATTACAAATGGGTCACATATCGAGCTTTCATACACAGGAACCACACTGCTCTACAAGCCTGGCCTCATAACTGGGAGTTCGCCAGGCTCTGGGGCGAGCCGTGGTGTGATACGGCATGAGTTGCCCGAGGGATGCACACGAGGCCTCAGCTATTTCTTGTTGCCTTTGTGTCTGATGGCACCCTTCTCTAAGGCGCCTATGAATGTTCTCTTCACCGGTTCTGGGGTCATCACATCTGCGACACCTTCTGGAGACATTTCTGCCGACAGCGTACGAACTGCGATTTTACCACTCTATGCGCATTTTGGCGTCTCAAACAACATTGAATTAAGGATATTGAGGAGATCGAATCCTGGCCCTGGGGGCAAGGGTGGAGGGGGAGAGGTCCAACTTGTGTTCGGGCATCAGGTCCTCTTACCGAAAACAGTGCATTTAATGAACCCTGGGCGCGTGAAGACGATACGCGGTGTTGCATACTGTACTGGAGCCTCGGCTTCGAATAACGCTCGTATGATTGAAGAGTGTCGAGGCGTTTTGAATCCAATGACGGCAGACACGTACATTTTCTCGGATGTCTCTTCTGCTCCTCATCTTCCAACGCCGGACAAGTCCAACCCGAAACGAAGGACAAAGACGGGCGTAGGGTTTGGGCTATCCCTGGTCGCCGAATCCTCCACTGGAGCACTATACTCAGCAGATGTTGCATCACCTCCCTCTGGCGGTGTTGCACCTGAAGATATTGGCAAACAATGTGCCTTCCAGCTCCTCGAAAGCATCTCGTTAGGCGGTTACATATCGCTCGCCTCAGCACCAACTATGTTGACCCTCATGGCCATGGGCTCAGAGGATGTTGGCAGGTTACAGATGGGCAGAGACGTCTTGGGCAGCGAGTCTATCGTTGGACTTGCAAGGGATTTGAGAGCTTTTGGAGCAAGCGGGTGGGGTGTCCGAGATGCTACCAGTGGACACGAAGGTGATGTGGTAGTGAGTGTTGTTGGAAAAGGGGCTGGAAACATCGGAAGGAAGATTGCGTGAGAGATCCGTGGGAATCGCAATGGGGCACTACCACGATCAAAGACTCTATGAATGACGATACCAAGGGCTTCTAACTCAAGGCTGCTCCTTCGGCTTTCCAGCGCTTCTAGAGATTCAGGATTCAAGATGAGCCCGTTGCCATGACTCCTAAAACAACAAGCCAACCTAATCCATCAACGCTTTTTTGTCAATACCGACCCTGATTCAGGGACTGAAAGCCAAATTGGTACGACTAATATCGGAGTACTTCAACTCGAAACCTTTTAGCCTCGCTGAATTGCCTCCCGGAGTCTTGCAGGAGATTGCGGTGGTGCGTACAAGGGCTACCATGCGTCAACATACCTTGGACAGCCATGTACCGGAAGGATGCGCAAGATCTCAGCAAAATCTCTCACTTCCAAACGCAGGAAAGGCAATGGATCTTTGGATTTGCCCAGTCAAGGTAGCTCAACGAGACGTCTTACGATCTCAAGGATGAATCCCATTAAGACTCCTACTTGTACTTCATAAAGTACACAAAATTGTCTCAGCCCCAGCAGAAGCAATCATGAGCACCCTCAGCAGTAGCAAGGCAGCATCTCAGCATCGTTGAGTCCAGTTCAGCAGCCACTTGGGCGAACAGCTACGTCGACATAAGCATCTTGTATCCCAGGGTCATGCGTTCCGCGCTCTTCCTTGAGGGTCAGCCGGCCTACATAGCATACCTACGACATCCGCTGTGCAGTAAAGCAAAAAATACGGCTGAGGAGATTATAGATAGATAGAAGGCTTCGGAGGAGTTCAAGTTTCATCGTAGTACGACAGCTTCCTTCATGATGATAATGGTACACAATCATAGCTTGGAAGCATAAGAACCCGCAAAGCACAAGGTCGAACAGAAATCGGTATGTACTGTAAGTGACATGGGGGATGGGCCGGACTTGGGGGCTCCGGGCACCTAGACACCTAGAGTACGTAGTGAGACGGTACAGTACATACGAGTAGAAAGTGGAACTCTTCGGGGAGCCCAAACCTTCCAAAGCCACTCCGAAAGTCTATTGACCATACAAGGTGAATATAAAACGCGTACTTGATGGCATCAATGATTTGAAACATAAAAGGAAGTGTAGCAGACCATTCGTTCGCGTTCTAGCGACTTGTATCGGTGCAGGAAACGATGCACACGCCTCGTGGATGCAGCAACAACACACGTTCTGCGATTCTGGGTCTAGGAGGGACGTGCACCCACTAACCTACAATACCTACCTTACTGAGCAAATCGAAATTGACTCTCCTATCATCTGATCTCCTCATCATCCTCACTCCAATTTCACAGTTACTAGATGCTTATACAGACACATGAAGGGCAAGGAGAAGTAGTGGGAGAGAAGGTCATTGGGACAATCAGACAAATCCCACCGCCGCACTAGAACGCCTTACCCGCCAATCGCGACAGAAAACAAACATGACCTCGACAATGACTTCTTCCTCGACTCCTGCTCGCCGCTCATTCGGACGCCCTCGGCCTTCTCTAGGTCACTCCAAGATAAACACTGCCTCTTCGCCTGCCCTTTCGTCCTCTTACACGACATCACCGCCTCCTCCACTCCCAATTTCCAGTTATTCAACTCGCCGCCCTGGCATCAGCGACAGCCAATCGCGGAAGGCTTCGGTCAGTCAATATCCGGCTGGCTCCTTATACACCATTGCAGATGGTAAAGAAGGATACGGATCGACCTCGACCGATGACCTTGGGTCGAGCCCTTTCACCATGAATCCCCCAAGACCTACAGTCTCCCGCAATGTCACCGATGATAGGAACGGCAATCAGAACCTCGAGGTGGGAGATTTGGTGGACGTGCCGGGGTCAATGCATGGCACACTCAAATTCATCGGCGAAGTGCAGGGAAAGAAAGGAACCTTCGCCGGTGTAGAGCTTGCTAAAGAGTACGCCGCGCGAGGGAAAAACGATGGAGATGTAGATGGGTAAGTGCTGTCAAAGTGCCTTTGCCGTTCCATGCCCTTGCTGATCCTGTGCACAGGATACGGTATTTTACAACCTCCATTAAAGGCGCCGGGATCTTCTTGCCGTCGAGCAAAGCCTACAAACGTCTTTCGCCAGGGTACTCTTCCGCTTCAACACCTCCTATAACGCCATCCCTTGCAGCCTTCAATCTTGGAGGCCCAGGAGAGAAGAATGTATATTCAACTCCAACGCAGTCCAAAGGACCGAATCTCAGTCAGTCGATAGGGCCAGGTCGCGCTACTAGCCCAACCCTGAAGTCAAAACGACCATCGTTACCTCGACCTGAATCTCCATTGCGGAAGACACAAAATGCAGGCTCTATACCCCAGAACAGGCCGTCTATGGGTGGCCCAAAGTTGTCAAAGAGCATGATAGGTGGGCCGCGGTACGCTCCGAGCGCTGCACCTGGAAAATTTGGATCCAGCGTTAGGGGAGTTCAAGACGGTGCCGGTGACCCCGGTAAAAGACAACCTGTTACACCAAAACCTGCCATCAGGAGTACCCATGGGCCTACATCGCGTAGCGAGTCCCGCAGCGAGTCCCGCTTGGGTCCGGAGCCCATGTTTGACGAAGATTCTGATAACACCCCCACTGCAGTTGCGAGAACGACCCATGACAGAAGGCCTACCCAGCCGAGGTCCAGACCTAGTTCCAATCAGGACGCTGAGGTGCATCAACTTCGTATCCAGCTTGAGGAGAGAGATAAGCAATTGAACGCATACGCTGCTGATCTGGAAGAGATGCAGAACAGCATTGCTGAGTTACAAACAGCCACACCGAAGCACGCCTCCGCAGCAACGACACGGTCGTCACGAGGTTCAGCAATAGATGATATGGACGCCCCTTCATTACGTGCCTTGGTCCGGGAAAAGAACGAGAAAATCGCCATGCTTACCCAAGAATTCGATGAGCACCGAAAACAGTTTCGTGGCACGCTCGATACTCTAGAGGCTACAAGCGAGGAGACGAACAGACATTACGAAGAAAGGATATCAGTTCTTCAAGTTGAGCTCGGAGAGTTGCAAGATAGAGGTGATGATGTCGAAGGCGTTGCGCAACAGCTGAAATTGCTGGATCAGCAAGTTCAGGATCTCGAGGAAGGCCTGGAAGATTCTCGGAGGGGCGAATCCGAAGCACGAGGAGAAGTTGAGTTCTTGAGAGGCGAAGTAGAAAGAGGAAGAGCAGAGCTACGGCGCGAAATTGAGAAGGCTGCAGAACAGAAGGAGAAAAGTGCCAGCCCAAAAGGGTCGTCCAGAGAGCTCGAGCAAAGAGATGACGAGATCCGGGGTCTCAAAGCCATCATTCATTCTCTCAGCCGAGACGGAGCGACCCCAGACACTGGCAGTCCCAAATCCAGCCGCCGAGTCTCCAAACAAAGACACAGCGTGCACAACCAACCCAACGGCCACACCGACCCCCAACTAGCAGAAGAGCGTCAGGCCCGCGAGAAACTCGAGCAAGAAGTCCAAGACCTCCAAGGCCGCATCGACCGCAAAACCTCCCGCGAAGAACAACTCGAAGATGAAATCCAACGGCTCCGCAAATCTACCTCCCATGTATCGTCCAGCAGCAACGGCTACTCCGAGCGCACTATGCACGCAAACAACCCCGATTCCTACAACCACAAGCGCAACTCAAGCAAATCCTCGATCTACTCGCAAGACCACACCTCCCGGGACACCACCCGCCGGAACCAACATCTCGAACCCACCCCCGAATCCGACACCCATTCCACCACCATGACAGACAGCTCCGACGTCCGCTGCGAAGTCTGCGGCGAAGCAGGCCACGAAATCATCGCCTGCACAAATTACTCCAAACCCTCGTACCCCAACGGCCACCCGCCCCCTCTCCAAGCGGACACCTCATCGCTGCGGCAGCACCACCGCACAGGCCGTAATGCCGTGCACGACGACATACGAACCATTTCCTCACCCCAACACCCCGGCGATGAAAGGAACGACTCCTTCGACGCGGCGACGCCCAAGGCGCAGCACTCGCGGACGATGGAACCTGTGGATGGTAATGGTAATACAGTCGCGGGGAAGAACGGGGGGGTTGTGGAGGGGGAGAAGTGGTGCGCGCTTTGTGAGCGGTATGGGCATGATTTCATGGATTGTCCGTTTGAGAGTGAGGAGTATTAGTTGTATCGTGAGTGTGGGGGGAGGAGGCTGGGAGTGGTCTACCGGGGGGGGGGACGAGGATGGGGGGGATCTTTATGGGTTGCCTTATGAGACTGTCGCTTTTATGTAAGGGAATGTGGACGAGCGAGGTGCTTGGTGCTTTGGCTGCAAGATCGTGACGTGTTCGCCCTAGTGCTCTGAGCCTAGCTTGGGGTGATATTAGGGGGGAGGGTGGGAATGTCTGTTCCAGCTATTTATCTAATGAAGTAATCTCTGATCTCAACCATTACATCCTTGCTCATATGCTGCGGGCAGTGCCGTTTAGACTCTTGATGGAATATAAGAATTGGTTTCCATGGTGAATGAGGTAGATGGGTGTTATGGGTATACCCACCTCGCTGCACGTGGACGAACTCCACCCATGCGAAAAGATCTCTAGAAGGGATATCGTTCAACGTGCCGGCAGCATGAGACCAAACTCCCACCCAATCAAAAAAATAGTGGTATCATGCAAACCCCCCCGGCTTGATTCCCCCACTCCACTCGCACCTCACACCTCCTCATCCTCAGGCAACGCAGCCACCACCTCCTCCACCATGCCAATAACCTGATCCACATCCGGCCGCTCATTCGGTTCAACCCTTAAACACCTCCGCACAACCTCCTTGACCGCCTCACTCACCCCCCCTTCCCCCCCCAACTCCGCATTGGCCCCCCCCTCGCCACCCTCATCAGCGACCCCGCCCCCAGCACCACTCCTCCCCTTCCCCTTCCCCTTTCCCCCCTTCTCCCCCGGAAACCTCCAATCCCCCCCTAGCACACAAATACTCAAACTCCCCCCCGTCTCCTCCGACCTCGCCTCAAACGGGCTCTTGCCCACAAGGCACGCATACAGTGTGCAGCCGTAGGACCAGATATCGACTTTAGTGTCAACAATACTGCCGGTTTTGACGTCAAAGAGCTCGGGCGCGCGGTAGGGCATGGTGGAGTGCTCGGCGGCGGTGTCCTGAACGGCGAGGGCGAGGGAGCGCAAGGTTATGGGTGTGGGGGAGGGGGCGAGGGAGCCGAGGTCCATTAGGATGGGCGTGGTGCCGTTGTCGGAGATCATGATGTTGCCTGGGATGCGGTATCAGCGTGGGTGAGCGAAGGGGGAGACGGGAAATAATTGGGTCGGGGGGGCAAAAAAAGGGCATACCTGGTTTGACATCCCGGTGCGCGTAGGCACGGAGCTCCCCCTCCCCTACCCCTTCCTGGCTCATGGTCACTTCTCCTTCCATCAGGGGCTCCGTGTCGCCTCCCCCATCTTCTTCGTCCCGATCCTTCCTCCGCTTCGCCTTCCGCCCCGCATCCTTATCCGCCTCCGCCGCCTCCCTCCTCACCCCCTTCGCCCTCTCCACACTCCCTGCTCCCCCAGGCGCCCCTTTCACCCGATACTGATGCATCGCCTTCAACGCTCTTGCCACACCCAGGAACAGCACCATCAACCTCCTCTCAGGAAACTTAGTATGGTTCACCAGGTTCGCGTTGATGGCATCTTGCAGGTTACCGCGCCGGTAGTAGGGCAGCAGGATGTAGACCGTTTTGGCGCCCGGGTCGGATTTGTCCTTTGCGGAGACGACGGAGTGGTCGATGGCGTGGATTATGTAGGGGTGCGGCGCGAAGAGGGTGTAGGCTTCTACTTCTTTGAGGGCGAGGGCGACGGATTCTTGGCCGAAGGGGCATCGGATTTTTTTGAGGGCGTAGAGGGTTGAGGTGGAGGTGTCTTGGACTAGGTAGACGTAGGAGAAGCCGCCCTGGGGGTTGCGGGTTAGCTTGGGGCACTGGGGAGAATGGGAGAAAGGGGAGGGGGAGGGGGGGGAGGTACTTCGCCGAGGAGGTGTTGCATTTTGAAGGTTCGGGAGTTGATCTTTAGTTGGGGGGAGTTGGGGAAGCAGAAGAAGCAATTCGTGAGAGAGGACATGAGATCCATTACTATTTGTGACATTGTGCCGACGAGAGTGGATTGCTGTTGCTGGAGCCCAGCTGGCATTTAGAGGCGCGTCAGCTTGGGGATTGGCGGTGGTAGGATGCAGGAAGGCCGTCGCGCAGTTAGCGATGGTTGCTATCGATGCTGCATTGATTCATCAAATTAGATCCGTAAGGTACGGTTGTGCGATTGTGGGTAGCTGGGTATGAGAAGCAATGGAATGCTCTAATTGCAGGCGGATTGGGGAGGGCAGTTTTTGAAGCGTGGAGGAATCTCCCTTCAGCAGCATCCAAACACCAAAGGAGGTAGAGACTCTGGATTGAAGACGGCTTTGAATTTGTCTATTGCGTGACGCAGAGGAGTACTCCAACGTATGGTCTATATAATAATGATATTCCAGGCGGCTTTTCGCTCGCCTTCCCCTGAGCAATGAGAGGAGATATCTCACAACAAGCTTATCCCTTCTTCTCCACTACACCCTCCTGCTTCTGCTCCTCCCTCACAGCCTCAGCCGCATCCTGCTCAGCCTCCGCAGCTTCACTGCTTTGGCCTTTTCCCTCAGCTTTCGCATTCGCTTTTCGATCTTCCTCATCGATGTTCTCATTATCCTTCGGCGATGACCGTGCCTCCCCTCCGCTCTCCTCACCTTGCTCATTCTCCTCCTCAATTAAATCTTGCTGCTCCTTCAGCACTTCCAATCTCTGCTTGTTAGTCGCCGCACCCTCTGCGTTATGCACCTCCAACTCAATCTCGTGGAACAGCTCTTCAGGGATCGATGAAAGCACAGCTTGTAGCGCATCAATTTGAGACGCGATCTCGCTGTCTTTACCTTGGGTGTACATGAATGCGTTGCTGAGGACTAGGAGGGTCGAGGGCACGCCATATTTGAGCCGCAGGTCTAGCCACATCTGGAGGTCATCACGCAGACGACCAGGGGACATTCCATGGGTGCGGAGGCCGCGGGAGGCGCATGCCATTTGCAGTTCAGGGACGGATAGGCTGTCAACGCCTTCAAAGGAGATGGCGCGATCGTCGCGCTTGATTTGGCGCATACGATGGCGGATCTGGTAGCGGAGCATCATGTCTGTGCCGAACGCATTGAGGTTCATGTATTTGGTCATGCCAACGAGCTGGGGCCGAGAGAGGTTGTCAAGGGTAAGGTCATCTTTGAAGATCTTACAGACTTTGACGACGTCGGCTTGGGTCGGTGATTCACCAGTTGCGCGTACTTTGCGAAAGAATTCGGTGAACTCTTCCTTCTGAGCGTTGACAGCGCTGACGGGGAGACCGGTTTCTTTTAGGGTGTCGCGGAGGAAACTGCTGACTTCTTTGCGGGTTGCGCGAAGGTGAGTTGCTTTTGCGTCCTTCGATTTCTGGCCTTCGTAGGTGCTGGGAAGGAGGTTGGGGAACAGTCGTAATGCTACCGGTAGCAGGAGTTCAGCGAAAGGAACGATAACGAATACAGAGAATGGAACTAAGCGGCCAAGATCCTGCACTGTTCGTTGTAGTTGCCTGTGTTCTCTTCGACTGAGCTCGTAACCTGCGGCCATCTTCAATGCCAATTTGGTACTGATCCTCACTTCCGTCGCAAGCAGCTTCGTCCCATCCCAGTAATGATGAGCCTCGCGCTTGACCTTCTGCCAAATGGTCAACTTTTTCTGCTCTTTCTTTGACTCTGCAACGCTCTTCTCTTCGTGTTTTGCTTTCAATCCAGCGAGCTCATTCAGACTCTGTTCTGATTCGGCTTGGGTCTTAGCAACGCCGCTTACACCTCCTACCGCTTTTCCGACGTTCGTTTCATCGGCAATTGATGATTTCGAAGCAGACGCCGCACCTGATGTGGCCGACTTCTTCGATTCGTCGGACGGCAGAGGCTTCTTTGCTTCCTCGGCATTGAAGCCTGGAGGTGGGAGCCCAGCTCCTGAGCCGCCTGTGGTAGACGTATCTGTAGCATAGCCTCGATGGGGAAGAAGTATGGCAAGTGCTTGAACTTGAGGGGGGAAATGCCGTACGTTGCGACGCAGAAAGGCGGAGCGAGCTGGGGATGGCGCAAAGGCTCTGTTCAACGGTAGAGCTCCTACATCTACTGTCAGAGCCATATGTAAAAATCATGAATTGGACGTACCGCTGCTGCGCAGTACCTGCCTAGCCGTGCCATTCCTAGCAGCCCAGGCTGACGCGCTCATTGCAAGGAGAAGCGTCGAAAGCGGAGGTTTCGGAACACTTCGGGGATGCTTCGCTATCAGAACAGCTCAAGTATATCGTTCGTGTAGGTTAGAAGATGCTTAGTACGTTCCTTTCTAGATTCTCGGAGCTGGTGTTGCGTTTGAAATGTGGCGTGATGTCGACGAAGACTCTCCTGCTGCCAAATATTTAGAAAATCAGCGTCCGTTCGGATCTCGGGAAAACTTTCCTCCTTACCGGCTAAACTTCGGTTGTGATTCAAAAGTATCGGGTCGTTTATTGGGGATTCCATGTAGTAAGCAAGGTACACTACAAGAGGGTGCAAGATGGCCTCAAAGAACCCAGATACATGGCTCTGGGTCGGCCTGAGTAGGTAGGCCTGCTGCATGTTCGAGAGAATCAGTATTGAAAGGCTCTAGTTGTGGTGGGCTACTTTGGCTCTCTAGCCATTCACAATCAACTTGAAAGCATTCGACGCGATGCTGAGATCACCAAAGGTGAGCAGCCAGCGATGGTGAGCAGACGGACAGAGAATGGTATGGATAGCAACATCCTGAGCCGATGCCATGCTGAAGCTTACAGCCATCAAGCTTGAGACTCTTGGAGAATTGGCCCAGTCAGCAAACCCAGATGTCAAAGCTGCGTACGTTGACATGATACCCCATCATTCGCACTCCCTGATTATATTCATCAGGTCTGTCAGGATCATAACAGAGCGGGCTTTTCAGGGCGGCCCAGTATGGGATATTCTCCTCAGCGATCTATCCAGCTCTGATTCTACCAGAAGAGAAAAAGCACTGACCAGCCTTTGCTTCCTCAGTAAATAGCCTTCTCTGTGTTCAAGACTGCAACTGATGATGGCATAATCCTCAGTACCTCGTCGTCCCTCCGAGCAAGGAGCCCAGCTTTATCATCTTTCCACTGCCAGAGCTGTGATAACATGCCTCTGCAACCTCCTTCCGGATGCCCGTATCGCTGAAAAAGAACACATCTACTTACCCCAACCTCACATTGACGCTTTGCTACTTTTGCAAGGGGTAAGTATAAGAAATTCCCACACGATTCTTCAAGCAGGTCTTGTCAGCAGATGGCTCACACAATTCCCCTTTGGTGGGGAAAATGCGAGCAAAAAAGAAAAGAGGGACACCATCCGGAAGATAGTGCAGAGCACAACAGGAGATGAATGGTACGGACCGGATATGGCCACCATTTGCGTTTATACGGTGATAGAGACCGACGTCAGGAGGGAAATGGTCAACCATGGCCTTTGGGATGCGTCCTTTGATGATGTGATCAAAGAACCTGATCGTGATACCGTCGACTTCCCTTCATCTCCGCCACACTTCCACCAACGCTTTATCCCCAATTTCATCTCGCAAAGCTTCTCTCCCAACTCATTCCGAGGAGACCAACCGCATTATCGGGACAGCAGCACCTACGATGGCGACGATTTTGCCCCAGGCAGCGCGAGGGGAAGGGAAGAGAGCTTTGAGGAGCAGGCACTTCGGAGACGCAGAAGAGAAGCTATGGTTCTAGGGGAGAGCGGTAGACCAATTCAGAGGGATGACATTATTGAAAGAGAGGATGCTGTCACGGAGGCCAATGTCGGGTGGAATATGCGGTGAGACTGCTCGCTGCGCATTAAATACTAATGTGATACTGCTCAGCGCGGTGTTCCTGCTGGGGCTTGTCGAAAGATAATACTCATCAAGGGACACTAAACTTTGATTACTTTGGTATAAGAGAATCTCCTAGTGGGTCGCCTGCCGGGTTTCTCCGTACATATTGCCGCGAAATCTTGACTCTATCCATTTCGCGTGTAGGTCGCCAACCACGAAGAATATAAGCATGCCGATGGCTGAGATCCGTCTCCAAATGAGAATCCGGCCATGGTTGCATTTAATCCACCGCTCTTGCACGAAGTCTCGGGATGTTCCCGATTTAACACACGAAGGTGAAGCTCCCGGCTGGTAATTTGCCATCAAGTCACGACAATGCATCTCGTACTGGGCATACTCCTCGCGGTCTTTCATCTTATCTCACTCGTCGATGGTCTGTCTCTGCCCGTCTCTATCAGCAATGGACCAGCATCCTCCGCCCTCTCCAACATCACCTCATCAAGCTGTGTCATCTTATCGTCCTCACTGTCGCGAGCACCTAAGGAGGTCGATGTCCAAGTTAGCGAATCAACCGATCGCCTCCCTGAAATTGCTACTAAAGATCTCTTCCGCGTGGGTATCGGCGAACTCAATCAAACCATCTTTCAAGGTCATGGTGGCGATCCTATAATGACATTTCCTGTCATAGCTGCGGGACTGGAGATAATCATGGTCCATAGCCCAGCGAAAACTGTGACGAACGCGATGGCTTTGTCAGCGCTGCAGCAGATCGAGGCCCATATGATGGAGCGATACCTCAGCCTCTTTTATCGGATTCTGGTGGAAGGCATCGAGTTTGGCTTTGGGATTATAGACGTCGCGTGAACTCGTGATCTACGTTTTGGATTTGGGGAAAGAGCTTTGGAGTCGGATAGTGGCATATGCTGCTCAGGTGAGCGATGGGTCACCATGATTGACACTTGATGACCAGGAATTTCAACAACGTTTAGATATGGAGAAAACCTCTACCAATTGAGAGTCGGGAACGAGAAGGAGCCGTCACGATGGCCTGAGTCGGCCTCTGGACTCCTTTCATGCGATTTTGTTCAAATACATCTACAGGAGAGAGTTGTGTTCCAAAACAACAGGCTGATCAAACCGTCTCAATCCCTCTTCCCTGACAGTACAGTCCCGTCGACGTATGCAAGGCGCAAAGAAGCGTTCCTCTTTCCCCAAATATTAGATTCTCAGAGCTATCCTCCCCACTTCCTACCATCCTGTTCTCCTCTCCCAACCCGCAACAACTGCTCTCAAGGCAGTCACTACAACGCACTAAAAGTCTCATCCTACGTCCCTCCCAACAATCCCAACCGCTGCTCCCCCAATCGTTTCGGAAGTCAACCACCTACCGCCATCCCACCCACACTGCGCATTAGACAAGGCGGCATCCCACCAACCCCCCAGTCATACCCTACCCAGCGGACTATTTCCCCCCCAAAGTGACTAGACACACCTTTCTGCTCAATTCCCTTGGCCAACTTGCTCGGTTACATCAGCGTTTCGCCGGCGCTATAGCAGCCGTTGATAACGCGACAGTAATCCTGTATCCTAAACTTTGTATAAGTATGCCTATTCGAGAGTACCTTTAAAATTTAAGGCGCTACAACCCGACGCACATATAGCCGGCTTCGGCAAAAGCGCGTATAGGGATGGAAATATAACTCGGTACCTTATTTAAGTAGCGAAACCTTTCCAGGATGTGTCACTTCAATCCATCCAGCCACCATGCCCCAAAGAAGGAAGGAGAGCGCGCTATCCAACCCTCGGATGTGGTTCTTACAGCTCCGAGACCCCACACACCCGCAGATCCCCCAAAGCAACCTCACCGTTGACGCATCAATCGGATATGTAGCCGATAGCCAAAACATCCCCAACTGCCCAAACCCCCTTGCCCTTGCGGGTAATTATGGCCCCCCCATGTCCCACCCCCCCAATCCCCCATCCTCCCTATCCTCCATCCATCCCCGTTCATACCTCAGTATACCCCTCCCCCCCAGCTACCTACTCACAGCGCCCCTATTCGAAAATGCTAGACTCGACGCTGCGCGGGTATGTGTCAGCTCTACTATAGACGCTCCGCTCGTGGGCGTTTCCAGACTTGTCCTGGGGGCTGGGGTGAGGTCACTGTAGTGGGGTAAGTGGAAGTGGGATTTGAGTTTTGGGGACGTTGGAAGAGGGGAAAGGGGGTGTGGGTGGGGGGTTCGGGGTCCATGCCTCCTTAGACTCAGGCGGGTGTGTGCGCTGAGGTGGAGGCAGTAGGGAGAGGGTGGGGAGGGTTGAGGTGGGCATGGTGTTGGAAAGGGGGGAAAGGTTTAGGGCGGGTCGCCGGATTGAGAATGAGAGGGTAAGGGAGCGACTGTGTGAGTTAGTATAAGGGGGGGGAAAGGTTGTAGACAATGGGGAAATGGATATAGCGCGTGGGAGAGAACCAGGGAAGTGTAAATTGGCAAGAGAGGACGTATTGATGTATATGCTCTAGAAAATGAGGAATATCACAGTCGAATCAGATGTGCGGCTCGATGAGATTGGAAGGTATTTCTGAAATGCGGACGAAATGAAGCTAAAGCAAGAATTATCTCTTCTACCAGAGATGGAAACGCATGATGCTTAGTCAATTAGAGACTGAGTGGTAGCGAGAATAGCATTATGGGCGGGGTAGAAGAGATTGATAGATTTTGCTTTTTCGCGTGGACTCAAGGGCTTTTCAAAGGCAGCGTCAAACGGTCGAGCCGAGTGGCAGGGCACAGTACGCAGTCACCCCATGCCAGGGATAGGAGCTTCCTAATTGTAGGATACTTTTCTGAGCTTGATATTGTCACCCCGGGATCTGGCCGGGAGTATCAAGGGGGTTTGCATGCGCCTCTATGCCATTTTCTGAATGAAAAGTATCTTCTCCCTTGCAATGAAGTTCTGCAGCATGATGCTGCAGCCCAGGTTTCGATGAGGTAGGGACTATTCAGAGACCCTTCCAGCATATCTTCATAAGGTGGTCCACCTTCTTCTTGCTGTTTTTGACCATACCCAGGTACTTTAATTCAGCCAACGCTCGGGTGAACAGCGCCCTATTCACAATCAGCCCCTTATGCCCCAAAGGGTACTCCGAATCTGCCGGTTCGAAGGTAACAGTATCAACTCACAAGGCTCTCTCCTTCTCGTCTTCACTCTCCTCTCCTTCTTCTTCTTCAGCCCCCATGATGGTCCAAAACGCAGACCACAAATCCGCAGTGTTGATTAATCCTCCCGATTCCAAGTACAATTGGTACAAAACCGCCGTTGCAGGTTGGCTTGCTGACAAACCTACTGCAGCATCTGAACAGCACTCACAATCTAGATAGTCATGTGGACAGCTCAACGCACGCTCGAGCGCGAACCGAGGTCGCGGGCTGAAAGATTCGCGATGCGGGATCTTGAAGTCGTAGATTAGGATTTCGTGGAACACGAGGTCCTGGGGGTTTTGCAGGTGCAAGTCGAAGTAAGAATCGAGGCAGTAAAGCACGCGGTCGAGAATTTTTGTATACGTGGTCTCTTCGGGCGTAAGTGTGGCGGCTTGTTTTCTTAGCTCAACCTTTTGGGCGACGATTGTTGTACGAAGGTTGCTGTGCTGCATGTCGTGGCCAGATCTCAGGGGTGTGGCCTCCACGTTGGGGATGCTTGATAGCAGTTTGTCAAGCTCTGCACGACAATGAGACGCGTCAGAGGGCATTTTGAAAGATAGTAGTACGTTGTCCAATATGTCTTTCAAGACCTGAGATGAAGCTGTTTTTAGAGAGGACATTACATCTTTCCGTATGGAAGAATATTTATCAAGCCTGTAGGACATGGCTTTGATATAGATGTCCGGCCAAGGAGTGATTGTTTTCAATAACTTTGATTGGAGCACGTCTACTAAGTCCACAGCCGCGACGATCTTCCGGAGGGACAGAGCGGTCCGCCCAAGTTGCAGCTGCACCAAATATTTCACGCTGTCATCATCTTCGAGAAGTTTTTGCACGGTAAAATCGCCACCGTGTCCAGGCACTTTCTCCACATAACTGGGTTTCTCTTAGCGCAAGATCTCATAGCAGGGGTGAGCACTGATCACCTTTTGAAAGATGGGAGGTTTCGGATCGCTTCATAATGCTCTGGCTGCCATAATTGTAGTGACATGCCAAAGCCAAGAATGAAACTCAATGGATTCGAAAAGAAATGGGTCATGTATGCGTACTGACAGGTTCTTAGCGAGAATTGTAAACCGCTTCCTCAACGAACAAACCTTTAGCGCTTGGCTGAATGCAAATGGTGACTGTATAAAGTCACGTTGCCGCTCCATTAGCATCTTCGTGAGCGGTGGACCCAACCACAAGTCAGGTGCATCACAATATACACCCTCATCAGTGTACAAGTCGGCCTGGATGGCAATGAAGATTTTGTCGAGATCCACACATTCCACCTCGAAACGCTCTCCTCGTAAGCATCTCAAAGCGCTTCGAGAGAGCTTTGCTTGGAACAAGTCGATAGACGTTGCAATGCCAAACAGTAGAACAAAGGGGATTCGATCGCGCCATGAGCTTGGTCAATTAGTATTAGCACAAGAATGAGGATTAAGACCGTACTCACCTAAGCACATCGATCAGATCTGATAGCAATCCGCCGTCAAATGCTTCACTATCCTGGAACGATAAGATGACATTTGCAATGGAATGACTCTTGACAAAGTGATGCAAGATCTCCAGGTCATAATTTAGATGACGACCTCCCTGAAAATCTCAGCCAATTTCTTCGAACACAGGGAATTAGCCATTGGACCTCATATTCATCTACCAAAGCTCCCTCCTCGGACTCTATATTCTGAGTAGTTGCATGCCGATTGATGAACTTTAATGCAGTCTTCAGGTTTGTAGCTTGTGCAGACGTAATATTGACCCGCACTGTTGGGCAACGTTGATTCAAGCTTTCACCAATGGCTTCGAAAAGGGTCACAGATATGCCATTCTCTGGTCCTGCGACCATCAAAGCCGTGGGAATTTTGTCATACAGTCTAAGACAAGTTGAGCATGAGCGTTGACTTCAGAGATGAATGACGGACTCCTCGGACTTTTGTCTCCTAACAAATGACGAAACGCTTTGGACAGTGCTTGTATTGGCATCGTTAATGATTTTCTGGATAATTTAGCGGTTTTGAGAAGAGGAATGAGAGCTACGTGGATCACATTAACGGTTGCTTCTTTGGAAAGCCATAGCCCTTCGAAGGCTTCATATCGATATTTGACAGCTTCTGGGCTTTCGCTTCCTCTCAATAATGGCACAAGTGGCAGCTCTTTTGGTGAAGTGTCATCATTGGTGGTTTGCGTAGTCTTCCTCCGCTTCGATGGCCTCTGAGAAGCACCGTCGGCCTCGTTTAGGTCAAATATATAGCAAGCCTGTTGTATATGTCAGCAGCCTATTATGAAGACCTTGATCATCCACTCAACCTCGAAATCTGTCATTGTTACATTGAGTACCGTATTAAAGACGGTGTGAGTAAAAGATAACTCCGTATTTACGGCGTACAGTACCGAATCGAACCAAGAGAGACGCGTTGGAAGCGCGACTCGCGCGTCAGCCCTACGAGCGGAAAATATCAAAGCTGAAGTGGAAAAACGTAAAGACAGGTATCCCTTTGTTTGCGCAACGGTATTGAGCTTTTATGTCGTGCATCAATTTGTATTCTTTGTCGTTAGATGTGCACCATGCATAGACTACAAGTAAACTACAAATTCACAGACAGTAGGATTCTTCCAAGCTGCAACGGGATTGTTTCGGGGGTAACTTGACGTGCTTGGCTCTTTCCTTCACAAGTTGAAGTGAAGTGTTTAGTCTTTACATTCAGGGCGGTGCTACCCGTTCCTCATGATCTCAAGAGTGTTCACATTTTCCCTTCTCACAAAAACACGTCCCCGCACCCACCGACTGTTTCAACATCCAACATTCAAGATGTCAGCTACAGGGGCTCTCCATACGAGCGCCTCGCTCAAAGCCGCAGGGGCTCCACAGTACAGTAGCATGCAAGGAAAGCTGGACCCGCAACTTCTTGAGGCTCTGAGAGAAATGAAGTTTGACTTCATGACACCCGTCCAGGAGCAAGTTTTGGGAGGGATGCCTTCACTTGGCAGTGATTGGTAAGTACTCTCATGATCGATACTTGAGTCCAAGAATTGACGCCTACAAGTTTGGTCCAGGCCAAGACAGGCACTGGCAAAACAACTGCCTTCTTACTTCCGGCTATCCAAGGCGCGATTCACAACTCACCCCGAAAGGGTCAAGTTGCAGTGCTCATTCTTTCGCCCACTCGTGAGCTAGCTTTGCAGATTGCAGCAGAGGCCACCCGGCTTGTGGCAAGATTGAAGCGACCTCTAGAAGTGCACACCGCGTTTGGCGGTACAGCCAAGGCAAGCAACCTGGCAAAGCTCAAGCAAGGTGATCCGAAGATCTTAGTGGCTACTCCTGGAAGGCTTAATGACTACCTGGGCGAATTGGATGTGAGAGGCAGATTCGAGGGGTTGAAAACGTTAGTGCTGGATGAGGCGGACAGGATGCTGGATGCTGGCTTTCTCCCGGATATTCTCAAAGTCCTGCATGCGCTTCCACCGAAGCAAGGACCGGATGGATCGCAATGGCAGGGGATGTGCTTCTCCGCTACAATTCCTCCGAAGCTACAAGAAGTCTTCCACCACGTACTGAAGAAAGACTACATCGCGATTTCAACTCTTGACGCAGCCGAGCCCCCAACCTTAGCGAAGGTACCTCAATACTCTGTTATTATCCCTGCCGTAGAGCAGACCTTCACTGCACTGTACTCTCTGCTTCAAGAAGAGATTAGTGCCACAGCTGGGGACCCTAAGATCATTGTCTTCGGCACTACAGCAAACCTGGTGGCGATGTACGCGGATACCTTCAAGGAACAGCTTGGTCTTCCCGTCTTTGAATTGCATAGCCGACTCTCTCAACCTGCGAGGACAAGGGCGACAGACCAATTCAAAACCGCCAAGAGAGGAGTCATGTTTGCTTCTGACGTGATAGGAAGGGGTATGGATTTCCCGGATGTATCGCTTGTCCTTCAAGTCGGGTTACCATTAGACTCGGATGCCTACACTCACCGAGTTGGCCGTACAGCTCGAGCGGGCAAAGACGGTCGAGCAATCATACTCTTAACGCAGGCGGAATCTTTTTGGCTACGTGCCAATCGCCAATTCCCCATACAGCCATTTCCATCTTCCGACAGAGTCATGAATGAGACAGGTTCTGCAAACCAGATTATATCGGTCTTGCAGGATGTTAACCCCGACACCAAACGAAAAGCCTACTCAGCCTACCTCGGCTTCATGAAGGGTTTCCTAAACAAGATGAAGATGCAACCTGTAGATCTAGTGCGAATGGCAAACACACTAGCCTTGCAGGGCATGCTTTGCGCAGAGATTCCCGAGATGGAGAAGAAAACTATTGGCAAGATGGGTCTCAAAGGAGTCCCCGGGTTACACATCGCCGCAACGGCCCCTGCCCACCGCGAAGGACCAAAGAGAGCTCTCGTAGGCAGCACAAGCAATGACAACCACCCTTCGAGAAGACTCCGACATCAAGGTGTTCCGGGTGCTCAGGAAACCAACACCAACACCAATGGCTTTGGCGCCCAACCTACGGGAGGCAACAGGGCCCCGCAACCAAATCCGACTCAATTTAGCAACCGCCCCAAAGTAGGCAATAGGCGCTCACCTCAGTCAAGGCCCGACTACGTCGGACATGGTCTCTATCCTTCAGCGACAGGAGCGGCGGGTCCTGGCCCCAAGAAGCGAAGGCATCCTGGCGATGTTGCCAAAGAGAAGCGGAAGGCTGAGAACCGAGCGGCGCAGCAGATGAATGGCTCTCAAGCACAGTAGAAGGTCGGGAGTGATTGGAGTAGGAGGGTGGATACTGTATTTTCTTAGGTGTTCGCCCTGTATTATCGTTAGACAAGTTGCGGAGAAATGAGCTTTTATTCTTTCCGTGCATAGACTAGTCTAGAATCAAGAATTCGTTTCATTGAGACAGTCGAAGCATTCTGAATCCTGAATCTTCATATTTGCATGGCGATCACATCGGTGGCCAGGGAAAGCACATCAAGATGTGCGAAGTACAACCACTGATAACATCATGCGTCTACTAGACTAAATTCCCCATTCAATCTCACCGTATCAACCTATCTACAACACCCCACCCATCAATCTACCCCCCCCCATCCCCCTCCTCCCCCTCCCCCTCATCCTCATCCTCCTCCTCCTCCATCCCCTCAGCAGCCTCAACACGAAACCCAGGGTCCTGATCCACACCCACATAACTATCACACATCAAAAAGCACTTCAAATCCTGCCCCCCGACCTTCTGCGTCACAAACTCGAGTCGCACATCCAGCTTGCGCCCAATCGTGACCCGCTTGATCGCCAAGAGCGTCTTGCTTTCCTCTTCCCCGACCACCAGCCACCAATTTTCCATCTTCTTGCCCGGGTAGAACGGCGCGTGCGCTGTCGTGTCCGGTTCGCCTTCCTCGTCGTCGGTTTCGCGCGTGATGTGCACGTTGAGGTGGGCGGGGGCGCCGGTGGTGATGGACTCGGGGTCTTCGACTTCGAAGTCGACTTCCACGTTGGGGTATTTGTCGTTGGTGAAGTGGGCTGCTTGGCCCAATTGCCGTTTGTCGAGGTTGAGGCGCTTGATCATTTTCTCGTAGTCTTTGTTCTCGGTTGGGTCCATGAGGTCCATGAACTCGAAGACGTCGTTGGCGCCGAAGGCGTTGGCGGTTTTGACGACCTCGGGCGTGAAGTGGGGGATTTGCTTTAGGGGGGAGTCGCGGTCCCACATTGCTTGAACGACCATTTGGGACATTTCCATTGCGCTCATAGCGTTTAGATGCCCGTCGGAGGAGAGGACGTCGACGCAGCCGGAGAGGAGGTTGAGGATTTTGGAGAGGATGAGCTCTTGGTCTTTTGCAAGGTCGGCGGGGAGTTGGAGGCGGGAGAAGTGGGCTTGGAGGAGGACAAAGGCTTTGAAGTGCGGGGATTCGTAGGCTGGTTGGGCCATTTTCACAGGGACACGGTCGTAGATGCGGTGGAGGATGTGGTCTTCGTGGCGGCGGATCTGAATTGATTCGAACTCGGTGGCTGAGGTGACGATTTCGAGAATCCCTTTCAGCTTGGTGCGGCCGGTCAGGGAGAGTAAGAATGTTTGCATTGTGATGAAGGAAATGTTGTAATACGCTGCTATCATGGCTGCGTTAAGGGGGGTCACAGTGTCGTCTTCTTCGTCTAGTTCGATGATCTTGGCTTCTGAAAGGTCTTTCAGGGTATTTTCGACGAGTTCTGAGAGATGTGTGCTGAGGCCCTCATGCGAAGTATCGGTGAGACCGTAATAACTTGGGTTAGCCAGCAAACGACGATAGAAGTAGGTGTATGTAGCCCAATCGACGGCATCTTGCGTAGACGCAATGATCTTGGTGCTGATCTCCGACACGAATGCGTCGTGCATGTACACCTGGAGATGGCTCTCGATCGGCAGCGCTTCATTCAGAAACTTTTTGTAGTACTCTCGTTTCACAGCTGGCACCATCAGCACGCCTTTGCTTGACTTCTCATCCATCGCTCTCGTTGCCTTCCCGAACATCTGCAGGATCTCACTGATGGGGTAATCGATGTATCGATGTTCTCGGCCTTCGAAGAACTGTGTGCCCATTACAATAACCAAATGAGCAGTGCAATCGATTTCCCAACACATATCTCGCGAAACCACCATTACTTGAAGAGCTCCTTGATTGTAGAGATGGGACACAATGCGCTTGTCGCTTGTGCTGAGGGCTTCATGGTAGTACCCTATGCCGTGCGACATGGAATCGGCAAGAGCTGTTTCATTGACGCGTCGAAGAATGCGAGCCACGTCGTCGTCGATCTCTGCGTGGAGGAATCTATCCTCGTCGTCACCAGCGATACAGGCGGCCAGTAGGTCGAGCGCCGTGGCACGAGTCTGCTTGCGGCTAGGCACAAAGATCATGGCCGGCTTATCTGCAGACATTTGAAGTACCGAGGCGTACGTTGGCTTAGCCATGGCGAGCATCAGAGACGGAAAGTGGGGTATGCTGAAGGATTGGATATGAAGCTCCAGTGGGACCGGTCTCACATGAGGGCTGAAGTTGTAGATGGTATGCTTAGTGGCTCCAAGCCATTCGCCAATGTCCCGAGCATTGGAGAGAGAAACACTGAGACCGACTATTCGCATGTTGTTCTCGGTCTGCAGAGCAACGTAATGCATTCGCGAGACGATAATCTCGTAGATAAAGCCTCCTTGTCCGCCAAGCATGTGAAGCTCGTCAGCAATGAAGAGCTGGACGGTCTGTATGTTCTTCCGTCGTTGCCACTGGCGGGAGAGAACATCCCATTGCGTAGGTGTAGCAAGGATGAGGTCACCCTTCTCCAGGATTTTCAGATCAGCAGACGTTTCGCCAGTGAGCTTGACAATTTGTTTTCCACCGGCCACTTTGGCGAGCCGCTGTTGCCAGTCAGCCAGCTTCTGATCTACGAGCTCCTGGAAGGGAGCGATGTAAACGGCGCGTCCTTTGGTTTGCGAAGACCAGTGATGGAGTAAGGCAAATTCAGCACAGACAGTCTTGCCGCTGCCAGTGGGAGCCCCAACGAAAACGTTGTCATTAGTCGAGAACAGCGAGCTGTATACCTGAGTCTGCACCTTATTGAACCTCTCCCAATCCGGATACAATCCCTTGAAATCGTCCCGCTTGAGTGCTGCAACGGGTAATGGTTGCAGATCAAGTAGAGGTGTGTGAGCCGGGAACTTCTCAGGGAGGACCAACTTGTCGAAAGATACCGCAATTTTGGTCTCGCACTGCAACCAGCGGTCTGACAGCAGAGTGATGAAATAATTTGGCGGCATTGGTTCTGTGATAGGCACTGTGAATTCTACCAGATACTCATTCATCTCGGAGGTCGCATAGTCCTTGCGGAGTAGGAACGTGTCATGATGTAGAATATCCTCGCCATCACAGTCCTCTACAAGTATCCAGAAACTCTCCGCGGTACCATGGACCGAATCGTCCCATTCGAAGTTAGGAGTAATGGTCAATTCGACCCGAAGCATAGTCCTTGTAACAGGCTGCACTTGTGCTTGAACTTCGAGTCTTGGGAATTTCGCAACGAAGCCACACACATTCCGGCCAGCCTTCGGCATACCGAGTAGCTCACCCATCCGCGGTGGATCCAAATCAAAGTAGGCCAACCAGGGCACGTCAATCTTCTCAGCCTTCTGGATGATTTCCCTCGGGCAAGCGGGGAATTGCCGCAGAGGTGACATAGTGGGCCACATTCGCTTCTCTGCCATCTTGCAAAGATCCAAAGCTGTTTTTGCAACGGACGACCAACCCTTCTTCAGACATATCTCAAAGATAGCACGGAGAATACGACCCGCAGACTGGGTGACGTAGACAAGATCTGCCATCAAAGCAAGACCCTCTAGCTTGAGGCGTGAGATATAGGCCTGCAGGAGGACATTAATTTTTGCGTGTGGCTCTTCGATGCTCTCCTTAACAGGTATTGGGACTCTCCCGAGCAGCTTCGCCAGCTCAAGCTTCTCGTCTTGGCGTACTGGGATGTATTTGAACTCATTGCTGAGTGCAAACACCCTAAAGAGCTCGATAGGGGTAATCATGGGCTGAATTTGTTGATTGTAGGTGAGCATGGAGTCGTGTGTGATGTAGTAATGTGAGGCTATTCGGCCAAGCTCAGTGGCTTGGAGCTTGCCCGACTTCTTCTCGTACTTGACCAGACTAGACTTCTCCAGCACTGTTGCAGCTGAATGTATCAAGTCGACACGCTTCTGCTCGAGAGCATCATCGTCTTCATATTCTGCGCCAACACTGTACAATCCAGGCGAGCGAAGCATGCGCACAAAGAGATACGTATATCCTAGCCATTCCACAGCCTCATCTCTGTTTCTTACATTGCCGAGAACAATCTCAGCATTCAAATTGTCGGCCAACTTGCTGATGAATTGACTCTCAATAGGTAGCTGCTGGTTCATCAAAGAGAGATAGTACTGCATTTCGCTTTGGGTCGTAATGATGATGCCCTCGCCGAAGGTGTCGTACTGAGGCCGTCCGGCACGACCAAGCATTTGGAGAACGTCTTGCGGGCTCAATTCGACCCAACTTCCCTTTTCAGGAGAGTAAATCTGGGTGCCTTTGATGATCACGGTATGTGCAGGTAGATTGACACCCCAAGCAAGTGTAGCTGTACAGACTAGAACTTGGAGCATACCATCTGCAAATAGATCTTCCACTGAGCTTCGGTCGGAACGGGTCATACCCGCGTGATGGATACCGAACCCATAGGGCATAAGGTCCTTCAGATCTTTGTCCATCACACTGGACGATTCTTCCTGCAGCACTTCTCGGCTTGCAGCATCGCTTCGAAGAATCTGGCCAATCGTCTCCAATTCTAGTGCCTTGTCTCGGATATACTTTGCTGTCTTCGCTGTCTCTTTCCTCGAATGCACAAAGATGAGTAGCTGTTGCTTGTTGGTGCCGACCTGTTCCATGACTTTAGTGTAGCAGACATCGTTCATGGTCTTCAGCTGCTTGATGGCTTTCTTGTCTGTAACACCGATGAATTCCTGGCGCAGTGGACATGGCCTATATGATCCGTCGAAATGAAACAGGCCGTTTAGCGGGTCAACTCGGAGGAAACTTGCAACATCTCTATAGTTAGGCAAGGTAGCACTGAGACCTACCAAGCGTACCGGATCACCGGTCTGTTCGATTTTGCGGATCGTTCGGGCAACGATGCTCTCTAACACAGGACCGCGATCATCGTGGAGAAGATGGATTTCGTCAATGATTAGAAGCCTGACAAGATTGGTATAGCTCATATCAGTAGCCTTGCGCGTGATGACATCCCATTTTTCTGGCGTAGTAACGATGATTTGAGTGTCTGCAATTTGTTGCTTCGTGAGCTGTCTGTCACCCGTAAGTTCCGACACTCGAATGCCGTAAGGCTCTAATCGCTTCCCAAAGTTGCCTACTTGCTCTTGCACTAAAGCCTTCAAAGGAGCAATATAGACAATCTTGAAGTCATCAAGCATGATTCCTCCGGTCTCCTGGTTCCGGTACTTACCGATCTCTCGAAGAATGGCAAGCATGGCCACGTTGGTCTTACCGGAACCGGTTGGGGCACATATTAGCATATTACCATCGTCCTTGAAAGCAGTGGGATAGCACTTGGTTTGGATACGATTTAATTCCTTCGAACTTCCAAAACCTTGCCTCGCCCACTCTGGAAGATCAGAAGTAGGGATATTTCGCTCGCCCGTGTCCTTTCGAGGTTTTGGAGCGGGGACGTGAATCTCTTCGTAGCCCTTGAACGTCCGCTTGGTAGATCCTTGAGGGAGCTTCACATTTGGATTGGTCATCAGATGGTTTCCTTGATCAAAGACAAGATTCTCCAGATTAATCAGGCGCTTAGGTTGTAGTCCCCCAGTCAAAGTACCCTCTTTAGCAGGCTTCTCAGCACTGTCTGCAGGTCCGGTGGGTACGTCGATGTCCATAAGATCAAGCTTAAGTTTCTTACTGGGCTTCCCAACCCCATCAGCATCCACATCATATCGGCCCAGGAGCTCATCAAGTATATCTCTATGGCCATACGAGACCATATCACGCTCGACTGCAGCTTGTGCTTTTGGGTCCTCTGCAGCTCTTCGCCACCGTGTGATCCAGACGACTTTCTCTCGATTCATGATAAGTTTCTCGACCAGCTCATGGTGCTCGTAATCAAAGAGTTCCATCAGGTCATTCTCGATCTCTCGCAAAGGCTTCTCTTGGCCTTCCGCTGTCAAACCTGCAAGAATCTGAAGGCCCTCTTGTGTCTTCGTCTGCTGGGTATGTGCATCGTTGTAGATTGCTCCGATCTGTCTCTGAAGCCAGTACGCATCGATTTCGCGTACCGCGATGTCTTTCTTGTCACCTTTGTCCCTCTTCTTACCAGCACCATCGGCATCTCCGTCGATGACCATTTCCTGCCCTTCGTCCTCGACGGGATCATCACGCTTGTAATAGTTATTGGCGTCTTCCCCGTCGATCGGTGCTCCTCCATCTGCGTCCTCGTCTGCGTCCTCGTCTGAGGATGGCTCGTCTTCATCCCTGACTTCGAAAGTGCCTGCGCCACCCTCGTCATCCTCGTCCTCATCATCGAAGACAACAGCCACCCCCTGCTTCTCGTCAAGCTCGGCACCATCCTCCCGAGCAGCAGCATCGTCGTCCATATTCACATCTTCCTCTTGATCATAATCCGTAATTTTCTTGCCTAGGTTGACCAGCTCATTAAATTCCTTGGAGCCCATAGAGACGCCCAGTAAATCATCAACTTCCTTCTTCTTGTCAAAGTCTTTCAGATCCTCCTCTTTGAGGTACTCCAGTATGGCGTCTGCTGCACTCCTCACAACCTCATGCGGGACGTCCCCAAGATTATTAGCCGTAGTGGTAAGTATCAGATCATAGGTCTGCCTCGTCGCAGGTGTCCGAGGGCGATATTTCAAGCCCTCCACTAGAGCATCCGCTGCAGAGAGAATACCTGCCCCAAGCAGCTGTTGGGGTTCGCCACGCTTGCGCTTCCTCTGTTCTCTCTCCAGCACATCCTCGCCTTCCCGTATATTTCCCCGCTTGACATCTTTCAAGTCCGTAGTCTTCTTCTTCTGCTTTGGTGCGCTTTCCCTGGCATCTCTTGAGCCCATATCTCGAATGTTGATGCGCCCTGCCAGAGACTCAGGATCGCCTGTGACTTCGTCGTTACGTCGGGTGGAGAATCTCTTATCATGCTGTAAGACCAGATTTGACATAGCAGCATACTTGTACTGGGAGATGTTGTTTGGGTCTGCCATATTGGCAGTCGAGGAGGGAGGATATGCGACTACTGCGCAGTGAGGAAGCTTCTTAGCCGCAGGAGAGATGCCACGGTCCTTCCAGCAGAACCTAGCAGGTCAGCTTGAACTCAGCTTTTGTACGACTGGAATGCTCGAAAGCGTACCTGCTCTGGGTGGCAGAAAGGGAGGTGCAGGTGTAGTTTCCGAGATTTAAAAATATTCATACCTGCCAAGGAGGTGGCCGAGCAAATGGCCCAGCCCTACCAGGACCACCAAGATACCTTAGGTAGGTAAGGTAGTTATCTTTCAAAAAGTTATATACGGCTCCTTATATATCCGAATCTAATATTCTCTTTTCATTTATGATCCCAACTTAGTAATTCAAGTCTCGAACAAGTTTGAAAGAAAGTATCAACACTGTAAAAGAAGTTTTCGCTGCTCAAGATTTGGCGTGGCCACCTTTCTTCTCACCAACCCACAAACAATATCGCTCCGTTAGGACCCTCTCGTCCTGTACTCCACAACAACCTCTTTACTCCTCCTTGTCTATCGCCCTCCATCTTTATTCTGCAACTCGACTTTCTCCGCCCCTCCAGAATGTCCCTTTGGACCTGTGTACCCTCGCTCGACTTCTTACCTCCTGCTCACCATTTCCCGTGTCTCGATTGGCACGTCAGAGGCTACGACGATTGTGCCTTCGTCACCAAGCTACGCTCGTTCCCTTGCGCAGGCCCCACTCCCTTCGATCCTCGAATCACGCGCCCTTCCGCTTTTTCGACCCTTTTCGGTGCTCTTCAGGTCTTCTCTGTCCGCCCTACCTATATCCCTGGGAAGAGCGGTACGACTGCCCTGCTAGCTTGTATCCACAGGCTACCCGTTATGGCCACCGGGCGTTGATTGGGTACCTCGACTTGAGTACAGGTCAGCTGGGTTTGGAGCATCAGCATTGACCTGGGTACTTCTCTCCGCGAGAGCCAACCTGCAGCTGAGGCCACCTCCTACTAAGTTGGAATTGGTGAAGGCTCCGGGTCACAAATCTCCCTAAAGGTATGAGTAGGGTGTGTGTCGTCAGATGATTGTTTACATTTAAAGCAATAATCAAATCCTCCAGGTGCTGGGCAATTGAGACATTTATATCGAGGACCATATATGCTCTGTAAGAGTCAGATTTCAAGTCTACAAGTATGTTTGATAATTGACTCACCATAAAACAGCCTTTGCAGGAAACGTTCTGGTGATAAATACCAGGACTGGGCTTGTCTCCACTGACAAGCTTGTCTCTTTCAACGTATAAGCCGTTCAAAGTTGGGACTGATCTTGACTCTGATGATAGAGACGGCATAGCGATAGTAGCTGCAAGCGTGGCTGCGTCTTGATTATCGTGATATATTGCAACTGAAGCTGGTGTCCACCCTTTGATATTCTCAATTCTGGACGTAGCGCCTGCTTCTTTTAAAATGCCAATCATTTCAATGGAGCCGCTCTTAGCAGCCCAGTGCAAAGGAGTCCATCCATCCCGATCAGTAGAATCTGGATCGAGTCTTTGCTTCAGAAGCCAACAGATCAATCTAGTGGTGCCTTCACACGCCGCGTAATGGAGGCAGTTGCGTCCCTGTCTATCGGTCATGAATAAATCAACTTTTAGCTTGAGGAGCCTTTCAGCTGTGGTCTGATTTCCCCCAGCACAAGCGAGAAGAAGCGCCTCTCTTCCTTGTGTATCCTTTAAGTTGATGTCTGCTCCGTTATTGAGTAGTAGCTGCATAATTAGATCATGACCTTTGAAGGACGCCACGTGTAAAGCATTACCGTAATGTTCATCTTGGATATTGATCTTGGCCCCCTGATCGAGTAGTAGCTGCACCTCCTGATAATTTCCTGCATCTGACGCGGCCTCTAGAGCGTTGTAGAAATATCCACCTTGGGCATTGATGTCCGCCCCCTGATCGAGCAGCAGTTGCACCACCTCATCATGACCTCCACTCGACGCCGCCTGCAGAGCATTACCGTAGAATCCACTTTGGACATTAATATCGGCGCCTTTATCAAGCAGCAGCTGTACCATCTGACAATGCCCTCCGTATGACGCCGCCGATACAGCGTTACCATAGAATCCACCTTGAGCATTAACGTCGGCTCCTCGATCGAGCAACAGCTGCACCACCTGATAATGCCCTCCACTCGACGCCGTTTGCAGAGCATTGTTGTCACCTTGGACATTAATATCGGCGCCTTTATCAAGCAGCAGCTGTACCACTTGACAACACCCTCCGTATACCGCCATTTGCAGAGTATTACCGTAGTAGCCATCTTGGATATCGGCTCCTTTATCGAGCAACAGCTGCATTACCTGATAATGCCCTCCGTATGACGCCGCCGATACAGCGCTACCATAGAGTCCACCTCGAGCATTAACGTCGGCTCCTCGATCGAGCAGCTGCTGCACTACATGATCATAACCCTCTTCCGCAGCAATGAGCAGAAACGTATGCCTAATTTTCCTCACGTCTCGGTGTTGATTCAATTCCATGGTGGAAAGCGCGTAGTCCTTCAGGAATTTTGGAAGCCCAAAGGCACAGGCTAGACTGAGGTGTGATTCAGGTGTAGATGCCGCAGCTAGTAACCTATAGCCGAGGCGATTGTTCCAATCAAGTCCTAGAGAGTTATTTAGTTCCCCTCCATGAGCGTGGCCAAATCTAGAGTGGATATCTGACGCCCATTGAATGAAAAATGGTGAGGTCCTCAATCCTTGCATCAAGAAACGCGACACCTTTGCCTGGGTTTCGTGGAAGTCACAATCCTCAACATACTTGTAATGTACCGGCCAGTATATTTCGGCATAATCTTTGAGAACACTCCTCTGCTGCACACTTCATGAGTTTCTAGAGCCCGGTAACGGGTCAGTCAGATACACGTCGAGGCATTTCGCCGTGGCTAGAGCATGTTGTTCCATGGCCGTATATTCCGACTTCGCCAAGAGATACTCGCGAAACGACTGGTGAGCAAATCGGAAAGTCCTCTGTTCAGAATCAAGGACGACTAGATTGCGGCAAAGTCGAAGGATATTGTTCTCTAGAGAGCCTGCTTCCCTATGTCGGTCGTCTTCGTCCGACTCTGATGAAGATTCGTCGTCTACGGCATCGACCGCGACCAGAAGTTCCTCAACGCTTAGCAAGCGCTGGGCACAGAGTAGCCATTTCAGTGTCTTGATAGCCATATCGCGTCCGTGGGTTTGGGTCTGATCGATCTGTACATGGATGATATCATAGAGGCCAGACAACTTAAAAGGGAGGCAACCGAGAGCTTCTTCGAAATCTGGCTTAAACTTGATGCGACTTAGTGCCTCGAGCGATATTTCCACCCAACGAAACATTCCCTGGGCACCATTGATAAGGGTCTCTAGTATTCTGTTTTTGAGTCTCTTGGATACCTTGCCGTCTAGGAGTATTCGCTTATTGATTAAACGTTCCACCTCGGACCCAACGAATCGCATAATATCGGCCCTATTCGTTTCCACGCTAATAGAGACGTTTCTCGAGCGTTCCAGATGCAATTTCTATAGATTCATTCATTAGCAGATATGACTTTGGTTGGCCAGATTTGTTTCCGAATCTTCTCATCGGAGAGGGGCTAAGAAACAATATGATAGAAGTGACTCACGATATCGATATCATCACGACTAGAAACAAAGATTTTCACAACGTCCCCAGAGCTGCTGATGATGTTATCGAATGCTTCCAGGAGCTCGTAACGTTCATCCTCCTCACACTCGTCGAGAGCATCGAGAATAATGGTTGCCGGATGGTCTCTGGTAAGCTCGATGATCAATCTGGTGCAGTCTTCAACTGTTAGCCTCTTGATTGCGGAACAATCTTCCTCTGCCTTTTCCTTCCGAGCCTCGTACTCTCTAGCGACAGGTTCCTTGACTGATTGATCCAGCTTCGAACTACACAGCTGTCTGAGCAGGGCGTACAAGACTTCCACAGGTCTGGCTCGTGCTGGCTCCGCTGTGTTTCGTGCACAGTAAAAGAAGGCAGTCGAAGCGGAGTCTGCGCAAAGCATAAGGTTGATAACTGTCGACCTAATCCAGTCATCCGATATCAGTATATGTGATCGTACAAGCGATAGGAATCTGGAAATCGATTATGTTCTTAGTATACTAATAGAGAATCACCTACGCAAGTCTAGTCTTTCCCGAGCCAGCTACGCAAAGGTTATTCAACAATTCCTAAATGATAGAGAGCTTCCTCACGTATACCGTGGAGCCAGAGAATAGAAGATACACTCGATTGGCTCTATTCAATTAAGACTTGGCTTTCGAGTAACCATCGCCCGGATTGAGGCAGCAAATCTTTAGAGAGGTCCTCATAATGGCTTCTATACTCGACCTCCGACATCCAGCGGAACAGTATTCTCCGCTCTTCTCCTGACAAGAAATGAGTATTAACGAGTAGGCTGTTGAAGGAGGATAGATCATACTGTTGAAGTTATCGTGAATAATAGACATTTGATCGCTTATTTGCATAACAGGCCGTTTGAATTCCGCAAGGGTTTGTCGGAGCATATGATCGTGCTTAGTAGCATCTTCTGTCGCTCTGTTGTGGACTTAAATTTAATTAGTCAAAGGTCGGACGAGTAACAAACGAACATACTCACGTTCTGTTTCAACCAACTTGGTATATTGCTCAACCTCGATCTCCGAAACCTTTACCAACAACTCCGTATACTCATCTCGTATCGTATTGAGTAAACTCCGACCAAGACGTCCTTAAGGTATATATTAGTATATAATATATAGCTCTTGGTGGAACGCAGTCGAGCACTTACTCCAAGTACTACCTATGAAATACGCCTTGACCCTTGCTAGGTAAGTGAGAATGGCTGCATAGAGGTTTCGAATAGCTTCCTGCAGTCCGTATACTGCTTCACACTCATAATGTAGATAGAGTTTTTCGATGATACTATATCGCGCTATGAGGCTAGCACTGGATTCAATACCTTCTATGAGACTGCTGAACAAATCGATATCTGAGATACCGATCTGTGCTTTCTAGTATCAGTAGGCTGGGGACTCTAGCTATATGATCTCTCACCGTCGTAAGATATCTGACGATACCCCATGGTAAAGCTGCGTAGCCACTCCGGTCGAAAGAAACGCCTATATCAACAATTTTGATAATTCCGTTTACCTATACGGAAACCTTTTCAAGAACGTATCGGAGGCTGACTTTTTCACCCTGCTTATTTCGATAGACCCTCCAGCCTTTCGAGATATAAGCTTGCTTCTCTCTCTCCGTAGCTTCTTGAACCTTATGGATAGGCCAGATGTTAGCAGGGTCGGTTTGATATCTTCCCAGACGGAAAAATACATATTATTATGATTAGGCGGTAGTTGTATACCTGATTTAAGACGTCAAGTATGCTTGAGGAGTAGTCCTCGTAATGCTTTTGATCCTTGGCGCTGAGAGTGCTCGAAGCTTGTTTCCATAAGTCTGGCTTGACGGCTTCCCTAGTCCGCACAGGAATAGGCATTGTGGAGGCCATAGTAGCAGGCGGAGGCACGAAGGTTCTTATCCAAGTACCGTACTGACACTACGGTACGGCGGCCGGAAGACAACTTGGGCGGAGGTCCCACTAAAGAGGAGGGAGAAAGCTGGATCCGGAGTCAGCTTGTAGCGATCCAGTTCTGGTATTTCCTCGGCCTGTGATCGAGGAATCGGTCTTCTTTGGTGCTGTTACTGCTGGGGCACATGGGGCAGACTTCGGTCGCCTTCTCCTGCCAAGCATTCATAGCGCTAGCGCAGCCCTACGATCTCAAAATCCATTCCACCATCAAAACACCCAAACTTCAGCTCCCTCCAGCTCCATCAATATCGCTTGTGGGAAAGATTTAGAACGGGGAAAAGACAAAAAAAATGAGAGCAAAAAGCCAAAAAAATTTGGAGCTACTCTTTGAAAAGCGTGTCATCCTTAGTGCAGGGGCCATGCTAATCTTCTCTGTATCGTTTCAAATTGACCAAATGCCCGAAGGCGATATTGGAGAAATTAAAATAAATTATATTCAAAACAACGAAAACTCCACATCAAAACTAATCTCGAGGACCCTCCTTCACCCCTTCCCCAAACGCTCGCTTCTAGGTATCGCATCATCTACAAGACCAAGTAGACCTCATCCCTCACACCCAGCAATACAAAAAAGCTCCATCAATCTCCCCAGTCCCACCACCCATCCCCCAACTCCCCAAACCCCTCAGCACCCCAAGCCCCCTCGGATCCAT
>JAABUQ010002256.1_pt1 | contig 38780 bp, 36 predicted proteins | sample 5560001 | NCBI WGS metagenome assembly JAABUQ01 (sample SAMN10711888, study PRJNA513371) | rock metagenome | isolation source: Antarctica rocks | place: Antarctica: Victoria Land, Finger Mt nord | collected 2015-12-18 | reverse complement strand
TTTTATAAAATAAATTTATATTCAATAATATTTAATAATAAAACAAGCAAAATAATTAAATTATTTATATTTATTAAATCTTTCTTTAAACCAATAATGAAGTTTATTTATATATAATATTAATTACAAACTTTTATTTATATTTAAATAAAGAATTAAGAAATTATATTGTTATTAAAATTATTATATATAAAGTATATATTATATATATAAAGTATAATATAAAGTTTTTATAATATTATAATTACAACTTTTATAATTATATAATTATTATAAATATATAAAAACAATATAATATATATTATAAATACTTTTTTATTTATTTATTATTTAATATATAATAAAATATTTATAAAAAGTTGAACTTTTTATTATAAAAAAGTTCTTTATATATTTTTTAAATACATATTATTTTTACGTTTTTTAAAAGTATAATTAATAATTAATTTATAAAGGAGTAATAACTTCAAAAATTAAAAAAGTAATAAAAGGCTTAAAAGGAAAATATTTAATTATATTTTAAAATAAAATAATTTATATTAATATAATTAAGAAAAATAATAAAAGAAATTAATATAATAAAAGTATATATTTATTTTAAATGAAGAATATATAATATATATATAATTTTTTATTTCTTAATAATATTCGTTCCTTTAAGAGAATATATATATATTAAAAAGGGAAATATATTTAATTTCATATAAACTTATACAAAGTAATATATTGAATATAAATTAAAATTTCTTTTTTAATAAAAATAAAAATATAATAAATATATTTCAATAAGTTTATTATTTTGTATTTATAATTTTAAAAAGAATAATATAATTAATATTTTTTAAATTAACTTTTAAATAGTATTTTTTAATAATATTATAATTATTTTAAAATTAAAATAACTTATTAATAAATTTTATTTTATTTTTAATATTTAATATTTAATATTTATTAAAATTTAACATTTATATTAATGAATATAAAATTAACAATAATTAAAAATATAATATTAAAAATATTTTATATTTAAAAATAATTAAATAATTTAAAAGTAATTTAAATATAAATTATATAAATTATATATTTTTTAAATTTAATAATATTTAATAATTATAATAATAATTTAACAAATTAATTAAATTAATTTAATATAATAAATTTATAATAAATTTTAAACTTATAATTATTAAATATATTTAAAAATTAAATAATTTAATTAATAAATAATAATATTTTAATATTTTAATATATATAATTATAAAGTTTTAAATAAAAATAAATAAATATTTTTAACTTTATTTTATATTAATTGCTTCGCCTGATAAAGTAGAGAATAAATAATATAATAATAGTATTTTGGTGGTATGATTAAGGGTCCAAATAACCCTAGAGAAAGCAAAATAAGAAAAACGGGCTGACAAGGGAAAATAGGGGCAATGACAGCTGACAGTGTGACTCCGGCGCCCCACATCTTTCGCTGCATATTTTGCCTTACTTCTTTCTTATCATACAACGGCGGATGTATCTATCTTGGCTGATGCTTCGGCCAGAGTTTATCAGCTTCGAGCCTCTTCTGCATCAGCCTCGTACTTTCTACCCTTCCTTCTACCGGTGACTCCATCCAGACTCTATTTGAATCTCTGTTGAAATTACATTCCCTTCTCTGCCAGTTAGCCATGAAATCATTCCAAGACTCCGGTCTCCCATCATACTCTGAGAGCGTTGGCTCTCCTCTAGAATATGGCTCTCTCCCAAATAACCTGGCATCTGCCCGCACGTCGCTTGTGGAATCCCTCTTGACTACATACGTCATGCCGCATCTGCAAGCCTCCGCTCTCTGCGGTCTGGCATGCTCAACGCTGTTGCTCGTTCCTTCGAATGTCGCTACATTGCGCCCACCGACAAGCTCAAGTAAAGATGCTTCCCTTTCCACAGCCACTTTTCCCGGTGAGAAAATTATTGGCTTTCCGGATGCGGAGAACGTTACTGTTGTTCGTCTGCACGAACCGGAAAATACCATGGAGCTATGGCAGCAGCCTGCTGTGTTGCGAGAGGTGGAGCAGCAACTTTGTACAGACCTCATCAGGCAAGGCTATCGAATAACGAGCCCGCATCGTGGAGAAACTTTCCAGTCACAACCATCTCCGGCAGCAGTCCAACGCCAAAGATCAAGCTCGGGGTGGTCGTCCAGTGGCCTACCCGTACTAGGTGATGGGGAGGTTCGAATTGGGGCTGAGACGAAGGAGATCTGCCTTCGAGTGGAGAACCAAATGGGCCTATACGAAACTAGAACAGGAAAAGCTTTGGTCATCAAGGTGGAAGTCGGAGGCTGAGATACGTCTTTTGCCCCGTTTAGGTGGCATTGAATGGTGTGAAGCAAGCCGTTTTCATGACCAGTGTGTACACAGCAATTGAAATAAACCATCTTCTACGGCTATATTCGGCTTAACATTGTAATAAAGTATGCTTTGCATGCCTGCGGTCAGATCTTATTCAGCCTCTTCACTCGGCGCCCCCAGAATCGTACCTTAGTCTTCCCAACATCAGAAAGTGGCAGTACTACGCGCAAGGCAGTGTTGTTCATGACCCTTTTGATGACCTAGGAAGCCACAGTGCACCAAATGCCATGGTAATACCAGGACGAGGCTTGGAAAGATCCCCTCCATCGTTGAATTCAAAGCTGATGACCCATTGCGGGGTTCTCCAGCGACCCATTTATCACACATCAATCAACACAGAAGGCGCAGCCTCGATCCACCAAAGTTTCCAGTCTGCATGCGATGATGTTGTATAAGAGCATAGTACTCTAGGCATCAACTATTGATGCAGCCCTAGCCTGCTGCTCAAGCCTTTGTCAATTAGCATCAGCCGGCCCTCTATCGCAGGCAACAACAGGCATCAGAAATCAGCAGACGCCCGTATTCAACAACGCGCAATGTCCCGGTGACTGACAAGTCATCTATAAAGTACAGCACTTTTGCCGCAACTCTTCTATCTAGTCACTGGTGTCAGTCGCTCATTGTAGATTGCCAAAGGGAAAGATTGTGGGGCCATCAAGTCTCTCTACACAGAAGCTCATGATGCCTACATCTACGTCCGCTACAGATTTGGACCAGGCGAGAGCGTCACAACTGTCTCTGTGGAATCCTGCGCTGTTGGCTACCTTACCTTTCGATCCAAACAAAATCAAGAGATATCTCACCGAGGGGGTATTGCACCGTACGCGAAATAGATGGACATGGTTCGCTGAGGGCGAAAGACGGAACCCGTCTCTCGGCACACTGGGATTTCTTCCTGCCGAGATTCGTCGAATGATTATTGAAAACTTATTATATTGCCGTCCCAACCCGAGCATGGATGGCGTGTGGGAGTACGATCACTTGCTTGGACCTATCTTTGATCTTCAAGCATACTACTTTGGCTTTGGTCGGCGTGGTCTTTACGACATGAACAATAGCATTCGGCTGGTCTCGTCCTCTTTGAGAGCCGATTATGATGAAGTGTTTCTGTCAGATCGAACATTCCGGTTCAATAGACCTGACAGTCTTGCCGCGTTCCTCGACCGCCTGAATGAATCTCAAGCAAGTCGACTCTTGTCTATCGCGATAGGACTCGACATCACTCATCGTCTGCCCTTGTGGCTTGGTCCGAGGCTTCGTCTGCCGATTGCGCTGAAAGAAGTAAAAGTCCACATTTTTCCTATGTGGAGTCGATACGTCCTTCGACCTGGACTGGAGACTTCGGAAGCTTTGGAGACCATCATCAGGAACATTGTCGTAGAGGCTCCCAATGCGCAAATCTCTGTTCAGAGTGCTGATCAGTATCCCTTATCAACCGAGTGCCAAGTAATCGTCGACAAAATACTCGGCAAGATAGAGCTCGAGAAAGATACCACTGTGAACACCTTTGTCATCGTCGAGAACGAGAGTTAGAATAGGGTTCTGTACGTGCAGGATCGGAAAGTGCCGCTTGGTTCGAGGTTTGGAGACGCAGCTTCGAAAACAACATAATCTGGATGGGGTTTGGGGAGTCTTCGATCCAGGTTTTTTAATTTGAAATAGATTCAAGTTAGATCTTTTCGAGAAGGACAGAGAGGAGCTTTGAGATTTGCAAGGCAGTGACGTGCGAAGTTTCTGAATACCAAGAAATCTACACCACTGCTTTGGCACTAGGCATCAATGTGTAAGCAAACAACAATGTCGTTGTGGACAGAAGCCTCGATACCTGATTGCTGCACTCAAAGAATGACTCCATATTGTTGTCAACCTAGATGTCGCACCTTGGATTAATATCACGGAGCTTGGAGATCGAGAAAAGCTGCAAGACCAATATCATGAGAAATACGCCGGTATAGAGTGCGCCAAGATTGGAAGACGATCAATCGGCAAGGCGCGACAACAGCCGCATCTCTGGTTCCCATGTCTAATCATCTAACATTTCGGGGTTGAAAACTCGAGCCCAACAAAGCCACCATCACGGACATGGTTACGCTTTTCAACATAAAAGCATTGGAAATTTGTACTTTTTCACTCTTGCGGTGATACCCATCCCGGAATTCATACCACATGGCGAGGGCTCGCACATCTGAAGACTGGACCATTCTTGGAAGTTATGCCTGTTCGTAGAAGATCGATGCTCCGGCTCCGAGAGCTCATTGGGCTGCATCTTCAGTACTGCTTGTCTGATTTTCACCACTCAGCAGCAGCACAAAGCGATTCTTCTCAGCGAGGCTGTAGATGCATGGTCTTCGGCCAGGCTGTCCACTCGGCTCGCAGATTGAAAACCTCAATTTCCGCAAGAAATCCAGATAAGATTGCGATTCGCTGTTTTTTGGAAATGAAGTTGGGCCTTTAGCGGCTACTCGCAAAACTCGCCTTACTAGACGCAACGGGAGGCTAGGCTGACTCATGCAGGTACGGGGAGCCCGTTGTTGTCCAGGGCAGGTGTAGGCAGTATGATTGGAGGAAGGGAACAAGGAATGTTCACCATAGTCGCGCAATTGTCCCCCGAAATTGCGGACTGGCCGCTTATTCCTGCTGGCCCTGTGTCCCTAACTATCTCCCACCTAGGAAATTTAGTGAAAGGGGGGGTTGGCAATCTGCATGATATTTCGCCTTGCGGCAGGCCCCATAAGAAGTCAACGAACCCACGCACTACATCTTGTTCTCCTCTTTCGTTCTTCGTCTAACTTCTTCTCTTCCGCCTCTCCAACAGGAACACGGTCTTCACCGATTACACTCTTTAATTTACAGCTTTACATTCTTTAATAATAAAGCCCTCGTTCCCTTCCTTTCGAATCCACATCTCCATTACAATCAACAATCTACACCTCCCCAATTAATACCAGGAGATCAGCAAAAATGCGTCACTCCATGATTGCTGCTCCTCTCGCCCTCGCGGCCACGGTCATTGCTGGTGGAAATGAGACTGCGCCCGTGGAATACACCACCCAGATCGTCACCTCCTTCACTACCTACTGCCCAGGACCGACCACCTTAACCCACGGTGGATCCACTTATACAGTCACTGAGGTAAATACACGTCGAAAACCACATTAAGCAAACTCCAAGATCGCGCCCGAAATCCTTTCACCTCAATGAGAGCACCAGCTGACAGACCCTCTCCTTCAGGCCACCACCTTGACAATCACCAACTGCCCCTGCACTCTCAGCCAGCCAGTATACTCAGCGGCACCCGCCACCTCAGCAGCCCCCGCACCCCCAGTCGTGGCCACAGGCAGCCCTGTCCCCGTCGTACCAGCCCCCGTCGTCGCCCCAGTCGCGCCCGTCGCATCAGCCCCCGTCGTCGCCCCAGTCGCGCCCGTCGTATCACCCCCTGTCGTCGCCCCAGTTGCCCCCGTCGCGGTCCAAAGCGTACCAGCAGCAAAGGCCGCCAGCGTTGCCCCGGTCGCCCCTTTCCCAACCGTCGCAGCAGGCTCCCCAGTCGTCGCCGTTCCTGTTGGCACCGCCTCGAGCGCTCCTTCAAGCCCAGTCTCCCCCATCGTGCCCGTCACCAGCCCCTTCACCGGTGCTGGCAACAAAGTTGCCGCATCGGGTTTCAGCCTCGCTGCTCTGCTCGGTCTCGCTGCTTACCTCTTGTAAATGCGGTGTTCGCTTCAAGGTTTCATGTGGAATTGCTGAGCTGGCCAGAGCTTTGGGGGATTTAGATGAGTGGTATGACTGATACCTGCATGGCGCTGTTGTTCTTTGTTCATTCGTAAGCCGGTCTTTGATGGACAGGGGGAGTGTTCAGTGGACGATAATGATGGCGGTGTTCTGGGGGCGGTGTCGGGAGAGAAGGGGTTGGTGTTTAGTGGTGAGGTGTGAGCACGTATAAAAAAGCATATACCATGGATCTGTGGAGGATGTGCGTTGACAATTTTTGATACGTCCTCCTAAAGTCCTTTCAGAAGATGTTCTCAACCACTGTAAGAAATCTGGATTCCATCTCACGTTTTTCTGCACATTGTGCCATGATGCGTCCTTCATTCCGACGAGGCAGTTTCCAGCATTGCGCGAAATGTTGGTGCGCAGAACTTGTTGCACCAAGGCCAAGTTTGAGATCGCGGATTGATGAGACCCTATCGGACTTTCCTTTCCGACAATAAATAGCCAAATCCCACTCAACCACGCAATCAACCAAAAGAATATCTCAAACTCCCTCGGATCTCACTAGAGAAAATAGGTGCTCTACACCTCGTCAAAGCCTTCATCATTCTCGCAACAAAGGCGCAGTATAGCGCAACTTAGCGCCGTTCAAACTGGGCGCACTTGCGCTCCACAGTACCTTGAACAACATTTCCGTTTCTCCATTTCCAGTCTCCATCCTACATTTGTGGGAATTCCATACCCCATGTCCGTACTTCGTGGCTGGTACCATTATACTGCGGAGGCGGCGCATTCGGTACCGACCCCTGACCTCTTCATAGCCGTCCAACTCTAGCCTTCCAGAAGGGAGTTGGGCGTATCTAAGGATTTAAAGACACTTCCCCAACACAAGTCGACACCCCGACTCTGCGCGCATCAATGCCGTTGGCGCACATCCCCTATTACGATTAAACTCACTTATGGGTTTACTCCCTCTTCCGGCTTTCTCAAAAGTAAGGTACCGCCCTCGCGCGACAAACTACGTATCCAAGAACCTCCCACTGCCTTCACCACTGAAAAATTGCAAACCGGGATGCGTTGAGCGGGGAACGTATGTTCATCGAAAGCCTGGACTTTCAAGAAGTCTATTGAGCAGCAGGACGCCATTGCGGATAACTTCCCCTCAGCCCAGGCGACGTGGCTAGAATAGTGGGTTAGGCCGCTACTAGTATTAGATAGATACCTTCCTCGGTATAGCTATTACACCCCCGCCACCCCTTCTTGCGTTTATCGGGGTTTGTGGCATTGTGAGAAGCCAATCGAGAGGTCTGGAGAGGTGGAGAATGTGGCTAGCCAAACTGTCATTGCGAGGGGGATGTTGTGGTGGAAGGGGGTTGGTGGACTATGGGTTCGATGCAGTGGATGGAGGGAGGGAATGGGGAGAGGGAGAAAAGATGGGGCGCGGGTTGGCCGATGGGATGGGAACCGGGGGTGGGGCAGAGGCGAGGGGTGGAGGTTCACGGTTTCAAAGCGGGATGTGGAGAAGGAGAGAGGCTATGGGGGAGTCGGTTGAGTGGTCAGTAGGAAGGGAAGGCTTCGGAACGTTCGAAGGGTTGGGAGAGGATGGTATAACTGCTTGCGCGATGTTTGCCCTGCCTGGTTGTTGGTGACTTTTGGATGTGAATGGGGATGTTTAATGTGAGCATTTTTGTTGTTTATGTAGAAGATCAGAGAGCACGAACGAAACGAGTCATAGTCAAAGCCTTGTTTGCGATTGGATCTCGCAATGATTCCTTACCCCATACAAATCTCCGGCCCACGATAGGCCCGTGGGCCAGAGACTGGATATTGCACGCTCTTCTATCGCGTATTTCGATAACCAGTAAACGAACAACCCCACACAATTCCCTCGATGAGAATATCAGATCGGGCCAAGGTATGCCAACATCCCGCCAACCGCTCCTAACGACCAATATAGCAAGCAAACACTCTCACGGCAGGACAAGTCGCAGTAGCAACATCCCAATGCGCGGCAATTGTCTACGCACATCTCTTAGCAAAGAGTCGTGCCATACGGTGAGAAAGACCAGCCAATCCCCCTCGATTGCTCGCGCCGTGAATATCCTTTTGGCAGCAAAAGGGGAGAGTGCGGCATCCTTTTTGCTAATGGGGCAGCAGACGCCTTCATTTTTGTAGTTGTAGAGGTACCTGCCACGCCAGTTGAGCTAGTTGCGTTCCTCTAGCATTTTCGTTCTTGTTGAAGGGATTAGAGAGCGGATGGGGTGGAGAGGGAGGGGCAGGCGGTATTGCTGCTTTTGAACATGCTTGAGTATACCTTTGGCGGATCAGAGGGTTCGAATGTGGGATGGATGATACTGCCGTCTTCGGTGCGTTGCAGGTGTCAGAGAGCTTTTGCTGAGGATTCTTTGAAGAGTACCGCTTTTGTTGTGCTCATGGCTAGTGATGAGATGAGAGTAGTACTCTGGAATCTCATGATGGAGAATTCTTGGCAACTGCCAAGCCTGCGTGTTGAAGAACGCAAAGTGCTGCTGTCACTCCTGGGCCATGCCCGGCCATCTGGATTGAACCTAGCGGAAATACGTGCCGAGGAAGTCAAACAAGCCAAGATATCGTAGGGTGATGAGGAAAGAGGTAGGTAGGACAAGTGGTACTCAAGTCTGGGAAATGCAATTGTCCGAGGCAAGATACATATTAAGGAGGAACCTGGCCAACGAACCCAAAGGACCGTTGATTGCCAGTGTCAATATCAAAGAATGTCATATGCTTACTTTCTGTTCTCTGTCATCGGCACTCTCTTTAGTGCCGTTATCTGGGCTAACCCCTGGAAATCACAAGAGAGATATGACCTTCCCTAGGGTATTGATGAGCCATGACATGAACTTTCGACAGTAGAGCATCAAAAATATACCATGAAAGAGATATTGCATGTTTGGAAAACGACATACAGTGAATAAAAAGAACTTGGAGAACACGTGTCCGGGATCCCTGAGTCCCTCAGGTTAGGACACCATCGGGTTGAGTGCCTGCTGCTTCGTGAAATCGGACATTGGCTGCCCCTCGTGCTACTGTAGTCAATATTGCTAGGGCTGATAGCAGCTGCTACATTGACAACGCTAATTCGACCTGCGGCGATATCTATGCAAAGCAAGGCTATTCTGGCTTCAAGAATAACTGATTGTGAGTTATTGTCTACTAAGCCCTCCAGCAAAACAGTTTGCTAGGCCCGGGGCGTGTTGTGAGCGGAGTTATCGACGAGTTGTGTAAAGAGTTGATATTCTGGAGGTCGCAGGCTCCAAGACGATGTTATACAGGAAAAACCTCTTGATTTGGTGTAGCGTTTTGCTTAGAGGAGGGGCAAATTCTTCACCATGTTGTGATGACGGTGGAGCGTAAGTTTTGGTTGTCGTGGAACTTTGGAGAATATGGCTAAAAAGCGGGTGTGGTGACTGGGAGGCGCCGGCAAGGCAAAGCCTTGTGAAGAGAGACTCATATGATCGCAGGAGAATGAGAGGCATCAGGATTCGTGAGAAGATACCATCTCCTATCTTGATCACTTTCTCCCGCTCAACTACTTGAGCGAGAGTTGCTCAGATTTAGTCTTGCTCATTGCAGTGTTTTGGAAGGTGAAAGCGATACCTATATTGCCTGAATACTATTCTCTATTGCCTCCACGTTGGCTGCATTCTCGGTGACTGGCAGCACTCTAGGCTATGAGAAGTTCATGAAGGGATAATATTAAGGGACATAGCGCGAGTACAAGAGATTGAACGTTTGCCACTCGAACAAGCTGTCCTTATACTGCGAACCCTCATGAAGCTGGGTAGTTACACCGTCTTCACGGTGATGTGCAACGTTGGTGAGTCTAGAATCTGCGAAATTTGGTCGATTGGCGACAGGGAGTCGACGGCAACGTAGCTAGTGGCATAAAATGAGCACAACAGGGGTGCACAAGTTACTGGCTTGGCAACCCTGGATGTGAGAACAAAGGAGAGAGTGGATCCTTTGTTTTGTCCATCTCAGAGGCTTAATTTTATCTTCATTGACGTTGTCGTATTAGATTGCGCCCTTTCAACTAAGAATAGCCAGTATGATGATGATGAAGTTGATTAGATTGGGTACGTGGCTCCGTGGCTCTTGCTTGTCTGATACCCGGATAGACCCTCCGCTAGCCGCAAAAGGTCAGATCCAGGGGTTTTGTGATTCTGAAACATGGGCGGCATCTTCACTATCTGAACTTCTTAGCAGATGGAGGTCATATTAACAGTTCAAATCGGGCATAGCTTATCCGCTGTTGAGGTGGAAATGGACGAAGCAATGGGCCCTGCGCTATAGGCCTTTAATAACCCAGCCTTTCTTGGCCAAGGACACACACCCCTTCAGAGAAAATTAAGCCTTGAAGTAGTATTCGAGGTACATCACGTAGGATCACTGACATGGCAATGTAAAGCATGTCGGCTAAAGGTGGTCGTCAGAAAGGGTCATGTTCACTAACCCTAAAACCTTGGAGGCACCTTTCCTCCGCCAGTCAACGCATGTGGAGGCGGTGGGCTGAAAGTCAAGAGATTAGACCTCCTTGGTGGTATCGCGAATATAGCTGGCGACATCCTGGATCTCGCATCTTGTGCCACTAATGTGCTGGACTCTTTGAGTGGCAAGATTGATGTTATTCCAGGAGGTCCACCGCCTGATCTGAATGCAATCACTCCTCTCATTGCAGCCCTTAGTGCGATAGGCGAGGACGAGAGCAAGGATTCGACAACTTCACGGGATACTTCGACAAGTACGGAGAAGAGCACCGAGTCATCGTCATCAGAGTCTAGCTCCTCGACGTCTTCATCATCAAAGAGCTCTAGAAGCAGCTCCTCCAGAGCTTCCTCATCGAAGTCTTCCTCCTCGCATTCTTCCTCATCGAAGAGCTCCAGAAGCAGCTCCTCGAAATTTTCATCCTCTTATCGGTCGTCTTCTTCAAGCTCATCTTCGAGTGGAGCGTGCCCCACTCATGTATACCCCGACGACCCTATCGAGGACTGGAATGGAGTACCAGATCCCTCCATAGGGGGCTCGAAAGCAAAGAGGGAGTGCATCCGCTCTGGACGCCCGGAGTCCCAGCCCAGCCTAGAGAAACGAGCAGGTAGAAAGTATACCGAGATCGATGGTTGTATTTTCCCCGAGGACACATGGAACAGCTATCCGCCGTTCGCGAATATCAAAAGCTTTAGAAGTTTCGGCAAGCAGCCGCCAAGGCCGAATAATAAGCAAATGTACGACATGGTGCCGAAGTGGTATGTTGCAAACTATTTGTATCAGGCCCCAGGTTTCCAGTTGTGGAAGACGGCTACTACTGGACCGGACGGTTATCCAGGGGCTCTGTTCACCGGTGCGCTGGGGCCGGGCATAACTGTCCAGTCGCTGGACCATGTCTGTGAGTGTCGTGATGCCTCCTGTCGCTTCTGACCGACACGCTGACCATTGTTAGGGAAATTGTCAAACCTCAATCGTTTCTTGGCGACCCAGATCAGAACCCAATCTACCAACCATTACTTCAGTTGCCAGGACATGTTGACCGTCTTCTTCCCTAGTCCTGGGCAATGCAACAATAGACTCCAGAAGATGTTCAATTTGCTCGCTGCAATGGATACGAACAAGCCAAAGAATGTAAACGACGGATTTGTCGCAACGGAGCAATCCATAAACGGCATCAAAGGATATACATTTAATAGTGGATTGGGAGGCCAAAGTTATCTCACAGCGAGAGGGGGAACTATTCAGTGGCAAATAGGTTCACTCCAAGACATTCTCATGATGTTTGAGGTCATGAGGGATCCGGACGTCATGGCAATGTACGACTCGACGAACAATCGCATATATCAAATGTTGTGAGTACAAAATCCGTGGGAGTGGCCACTCACCTGCTAACGCCTTACAGTGACGGAATTGATGCCTCGATCACAAGAGATGTAGGCTTGCTATCCGTTGACCTTTCACTTCCCAGCTGACACTTTTCTAGCATCTCCAGCACGAAGATGGTACGCCGTTGGAGGCCAATTGGGCCACAAATTTCAAGACTTGGGAGCTACAGTATATTGCTCAGATCACCGCTGCCGCATGGACATACGCATCCACCACTTTGCCAAACCTCGTTGCTCAGATACCTAAAGACGACACAACAGGGCCTAGAGTTAAGGCGACATAACTCAGGATGCTCAACTGGATCCAAACGAATCCTGGCTGGGGAGCAGCCCAGTTCAATTTCAACCCATTGATATCCCGTCTCTCCTGGAATGCGGGTGCGCTTGCATTACGGGATCTCGAGGAACGAGACTCCTCAGGTGGTAGCTGCCCATTGGCAAATTCGATCGGGACCGATGCTTCTTCATCCAAGTCAAAATCGTTGCTCACGTCGAAGCACTTGCATTCAGCCCCAAGCTCGTCTTCGAAGGTAAAGCACACTGTACCAGCCTCAGCTCCCTCGACAACACCAACATCGGTCTCATCCAGATCAGGTAGTGCGGATGCCACAATAACCAAAGGCCATAAACCGTCGTGTATATCGGCAGGCGGCGCTTGGATGAGTCCTACCGCCTATTGCGATTGCGGAACAGATTGGGATCATCTCACCTGGGCCTTTCCAACCGTGCCGAACGTTCCAATGACAAACAACGATTATTACGCGGCTATCTGCGCCATCACAAGTCTCGATCCTGCAAAGTCAATTCATCCTCAGACAACATCCAAAGAGCCCAACCAAGTTCCAGGCGCCGACTGTCATAGTATAGAGTTCGGGCCGGACGCTGCCCGTCCATACGCCCTCGATGGATGGTGCGAGTTCGGTAATATGTTGGTACCAGGAACCAATCAAGTCCCTGGCGGCAACATTAATTGTGCATTACACCACTGAGCCTACCAAGAACGATTGCCCCGTCAACACAGCGCACAGCAAGAGCGTGGTCTCTGTCTCTTCAGTGCTCTCAGCCTCGAAAGCATCGGCGATCGCGGCATCAAAATCAGCGAACGCACCACCAAACGCGACCGGCAGATGCGGAGTCCACGTCATCCAAGCCCTCAACCAAAACCCTGGAAGCCCGCAATTATACATGAGCGCGAAGATAGTCGACAACGATGGCAACACATTCGGCTTCAACAAAGAAGGTATTGATTAGCAAGACACGTTCTCCACCAATAGCAAGATAGGGAAACCTTTTGACATAAAACCAAAAATTGGCATATCGGACAAGCAACGACGGGCGGAGCGCCCTAGAACAGACATTGGCGGGAATGGCGAGCGTGTCATTCTGAAGCTGAGAGTTGGATATGAGCCGCCTCCCCCGAATTTTGAGTCCACATCCACATTGCAATTTGACAATGGCAACCAAGAACGGCTAGCTGTCCCCGATGATAGCAATGAGCCTAAGCAGTGCTCGGTCGGTGGCTACGACAATGGCAATTTCTGGGATTTCCTGGGTAGTCTGGTGGGATTAGAAGATTTCGGATCTTATCGCCACATGGACTGTACCTTCGATTGCTAGGACATCCTTCACCGATTGTATTCCGAAGAGCCGAGCTGCGTTGGAGAGCTCCAGAAAGGAAATCGCTTTGTACATATCTTCCACTTAGGCCCAAGCGGTCTTCAATTTCGATAGGATCGATCGGAAATATAGGATACCGAACCTTCCACCGTTCACCCACCATCAAGTTCCCACATCCCCCCCTCAATCCTCTCCCGGATCCTCCTCCCCATCGCCCCCCTCTGCCTCATCGTCCCCTCTACCCACGTCTCCGGCAACCGCACATGTACCACCCTCTCCCTTACCTCCCTCAACGGACTCACAATCTCCACTCCCCGCTGCACAACTCTCTCGGCCTGCTTCTCGCTCACCTCTTCAAGCACAAACGCCACCTCCACCTCCATCCTCCTCAACCCCGGCAGCATCTCCGCCATCAGCGCAAAAGCATTCTTCCACTGCGTGCGCGTCTTATCGCTATTGGGATCGAAGCGTGTGCGGAGGATGATGTAGAGGTAGATCCTGCGGATCGACTCCCGCGCCGTGGGGGATAGGGGGGAGAGGACGGCGGAGACGAGAGCGGTGGTGGTGTATTGCGGCCAGAAGAGCGTGAAGCGCGTATAGAGTATCCGGAGGGCTTCGCGATGTGTTTGGTGAGAGGCGAGGAGGAGGGCGGTCATGGAAGGGGTGCCCCAGTGGGTGGTGGGCCATTTGGAGAGGGGGGAGACGATGTAGATTGCGTCGGAGCGCGTGGTGGGGGATTGGAATGGGCGGGAGTCGGGGTAGGGTTGGAGGAGGGCGAGGTGGTATATTTCTTCTCGGATCTCGAAGGGGAGGTCGAGGAAGCGGCGGAAGGTTGTTTGTGGTGGTGGATGTTGGGGAATGATTTGAGGTTCGGGTGGGCCGTAGGTCTGCATTCCCTCGGACCTTTTCATTCTGGCAGCTGCATAATTAGGTAATTAACAATAGTTGATTAAGTGCTATTTATTTCCTGTAGGAAGGAATATCAAGGATCGATACTTTCTACAATTAACACTGGAAGCCCCTCTGGGAAATTATAATTAATTCTTGGAAAAGAATGACGATGCTGAGCCCACGCTAGTTACCCGGCGGTCTAAATCAAGAAGGAGCAAGACCAACGGAGTTAGGTCCGCGTATTTAATACGCAAAAGGGTAAGATATATTTACCTTAGTACGCGTATTCACTGTCCTTGAATATTTCTACTGAATATTGTTGCTAAACATATCTAGTCGTTAGCAAGGTCTCAAACTTTTTGATCTGTACACTTCGATGTAGAGACTGCAATTCATGATGCATTCATCGATTGCGTGCGCCATTTTCGCCGTAGGCCGGAGGATCACAGAATCATGGCGGCCATATAACAAAATTCTTTTCCTGCAACACCACTTAGACAATCAGCCCTGCTGTACTCCACGCACGAATCATCGCACTGCATCGACTTACACAAATAGGCCTCGCATCATGCACTTATCCAGTTGCTTGCACCACAATTTGGCCCCTTGAGGCATAGCCGACCATGACATTGTCAGACCAAAACACTACGCTCACAAGACCCACAAAGCCTGCAGGCGACCAACCGTCCACGTTGCCAATACGCCCAAACATGACACAACTGCGTTTGGAATACAAGGTTGGATAATTTGGCGCACCGATAGCCCTTCTTCATCAAGGAAAAGAGCGAGAGATCGTCGAAACGACAGCACGTCAAGCCTTGAGTCATACTCTCAAAGCTATCGCACGCGAGCCGGGAGTTTTCTGGACCGAATAGGCAAAGCCACCAGAGGAGACGAATTGCCTTTTGGTTTTCATTGGCTGGGAAGGCAACCCAAGTCCTGCATTCGCTTCTACGGCAGCATGTCAGCTGGTTGAACCAGCATCGGCTTTATCAGCTTTTATGCCGCACCTACGGTCCCCTCCTGAAGTCGTGAACATGCCGCTCGATAAATTCGTCGGGGTCCCTTTAGTGAATGTAACTTCTGGGCCAGAATCCTTGGAAATGGTGACATGGACCTTTACGCCAAATCTTGATCCAAAGTCTCATGCAGAGCACGCCGCTACATTCTGGGATGTGGATGAGTACTTGCATATTAAGACTTCCCGTTCATCTCGGGACCCAGGTGGCAGGCTACTGACAATGAGTCAAGCGAGGGATGCGCAGGCTCCGGAAGTGATGCTCAATGGTAAGGAACATAGTGAGCGCACGCACGTCTATCTATCTATATAGAGAAGCCGGGCTGCAGAGCTTGCGGTGAAGATCGAGGAACCCTTGATCAAGAAAGCCGGAGGAGACCCGGGCTACAGCTGGGAGGATCCTTTCGTCGCAGCAGAGGAGGAGTGGAAGAAAAGCGGGATGTTTTCAACGAGCCTGCACTTGGTAACACACAGCTATCCCTGAATAGCTTGAGCATCAAACATCGACTTATCGACGCAACATGTAACGTGATAAGCCCTACTTTTCGAATATTCGCTGATATTAATGTTGGCATTGATACTGTCAAGGCTGCCGACTACAACGTTGACCACGAAAAACTTCATATTGCAGGAGTCCGTCTTTCTTTCTAGAGAGATCCTCTTCGTTTGGCTTCTGCTCTCTGCGTAAGCGAGGTTTTACTTGGTACCCGAGGTCAGTGAGAGCGAGTGGAAGTAGAGAGGCTTCGGTAAGGAGGTCGAAAGAGATGAGGAGAGGCTCTTGGTGGCTCCCTCCTTTTTAGACGAATAGATGGACAATTTCCCATAAGCCAAACCAAAAAACATTAAACCTCCCAAGAGCGGCGGTGATCCTCTGCGACACTCCTACGGGTGAGCTGCTGCCCGATCCCTGTCTTATCAGAAAGTACCAACCAGGTTACTATTTCATTTTCAGTTCAGGTTAGTGATTCATCAGAACGTAAACAGCTTAATCGAGAGTCCGCCGCGGGAGCATTCCAACCTCGAGGGTCAAGTACCTTAGTGGATGAAATAGCAAGACAAGTGAGATAAGGCATACAAGTAAATTACAAAAAACAGAATTAGAAAGACGAATCAAAATTATTGACGGAGATTGACAGGAAGAAAAGAATGTCCCTAGAGGAGATCTAGAAGAATAATGAAGTCCGAAAGATTGAGCCTGGAGAGCAAGTGGTAAGTAGAATGATTGAGCATGGTGTTTTCAGGGGGTGATTTCTAATTACACATACATAACCATATGTGCCCTTGTAAATTCTTTCCAACCACCATTCAAACGTTTTTCTTAGTACCATTCTGATTACTATCATTGCTACAGTCAGTCACTGTTGTATATCCCACCCATCCTTTCATACTCCCCATCAAATAGTCTCCAGGCATCCATTTCATGAATAATCCTTGATGTCAATCTAAGTCCGAATTCCAAGTATTGTCACAAACTCCATCCCTCCCCCCCCCTCGCACGGACCGATTAAATTCTATGAGACCAAAACCAAAACCAAGACCATCTTGCCCCTATAATTTAACAAGTTTCCATCCCGCATAACAAGAGCTATCGTACCTACGACGGGTCTGTTTCCCCAGGTCACTTTTCTTCTTATAAAGTCGTGTCATTTTGGAAGTCAGACTTCCACAATCCAAGCCTCGACGATATTTTCCCCCAGATTGCACGTTCCCTGATATCCGAGGCATTTGCTTCAAGACTTTCTTGTGATCTAGTATTGCTGAAACCTTAGCTTTGCCAAGGTCTGAGAGAACATCCAACGCTAGCAATCATCAGAGAGTGCTGGGGGTAGTAAGATAGACGAGATGTTCCGGACAACCCTGAGGGAACTTGTAACGCTTTGGCCCAAGAAAGACTTCCTCTCCTTCTTTAGCTTTGACTTCCCGTATTGCGTGCTTTGCTTCATCGATATTGTTGTAGCCTTCCGCCTCTGCTTTCTGGATCATCTCATCGACCCAATCATGGGTACTAATCGTACTAATTGAAATATTGTCGGTTGGTGTGCCGATAGACAGATCAGTTGCGTTACATTTTAAGTTCGGGGACGCTGTCTCTTCTGTCCGTTGTAGATCGGCAATGAAGCGTACTGCAGTCTGTAAAGGGACTCGAATCGTATCAGAGCCATTACTGCTATCGACATCTCCTCCACGTAAAATTGACTGCGACCTGATAGTGTCAAAGTTGATAGGCGCGGTAAGACCGTTGTCATCCCTGGTCAGCACCATAAGGACGTTTTGCTGTCGTATCTCTTTATCAAAAAAGATATTTCCGTTATGATCTTCCTCGGGCTCTGGCCCAAATTCATCAAGAATGATAACGATGGCTCGATACAGGGGAAGCAAGTTATAGTTCCGAGGGTTTGGCCAGCAATATAGCCTCGCCTTGCGAGCATCACCTCGACGAACAATATCCAAGAGGGACTGAACTCGATCGCAGAGTGATCGATGAGCTTGGACAATAGCGGCTGCGGTTCTGGGACCGGTTGATACAATACGGATCGGGTTTGCAAAGAAATGTCCAAATTCGATGTTTGGAGAGCAATCATGGTAGCGGAACCATTCCACATAAATGCAGTAAAACGGTAAGAGTGGACATGTATCGCGTATCTGAGCAGAATGTGCCCAGTATAAAGCGGTGGGTTTGTTGCAAAATTTTCGCATGGTCCAGTAATTGACCGCCTGTATCGGTGTTGTTGTCGCGTCGTCGAGTGTAAACATCCCAACGTCGCCGCCATACTCAGTCGACCAGTGGGTTTTGGTTTCTCTGCTATGCATGTAGCGTCGATAGGCAAGGTCTTTCGTTTCAAGCTCCAGCCTGAGTTTGGTCTTCGATTCAAGCAGCGGTGGCTCCTCGATTGTACAATGTGACCAATCTAGATAATTTTCCTCAGGACTGTTTGAAAGTATGCGACAAGAGAGAAGGTCCTTCACTACTGGAACGACAAACTTTCTACCGCTACTAGACCAAATGGAGAACTTGTGTGCAGGAAGATTGGAGAATTGTCTTTTTGGGAGCGGAATTCGCGAAGGTTTGAATGAGTGCGTACAACTGGTCGGCCCCATCTTGTTCACCTGCACAGCTTTGAAGTTTCTTTGAGCAAGATTTGCTCGGCTATAGCGAGGGCAGTGACGGGGGGATTAGCAGAGCTAAAAGCTGATCGCGCGCGATAGTGGTTGTTTCTGCAGTGTGTCCAGCGAATTTGGCGAGTCTCTAGTGGTGGGATTCTGGATCACTAATACTTTCACAGGAGAGAGATCTGCGGCTTGCAGTGGGAAGTAGGGTATATGACCGTCGAGCGATGATCGGATCTCCGTGCTTTGTCGGACCTGTTGTGCAGAGATCTTAGTCGGCAGTGCGAGCGGAGGTACAGTCTTGAAGATTGAGGTGTGAAGTGTGGGTATTGGCTATTTATTTATTGTAGGTGGAATTCTCACGTGACTAATTGTTCTTCGCCTTTGTGACTCAGTGAGCGGTGAGCCGAGCCGCTTGACCAGAAATATTTAGATCACACATGCTTCCGAAAAATGGTAATTTTCGGCGCTTCATTTCTTTGATTTCACGCTGAACAATTCTTTTGCTCGGCTGTACGTAAAAAGTGTGGTCTTGATGAGGATCCGAGCAAATCTGTCATGCTCCTATGGTTGAGCGATGCAGCATGCTTGTGCAGAAGATTTTCGATGTTGAGCAAGGAGATGGATTCAATCGCAATTCCAACCTCATTACTGCGATTTGCGTACTTGTTTGCCACCCTACTCTGCTACCACTCCCATTTGACGAGGAGTGACACCCAAAGACACCACGTGGAGGTGTAGGGTCGGACTTCGTCTCCGAGAACGGTGGTGAGTGGTAGTATGACAACTACCCCGATCAACCCGGGGAACTATCCGTCCACAAGCTAAAGAGCTCTCGTGAATAGTTCTGGTCAATCTCTCACCGGTCACTAGAAGCCGGGTCGGTCTCCGTTTCTGTGACCAGAATAGTTAGGGATGCTGTTGATGGCATCACTCAAGATAATGTTGGTGTGTACCGTCGGGTTCGGCCACTCTCGAAAACTGGTCGTCCAATCCAACTTGGTGGCTGTCGACGATTGGATAACACAATCATTATTGATCGTGCTTTTTCATCTTCAGGAACCTTCAATACGTCTTTATGTCCAAGTATGATGACTCGCTCGACGATGCGGTACCCGATTTGCGCCTTATGGTCTAATAAAATGTGCATGTTGCTGGCCCCAAGAACACTCCCCAAGAGGGCGAAGAAACCCTTATTATGCTTGGTGTATTGTCTCTCGCCATTTAGCCCTAAGAAGGTCCAGGTTGATGCTCGAGAGGCTTCCAAGACTACCATCTTTGTAGGCTTGTTCACGATGCAATGCTGCAAAATCAAATGGAGATTTGAAGACGCCACTGGGTTTGACCATGCTTTCGGGCCCGCCGCCGCTCGGTCCTCATCTACTGCTGACTGGAATGACCGCCAACCAATCTCTGAGGGCCACAGCCTCTTCCCGTCGAGGTTGATGTCGTGGTCTTTGATGTTCTCAATGCAGAGAATCGTCCCGTTTCGGCCGCTGCAACGGTGATTGTACGCTACGTCCATCTTCTTTCCTTTGCTGCTCACGTCAACCCATAGGAAGTGAGTGGGGTCTACATTCCATCTTCCGAGGGTCCATCGAGTATCGTCGGGTGCGTTTAGATATCCCGTTCTGACCTTGTACAAGTCCCCGAGCTCCTGACAGTCGCCAGGGGCTCTTCGCTTCAATGGTCGATCGAAGGTGCATTTCTGTCGGCATAGTAGACTTCTTTTCTGCTCGCACGCTCGAAACTCTGCATGTAGATACCCGTCCAGGGGCTGCTGGGCGGCTGGATCCATGATGCTTACACTGCTACAAACATAGGCTTCCTCTGGTAAATAAACACCATGTTATCCATCGCTCTTTCCATTATATTACTTCCCATATCAGGTAGAATCGAACGTCACTCCTTCCTGTATGAAAATGGTACAGGCTCAATGCCGACTAAGCAGAAATATCAACAGAATATTCCAATTCTCCCTGGATGTCTCCGAACACAAAAATTATTTATGTTTATGTTTATTCTTAGTCGAGTGACGAAACAAAGATGATGAACACCCACTCTTGGAGGCGCGTACTGGCTCAAGTAATGCGGCGGCCATGTTTTTCTAGCACCATCGGCTTCAACTTGCGGCCATGGTGAAGTATGAACATTCAGCAATGGTCATGTTCTGCCTAGTATCAGTGTAAGTCTTGACACTCTTATAACAGGGATTCGCTCACTAGCCTTTGATAGCAAATCATGTCCCAAAACCTCTTGGTTACCTAATCTTCCGCATCACGACGTGCGAGCTTGAAACCCCGCCGGATACCATTGGCCTGCTCGCAATCGACGATAGCCCAGGGCATCATCTCTAAGCACCGTTCGTTCAGTCCATACGGAGTTGGGCGCAGTCTGTGAAATCGCCGTCTAGATGGGACTCGTTACGCCAAGCTCATTTACCGTCCTACGATCGAAATTGATACAACGCGTTTCGAGTTCCTTTCCCTGCCATCTGGGACCCGGGACATGGTCTGCAAGCTCCCTCTCAGAACAAAGAGGAAGGTCACATCATCACCCTAGACCTATATCGTTTTTGACTCCATTCTCTAGAGAGCAACCATGTATGGAGAACAGCCCGATGTTGGAGAGCGTCCCGAGACCCTTGATGATGGAGAACCTTCTTCTTAGAGAGGATGGAAGAGGCACAACGCTCATCTTTGGTCGCAAAAAGGGTTGAGACAGCCAAATCAGACAAGGCACAAACCTGCAAGATTGATTCACAGCATGGTTCTAATGGAACCAGTGTTGGATTTCTTGATGAGCCTGCAGCAGATAAGGGATATGGAGAGAAATTAAACTTCCAGGTGGATGGGGAATTCATATGTTGATGGTGGTAGAAGCATATGGTTTTGGAGTACTTTTGATTTTTTAACATCACCTCTTTAATGCTGCTTGTAAAACGTGAATACATCTCTTGGCGGTGCTGAGCCGATGTGAACGTAGATGCATTCGATGTATGATCGTCAAAACAAAATTTGAAGTTGATCATACAACGTTCGGACTGGTATTGTAGCTTATGTGCCCTGCAATATCGTCAGTATCAGGACGCGTTGCAATTCATTTGTAGATATTATAAATTCAAACCAATCCGGGACGATGTAAGTGGATCCGACGAGGAAGTCCAACAGGAAGCGGCCTTGATGTTCCACGAACAATTCCTGGTGGCTTCTTGGCCCAATTCATCGTTACAGAGAAAGCCAGTGTCGTTAGGAAACGGACAAAGTAAACTACTGTTACTAGGAAAGTATCGGAATCGACAAACAACAGTTCACCGTCAACAAAAAGAGCCCCCACTACTGTTGATATTGAAGGGAGACTCTCCTCAAGAAGAAATCAAGCGCTTAGATTTGAGGCAGCCAAATGGGATATAGCATAAAAGCAGGAGCGTTGTGGAATACGCACCGGACGGGGGACGCTCACGAAAAAGACTTGGGATGATTAGGCTTCTATAGGTCGGATCGTGACAGGTGGGAGGTTAAAGCATGCCAGCATCAATAGAGATTATCAGAAGACCTACGTTAGAGAATAGGATTCTTGTCGGCGACGATGGGATGGAAGACTACTGCCCGAGGCTCCATATCGATCGAAGATAGAACCACCTCCAGGGTCCGGATATTGTGTCCTCCAGCGGGGAGCTCTAATGTTTGGCCCGGGCACTTCGTACCAGGCATCGCTTCGTCACCCACCAATTCTTCGACCTGCAACCGAATGGCTCAATCCCGAGTTCAATATGCAATACCTTCTGTTAATCGGCGGCACTGATCGCGTCCAAGAAACCAACCATGAGTGTGTACGCGCAATTGTCTGAGATGACGTCGAAGCCCATGATGGTGAAACTGCGGATGCAGTAACGTACATTATGGAAGCTGGGGACCTTCGAGCATTAGAAGAGGGAGGTCGCTTCTTCATGGACGCAGGTGGCAGATTCGCTGGGATGACCGATTTACCCCTTTTGGCTGCTCGTCGATCACGTTTCATTTTGAAGCGGAACGCGCTGTGGAGAGAAGACTTCGGGTCTGGTAGGCCGATTCTGTCTGCACACTCTGAATCGAATAGAAATCGGAAGATGGTTTCGCGGATCTCGCAATGGAGGGTCGGGAACGGAAACGGGAATGATGGCTCTGTACCTTACTTATCCGCGGTTTCGTAAGCTGCTGGGTTCGTATTAAGGTGGTGGCGATGATGGTGGTTTCGGCATCTCGACTGCGTTTGCCGTGTTCGGAACTTCCGTTTCACGTTGCGGGGGACTTTGTGGAGAGATGCGAGCGTATCAGTGGTGAGGCTGATGGAAGCGACGGCGGGGACCGGTGATGCGGGAGCATGGGTGAGTGTCGCAAGAAAGCAGGGTGGAGTTGGGAAAAATTGGAAGATGTCAGAGGTTTTAGAAGCACGGAATCCTTATGGCCACACACCACCGACTACAAACACCAATAGATTGAGGCTTCGACGCAGTTTCTCTCATTTGAACGTGTTGCCCTCGAGTTCGATGAAAATAAAGTGATCTAGCCTCCAGGGTTGATAGTGTAGAATAGTAATAAAGATGCACTTTTCATGGACAAAGTCGAACAAAACCCAAGTCTATATTTCCCCAAAACACTCCCAAGATGTTCCCACATCCACCCGCAAGCACTACCTCGCAGCCCACACATCCCTTAATTCTATACTCAAAGCATATAAACCACCCGAATCTCGTCCCCAATACTCGTTATCCACTCAATATACCATCCCCACAGCAACCTCTCCAAACCTAATACCGCACCCCAAACAACCCCCTCCTCATCTCCTTCCTCTCCCGCAGCCCCCTCATCTCAAGCCTTTTGCTCAACCCCCCTGTTGCGACCGCAACCCCCGAGCTCGCTCCCGTCCCACTGCCCACAGGCGCAGTACCACTAGCAGCGCCGCTCGAGCCGCCATCAGAGATCGGATACGGCGGTCCGGCTGCACTGGTAGGGAGAACGCCAGCGCCACCGCCGCTACCACCGTTGTCGGACGCAGTGACGGTGACGGTGATCTGGGTTGTCTGCGTGACGGTCACGGGGCCAGGGCACGCGCTTCCTGCACCGTTGCTGGAGCCACCAGGGCCGCCTCCGATGATGGAGGCGGGAGAGGCGCCGCTGCCGTAGTTGCCCGAGTCTCCACTAATTGCGCTTGTGGTGTAGGGGAGGCCGGTCCCGGTACCGGTACCGTACGGGAGGGTGGTGTTGCCGAGAGGGTAGAAGGCGCCGCTTGTTGCGGAGGGGAGGGGCGCGCCGGAAATGGTGCCGGTGGATGCGAGGACTGTGGTGGCGAGGGCGAGGAGGGAGAGGAGGGTGAGTGATGACATTTTTGCGGTTGGTGAGGGGTGATGCTTCAGGTCTGACGGTTTCAAATTGGTTTGAAACTGGGGATGATGTGGTTTTGAAAGAGGAAATGACTGGTTACTTGGCTGAAGACTAGCCTGATAACGATTGTGTTGTAGCAGTTCTCCAGGAGGCAAGGTCGAAACGAAACGAGTGTGGTGACAGTAGTCAAATTTAAGTATCAAGCAGCAGTCAATCTTCGCAAAATAAGAGCGAGAGCAGAAAAACAAAAGTGATGACGAGTGATAAGTAAAAAAAGAAACAGGGACAACACAAAGCAAGCCCCCCCAGCACTCATATACTCCATCCCAGCCAGCCCACACCGCCACAAAGAGAAAGGGGAAAAAAAAGAAACCCACCACCCCATCCGGCCCCTGAACCCCCTTCCTCGCGCAAGCACGCAACCCACCCACCCAATCATAACCCTCCAATAAGCAAACCCCCTTTCTCACCTAAGCTCAATCTTAAACCCAAAAGACAAACACCCGACACGAGCGAAACAACGCACACGCCCACCTGGCAGCTAATAAAGGCAGGAGATCGTCCCGCCTACCGACGTCAAATCGGCAACAAAGGATTACGCCCCAAACCCTCGAGAACTTACCTTGCCACCTACTTTCAGCCGCCAACGCTCGGGCGGTGGGCTAAGTGATGGCGCCCGTCCTGGGGCGAAGCATGATCGAGACAATCGACATGCTTGTGCATGTGCTTTTGCTTGTGTGATGCAAGCCGCAATTGCCAAGTCGCAAAGAGTTGAGAGGAGAAAGAGATGCCACTTCACAAAACCCCGCCCAGGCAATCCCCTCTCGCCCAGTCACTGTCAGCGTGGCGGCCTGCCGCAGCCTGCCCGCGGCCTGCCCGTGTCCTGCATGGGACCTGCATCCCATCCCATTCCTTCCCCCCCATTGGCCAGTCTAATCCCATTCCTTTGCCGCCTAACACGAGGCCCAGGGGCTGGTTTCGCAGCTCGTGGATCCGTGTGATCGGACCCGATACTGTCCTGGGCCCGTGCTTTTTGTCTTTTTTGCTTGCCTGCGCTTGCGATGGAGGGTGGGCTTGAGGGGTGAGAAGGTGTGAAAGATGGGAAGCTACGGCTTACGGCCTAGGGTCTACGGCGTATGCGACTCGGAGGGGAGTTTTCGCTTATCTGGTTTTCAGGGGCACAGCTTTTACGGTCGAGCCTCGGTTTAGGTAAGGCATAGTGGTGGCTAAAGTACCTTACCTTACTGACGTAGTAGTCGAGAATTGATGATACAGTACCTGCAGAATAGAACTGCACTCAGGAAGCTTGACCCACTCCTTATCATCCCCACCAAAACACCCACAACCCTAATCCCTCACACCTTTGCCTCACGCAAACATCACTCAAAAGCAGAGCATTACTCTGTGGAAGCCGAACGCACTGCAGAAACCCTAGACATAGACATAAGCAGCGAGCCTCCACGCGTTTTCTTTCACAGGGAGAGGACAAAGGGTGGCCAACCACCACGTTTCCGAAATGAAAGGAGATTGGTTAGTCAGAGAAGACTGACCTGAGGCGCTGATTGCTGGGATGGAAATGGTGGCTTGCTGACGGTGGTGAGGGTAAAGATGGTGAATCATTGTTTGTGAGGTTTGGCGTTTCCCCTCTTTCACTTTGCGATGAGAAGGTGAGAATGGGGTATGCAAGATTGATCCACTACTACTCCAACGGCATTCTCATCTTTATCTCGACGAAAGGGGGCGACGACAAAGCACTCCGTAGACCCCGTCAGACCTGATGCTGCATTCGTCTATGTACACATTACGGACCACCGAGTACTCTGTACGACGATAGAGATCGCCATTAGCGACATGCTGGCTTGCGCCAAAGATGCTCTTCTGGCCCCATTGCCCCCCGAAAAGCCTGCACCCCGGCCCGCGCCTTCCATGCTTTGAACCGTCCATTGTATCCAGAGGAAGAAAAAAACTCTACAGACTTGCTTTTGCGTATGGCCACGTCAGAAGCCTCGGAAAGGATCTTCGCCTTTCCATCGAGGCTCGCTGCTGACTGACTCTGCAATGTCCCAGTAACTCATGTCCTTCTTCCGGCCCTGCCGGGTGCGATAATTTCTGTTTTCCTTTTTCGGCTTGCTCGGCTCCACAAGTTGGGGTTCCTGTTTGTCAACAAACGCCTCCATGCGGACCGTGCTGATTGCGTCGAAAAAGTCATTGGGTATGACGGCCGTAGACTCGTTGGTACGGTGCGTCATTGTGCTTTGAGTGGTACTCGGTCCCGACCCTCTTCGTAATCTCGGCTGGTATTTGTCGTATTTATCCCGTGCTGTGGGCGCATGTAGATCGAAGCTGGACGCTACGCCAATGACATTGCTGCCCGCGAAGCTATGGAAGTTACTCAAAGGTATTGGCAGCGGGCCAGTACTACTACGCTTCCGCGCATGCGCAGCACTCCTCGGGATATGGGGAGGCTCGGCCGCTTCTTCAGACGGACGCTCGAGATCTTCCCACGCTACAGGTACCTTTGTATTCTCCATCTCAGGTGAAGGAAAAGAGAATGACTGTGGCCCTATAGACGGTCGAGATCTACCTTTGGCCACGCGGATCGAGTCTCGAATGGGCGTGGGGCGAAAATTTAAAACAGGCTCCCGTGATGGTGGACGGTGGAACTCTTGGTGCGGGAGCAAGGACGAAAGAGGGCCAAGATCGGAAATGCCTTGACTGGATGTCAGGTACGAGAGAGCTGTAAGCCAAACATAATGGCGCTCTATTGAAACCGCTGTGAACTTGAGAGCTCGCTCCGGTGTGAGTATGAGGATAGATCGGTCACATGTTAACTGGGATCCCGATCCCTTAGGCACCGGCGTGTCGTCTTTCACATCGACGACTGATTGGATAGAGACTAGCTGATGTTTAGCAGGTTTCCATAACTGGAGACGAATACCACCTACGCTTTCGGCTACCTTTGCCCAACATAGCTGGTCCAGATTTGGGCTCTTTGCTACTCCACAGCACCATGCGTTCCATAGGCACTAACCAAACCCAACGCTTGTGTCTGACACCACCGCTACTCCCATTCTCACCATTTTTGCCCATCGCGAACTCTGCTTGTGGTTTCTCGGTGATCCCAAATGAACTTCTCTTACGCACATACTTCCACATCCATTCCCCAACCATTGTCTGTGCAAGAGCATGCGATACCCCGATCTGCTGGTCAGGGCTTTCAATTGAGGCTTCACCAGTGTGTGACAAAGGCCCAGACGGTGCAGCTGGCCGGCTTCTCTGCTCGACATTGCTTGAGTCAGGCAGAATGTCAGGCAAGATGAACTGGTGGCGAGACGGCTGTGGTAGAGGTGACTTGGGAGTGTCTGGCCGTGTTGAAGATGTTGATGTTGACGGCATCGGATGTGGCCGTACAGGGCCAGGAGGTTTCGTTACAGCTGCCGCAGATTGAACTTTGCGCAGAATTTTTCTTTTCACCGGTGGCCTTCCCTGGCCTTGATTGCGGCGGGCAGTAAAAAAACTCGTTGAATTGGGGGTGGGGCTTGCAGCACCATCACTTGCGCTGACAGGAATCTTTCGAGAACTCGACCTTGTGGGCACTGGGAAGGGTGGTGCAACGACAGACGAGGCTGATGCACTGGGAGCGCTCGGGCTTCTTGCTCGCTGTGTATGAGCTGTGGCTCCGCTTGAAACCAGGGCAGTCCGTCGAATATCCTTGTCCTTTGTATCACCAGTTCTTAGATGAGCAGGTATACCCCCCTTAGGGTTGAACGTCTTGGAGGTTGTTCTTGGTACCGTCGTCGAACCTTGAGCATTCTTCTCAGGAACATCCACAACGTCCTGGGCTTCAGTGTCTTCTGAGGCAGACTCTAGCCGGTCCAAAACCGAGTCTTTGGAATGAGGGACAAGTTTCCACGAGTCATTCACTTTGGATACCGTCTTTTTGATCGGTTTGACATTTTGAAAGTCGTCATCACTCAAATCGTTCCCGTTTCTGTAGATATCCTCGTCATTGGTATCGTCAAAACCGGCTAGAATGCTTTCAGATCTAATCGGCCGTCTCGGCCCCCAGGGTTTTTTGCCATTCAAGGGCCCATCATCATTCTTCCCAGGATGATAATTTGGCCCTATGGATACTTTGTCGTTCGAAGCCCACTTGTCGTCCTTCCCTGCATACGAGCTTGGAATGGGTGGACTTGCTGGCGGCGGTTCGTTTGGGAGTACTGGAGGTGGACTACGTAGGTTTCGCCTTGGGATCCTGGGAGGTAACGCTTGGGATGCTTGTGTGCGTTTCTCACCGCTGGAACGAGAACGCGACTGAGATGAGACCTTGGACGGCTGGAGCCGAGGCGATACTCGGACAGGACGTTTGTCAACCCGAATATCATCGGTTTGGATCGAGATCGACCTCAGAGATTTCGGAATTTCGATACTTACTTGGCTACCTGCATTTTTAGTACGAGGAGGTAGGACGACACTGTTATGGGAAGACGGAGGCCTAGACGCTGGTGGATGTATTGCTATTACTGGAACGTCCAGGGATGTAGGTGCAAGACGGTTACTGGCAGCTTTTGCTACTGGCATTACCTCGCTGGCCTGTGTGGATGCGTCTCTCGTTTCGTTTACAGGGAGCCCTGCAGAATCGGAAATGGCGCTAGCGTCTTCTAATGCTACCACCACAGTCGAAGGAATCTCGTCCGTCTGAGATCCTATGGAGACCATAGGTGTGGTCTTTGATGTGTCGGGCTTGGCGGTTGAGGTTTGCTCTACTGGAATCAAAGGTATTGAGACTCGCTTGCGTCTTTGATTTGCTGCAATTTCCGTTTGCTCGAAGAGCTTCTCCACCATGCCGTCAGCCGGATGTACGGGTAGCTGCGCTGACGAAGGCCGAGAAAATTGCGTGGACGCATCCGTGTATTGGCTGGGGGTTTCTCTTCCAGGCAAATTAGCATAATGCATTATAATGCCCATCGAATGTCTAGCCCTGTCGGACACGTCTCCATCTGATGGCTCATATTCTGAGGGAAGACCCATCATCTTTCGAGCTTTTTGATCTTCGGAATACCGTTGTGACCTGAACTGGTTTTCTTCTGGCAACTCATCTGGGGAGCGAGGACCAGGATCTTGTCCAAGATCATCTCCCTCATCTTCGTCCTCTTCGCCCCCAAGTTCGTCAGCGAGACTCAGCCCACCATTGCTCGACCCTCCTACTTCGCGAAGAGCACTCAATCTTGACACCCGACCCTTTGAGACTTCATGCTCATCATTGCTCCTTATACTGAGACGTGAATCAGCACGGCTGTTTGAACGAATACTGAAGGAGTCGTTGCCTCTGTACGCGGTATTCTCCTTTGTGCTCTCGTCCAATTCACTTTCTCTCCCAAGCCGGTCCTGGGCTGCTAGCTCTAATTTCGTCATCTCATCCACCATGGTTTTTAGTTGATTCTCGACAACCTGAATCTTGAGCTGCAATTTGCTTCGTTCGCTCCGCCAGCCTGATCTTTCTTTCTCCCAGATTTCGTGTGTCTTCTCTGCATCCTCCTCAAGCGAGCGCACCTTCTTCTTCGATACTTCCAAACGTTCCCGCGTATCTGCAGTGTTCTTGGCTGCGCTGTCCCTTTCCTTTGCCATGCCTTCGACTGCTGCTATTGTCTCCTTCTCAAGCAGTCTCATCTCTTTTGGTAACGACTTTGCTTTATCCAACTCACGTTGTAGTCGAATGTTCTCGTCCTTGGTTTGGTGTAAATTCTCCTCCAAACTTTCCACGGCAGCCTCCAGATCCTTCATAGCGGTGATCTTTGTTTCAAGCTCCGCGTTCAAGGTATGGATTCTTCCGATGAGCTCCCTGTCGATTTCCTCTGACGGAAAGTCTCGAGGATCGATAGAAGACCTCTTCTGGGGATCATCATCGGGTCTCTGTGGTCTCGGAAAGAGGGTATCCACGTCTGGGGGTAAAGGGAGCGGCGGTGAATTCGAAAACAGGGAGGACGATGCTCCGCGGGAGGAGAGCTGGGATGCGTTTCTTGTATGCGTCTGGTATGGGGTATCCGTTGGGGGTGGCAGCGCATGGGCTACCACTTGGTAGCCATTCTCGAGTGCCATTCTCCTTCTGCTTTAAAGTATCTGCTTTTGAAACGTAACCAGCATCGAGCCTCGCGCGCAATTTGGAGAAAGGTCTCTGATGGAAATGCTCTGGTCTTCGAGACGCTGGTGTGATGATGTTCTGCCTCGTTCTTGAGGTTGGAGGTAAGATCTCGACAACGAGTCAGACCTCCCGGTTCATGAATTGCTATTCTTTCCAATGTTCGACGGCGGAAGGTGAAGCAGAGATGCTCTTTGGAAAGTGTTGCTTGGGGGAGGAAAACGAAAATGAGCTGATGTGGTACCAAACTTTTGAACCTGTGCAACGTCAGTAACTGATCGGCCTTCATTCAAGATTGTGTTTCCGGTCAGCTTGGCGCTGGTACGCCAAAGGGCGCAAGCAGATTTTAAAGAGCGGTTGTCATCCAAAGCGAAGAGACGTACCTGGAATAAGAGCGACAAAACGAGCAATACCCAAGACGCCTTGCAATTTTGTACAGAACGAATGAAGCTATCCAGATGCAAGGGCACTCCCCATCACCCCTCCAAATGACGACGCTGCTGGATTGTCAAAGCCCAGCAACGTTAACCATTCAAGGCTCGAATGGTGATCAAAGAGCTCCGACGCGACGCTGACAACGAGCAAAGAAGCCGTGACTCGTGAGCGCCCCTTGGACGCAAAACCGAGGATCATTATTGCGGGCACGACGACTAACTAGGGATTCTGACTAGGAAGGAACGAAGGGCCGGCTTGGATCCAAAATGGCAGGAATCCAACGAATCACACGGCCTGTCACCCTGTAGCGTCCGTTGATTCAATGGGGGCATCTTTTGACTGGGGTGCCGGCTCATCTCGGTTGGTACAAGCGTGGTCCCGGGAGTTGTCTTAGGGCGTTGGATCAAAATCGATATTAACTATTTAGGACCAATCCTTGAGGCGGGGATCAGCTTAGGCCTTAGCATATGAAAATTGCCCGAATTACACCCACTTGGTGCTTCAGGGATCAGGTCCCAAGCATCTTTGGTTGGCCGCCGGGGAAAAGCGGACTTGATTCCAGCGAGTCCGTTGAGTCGGTTGCTTGTTTCATCGTGCGCCTTCCAAAGGCCTCGACTTGCTAATTCCTGATCAGGCAGTCAGCATGGCCCACTCCATCATCACCATCATCATGATGCAGTGAGAAGCATGAGCTGCGAGCATCACCGTCAGAATTGTGAACATCGCACTATGATACTTGTTGGCAACAGTGCAGAGATGGAGGATTGCCGTGTAATCGTGGTTCCCAAGATCCAACAAGGGCCGGCCCCCAGATCGAAGGATATTGGTAGCCTAAGAGCCTAGGAGTAGGTCCGCACAGTGGACGCGGTGAACTCAACCCCGTGCGATGGCCAGATCTGGCGCTGACGGATCTCTCAAGGCAGACTTTCCGTCTGAGGCTGAATCTGTGATTCTACAGATCTCAAGCCGTCGTGGTCAGGTACAAGAACCAAACCAATCAGGCTAAACTTGGTGATGAGTGAATGTGGTTGAGAGTGGATTATAAAGTAAAGGATGAATAGGTCCGGTGATGTTAGTATAGATAGTGAACACGAGAGGACGTGAGGCAATGACTCGGTCTATGTTCGATAACTTCGTTCATTCAGAGCTCGGTAACATGGGTATCTCCCTCATCCAGTAACGCATCACTTGCAGCCTTCCCTCGCCATTATCCTAAGGAAAACAGAAGAAAGGAAAGAAAGAAGTAGAACATCGATACTGTGCTGTACGTGAACAATCAAATAATGGCACGCTGTCCTCGCTGTCCCCGCCTTCTCATGCCCCGAGCCCGTCCCCCATTTATGATTCATGATCGTCAATATCATCTCATCTATTTTGGTGGCCTGCTGTGATACTCCGGTTACGCCGCGTGTTGCTTTCCTTGATGCCGCTGACTTCTTCGCTCCTGAGACGAATAAATGGATTTGGTGGTCCAGGGATGACGAGAGGGTTTATGTACCTAATATGATGAGATGGTGTGTGTCGTCGGTGTATTGTCGTGTGTCTAATCAGAGATGCCTTGCTGGTAATGAACGTCGGAGTGTGCCTATTTGGAATGGCTGTACAGGGAAAGGGAATGTAGGTGATGTTTTGTGCTTGGTGCATGTACTGGAGAGATCGAAGGAAGGCTATCGACACATGAAGATCGCATCATCTGTGCTGGCTGGCTCGGACACAAGTGGACGGAGGATTTATCATCAAGACCCAAGCGAAGGGGGATCTTGACACTTGATGCAACGGCGATCAGAGGATGGTGCACTGTCTGGAACGACTAGAATGAGATTTCGATTCCCGTCCACCACGTCGCTTGCCGTCCCGTGTATCTGACATGCTGCTTGGACCTCCGCTTTTGCCGCCGTGATTGGTACCGCTTCTGGTGATTTGCGTATCTTGCCGTTGACTCCGCAATGAGCGGACAATGTCATAGAAGGCTTTTTCGACGTTGATGCAGTTTTTGGCGGACGCTTCGACAAATTGACAGCCCATGTCTTTGGCCAGTGCGTTCCCTTCTTGTTGTGAGACCTCACGTGCTGTGACCCTGTCGCTTTTATTTCCGACAAGCATTACTGGAGCAGGGAGGTTGCCACCGAAGGGCATACTTCCTGATACAGGCGAGGAGAGGTAGCTGGACCCGGTCGTTGGTGAGCCCGCACTGGACGATTCTTTGACCCGCTGTATTTGGTTGTAAAATTTTCGTATGCGGGTAAATGATGATCGGGATGTAATGCTGTACACAAGAATGAAGCCTTCTCCGTCTCGAATCCATTGGTCTCGGAGCGCTGTGTATTCTTCTTGGCCGGCGGTGTCCAACACTTCAAGCATGCACGACTGCGAATCGATAACGACCTGCTTCCTGTACGAGTCTTCGATTGTAGGATCGTAGGTTTCAACGAAATGATTCAAGCAAAGCTGTAGGCGGTTAGCTACAAGACATAGAGCTTGTGGGGATATCGGCACCTGTATGGTCAAAGCCGTCTTGCCAACCCCACCATCCCCCAACACCACCAGCTTGTACAAGGTCATTTTGCCGGCCATGATGGGCTGCTCGAAGACACTGACTCCCGGCTTTTGGAATCAAGCGACTGGTCACAAATCTTCAAGGATTGCAAATTTGCAAAGCGATCTTGGAATTGTTCGCAGGTCCAGCTTGCTAATTATGTCGTGGCCAGGCGTCTTCGTAGCACGGAGGAACGATGTTGTACGTACGGAGAAGAAGATCTGATGCAGGGCCGCAAATGGGAAGCTCGGAGGTGTTTCTGGAAGAGGTGCAATGGCTGGCTCTGCCGAATTCCAAATCAATGGGTCGGCCAGCAGCAATCTTTTGAACCGAGAGTCTCCAATGCGTTATGTAGTGTCCAAGAGCCAAATGAAACAATGAGGCTTGCTGGGAGAGGTGCGGAGTAGTCTGGGCTTAAGAGATTTGCCTGCGGCCGGTAGACGAAAATTTGTGTCTGCAGTCTCGCTTGCTGTGAATGATAATGATGGTCTAGAAGCGGTTCCGTAAAAGGAATGAGGTCCGACGGCCGGTAAGGTTTTTGGGCGGGAGATGGCTGCAAGGAAGTGGTGATTAAATTTTCACACGATGGAAGAGAGGGTGAACGTAGACGATTGTGGGGGGGGGGGGGATATTCAAACTATCTATAAGTGAGGGCGATGGGTGGTTTCGAGTTTGGTGAGAAAGGAAGGTCGCGGCGAGAGTAGAAGCGAGAGTCTGGAAGAGAGAGAGAAGAGAGAGCTGGCTGGCGGTGTTTAAGGTCCGGTCTGTGCGTGATATTGGCGGCAGCCTCTCTCTTTGAGAACTTAGTTAATTGTTAACCACTTTTTAGAACTGTGCCTAACAGGTAAGGTACTCGATTAGAACTCGATTAGTCTGGTTTGCTGTCTCTGTCTGAAGTCTTTGGGTCTGCCCCTAGGCTTTTCAGATCATGGCGGAGGGATATAATAACATATTCCCTCCCTTTCCCCTGCAGCCATGACTCCTCGCTGAGCAATCCATGAGGCCAGCCTGGCAGATACTGATTGGCAGCTTTCTCAGCACGCAGTCAGCGACTGTGCCGGCCAGTTGGACACCACCACAGAGATGCAAAAGAATCCTCAAACGTGGTGATGTCCCAACGTTCAATTCAAGACATACCTGCGCTGACAGGACACTAAGGTATGCAGGTGTGTGGGGGGGATCAGCCCGATGTCGCCCAAGGACACAGCGTTGGAAAGCACACTTCTGTAGCTAGCTGGCTCTGACCATGGGATTGTTTGAGGGTCTTTCTTTGCGTAATCTACAACTAATACTGTTAGGTACAGGATGGGTACAACTTTTGGGCCCCCTCAGGGCACTTTTCATCATCACATTAATAACATCTCATGATACAAAAGCACGCGGCACAACCAGAATCAAAGTCTTGGACTTTGAAGCAGCAGTTCAGGTCCATCCCATCTACACTGCAGCTTCCATCTCTTCTGCGCAAGCTGCACCATGGTTGCGAGGTAGAGCCTGGGCTAAATGCTGTGCCCGCCGTCGCCCGCACACAATCGGATCGCCCTATACGGCGCCCTATGGCTATGCATGAGCGTGACCTCATTCGGTGTGTATGAATCGCTCGAGATTACAATAAATCGCAAATCACATGTCGTCGCCCCCCACAGGAGCCGTATCAAAAGTCGTAACGTCAACCCCACCGAAAGCCCCCGGGGCCTACCGTACTTAGAGGTATCTAACAAGCTTACGAATAGGCCGCTATTACGGAGTCACCGTCGATAGTAGCCCCCTCTTCTTCGGGATGGTACCAACAAGGCAGGCCACATCAGCTGTAAGACAGCTATTGCGGTTAGTATAGGCGAGGTCCAGAAACCCATCGATTACGCAAATACACACTGCGCCCACCATGATTCCATCGGGTGATGAGGTGTGGAAACACGGACCGCTACGACCCCCAAAGGGACGATCCGCAAGGGACAGGGCTTGCGCGGGCGGAAAGATGCAGTCAACACTGCACATCTCTTCTTTCAAACATGGGAAGGCCAGTGAAAAAATCGAAAGACATTGTTGGTTTCATGTGCACGGCGTTAGGCTATCAGCAGTCCTCGAGGTCATTTGCATGAATTGCGCCCCACAGCTCCACAAACCGTGCCATTGTCGTTATGAATTTCCTTATGGGGTTCGAGGTCTACTCCCCCTCAAGGCAGGGCCACTGCCACAGGACCTCAGCACGTGTGGCAATGTACTTGTCCAGCACAGGGCCTTTTGTCTTCGCCGATTCGAGGGCTGCACAAAATCTATGCCTGCTGCCGGACATAGGTGGCCTCACGCATACTTGCCCGAGAAAAACCGAAAAGTGACAAAAATCCCGCACAATGCATTCTCTCGATTTGTCCCAAATGCGTTCTAGATCGTCATTATGAGGGGATCAACGATTCTGCAGGAGTGCCGCATATTGCTGGCTATGTGATCGGAGCAGATACTCAATATAGCCAAAGGCCAAAGTGCAGGCAAGGCGGAGAGGGAGGCCGAATCGTGCATTTGCTATACTCGCAAATGACTGAGATGGCACATCCGGGCCGTATCCCTAATTCAGGATGCTCTTGCGATGATATATGTGACTGAATATGCGAGACTGGAGATGACTGCAGAGCAATGGAATGAGGGTACAGTGCTCCGTGGTCAATCCTTCTTTCGGTTAACAAGCGGAAGAGTATTGGTCGTGGGGTCTCCCAGAAGTCCAGGAGACGGAGGGTAATGCTCTCTTGTGGGTGGAATCTGCTATGGGGATCTTGATTAGAATGGACGATTTGCATCCAATTCATCATACATATAAATGCAATATATTCAAGACATACCTTTCAGAACCTGGAAAAAGACTGATTTTTGTAATCCGCATTTTCCCATTACGGAAAAAAGGCAGGCGGGGAACCTGAAAGTCCCCTCGCTCCGCTCTCTAGACCCTTTCGCCCGAACGTCATGTCATCCAAGCTTCGGCATAGCTTCTGCTATTTGACGATGCAGGAAAGTTGTCTGCGAAGCAAGAGAACATACTTGTGCCTCGCATTGGAAGTGCGGCCCCCTGACGATGTAGAAAACAAGCCATGGCACCTCATCCCCAAGACCACGCCCACGCAAGGTCTCTCCGTGATGCCGAATCCTTCTGGAAACATCAAGCCGATCAGCTGCACTGGCACAAGACACCCTCGCGCGCCCTCGCGCTTCCAACAAAAAGGCTCGCTAGCGGTGTGTTCCACTCGAGCTTCAATTGGTTCCCAGACGGGGAGATATCGACTGCATACAATTGCATCGATAGGCATGTTCAAGCTGGCAATGGCGAAAGAATTGCTATAATCTGGGACTCGCCTGTCGCGGGGAGTAAAGAGAGATACACGTACGGCCAGTTGCTCTTCGAAGTGGAAACTTTGGCGGGAGTACTCCGAGAAGAGGGCGTGAGGAAGGGCGATGTCGTTCTTGTATACAGTACGACTTGACACTCCACCTGGCCATTAGTATCTCTGACAAGATGCAGTGCCCATGATACCAGCGGCATTTTTTGCCATTCTTGCAATCTCTCGCCTCGGTGCCGTCCACACGGTCGTCTTTGGAGGATTTGCTCCAGCATCTTTAGCACAGCGGATCGACGCTTCGAAACCACGAGCTGTGATGACAGCATCCTGCGGCATCGAAGGCGCTAAAGGGCCAACGGATTACAAGCCGTTCATTGAGGGGGCATTGGAAAAGAGTAGCCATAAGCCTGAAAAGGTAATCATATGGGAAAGAGAGCAATTGAAATGGGATTCATTTAGGGAAGAGGAAGGAGAGAGGAATTGGCAGAGCCTGGTGAAGAGTGCGAAAGACAGAGGGCTCAAGGCAGAGGCGGTGCCTGTTAAGAGCGGTGATGGGATATACATAATCTATACAAGCGGTAAGCAATCTTTTATGATATGTGAATGCAAAAAGCCCTTGCCTCGATACATGTTGAGGCATTGCATGCGAACTTCTATCTCGAGGCTCCATTGTTTCAACAGGCCTGGAGTCTTCTGCTGCTCAAGAGCACATGCTCATTGAAATTGCCTACTCAGGTACGACTGGTCTACCCAAAGGAGTACTCCGAGAAGCCGGCGGCCACGCTGTAGGCCTGAACCTATCCATAAGATACATGTTCGGGATTCACCCAGGCGATGTCATATTCTGCGCATCGGACATCGGATGGGTAGTCGGGCACTCTTACATTCTCTACGCGCCTCTGCTTGCCGGTGCAACCACAGTGCTCTTCGAGGGCAAGCCCGTTGGCACACCAGACGCGGGCACATTCTGGCGAATCGTGGAAGAGCACAAAGTGAATGTGCTCAGCACAGCACCCACAGCGCTCAGAGCCATCCGACGAGATGATCCCGACAACAAATTCTTCGAAGCCGCAGGCAAGCGCGGCGGATTGAAACAACTCCGAGGCCTCTTCCTCGCCGGTGAGCGGAGCGAACCCAGCATCGTTCGCATGTACCAAGGTCTTCTGGAGAAATACTGCACCCCTAACGCCCAGGTAATCGACAACTGGTGGTCCTCAGAATCCGGGTCTCCCATCACCGGTCTCGCCCTCAAACCCGCGGCTGCAACCGATTTCAACAGCACCCACTTCCACCGCCCCCTCCCCATCAAGCCCGGCTCAGCCGGCAAACCAATGCTCGGCTTCGACGTGCGCATCGTCAACGACGCCGGCAACGAACTCAGCAAAGGCAGCATGGGCAACATCGTGCTCGCCCTCCCCCTCGCCCCAACGGGCTTCACGACCCTCTTCAACGACGCCTCCCGCTTCTACGCAGGCTACCTCCAGCGCTTCTCCGGGCGCTGGCTCGACACCGGCGACGCCGGCATGATCGACGAAGACGGCTACGTGCACGTCATGGCCCGCTCAGACGACATCATCAACGTAGCCGCCCACCGCTTCAGCACGGGGGCCATCGAGCAAGCCATCGCCTCCCACCCTTCTGTCGCCGAGTGCTGCGTCGTCGGCATCCCCGACGACCTCAAAGGCCACCTCCCCTTCGCCTTCATCACCCTCTCCACCGCCGACCACCCCGCCTCCGCCATCCCGGACCCGGAATTGATGAAAGCGGTACAAGCGTCCATCCGGGAGCAGATCGGGGCCATCGCCGCGCTGGGCGGGATGATCCAAGGGAAGGGCATGATACCCAAGACGCGCTCGGGGAAGACGTTAAGGCGGGTGCTGAGGGAGTTGGTGGAGAATGCGGTGCATGGGGAGTTTGCGAGGGAGGTGCAAGTGCCGGCGACGGTGGAGGATGCGGGGGTGGTGGAGGTCGCGCGGGGGAAGATCCGTGAGTATTTTGAGGGGGTGGGGGGGAGGCATAAGGCTATTGAGGCGAGGGCGAAGCTGTGAATGAATCACAGGAAATGGGGATCTATATCTATCTCCTGCGAAATCTAATCCGCAATGCCACAGACCCCGTTGTGCCAGCCCATTCCCAACCCTTCCCCACATCGTAAATATAATAAAAATATCTAAACACCTCACACCCCCAGCTACAACTCCCCATGCCCCCCTTTCCCCCCCTCCCCCGGGGGCCTCCCCAACTCCTCCCCCAAATCCACCCCAACCTTCCCCCTCCACTTCTCCCACAACGCCCAAAACTCCTTCTCCATCCCCCCCCCCACGCGAT
>JAABUQ010002255.1_pt1 | contig 38781 bp, 35 predicted proteins | sample 5560001 | NCBI WGS metagenome assembly JAABUQ01 (sample SAMN10711888, study PRJNA513371) | rock metagenome | isolation source: Antarctica rocks | place: Antarctica: Victoria Land, Finger Mt nord | collected 2015-12-18 | reverse complement strand
TGAGCGTAGGGGACAGGAAAGGGGGGTGGCCCACTTACTCGCCGGCTATGACATTGGGAGCGTTGCCGCAGCGGAGGCGGTATTGGTTGCTTCGGGGAGCGAGGTTCGAGGGGGAGGTGGAGGAGGAAGGGAGAGCGAGTGTTGGGAGAGGGAGAAGTGCAAGCAGGGAAAGCGTCGCTATCGATTGAGAGGAAAACATGGAGGGAAAGGAATGAGGGAGAAGTCCTCGATCACAATGAAGGAAATACAAAGCTATTGAAGAAACGTGACGATGCAGATATAGGCCCGCCACGGGGATATATGTGAGTCGTAAGCGTGGTTTGGAAGCCTATAAATATATGCGCGGGATGATGATGCGACGGCGGGTATGTCGCCTCGAGGGCGCAACAAGCCGGCCGAAGTTCCAGCATAGAGCTCCACGGTTGATTCCGGTCTAATGAAAGGCGAGACAAGATAATTCTCATCTAGCGATGAAGTAGAAGGAGAGAGAGGGGAAGACGGCCAGCGCTTGCTGCGGTGGAGATGTTGGCGGATATCTCGGACCACCACAGGAGCTGCTTTGGCGCGCTGGTACATTCTGAGGATAAGGTGTACCTTCAAGATGCATACAGGCAGTAGAACCTAGATGTAGTACTCAAGTGTCACGAGATTATCCCCGAAACCTTTATATGGAGATGAGAGAGCAGTTGCGAGGCATATCGGTGCCAGCTCGAACCTAGAAAGACGGCCGATGGAAGAAGAAATTTTAGGATCTACGAAGGATGGGAGATATTCGAGAGGTTGAATGTGGGTTGTCTGCTCTCACGCTCAGTCTTGTTGTGAGTTGTTGAGCAGTTTTTTAATTTGAGAGGTTGAGGTCAGATCTGAGATACCGAATGAAGTGTTTATGTCGAAGGCGTCAAGGCGCTAGCCGTATTAGGGTAAATCTTGCAGTCCTTACAGCCACCCTTCTACCTACTACTTTAGTACTACTTTCTGACAACATAAACTGCAAGCTCCACTAGAGCTCGTCCGAGGCTATTGCTTTCTCACCAGCTAATTACGGCCATTGTAATTGATATGATGTAAAAACATCCCGAGAAAGCGAGCCGTGCGGTGAGCGACGACGATCACCTGCCAGCTACGCGTATGCAGCTCGCCAGCCTTATCTAGCATCCCTCCTCCTCCTATCCCTCCATCGTAGTCCCCAACTGTTGCGTCAAAGAACACGAGAGAGCCTCGCCCCACCTACAAAACCCAAACCGCATAATCCGCTTCCCTTTCTCGCATTTCCCATCCCTACTCCCCTTGGGTCGCTCCGCTACCTTAATCCACCTCTCCTCCACCACCCTATCTTCATCCTCCCAGCCAAGAGAACCTCCAGTTCTATACATCGACACCATCGAAGCCACCAGATACCGAGCACGAAGCCAGAGCAACGAGCCAGTGCCTTCATTGGGCCGGCCCACAGTCCTGAAGTCGTAATACTGAACTGGTGGCGGGCGTGGTTTGGGAGCACGGAAAGAGGGCTGGCCGGCTAGCTTTCAGCTTCCTTTTTTTCCTTTCGGGTCTCGAGAGATGGGGGATCAACATGTGGTGGGGGTGTAGATGGTTGAAACCAATGGCTTTGTATGAGTGGTAGTCCACAGCGTTGATGGGAGACAACTCAGTAATGTGGGCCTGTATGTACGGGTTGCGTATTTCCGTGGGTGGGGCTGGCGACCTTGATTCCCGGACCGTTCTAGACAAGGCTATACTATGTTCATGAGTGGAAAGCGAACCATAGTTCGCAGCGACGGGGTTCTCGAAGCAGCTGTTGCGAGGGGCACTCCATTTACTGCCCTGCGGCATGTTTGAGCTTTTGGGAAGGCTGGAGTGCGAGAGGAGAGGGCGTTTCGGACTAGCTGGCATGAGCTGGGCGGGCTGTGTTGCGGGCTGTTGGGGCTATCGCGTTCGGTTTCCGCCTTAGGAGAAGTCATCAGGGCGATGGGTTGCAAGGGGGGGTCGTCGTGGTGAACAGTTTGTCTTCTTGTTGGAGAAGCGGAAGTGGGCGTACCCTACTTGCGGGAGAGCTTGAGCATCGAGAATGGTATCGAGAATGGTATCGAGCTTGATGATGGTGAGGATGGATATCATGCTGCCTAGATTGGCATTATGAAAAGCCTGATGCCTTGCGTAGGCGAAGCCGAATTGGTAACCCTATATCGGATCTCTCCCTGTAACGCTGAATGTTCGGCCACAGCCTGAGAAGCCCTCGTACCGCTCTCGTGGCGTTCCCCGTGCAGCCTGGAAGTCACCCTGCTGAGCTCCCCTAGTGTCGACTGTGCATGTACGGCAGATTCCTTCATCCTCATCAAGCAGACAGAATGCGCGAGCTGGGCCAGCTGCCCCTCGGTCAGGGCGGCTTCTTTCGTCCGCATGATCTGGCATATCGCTCTTGTCTTGCGGCGGAGCTGGCTGAAGACCTTGTGTTGGCGCTTCTTGTTGTAGGCTGTCTGCCGCTCTCGGAGGTCGCAATCGATGTGCAGGAGCTTTTCTAGGGATCTGAGTAAGGTGATGATCTGATCGTAGGGGGCTTCGCTGTTCGCTGGGGATGTAAAATGATTTGAAATAACTGAAGACGGACGAGGAGGGACGTATAGTTGTGGGGAGGCGGGCATGAGTAGTGGGGTGCTTGAATTGAGGGCAAAGAACGAGGCTTCTTGATCGTTGAGCGGGCGATCTGTGAAAAAAATTGGGTTTGAAGGCGTCATAGGGCTCGCTCTGATGAGCTGTGTCAAGTGCTCGATGAGAGTAGGAGATGGCATATTCATTTCTGCCGTGAAATAGTCTTGGGTTGAATTCGTGGATACTTCTAGGCGGCCAATGAGAAATAGAATGAGATGCCAATGCTGTAATGCTTGATGAAGATGTTTCGCTGAATATGATGAATAAATAAGATGGATGAAGGAAGGTTCTGAGATGAAAGCAGAAAATTGGCGCATCCGCCCAAACATAGGAGACAAACCAGGATGCTAGGGCGCCATCAAAGCTACCTTTCCATTCAGCGGTTTTGACGTTCAACGCTTCGTGGAGGCATATAACGACAAGGACCGAGACTTGCATGGTGGTTGTAAATTAGTGGAAAGTATTCCTAGGGAATACATGGGATCCACAAGTTTTGCTGGGCGTACCGAAGTGTGGCCCATATCACTGCGCCAGCTATGCCCTTACCCGCATCAAAAGCTTATCCAAGCTTATACTCATCCCATTCACGCTTGTTTTCAAAGACTTACTCCGAATCAATACTAAATCCCTCGAGTCTGTCGTTTGGACTTGTTTCGACGATCTCACGCTCACCTGTCCCGAGCAGAACCTACTTCAGCTTCTCAACCTGAAAAAATCTGAGCAGAGTCGCTGGCTCTACTAGTGCACCACAGTTCTTATCCCATATACCCTGTTCGAAATGCTTGACGCTCTGCCAAGAGCTTCCGCTTCAATCCGGATGTGGCAGCTATTCTCTGCACGGCGGCATCATCGCGAGGAACACCAGTACTAGAGGACTGCCTCGGGTTCGAGACTCTCGTGTCCAAAGAGAAGACTACGTACTGAAAAGTATATATATATATGTTGCGAGAGGCGGTGAGTTCTGCACGTCTTGTATCTTGTTTGGAATGTTGGGTGTGCTGTCTCCTACCCAGCGAGGGGATTTTTGCCTTTCTCTCCTAGAAATACGAAGAGTGCAGATTTCCTCAGCGGAGGCGAGGTCTCAGAAGGAAGTGGTAGGGAGTCGTACACTCACAGCACACAGCGGGCCCGAGGATGTGCGAGGCGGGATCGAGTTTTAGTCTTTCTGCCGTCCGGAGTTGTAATCGCACAGAACCGGAAAGCTTGTGCTGGTAGGATCCACTACTTTATTGTGGAAAGGTTGATGCTTTATTTTAGGGTCGATTCCCTAATGGCGCTGGTCCAACGGTGCAGTGGGGTTTCTTCTTTGCCGTATAGACGGTCTTGATCCTAATAAGGTCAATGGGTTCCAAAGCCCAAAGGATGAATGTTCTGAACATAAGTGACAACCAAGACCTGAACAACTCATGCGCTGGCCGCAGTGTGGCGATTTCAGAGCTAGCAGAAAAACCGCTGGGTTTGCACTCACGAAAAACAAATTAACAAGAGAGTGAACGACCCATGATAGCCTGTCACTAAGGCGGCAAGATGTTCGAGACTATCTTTGATATCATTCAAGGACCCTGAGGAAGCGGAACAAGAGCTCCTTGATGCTATTCATGAGATGCAGTACCCACTGATGCCAACCCAAGGGATACCACTACTGACACAATTGACAAACAAAGAGCCTTCGCGATTTGGAACCAGCTTGCAAAATAACATGACTTCAGCAAACTTTGGAAGAAGTTGATTAGCAAGCAGGTTTGGATGCATCGCAGTGTATCGCGATCTAGGGTTGGTGCCACGAGTTGATGGGTTCGCGCGAAGCTACGTCGTGGTTGCACGGCCTTATGTTGCCGGACAGTGGTTCCGACTCTAGTGTACACTAAGTGGCATTCGTCAGCTTTACCTCGTACTCGAGATACAGGGATGTGAATGCATCCAACATGGGGTGAGACGAAGGCTTGATGAAGCAGACAGCCGGGAAGTGAAACTGGCTCGATTACCTTTTAGCAGTTTCACAACGCTTGTAGATTCTTGGCTTCATTCTTGAAGCCCCACCTCTCTTTTGTTAAATTTAGGTAACCACTACAGAAACACCACCTAACACTGCTGGCACACCACCCCCTAGACTGCTGGCACACCACCCTCCCCACTAAGCCTAATCGAGTAATTTTCAGGGTCCAGCGACCCAATAAACAAACAACATCAACAAGGTCAAAGAGAGGTCCTAGGAGATACATAGTTTTGCGCCCGTTTACCATCAAATTTAATGTATTTTCTCGTCGATCTTCCAGTGCAAATTTGGTGCAACTTCAAACCTAAAACATATCTTTGACATGCTTAGAATCAACCTCTATTTGCACCTCTAATTTACATCTGAAAATTGCCCATGTAGAAGGTCGAAACACCTGCATTTTGACTCTCGACAACGCCCCCCCAAACATCTTCTCGTTGATCTCGCTCGCCTTGTTGTCGATCTCCTCGTTGACGCTGCGACTAATTGTTAGGCATCTAGCTAGAGAGAAGACTTAAGATTAACTCAAAGTTGAAGGGCTCGCGCTAAGTAGAGCTTTCAAACGTTTGTCGACGTCGTCGCTATAAGATTGTCGATCGCGACGATGTCGCTTCTACTTACAATCGATTGTGTGATTCTCGCGAACGACTCTTCGCTTTGACGATGACAAGCTTCTAAATCTATAGAATCTATCGCGATGAAAAAGACATATTTGGCGATGAAGTGCCTTGCATCTCGATATTCTCGTCGCCTTAATAATTGCTTATTGTATAATTCTCTTGCTTCTTCGTTCGCATCGTTGTCGCTCAAGGCGACTTTGTATAGAGCCAATGACGATGTATATTCTTCAACTTTAATACCTTATCGTCAACTTTATCGTACAGTCGCTCCTATATTCTATGCGCACATAATAGGCTCATAGTTCTCGTAAAGATGCTTGTGTAGAACTCGATAACAATAGATTGCTCGCAAATACGCTTGTAGTGATCGTGTTACGATCTTAGCAAGCAATTGCTTACTAGGGTGGAATTGCTAGTTTACCTAGGTGGAAGATGCAAATTATCGCTATGTATTTAGGTAGGCTTCTCTCCATAGAAATGAACCATCTTTCATTCACTCCATCAATTTGGTAGCTTCAATCATTTGATTTGTAGTACGATATTTTATTGTCTACTTATCTATCACGTATCTTGAGTTCTTCTAGATACATCAATCAATATCTTTTGGCAATCGTCAACAATAGAGTCACGATTTTTCGTGCCAACTTTGCAATTATCGCTTACCTAGGAATTTCTTATCAAGACAAGGATTTGTATCGCGATTCTTTTATTTTATCGTTAAAAGATTTCTTATTATATTGTAATTTTTATCGCGATTGTTTTACGAAAGCATCGAAATATTTATTTCGACGATGACAAGGTGACTATCTTAACAACATTTTTCTCACATTTGCTCATCTATGCTTTTTAAATTAACGACTATTTGAAGATAGCAAATCTATTCTATTTTTTTATCGAAACAAAATTCATTGTTATTAGCATCGTCGACGAACGTTTGCGTTCTATCGTAGTAAGAAAATCTACTAATTGAATTATACAACGAACACAATTTGTCGAATCGTAGTTGTACTCTATTAAGTAAACTATCGATCGAAATTAATTTATCGCGAACATCAAGAGCTTTGTTGCGAAGTACAATATTTAAAAAGTTAAAGTTAACGCTAGCAATAAAAGATCAAGTACGATGACATTATCTAAAAAAAATTATTTTATAAATACAATCTCAATTTATACGTCTTCGACTTCATAAAGAGAGTTCTACGAACACAAGTATTCTAAAGATTCTTAGTTCATTAATAAATTCGTTTTATTTTTCATAAAAAAATTTATCGCGAAAGAAAATTCTTTTACAAGTCAACAAAGAAATTTCTCTATTAATAATTTCTTCTCTGTTTATTTTTTTACGAGTTAAAATTCTCGAAGCAAATTTACGTCGACATTATCGTTCATCATCATGTTAAACATTTTTTGATAGAACATCGACTTTTTTAAGCAACAATGAAATGCTTTGCAAAATCTTATTGAAGAAATTCGTACAACGTTTAATCTTGTTAATCTTGTTAATTTTGTTAATTCTTTTAATTTTGCAAGAACTACGAAAGGCACTAGTTCTAATAAATGAAACGCTACTAAAATAGATTTCTTTAACTCTCATTATGACGATAAGATTGTCGTTATCGCTTCGACAATGAAGCACATCAAAAAAGACATTTATTTTCGCGACGTGCACGTCTTCATAAAGCGTTGTAAGAACATAATTGTCATCAAGAGTCCTAAAATAATTAGAAATAATTTCTACATTTGTCTTCATAACGTTGTTCTAAAATGATACATCTTTACGTTGTTAAGAAAGCAAAAATTCTTCGTTAAGTACAAAGATAATATCGCCCATTGAGCGAAGACTTTGATTAAGAGATGAAAGAATTTTTTTTCCACGACGTTAGCTACGATTACTCGTGAACAATATTTCATGAATGATGCACGTCGACGACGCGAATCTATAGAATATGCTTAAATTATTACGAGAGCAATTAGATTCGCAAACATGTTAATTTACAGTTAAATTTACTTGATGTACAACGATTTCGATTTAGAATTTCGTCGAAATCTAAGTTTATTTATCGAAGCGATTAACATAAATTTCTTTCTTAATAAGATAAAAACCAAGAAGAAAATTTGATAAGCATCAAATGTTACACATCGCGAAAATATCATTTATGTAACACTTGCTAGAAATCAACGCAATCTAGACAACTTTAACAATCGCCTTGATAACGCAATTCGATCGTACTATTACGAGCCTAGCTTGGAACAACGTGGTATATAGTCTACGACGCAACATGTAGCACGAAGTACGACTATCTATAGGTTCGACGACTTGATAGGCGAGCAATGTTCGACATGCTCGCCAACGAGTTGAGCGAATAATGCTCGACATGTTTGCCAACGAGTTGAGCGAACAATGTTCGAGATATTCGTCAATGAGCTAAGCGAACAAAGAAGAATCTCTTTGATATATAGATTTTCGAACACGACTCTTTTATGAATCGTGTTCAATTTATTTTAAGTCTTGACTTATTGTTACGACTACTAAGTTGCAATTGCTTGTTATCAAGTGATTGCTTGCATTGCCTAAAGACGTTTACAAATATCTTTAATAGCATAATCTTCTCTAATATTTCTTGCGAAAGTACTAGCGTAACACTTTGAACATTCTAAGAATATTTGTATTAGATTAATGCGTCTCTATTTCAAGCATTAATTCAACAACATTACGTCAATTCTTTGTTAATAAAGACGACAAAATAAAAATTAATAAGTCTAACGTCTATCATGAAGATCGAATCGATCTAAAGAATTAACTTATGCAAATAAATATTTATTTTATCTTCTATCTTGTTTTAGCGAACAAGAAAACAATTTTCGCATTCATATTTCTTAGAGAAAGAGTCTAGCATTAGCTCAAGTCAAACTTACGCAAGTATCTAGAAAATTATGACGAAAATTCTTGTACAATGTTCACGAACTTCGACAACTTCAAGAGAGAGCTTCGAAGAATCTTTGAAACATTTAACGAGAAACAAATTGCGAAAAGAGTAATTTAGCATTTAACTTAACGAATTTCTACAACAAAGTACGCAACAAGATTTCAAAAATATGTTAATTTTATCGAATAAAACGATATCGCACTTATAACAATGTTTCGACGAAGTTTTAAGAACAATCTTAAGAACGAGATTATGTGCGATAACAAATTCATTAACGATATATTTGATTTCATCGAAGTAATTATCGATTTCGACAACAAATTATATAAGAGAATTATGAAAAAGCGATACGATCAATTTCACGAAAGAGCAAGAATCTTCTTTGAATTAACGATTAAATATTATTCGAAAAAATCTCGTTTTAATCAAAAGTATAGTAATCTAGACTATTGTGAGTTTGCATTTATGAAACTAGATTTTATTCAACGACGCAAAAAAAAAAACTCTAGAGAAAAGCAAAATAATAAATTTTAAAAAACGTGCTATTTATGTGACAAATTGAATCACTTCGCAAGAGATTGTCAATCGCAAAACTTGATAAATCGTCGACAAATAAATACTATGTTAAGAGAGATACTTGACAATCAAGACGACATCAAGGAGCAAGTCAACATAGGAGCGAACACCTTCGAAATTGAATCGAACGACGACTACTATTTGATAAAGAACTTAAATTAGTTATAGAAAGTCCTAGATAAAACATCATTAAACAAGACATTCGCATTTACGCAAAAAGTTAATCAAGCATTTAAGAAGATTATTAAATCTTATAGTTCAATTATCGACTTAAACGAAGAGTATAATTGAAAGAACTTTTACGATTGCATAAAAGACATCACGAAACATCTTAACGCTTTAGCTAGCTCATCAAAGAAGAGATAAATTAGTCAAATCGTAAATAAATGCGAGAAAGCGCTAGGAAGCGACGCCATTAAAGAAAAAGACATTCTTGACGAAATCGAACGACAACTAAATAGTGTTAGTCTATTTAGATAAAAGATAAAACAATTAAAAAAATATACGACATTTAGTTAAACAACTTGTTACGACAACTTATGCTAGACTTATCTAAAAGAAAAGAAAGAAATTAACTAATTCTTTAGAAAGTCAAAGTTAACAATCTAGCAACAAAAGAAAGCTTAACGTAGATAAACGTTTGCAATAGAAGTCGCAACACAAAAGCAAAGAAAAGTTCAAGTTTTTTAATAAAAAGCATATTAAAGAAATGTAATATGTTAGCTTAACAATAGCAACTAAACTTAACAACACACGCACAATGTTTTATCACATTAGTTAAGATTAACGATCGTCGACTTATAGCAATGATCGATTTTAATGCAATAGATAATTTTATAACTAGAGCTCTTGTAGAGAGGAATAAATATTTTATTCGAAAGAAGTCTAACGCTTACAATCTAGTAATTGTAGATAAAAACTTATTATTTGATAAGAATAAAAAAGTAAACAAAGAAACGAAATTATTATCGATAGCTATTTAGCAACATCACGAGAAACTAATCTTTAATATAGTGGGAATAATTACTCACGATATCGTGCTAGAAATGTCTTGATTGAAGCAACACAATTTAGAAGTTGACTAAAATATACAAGTACTCAAATTTGCGCGATGCGAATACGCAATTCACATTTAATCTACGCATCGATAGCGTTCGATAATAAATAAAAGATTAAGTCGAAATTTGATCGCAAGTAGCGAGTTTGTATTTTCGCAAAAAAACAATCTAATAAAGTTTAACTTAATAGACATTGACACAAATTAGCTAGATTATAAAGTCAAAATAAGTGAAAAAAATTACGAATCTTTTAAGAGCTTTAAACTATCTAATATAGCGAAGAAATCGCTAAAATATGTATTACAAATATACAACAATTGAGAGCATCTATTTCAAGAAAAGAAAACAATAAAGATTCTTTCTAAACATTAATTGTAAGATTATAAAATTAAACTTGAACTAAGCAAGCAATTTACGTTTAAATTTATATATGCTCTATTCGAAAAGAAGCTCGAAGTACTTCGCGAATATTTGGCAAAAAACGAAAAAAAAAAAATTTATTAAAAAATTCTAATCATAGATAAAATATTCAATTCTCTTTGTATTTAAGAAGAACGAAACTCTTCGTCTATGTGTTAATTATCGAAAGCTAAATTATATTACGATTAAGAATCGATATTTATTATTTAATATTAGCGAGCTTTAAAATCGACTATTTGAAGCAAAGTATTTTATCAAACTAGATTTACGAGAAGCGTACAATCAAATTAGAATGAAAACAAGAGAAGAATAAAAAACAACTTTTCGCATACAATATAAACTATACGAATATACAATAATGTCGTTCGAGCTCACAAACGTCTTAACAATGTGTTAAAAAATAATCAATGATGTACTACGACAATATCTAAATCAATTTGTCATAATATACTTGAACGACATCATGATTTACTTAAAATTTTTGAAAGAATATATTAGTTATGTTTTCAAAGTACTAGAATGTCTAGACAAAAGAAATTTACATCTTAAATCAAAGAAATGCGAATTTCATCAAAAAGAAGTTAACTTCCTTGAATTTGTCGTAGAACGACATAAAATACGCATGAATCTCAAAAAACTACGAGCAATTAAAGAATGAAAATTATTTATTAATGTTAAGAAAGTACAATTCTTTTTAGATTTTATGAATTACAACAAAAAGTTTATCAAAAACTACTTTGTTAATGCGATATTATTAACGAATTTTACGAAAAAGAATACGTCATAAATATAAGAATTCGCAAAAGAGAAATTATTCTAAAATCTTAAACTAGAATGCTTAAAGAAACTAGTACTAAAAATGTACGATTTACGACTATTAAGTAGAATTGAAATCGACGCATTAGATTTAGTTATCGATGTATGCTTTAATCAAAAGCATAAAGACATATAACACTCAATAATATATTTCTTAAGAAAACTCTTGTTAGTCGAATAGAATTACGATGTTTACGATAAGAAGCTATTCGCTATTGTAGTCTTCTTGAAGTCTTGAAGAATATACATCGAAGAATTACTAAAATTGACAATTCTTACGAATTATAAGAATTTTGTGCACTTTATTACTATTAAACAACTTAATAGAAAATAGATATAATGATCGAAACGACTTAAATAATATAAGTTCAAGATACAATATATTTTAGACAAAAATAATGACAAAGCAAACGCACTTAACAAAAGAAATAATTATATAAAATCGAAAGAATCGTTTAATTATAGCATACTTAAGATTAACGAAGACGAATCACTATTAGCAAACAAGCATAAGCTAAATGCTACATTACGAATACTTAGAAATAATATAAAAGAATTTCTAGTAAAGAAAGAAAAACTCTAGATATTTATTGACAAAATTGACAAATATATAAAAGAACATTATGATAAATTATTGCAAAAGCATTCGAGAGTAATTAAAATTCTTTAGCTTTTACGCCAACATTATTAGTTCTTATAAATAAGATAAGTTGTCAAAACATATATTAAATGATGTCTTAACTATTAGTAAAACAAACATAATACACATGCGAGCTATAACGAAATTCAATATTAAGAATTATCTAAATCGTTATGAAATAAAGTTATGATAAACTTTATTATTAAGTTGTCTAAGTTGACGAATCTAGCAACTAGGAACAAATATAATTTGATATTAGTAATAATTGATAAACTTATTAAGTACTTACATATTATTGCATGCAAAAAGAAGTTCATAGCAAAACAATTAAAATACATTGTACTAAATTGACTTATACGATATCATAATATATCTAAAGAATTAATTAATAACAAAGACAAGCTCTTTACGTTTAACTATTAAAAAACGCTTCTTTCAATGTTAGATACGAGGCTTCGAATGTTTATTGCCTATTACTTGATCACGAATAATTAAATAGAGCGAACAAACTAGAGTTTAGAGCAATACTTAAGGCACTACATTAACAATATTTATAGCAATTGAATATTACTTTTATCTATGACACAATTAGCACTTAATGCAAAGATTTTAAATATCATTAAGATCACTTCATTTTTCGTCAACTATAACAAGAAATTCAATCTCTTCGAGAGAGAGAGCACGCATTTGTTAGCACAATTAGTCATTAAGAGAGTGACAACATTGAAAAAGATATATGACAACATCTTAAAAATGCAAAAGAAGTTAGTTAAGTATTAGAACAAAAAACGAAAAACGACATCTTAACTAAAGAAAAGAAATAAAATATATTTTTTAACAAAAAATCTTAAGACAAGAAAGTTAAGCAAAAAATTAAATTATGTCAAAGTTAAATCGTTTTTCGTTAAGAAGATTAAGAGATCAATCAATTACGAACTCGACTTGCCTAAAGACGTCAAGGTATTTTTAATATTTTATATCTTATTGTTGGAATTAACGAATTTAATTACGTCTTTATAGAAAACATTTCGTTACAAGACTCAAGAAAAGAGCAAATACGAAGTAAAAAGAATTCTAAAGCGACGAAATCAAAGCTATCTTATTAAGTAAAAAAAATATTCTATCTTAAAGAACACGTGAGAATCAAAGAAGAATCTTGATGATTGCTATGATTTTATCTAGCTATTTCATCAACGTTCGAATAATTATTTAGCATAGCGAGAGATAACTAGAAGGCAAAAGACGATTCAACAAGAGCATTCGCAACAAAACAATTGAAAAACTTCGAAACATTCGACTCTTTTATTTTTAACAATAGACATTGTGTCTTTCGTTTCGTCTTTGCATTAATTTTCTTTAGAATCTTCTTATTTCGTAGCAATCGAATTATGACGATTGTTAACAAAGCTTCATCTTTAGCGATTTTGACAAAAAGATTTTCTCTATTGTGATTAAAAGAAAATCAAGACATGTTTACGCACGATTTGCTCGCACGAATACACTTCGAATACTTTAAACAAAACGAAGAGTCTTTCATAACAATACAAGAACGATCAAAGAGAGAGCAACGTTCGCAAGCAATATCTATTAATACATCGTAACGTTCGATTTCGAATGCGATACAAAAGCGACTTTGTTGCTAAAAAGACATAATAAACAAAACGATTTAACTTTCGAAACGAAAATCTTTAAGAAAAGAGAATAGTGTTACGAGCTTAGCTCAAAACAACGTGATATATAGTCTACGACGCAACATGTAACACGAAGCACAACTATCTATAGATTCGACGACTTGATAGACGAACAATGTTCGACATGTTTGTCAACGAATTGAGCGAATAATGTTCGACATGTTTGTCAACGAATTAAGCGAACAATGTTCGAGATGTTCGTCAACGAGCTAAGCGAACAAAGAAGAATCTCTTTGATATATAGATTCTCGAACACGATTCTTTTATAAATCGTGTTTAATTTATTTTAAGTCTTGACTTATTGTTACGACTATTAAGTTGCAATTTCTTGTTATCAAGTAATTGCTTACATTGCCTAAAGACGTCTACAAATCTCTCTAATAACATAATTCTCTTTAATACTTCTTGCAAAAGTATTAGCGTAACACATACAATCAAAATTAATACTATTAAGACAATAATTAGAACGACGATAACGCTATAAAAATAAACGACGATGCTAGTAAGACACAATTTGCTTATTTTAGCTCGCAATCTTCGTTACGTAATCAATTTTCTACGTTCTATTAATTCTAGTTCTTTGAATTACAATTTTAAGTGTTATTTTATCAAAATTGTACTTATTAATTACAACAATATTAGCAAAGACAATTATCTTAATAGTTCAATAATTATTAAAGCAAATCTTAAGATTAAGCTTAGATTATTTCGACTAATTAAGATTAATTATTTAAAAACATCGATCAATTTACGTTATTAAATCTCGTAGCAAACGCGTTCGTTTCGCAATGATCTCTCTTTTATTTCTTTTAAAATTACAATAATTAGATTCAACTCTAGGGTTCTTAATATTTGTAGTAGCAACAAACTCGCACATATCATAATAAAACAAACGAGAACAAAAATCTTAATTAAGAGAATAATTTTAATTATGAAAAATATAACTATTAAGAAGATAAAAAATATTATGTCAAGAATAACATTGCAAAGAAGCAAAACTATAACGTCGAAATTGTTTTTCTTTAGATTTTTAAATTACAATTAAGAGACACGAAATGCAAACGATGCAATCTAAAATTCTTTTTTAAAAATAAGCTTTATTAGCATCTTTGCGATTGCAAAATTAAGTCAACGAAGAAACTAACATTTATCGAAACGAATTATAATAAAATCATTATTTTAATGGCGCATTATGACGTTTTTGAAGTTATCTACTTAGAAGTGCCTTCTAACGAAGCACAAGATTTAGAATTTCGATCGTAACATTATATTATCATTAAGATCTTTGTTGTTGTCGTTTAAAACAACAATACTATTTTAGGCGAAACAAACGATGATAAAGTTATTTCGAATTTTAAATGTACAATGTTAATAATTGATTGCGAATTTCTATATAAGCAATTAATTATCGCGATTATTAAGCACACTTCTTAGTTAATTAGAGTTTGTGACATCAAAAATGCCTATTTCTTATCGTCAAAATACACTAGTTTAGAGCTATTAATTAGCGATAGCTTGAAAGAAGTCTTAATTCGTAACAAGCTTTAAAGACAAGTGCATATTGTGAACGATCTAAAGATTAATATGTTAATTGACTCAAATATTCTAGATTCTTAAAAGATGCACTTAGATTACAAATACGAACGACTTATCATAAATAGTTGCAAAGAAATGTTCGTCTTAATAAAAATAATCTTAATCAAGAATAAGATAAATCGAATAATACGAATTCTTACAACAATCACAATTTTATCTAAGTGTAATACTATGATTTTTGTGCGTCTACGTGATAATACGCAATTATCATAGAGTTGTGATTTTATGTTTATATCTTATTAGCAAATCTCTAATCGCTTCGATTCTAATAACGAATTTTTTTTTATGTTATCGACGTTAATTTTTTAATGGTTTAGATAAACAACACTTTCGATCAACTTGTTAACATAGACAAGAATTCTTGTCTAAGTACTTTGCAAAAATACAAGAAAAAAAAGTGTTATTTAGCAATCTTAAAATATTTTTATTTTGTCGTGGATTTAAATATTATTATCGAATTATAAGCAAGAAAAGTCTTGAAATTAGATGTGATTGCTTTGATCGCTTTTGCTTTCGCACTTATCGTCTCTATAAAAACAATAAAATTCGATTTCGATTTTATCGAAATATTATTTGCTTTTATTGAAACATTCATGAAGTATATCAATTATAATGGCGTTATCTTTTATGACAATAAATCGATCAAAAAATAGCTCATTGCGATGACTAAAATCTTTTCTTTACTATAATAAGATATCGATCGCACGATCGATCTCTCTAAAGCAAAATAAATGTCGATTACTTTAAAATCGAACGTCAAAGTCGACGTCGCAAAGATCTATTCGTTTGATCTCGCAAACAAAGAATTTCTAGATTAAGAATTTAACAAATTGCATAATCAAGAAAGAATGCAATACACTACGCAATTAACGAAATTTGATTAATTTATATTTGTGATATAAAAAATTATAGAAAAAAAACGCAAAGATAGAGTCGTTATAAATATTCGCAATCTCAACAAGATTGTTATTATTAATAGCTATTCTTTATTATTGCAATCGAATATTATTTTTTAAGTAACAAGATATCAATTTATAATCGTAATGAATGTCGCAAGATTCTTTCATTAATGACTTGTTCATCTAGAAGACAAAAGCAAACTAACGATAGTTTCTTATCGCAATCAAGAGCAATTTAATGTCGTTGTTATAAGATTCAAAAACTTACTTCTTTATGTGTAGCGTTAAGTCGATAATTTGCTTCGATTTTATCAACAATATGTCAAAACATACGTGAATAACATAGTGATTTTTTTCAAGATTCTAAAAGAACATCTTTATCACTTGCACACAATATTCTAGTTACTAAATTTTAAGAAAATTATTTTGTTTTTTAAAAAAATCTTTTTGAGCTACTTTTTCGTTATTCTATTGAATCAAAAGATAAATGTCTTCGATCTTATTACTTTCGTAAACAAAATCGCCATCATTAAAGATCTTGATTTTCTTTACAAGCTTTTTGATTTAAAACTTTATTTTAATCTAATCGAATAATTGCGAGAATATATTGTCTAATATGCTTAAAAAATAGAATCTTTATAGCGACACAAAATAATTCTCTTACGCGTCTCTTCCTCGAACAAGGATCAAATGAGAAAAATCTATAGTCAAAGAATTATGATCGATTTCTCTATCGCAAAGAAATTAAATTCATATTGACAATTGTAAAAGTTCTTCGAACGTTCGAGATTTTTTATTCACTTTAATAGAAATCGAATTCTTTATATCGACATAAATGTTTTCAAAAAACGCGATTTCGATGCGATAATTTATCATCTTAAGGAGAGCGCCAATTCGAACAAATCTCGCAAAACGAACGTGAAATCTATCTTATTTCTTAGTTGTCTACTTAATTTCGCGAAGACGCGTTATTGACCCATCAAGCTAGAAATAGCAAGCTTAATATAGATGATAAAGCGTATTCAACATATAATCAAGATTGTTTTCAATATTATTGTCGTCTTCACTAATCATTTTGTCAATTCTTTTATAATACGACAAACTACTCTTAATTCGAGCAATACTAATAAGTTAAATCTACGTTTGATGCGTGCTTCTATCTATTTAAGTTAGTTTCAATTGAAGATAAAATATTGTCTTAAGAAACAACATATCATTTTGAACGTCTTATTTCGCTTGCTTGTTGTCTTCATTGTTGGAGTAGACATCAATGCTTTAGAAGCATTAGACATAGATATCTATTACAACAAAATTAAGAATCTCGAAGTGCTTGATCAAGTATATGTCTATTAGAACATTCTAATAGCTATGTTAGCAAAGTTTTGACAACAATTACTTGACAAGTATAGCAAGAAAAAGTTATGATAAAATTTACTAATTATGTTATCGAATCTTAGCAAACGAATTTCTCAAAAACATACATCTTAAAATTAAGCATTCAATGACGTTCATTAAATTCTTGATAATTATAATAACGTCAACAAGAAAGCAATGTCTAAGAAATTTTGTACTAGCATAGACTTTGAACTTCGCGATGATTTAATATATTATTTCGACGAAGACAATATCTTGCGATTATGCATATCTAAATCAATAGAAAAGGAAATCTTCAAGACGATTCATAATGACAATTATCATTTCGAATATTATCGTTGTCTTGTTCGAATTATTGAAACTCTATTTATCTTTAATTTTCTTAAAAAAATTTGCATTTATGTCGAGCATTGCTCTACTTGTCAAGTTAATTAAACTAAGCGTTATCGTTTATACGATAGATTAATGTCGATATCAATTGAATCACTTTCTTTTCATATTATTGCCATAAATTATATGGTTGAATTATTCGACAAATACGACTATCTACTTATTGTTATCAATAAGTTTAGTTAACGTTTACAATTTATTCCTAGTTATATTATCGACTTCACGATTGTTTGGGCACGACACGTTCTAGAACGTTTTTAAACTATTAATTAAGACATTTCGCAAGCAATAATTTTTAATTGTGACTTAAAATTCATTTCTAAGTTCTAGCAAAAAATCTTTCTTTAACTAAATATCTCACTTTTAACTAGTACAACTTATTATTCGTAGATGAACGATCAATCAAAGCGATCTAATTAGATCGTGAAAATCGCTATTCGTTATCTCATTATCATTTATTTTGACGTTAAGTGATGGCAAGCTTTATCTACTCTATAGTTACAATTAAACAATAGTTTATACATCGTCATCGACCTCGCTCCTAACGAGATAGTGTATAAGTTCAAGATTAAGAAAGCACTTTTTTTACTTTATAACGATAACTTAATTACGAACGTGTCTAAGAAACGCTTAGAATTTCGCGTCGAAATCGTTGACGCAATCGTATTTGTCAATGTCAAGACGAAGATTTATTACGACGTTAAACACTAGTCTATGCTACTTAATTTAGATGACAAGATCTATTTGCGTCTTAATTATGATTATCATTTGTCAAAAAAATTAAGTAAGAAGATTTTATCTTAACGTTGCGATTCTTTTCTTGTAAAGAAAAGAATTGATCGTCTCGTCTATCTATTAAAATTATCATTTATATGAAGAATTTACTCAATAGTATTCGTGACTCAATTAAAATCTTTTTTTTTAATACGAATTTTTATAGTTGTTCTAGATCGAATTATTTAAATTTGATCAAGATTGAAGTCGATACATGTTACGCTAGTACTTCCCACGAAGGTATTAGAGAGGGTTATGCTATTGGAGAGGTTTGTAGGCGTCTTTAGGCAATGCTAGCAATCACTTGGTAACAAGGGGTTGCAACTTAGTAGTCGTAACAATAAGTTAAGACTTAAGATGAGTTGAACACGATTCATAAGGGAGTCGTATTAGAAGATCTATATACTAAAGGAGATTCCTCTTGTTCGCTGCGCTCGTTGTCGAGCATGTCGAGCATTGCTCGCTCGCCAAGTCGTCGAGCATGCAGGCAATCGTGCTTCGTGCTACATGTTGCGTCGTAGTTAACATACCACGCTGTTTCAAGCTAGGCTCGTAACACTATTCCTCTTCTCAAAGGTTTTCGTCTCGAAAGCCAAACGTCTCCTATCATGTCTCGTTAGCAACAAAGTCGCCTTCGTGTTGCATTCGAAATCGAACGCTACGATACGCTAGTAGATATTGCCTATGAACGTTGCTCTCTCTCTAGTCATTCCTATATCGCTATGGAAGACTCTTCGTCTCGTTTAAAGTGTTCGAAATGTGTTTGTGCGAACAAATCGTGCGTGAACATGTCTTGGTCTTTTCTTGACCACAATAGAAAAAATCTTTTTGTCAAAATTGCTAAAGATGAAGCTTTGCTAGCAATCGTCATAATTCGATTGCTACGAAATAAGAAGATTCTAAAGAAGATTGATGCGAAGGCGAAACGAAAAACACAATGCCTTTTGTCAAGAATAAAGAAGTTAAATGCTCTTGAGTTCTTCAATTGTCTTGCTGCGAATGCTCTTATTGGGTCATCCTCTATCTTCTAGTTATTTCTCGCTATGCTAGATAATTTTTCGAATGTTGATGAAATCTCTAGATAAAATCATGGCAATCATCAAGATTCTTTTCGAGTTTTCACGTGTTCTTTGAAGTAGAATATCCTTTTCATTTGATCAAGTAACTTTGATCTTGTTGCTTTAGAATTCTTTTCACTTTGTATCGACTTTCTTTTTGGGCTTTGTAATGAAATGTTTCTTGTATAGACGTATTGAGGTCGACTAATTCTAATAATGAGATATAAAATATTGGAAATACTTTGACGTTCTTTGATAGATCGAGTTCGTAATTAATTGGTTCTTTGATTACTTTGATGAAAAATAATTCGATCTTAACATGGTCGAGCTTCTTGCTTTTCTTCTTGATTTTCAAGTTTTTTGTTAAAAGATACATCTTATTTCTCTTCTTTAGTTGAGATGCCATTTTTCGTTTCTTGTTCTAGTATTTGGTCGATCGTTCTTGCATCGTTAAGATGTTATCGTGTATCTTTTTTAGTGTCGCTATTCTTTCGATGACTAATTGGGTTGCTAGGTGCTTTCGTTGCTAGTCAAAAAGGTTTAACTTCTTGCCATAATTGACGAAGAAAAATGTTATTCTTGTTGTGTCGAAGATCTTTGCATTTAATGCTAGTTGTGTTATAGATAGAAGTGATACTTAATTGTTCTAAATATTGTTGACGTAATGTCTTAGATATTGCTTAAGACTCTAGTTTGTTCGCTCTATTTGTTCATTTGTGATCGAATAATAGATAGTCGACATGCGAAGTCTTGTATCTAACATTGATATTAGTGTTTTCTAATAGTTAGACGTGAAGAGCTTGTCTTTGTCACTAGTTAATTCTTTGGATATATTATGATATTTGATCAATCGATTTAGTACGATGTATTCTAGTTGTTCTACTATAAATTTCTTCTTGCATGCGATGATATGTGAGTACTTGATAAGTTTGTCAATCATTACTAGTATCGAATTATATCTCTCTCTAGTTGCTAGATTTATCGACTTAGGCAACTTGATAATGAAGTTTATTGTAACTTCGTTCCATGACAATTTAGATAATTTTTAATACTAAATTTCGTCATATTGCGCATGTGTATCATGTTTGTTTTGCTAATAGCTAAGACATCGTTTAATATATGTTTCGACAACTTGCCTCATATTGAGAAATTAACAATGTTGGCGCAAAAGCTAAAGTGTCTTGATCATTTCTAAGTGTTCTTGTAGTGATTCGTCATGATGTTCTTTTATATATTCGTCGATTTTGTCGATAAATATCTGGAGTTTTTCTTTCTTAATTGGAAACTTCTTTGACTTATCTTGAAGAATTCGTAAAATTGCGTTTAACTTATGTTTGTTGATCGATAATAATTTATCTTAATTAATCTTAAGTATGTTGTGATTAAACAACTTCTTTGTTTTTATATAATCACTTCGCCTACTAAGCGCGTCTACTCTATCATTTTCTTTTTCTAGAATATATAATATTTTGAACTTGTATTGTTCTAGTTTCTTAAATTATCGCATTTGTCTTTTGTTAAGTTCTTTTATCGTAATGAAGTGCAATAAGTTTTTATAATTCGTTAGAATAGTGAGCCTTAATGCTTCTTCTATGTATACTCTTTATGCTTTAAGGACTACTACTATCGCAAGTAATTTCTTGTCATGTATATCGTAATTCTATTTTGTCGACAAGAGTTTTCTTAAGTAGTACGTCATTAGATGTTACATGTCTTCATATAATTGATTGAAGCATGCATCGATAGCTAGATTTAATGCGTCGATTTTCATTTGTTCTAATTTCTTGAAATTAAACATCTTAAGTATTGATTTCTTCAAACACTCTTTCTTTAACGTTTAAAATGCTACTTTTTCGCTTAATTCTCATTTTTAAGATGTGTCTTTCTTTGTTAAATTTGTTAATGATATCGAACTCTTTAAGAAGTTCTTGATGAACTTTCTATTGTATTGAACAAATTCTATAAAGGCCTAAATGTTCTTAACATCGATTGACGTTAATTATTCTTTGATTGCCTTAATTTTTTTGAGTTCATTTGAATTTCATGTTGTTTCACAACGAATTCTAGAAAGTCAACTTCCTTTCGATGAAATTCGCATTTCTTTGGTTTAAGACGTAGATTTCTTTGATTTAAACATTCTAATACTTGGGAAACATGTTGCACATGTTTCTCTAATATAATTAAGTATATCATGATGTCGTTCAAATATGTTATGACAAATATATTTAAATATTGTCGTAGCGCATCGTTAATTATTTCTTGACATGTTGTCAAGACGTTAATGAGCTCAAACGACATTATCATGTATTCGTAAAGTTTATATCGTATACAAAAAGCTATCTTTTACTTTTTACTTGCCTTTATTCTAATCTAGTTATACGCTTCTCGTAGATTCAATTTGATAAAATACTTAGCTTCGAATAATCGATCTTGAAGCTCGCTAATATTTGATAATGAATATCGATTTTTGATCGTTATGTCGTTTAGCTTTCGATAATCGACACATAAGCGAAGTTTCTCATCCTTCTTAGATGTAAAGAGAATTGAGTATCCTACTCGTAATTGGGATTTCCTAATAAATTTTTTCTTTTTACTTTTTGTTAGGTATTTGCGAAATATTAACAATTCTTTCTTCGATAGAGCGTAAATAAATTTAAACGTGGGTTCCTTGCCTAGTTCAAGTTTGATCTCGTGATCTTACGATTGATGTTTAGATAGAGCTTTTGTCGTTTCCTTTTCCTAGAATAGATGCTTTCAATTGTTATATATTCGTGATATATGTTTTAGCGATTCTCTCGCTTTACTAGATATTTCAAGATTCTTAAAAGATTTGCAATTTGTTTCACTTACTTTGTCTTTATGATTCGATTAATCTTTGTCAATGTTTAACAAGTCGAATTGTTGTTGATCGTTTTTGTACAAAATGACAAGTTCGCTTCTTGCGATCGAATTTCGACTTAATCTTTTATCTATTATCGAACGCTATTGATGCGTAGATTAAATATGAATTGTGTGATCACATCGCTCAAATCTAAGTACTTGTGTATTTTAGTCGACTTCTAGATTGTGTTGCTTCAATCAAGACATTTCTAAAACAATATCGTGAGTGATTATTCCCACTATATTAAAGATTAGTTTCTCATGGTGTTGCTAAATAGCTATCGATAGTGACTTTGTTTCTTTGTTCACTTTTTCATTCTCGTCGAGTAATGAATTTTTATCTACAATTACTAAGTTGTAAGCATTAAGCTTCTTTCGAGTAAAGTATTCTTCTCTCTCTACAAAAGCTTTGATCATAAAATTATCTATTGCACTAGAATTAATCATTGCGATGAATCGACGATCATTAATCTTAATTAATGTGATAAAACATTGTGCGTGTGCTATTGAGTTTAGTTGCTATTATTGGGTTAACATATTGCATTTCTCTAATATGCTCTTTATCAAAAAACTTGAACTTTTTCTTGCTTTTGTGTTGCGACCTCTGCTTCAAACGCCTATTTGCGTTAAGCTTTCTTTTGTTGCTAGATTGCTAACTTTGGCTTTCTAAAGAATTAATTGGCTTCTTCTTTTTCTTCTAGATAAGTTTAGCATAAGTCGTCGTAGCAAACGATTCAATTAAATGTCTTATGTTTTCTTGCTTTCTTTATCTTTTGTTTAAATAAATTAACATTGTTCAATTGCTATTCGATTTCATTAGAAATGTCTTTTTCTTTAGCGACGTCGCTTTCTAGCGCTTCCTCGCATTTGTTTACGATTTGACTAATTTATTTTTTCTTCAATGAGCTAGCTAAAGTCTTGAGGTGATTCGTGATGTTTTTTATGCATTCGTAAAAATCCTTCTAGTTATACTCTTCGTTCGAGTCGATAATTGAGCTATAAGATTTGATGATCTTCTAAAGTGCTTGATTGACTTTTTGCGTAAATGCGAGTGCCTTGCTTGATGATGTTTTATCTAGGACTTTCTATAATTGATTTGGGTTCTCTACTAGATAGTAGTCGTCGTTCGATCTAGTCTTGGGGGTGTTCGCTTCGATGTCAATTTGCTTCTTGATGTCGTCTTGGCTATTAAATATCTCTCTTAACATAGCATTGATTTGTCGTGAAATTATTAAATTCTTTGAACGACAATCTCTTGCGAAGTGGCTTGATTTGCCACATAAATAGCACGTTTTTGAATTTTTGTTATCTTGCTTTCTTCTAGGATTTTTCTCTTTACGTCGCTAAGTAGAGTCCAATTTCATGAATGCAAGCTCGCGATAATTTGGATTGCTATACTTCTTGAAATGATCTTTCTTTGCGTAATAATCGATCGTTGGCCCAAAAAAGATTCTCGCTCTCTTATGAGATTGATCATATCGTTTTTTCATAGCTCTTTTATACAATTTGTCGTCTACGTCGATTGCTATCTTCACTAAAGTTTGAATGATGTCGAATCTTGCATCGTTGCGCATGAGTTCGTTCTTAACATTCTTTTTCAAGTCTCGCTTAAACATTGTCATTAGTAATGCATTGTCTCAATTGATTAGATTTGCGTATTTCTAAAATTTGGCGACGTAATTTGTTGCTAATGTTTTTTGTTGCAAATGCTAAATGACTCGTTTCGCTATCTATCTCTCGTTAAATATTTCGAATATTCGTCGTAGTTCTTTCTTAAAAATATCAAAGTTGATGAAGATTTCTCTTGAATCTTCTTCATTCTTAAGATGCTTTCGAAGGTTTGACTTCAATTAATGTTGAGCTTGTCTTCGAAGAAAAGTAGAAGTCAACAAGATCTTCTTATTTCTTGAAACGAGATAAAACGTAAAGTAGATTTTAACTTGCGTAATTCAATTCTTTAATCTAGTTCTATCTTCATAATATTTGTTTAAAGAATTGACCTTGATCTTTGATAAGATTTCTTCTTCATTGTCGATACTATTGTCGTTATCATCGATCTTTATGAGGTTTGACACAAGTTGTTTTCCTTTTGTTGTAGAGCTAGTGCTTGGGGTAGAGACGCGTTGACCTAATATAGACATCCTTAGAGTGTTCAAAGTGTTACGCTAGTACTTTTCACGAAGATATTAGAGAGAGTTATGCTATTGGAGAGATTTGTAGGCGTCTTTAGGCAATGTTAGCAATCACTTGGTAACAAGGAGTTGCAACTTAGTAGTCGTAACAATAAGTCAAGACTTAAGATAAATTGAACACGATTCATAAGGAAGTCGTGTTAGAAGATCTATATACTAAAGGAGATCCCCCTTGCTCGCTGCGTTCGCTGTCGAGCATGTCGAGCATTGCTCGCTCAATTCGTTGTCGAGCATATCGAGCATTGCTCGTTCGCCAAGTCGTCGAACATGCAGGTAGTCGTGCTTCGTGCTACATGTTACGTCGTAGTTAACATATTACGCTGTTTCGAGCTAGGCTCGTAACAATACATTGCAATGAAAGTCTTACGAAATAAAACACATTATTGACAAACGAATGCGCACTTATAATAGCAAATAGATAGCATAATATTTATTACGATGAAAAGGTTATGATCTCAAATACGACGAATGACGAAGCATTATTAAGCTAGGTGATTGCCTAAACTTGATAAAGAATTACGAGATAAAAATTACGAAAATACTTGATCGTTGTCAATTAAGATCGCGAAAAGAGTTACGATTATGAAAATTTGCTATCGCAACACAATCTTCGATATTAGAGTAAATACTATTGTCTTGTTTAACTAGATTATCTTATTAAGAGCCTAGTTTTATCACAAGAGTCTTACGAAATTCTATGATAATTATATTATTATCACGCAATCAAGAATTCTCTTCGATCGTTTTACGTGATCTTATGATAATTATATCTCGTTAATCTTGATAAAAGAACTATGAAAGCAAGTTGCTTGTGCTAGATACACTAACGAGGGCGCTAATCTTTTTTTTGTTTTGATTGCATGTTGTTACGATCTTAGCAAGCAATTGCTTATCGAGGTGAGATTGCTAGTTTATCTAGGTAAAAGATGCGAATTATCGCTATGTATTTAGGCAGGCTTCTCTCCATAGAAATGAATTATCTTTTATTTATCTCATTAGATTGCGAATCTTTTAAAGAGCAAAAGAAATGACGAAGTTGTACAAATTACGAAAGAAAAACATGCGACGAAGGTCTTAAGACATGCGAGTCTTGCTTTTCTCAAAATCGTCGTCGTAATTAACATATTAATTGTGCAAGAAAAGCTCTAGCTTGTTCTTTATTGTCTTTAAATTATCTACTAAGATTAGCTAGTAAATTGTAGAGCAAATAAAGCACTCATCAATGAAAACGTGAAGTTTTTGTTTGACTTAATGATGAGCGTTCTTTAATCGCGAGATGAAAGTGTTATCGAAGTGCAAAAAATAATTAATATAGCATTTCGCTCACTTAGTGCGCAACGATCAAACGTGCTCTTCGATATATATGCAAATGCGCATGTTGACATCAAAATAAATGTGATAGAACGCATTGTAGTCTTTCTTTAACAAAGCAAGTGTTTTCGTTAAACGAAGAGTCTTTTATTGCTTTATAGACTTATTATAGAGCTTATTTATAGAAAACAACTTCTTGCAATTAGTGATGATGTTATTGTTCATATATCACACGCATAAAGCATAATTGACACGATATCTAGAATTAAAAAAGACGTAACAAAAAGCAGACGTCAACGTCTTGTCGTCGTCGAATAATACAATTTCGAGATATAACAAATCGAGATGATCGTAAAGTCGCTTTAAGATCTACATTATTCAAGTATAATCGCTATAACTCTCGTCTTTTATAAAGCAAAAAGCGACGTAAAACGTGATGTTTAAGGCGATAACTCCAATAATAATTAGCAACGACATCTTGTATTTATTAGTCTTATAAATGCAATTTATTAAAATAATTTCATAGTAATTTGCAAGCATCTTTTGCGAGATTTCTAATATAAAGAACAAGTATTTCAATTGACTATCGTTCTCTCGTGTCTTGTAGTCGATATATTAGATCTTTTAATCTATTAGATTTTGCATTAAAGTCTAAGTAGACGTCAAAATATCTAGTGTTTTTGCTCTAAGTCTTGCGAACTCGTTTCAAATATCGCGAGACTTAAATATAAAGTTCTTGTCGTTCTCATTTATGCGCAATTCTTTTAATACTAAGCTAGTCTTGTTGTCTTTTCGAAATTCTTTCTAAATTTCGCGCAACATCGTAGAGTTCTACATAGCAATATTTTGCTATACAATTAAACGAACGACTTTGTAAAAAGATAATTATGATTATCGTGTTCGATTGTCAAGATTTAGTTATTTAGATCGTTTTTGTTTTAAATGTTGAACTATAGCTTTGCAATGCATTCGAAAGGGCAATCGACGCACTTACTAGAGATAATTCTATGATTATAGTTCTTTGAATTCTTATTATTGTCGCAATCGCAACGTATTTAGGTCTTCATAAGAACGTCTTTCTTCGATCGTTTGCTTCGCTTGCGCGTTATCGAATAGCCTTGTTTCTTTGCATGCTTATTGATCTCCTTAATCAACTGTTCAATAAAGGTGTACTCGTATAGGCCTGCTCTAGGGGGCAGCAATTTCATAGACATGTTGAGGTGAATGCAAATATAGAAGGTAAATAGAGGGGGAGAAGAATGACGACGACGACGACGACGACGATCATGTAAACAAGCAACGCGCTGGATCCTGAAAATTACCCGATTAGGCTTAGTGGGGAGGGTGGTGTGCCAGCAGTCTAGGGGGTGGTGTGCCAGCAGTGTTAGGTGGTGTTTCTGTAGTGGTTACCATTTAAATTTACTCCACGTCCATTCTATCATTTTTCCATTCATCTTGTCAAAAACCTCAGACACAAAATTGAACAAATTGCATTTTGTGATACCACTTTGTTGATAGATCTTGATTAAAACTTCCCGCTGTCATGGTTATTGCAAATTCTAGATGTTCAAGACAAATTGAAGCGGGAGCTCTAAGAATAAAACCAAGGATTTGCAAGCGGTGTGAGATTGCTAATTAGCTCATTGGGCTGAACCTCGGCTCAGGCGCCCTGCCGCTGAATCTCAATACTACATTAAGCCGTTCGGATTAGCACTGGGCAACATCTTCAAAAATCTCAGGCCCCAGCATTGAATTCTTACTTATTTCGCTCCTCGCCAGCGGTCAAAATGCCGGATTTTGACCCGGTTTCGAGAGTCCGCGAATTCATAGCTTTGATAGTCTCCGACCCAGCTTATGCTGGCCATGATGCGGATCTTATACGGAACTATGTTTCCATCACTTCCGCTTCCCTAGAGCCTACTGCGCGTGTAATAGCGCGCTTCACGGTGTCCGACTCGATGTGTAACGGCTACGGAATCCTACATGGAGGGGCGACAGCCACCATCTTCGATAATTGCACTTCATTGCCACTCATTCTCATCAGTAAGGATGGATTCTGGCAGTGGACGGGCGTGAGCAGAACGTTGAATGTGGTTCTTCTGGAGGCCGCGAGAGTGGGCGAGGAAATTGAGGTGGAAGCAGAGCTTGTAAAGGCAACCAAGAGACTGGGTGAGTAGGCCTCTCCACGGACAGGATTCTGTAGCTGACTGTTTGTGCCCGTGTCAGCGCAAATACGGGGAACGATGCGCAGAGTCTCCACTGGCTCGATAATAGCAACCTGTGAGCATGGCAAGGTGAACCAGTCTGCTCCGAATATACCAAAGCTGTAGGGATAGTTGGCATTGGTGTTATTGAAGTTTCAGGCATAAGTGTAGCGTCGCCAATGCCAATCCCATGGCCTTGCCGCATCTCTGGACAAACGAGCGAGCGCGCCTCTCCCTACCAGACTCTTAGCCCGAGTGAGCAAGGATACCGTGGCACCATACGTGTCCGCTCGTTGGGCGGATCTTTCTGTGGCACTGTGTAGGGATTTGGAGGCCAAAGGACGCAGACTTTTCGGAGAATCGGCAGTCCACTGTTCTCGTGACCGAGATCTGTCAATTGATGCGTAAACTTGATATGTGGGTGCGGTGCTCTGGGCAAGGTGGGAACCGTTCTGAGAGCCAGTATTGTAGCGATACTCCTTGGAATCAATCGAATTGTTGAAGGGTCGGTCTGAAGTTGAACGTAGCGTGGTGAAGGAGGAAACCCTTGGGCGGCCGATTCATGAACACAAGCTTTCTGTTGCATGAAGACCTCCCGGGTGTCTTATTCCACGAAGGAGCACACAGCAGTGAAACAGGCATTGAATAAATCTGGATACGATTCTGGGAGACGTCGCACTCGACACAAGCTTTGCAGCCGTAGACTAATCCAACCCCGTAGGAGTCGATCGTCTGCCCTGCCCATGCAATATGCAGTGAAATAAGCCCCGATCCGTTGTGGCTAGTTCAAGTCTCCAGACACAGCACATCCATTTGTTCTAAATCTCCTCATGCAGCCGAACGATCCTTCTCTTCCATTTTCCTGCGTGCCTTCAGAATCATTTCTTCACGTCTTCTCTTGAGCAGATCCTGCCGTTCTTCCTTATTACTCGACCACGAGGGTGCCTTTGTCGATGCGTAATTAGACCCGCTGTCACTCGTCTTTTCAGCTGAGACTTTCGACGCTAGGTTGTATCTCGTAATGAGATCTGGCTGTGGAGGTCGTGGCGGGGCAGCTGGCTGCGTTGGAGCCGACGTGGGAGGTAGAGGTGGTTGGAATGAAGGGGGAGGCTGTAGATATGAGCGCGTCAGCATTAATCACCATGGCTTGTTTTATCCCCGCAAGCGACTGTGCCTAGCAAGTCGTACAAAGAGGGAGAAATTACCGTATCCAAGAAGCCTCTGCTTAGTATGCGCTCTGTCGTAGCGGTGACGCTGCCGCCGTTCCGCTGCAGGTCCCATTGTATTGCCCTCCGATCAACTTGTGGGAACATGGAAGAGATCTGGTCTAGGTGTGCAGGGTCAATGCGGCGGCGCTGCGACGCTGGAGATGGAGACCGTGGGCCGAAGAAAAAGTAGCGGATAGCCAGGGAGGTGATAAGAATTACCAGGAACAGCGATGGAACATTGATCGTTTGATCGCTCATTATGCCGGTCGATGTTGTAAGGAACGGCGGGGATACCGCGCTGGACTACCAAGTCACACTATGAGAAGAGTAGATATGTGCTGATGTTTCAATGAAAGAAGCCGTGGGGAAGATGATATACGAGTACTTGAGGTGTAGTGCGAGCATCATTAATCACATCAAGCGTTGTCGGCGTTCTTCAGAAGGCAAGCCGGAGATATCTGTCCCGATAGGGCTACCTCAGCCACCACAAGCTTGGCATAATTCAAGCTAATTCAGGTAACTTCGAGCATGTTGGCCTCCTCAGTGCTCTTTTCATCTTTCCCGTGGAATGATTGAGGCAGGACGACCCGAGCAAGGACGAGGATCAGACAGACGGAGGTCTTGATACCGTCCACCCATCGCCCAATCAAGATATCGAATCCTCCACCTTCCAACCTGATCCTTCATTAGCTGCATATAATCGGTACAGTGTGCACGGCAGCACGATATCGTCAAAAGATGGCGCAATCGCTGTCACTCGTTGGGTTGTCGAGAGGGGAACACTCTACCATATGAACCCTACAAACTCCAGTGATGCTCCCGTGAGGTCGGGTATATATCAGGCTCAGACACCCTCGATGCTTAATTAGCATTCACACTCAGCGGACCAGTCCGATATGGATGACCAGAAGGGCCAGGCTGATATCGCGTCTACGCCCACTCTTGATGGCGATGTCGCCGCTCCTCCGGTCCTCCAGGGAGCCATCGCCCCGGTGTACGAAGCCAAACCACAGACGTTAAACGCTGCTATTCAGGACATAGGTCGGTCAGCGTCCAGCTGCCATTTTGTTCCATTGGATGACTAAATTACAAACACTTCCGAACAGGAATGGGCCGGTATCAATGGCAACTCTTCGTCGTGATTGGATTTGGATGGGCCAGCGACAATCTTTGGCCGATGTAGAAGACTGTTGACTATATCATGAAACTGTGCTGATCTGTCTAGTGTTACCTCACTGATCCTGAAGCCTGTGTCTCTGGAATTTAACCAGCACCATCCGCCGCTACTTTCTCTTGCCCAAAACATTGGCCTGCTGTTCGGTGCTAGTTTTTGGGGCTTTGGCTGTGATATCTTTGGGCGACGCTGGGCCTCCAATTTGACAATCGGCATTACCGCAATTTTTGGCCTGGGTTCTGCGGGCTCGCCAAATTTCACTGTCATCGGCTGCTTTGCAGCGTTGTGGTCAGTTGGGGTCGGTGGTAACCTTCCTATGGACTCAGCCATCTTTCTCGAGTTTCTTCCCGGAACTCATCAGTATCTGCTGACCATCCTATCCGTCTTCTGGGCCTTTGCCCAATTGGTGGCTACGCTTTCAGCTTGGCCACTGTTGGGATACCATACCTGTCAAGCGACGGCAACAACTTGCACTAAGTCTTAGAATTTTGGCTGGAGATATTTCATGATCGCCATGGGCTTCCTGGCAATGTTCGTGTTTTTAATTCGATTTGTCGCATTCACGGTTTTTGAATCGCCGGAATATCTGATGGGAAGGGGCAAGGACGAAGAAGCCGTCCGGGTTGTGCATGAGGTAGCAAGCCGTAACGGCAAGACATCCATGCTCACGCTCGAGGATCTAAAAATGCACGAACACTTGGGCCAGCAGAATACCGATGCAGCAGCGCCCCTCTCCCGGAAATTGGAGAAATTGAACTTGACGCAAGTGCGAGCACTCTTTTCTAACACCAAACTCGCATTATCTACAACTCTAATAATCTGGGTATGGGCTTTCATAGGCCTTGGGTTTCCCCTGTACAACTCTTTCTTGCCTTTCATCCAGGCCGAGAAAGGGGCACAGTTCGGGGATGGTTCTACGTACATTACCTATCGTGATTCACTAATCATCGCGGTTCTTGGAATATCGGGGGCGCTCTTCGGCGGTTTGTTAGTGGAATTGCCCAGGTTTGGTCGTAAAGGAGCCTTATCATTGTCCACAATCTTGACAGGAGTTTTCCTTTATTTATCCACGACAGCTTTGAACTCCAACGCACTGCTGGGTTGGAATTGTGGATATCATGTACAATGTGTTGTATGCTTATACGCAAGTTTTCTTCACTCGCAAAGAGTTCGAATCTCACACGAAGGCGGTGCATGTAAAGAAATTCGAACCAACTCAATGCTTGGTTGAGAATTGTGATGAAACTCAGATTTTCAAAAGCTACGCGGGGTATCGACAACATCTCGGCAGAGTCCACCTCTTGCAAACCGAGGATCGCAAGCAATACTTCCCCCACAAGGAGAAGATGCAATACTTACCAGGCGTCTGCCCAGTACCAGGATGCAGATTGTCCACGAACATATGGAAGGGCAAGCATAATATGCTTGCCCACTTGAGAACCAGGCTTTCCGGTCACTACTTGACTGAGGATGAAGTGCAACACTACATATCACTGCGTATGGGCGTCCGCAGTCGATCATAACCTCTGCTACACAGGCGTTTCCGTTGCTTTGCCTTCCCTTGAAGCAGCCGCAGCACCCAATCGATCTTACATTTCGGTCGCTATCCAAGCACGATCGGCCTCATCACCTCTTCAGTCGCCATTCCTGTAAGCTTTACCAAGCTGCTTTCTAAGCACGACAATATTTCAAGTCTATTCCTTGCACCTGCTATCCAAGCACCGCTGCCTTCCCTCATCTTCGATCATTATGCTTACTCACATACGGTATGAAACTTCTTAGCGACTTGTAAGTCGAGACGACGGTCGTTTCCATGTGCGACGGCATAGCTAATTCCACTAGTGGTATTCAGAGCAGTGCACTACTCGTTGAGGTGGACGTAATGGCGGGCGAAGGAACAAGGGGCAGGAAGCAAAGATTTTGGTTCGGAAACAACTTTCCTAGCAGCTAGCATTTGCTTAGGCTTGCTTTCTATCAAAATGCGCTTTTAAGAAGTTGTTAACATACATGTAATTACCTCGAGCAAGGCTTCTGGCAGCTGATCTAATCCTGCTCTGCAGTGCAATGTTTTTGGTACAATCACAGCAACGCTCTTTACAATACAACAAGCTGTGTTGCATTTTCCCAGTTTGCTTGATTACCTCTTCCGGGTGTAGATGGCTGTAGTCGTCGTCATTCATAAGCGCCAGCAATACCTTACTTGATAGCGATTGTCGATCTGCTTTGCTTCGCTGCTTAGACATTGAAGCAATGACCGACGTTAACTTAGGTTCCCTTTTGCTCTAGGTATTTATACACCCTCCAGGAAGTATGTCTTGGGTCTAATCTACATATAACATCTGAAGTTTTTAACACTCTTCGTCGACTGGTGCTTCAACATGACATGAAGCAAGCTCGGAAGGGCGTAAGTTGCTTGGCATCGTTGCATCCCTAATATAACCCTCATGATGTTTCCCGAAGCACTTGCATGTTCCCATCTCCGGCAAATTTCCCTACAACAAAGGACCGGGGAACGGGAAATGCTCTGACTGCGACAGCAATTCGTATCTTCGGCATCATGGCGCCCATCATTGCAATAGCGGCAAACCTGAAAACATCGGCTCCAGTCTATGTTAGCGGAGCCCTCTTCATCGTCGCAGGTATCTTGGTCCTCTGCTTGCCATTCGAATCAAGGGGCAAGGCTAGTTTATGATCAGCTCGCGAACATATTTGACGAGCGAGAGCTTGATATATACATCTGTGCGGAAGCTGATCTTTCGCAGCACACGTCGCAGGTTTTTGAGCTGACAACTAACATTTGTTGTCTGTCACAAATACCTGCTATAACTACAGCGCGAGCTCATGTTCGCTAATGTTAGCTCTTTCGGGCTTGAGCAACACTCGATGATATACGCCCACATCTAATATTGTAAGCTAATCGATCAGAGAAATCCATCTGCGAGAATCGGATCAGTGACCGTTGTCATGCGAACTCTACTTTTCCTAAACAAGCTTCAGCGGCGTGCAGACAAACTATGATGGCAGAAGATGCTGAACTTCTTCTCTGTGCGATGGGACTTGTCGGATCCCCAGATATTTGTCCATTTCGAGGTTTCGCTGTTCAACCCCTCTGCTTATCACTGTTGAATACGAAACAGGATGTTTAATTCGGACGTACTATACCCTCTATTGCGCTATGGCGATGAAGCAGGCAAAATTGCTGAAGCCGCTTTGTTGTCCAGCATTGCTGTTGCTCAACCTATCCGTGTCTATCAATTTTCGCATCCGCGTCTCTCCAAATCAGACATTCGCTACCTTTACGTTATGGCTTGCTTGACTATTAGAAGTCCTTTCCGCGATACGCCTCGCTACCATGCTTCCTTTCCCGGACATATCCTTCCGTCATTTAATTATTTCGATAACCTCCTTCCGCACGCAGCCGTTCTTGGGACGGGGTAGCTTCAGCCCCGAACCCCCGCCACCCGAAGAGCACAGGGCTCCATGCGCTCATTTTCGGCCTTTCGGTCTCACCTTTGTACCTTTCGATTAAAGCGCCGTCAGGCCTCATCCAAGCTCGAGATCAACATTGTTTGGATGACTCTTCACCATAGAGTGTAACTGCTTTCCTTAGCTATGCTAATAACGCCTCTGCTTAGCTGATTCACATTGCAGACTCTCCAAGTGGACAAGCTGGAGCCAAGTAATATCAGCAGATCTGACGTATTTCCGTACCATGGAACCTGAAGACGACTAAGACTATCAGGGTTAGCCTCCACAAAGTCAATCGGCCCAGCTCAACAATAGAAGCAGCGATGACCCGACAATCGTCTGCAAGCTGGCAATGAGACGTCCTATAAGACCGTGGAGAGACGTCTACCCCGCTCTGGAGCTACGTGAGAGCTCTACCGATCCTCCCCGACCGTGAGGCCTGAAGCCATACCGAAGACGTTAGCGGCTGTAGCTCACCAGACCTCCCGACTTCCTCGTTCAGCCGATTGGCTGAAGGTCGCATCTGGCTGTCAGAGATCGGCTGATATCCGTATAGTGAACCGACTTGAGCAGATTTCAACATGGCTTTACCCGAGCTTTGCTTGATGCCAAGAACTTCCCCTATTCGGGAATGTAGGTCTCAATTACATACAATCCTCTCTAATCCCTTATAGCGAACAGCCAGCAAGGCTACTGCTGGGATATCAATCAAAAGGGCCCTTTTTGCGGCTGTTTCATCTCCACTCTTCTCGCTCAATTATCGACAATTTATTTCTGATACATATTCGGCACATCTTCTTCCTGACCTATCTTGCAATCCTACTGAATATCATGTTGAGAGCTTGTCACCAATCTTCGATGGCTTTCATATTGCATCTGGTCAAACCTCGTTGTTCGAAGACTTCTTCAATCCCTTTTACGCACCCCCAATAGCCACCAAGATGGCTTTTGGTAACCCACCGGTCGCACAACAAATATATGCAACTATAGCATCAGGACCGTCAGACGATGACTTTTCTGGGCTGGTCGACATCCCTCTCGACGATGGGCCATGTCCTGGCGACAGCGCTCATACCTCGAACACAGGCTCAACTATTTCCTTCTCTAGCAGTGAGCTCAGCAGGACAGCCCTCCATCGATGCGGCGCAAGCAGCGCAATGTACCAAAGAATGTGCGAAGAGGAGCGGCAGGCCGTCCGTCGCTTTAGGGTGGAGCGGTTCGCACGGGACCTTTACGGAAGACTGATGAAGGTGAAGCGCCGGATGGATGGCCTTGAGACAGAGGAGCAAAAAGGTTGGTCACTCATGAAGACCCCCAGTAACATTGATTGATGATGCTAATGCGCCTCAGACGCTCGACTACTTGCCGAGCAATGCAAACACTCAGCTCTCTACATCAGCATCATGGAAAGAGGTTACTCCAGTACCGATCACCTATCCTCGCGCAACACCCTCCGACGCTTCCTTTCAAACCTCTCTTCTCGCATCTCTCTCACGTCCTCCAGCAAACGCAGCACAGTCTCCTCGCGCCGAAGAAGCGCGATCTCCACCCAGAGCACGCCCCAACCCAGGACCTCCAGCGCCTCCCTCTCCCCAATCTCCCCATCGGACGCTCTCCGCTGCCGCACGATCTCCCTACCCCTCGAACAAGACCCCAACTATCGCCGCTTCAAGCGCTACAGTCCATCAAGCGCCAGCCTCTCCTCCACCAGACCCATCTTCCGCATGCCTTTCGACAACCACCCTTCCGAGGCAGAGACGGAACCCGCACCCATATTCCGCGAACCCCAATACGGGGCCCCTTCTAACCCCAGACCAGCATTAGAAATTGAACCAGAGTCCATCTCCGAGGAGATCTTCCACATCATTACCAATCCAGCCAATGCATCACAACCCCCCGTCAAGATCTCTCCCAGCAAAGACGGGAGCAGGCACCGCTTATCCGCCTGCGCAAGCCAAACTCTACAATCAAGGACATACCGCCGAATCAGCACCGCCGATGGGCAGGAATCCATTGACGAAATCCACGAGGTCGACGCTTTGGGCAGGCGCGTTGTGCGCTTCGAATGGGGCAAGGGACTGGATGAGGTTATCCCGCCTTATCAGACTCCGAACACGGCTTCAGATGGAGGAAGCAGGTCGCCCTTCCCGCTATCCGTACGGAAGGGGAGGCAGCTGGTGAGGAGGTGTAGAGATGCGGGCGAGGAGATGAGAGGGTGTGGGAGGAGGTTGCTGGGGAAGGTGAGAGGGCTGGGACGACGGGGGAATGATGGTACTTATGAGAGGTGCGACAGTGTGGAACCTGGACCGGACGAGTCCGAGGCGAGGTAATGATGCGAACATTTCGGAAGGAAAAGATGTCGTGACCGAGATATTGGTATCTAATGTGGACCCTTGTGAGGGGTGCGGGATGATCTGAATATGGGAGATGAGACGATGATATAGTTATTTTGTTGACATGTAACGTGGAGGGGGTATAGGCGCCATTTTCTAGTATATAGTGCTTTTTAGTCCGGTCTCTCAAAGTAATTAGTTGGTGTACTCGAGAATACGACTTTAGGTTCGCAGTCACGCCCGTCAAAGTTTCGATTTCGCTTCAAAGCTGTCGTCTTTCAACGAAAGCAAATCTTCCTCACCAAGAGTCACAACCCGAAGAACCATCACTAGTGTTCTCACAATACCTCATGCGCCAGCACGAAACCATGCCACTCGAAAAGAAGACAACAACTGGCTGTCGATAGACTGAACCACCACTCCAGATCCGCCACCGAAGAGGCAAACCCGTGAAAGCATTCTCTCATGCAAGTAAATTACCTTACCCAAGAGCAGTGTTCCGGCGAGCCGGAATCCTTATATGCTTCGATGGAGGTGCGTTGTGTTGGTGTAGGGGATAAAATTGGTTACGTCTTAAGTAAGAGGGAGGTATTGGGGTTTCGTGCCGTTGTGGTTGTGGGGAAGATGAGGAAGATGGTGAGATGCTGAGGGGTGATAGATGGTGAGTTGTGATGGATAAGGGGTCGGCTAGGTAATGTTGTGGTTTGGAGGTTGTTGTGGGAGAAGGGTTGATGGTTGAGATGGGCGGAGATGGAGAAAGGGGGTCGGAAAATGGGGAAGGGGGAAGGCTTGTGAATTGGGTAGATTTCTTTTCGGGGCAGGAGGGTTGTGGTCGGATGAAAAGAGAAGGATCTTGGGGACAACTTAGTATCAAGTGCTGGAGAAGGACCCAAGCAGAGGAGAAAGCCTGGGAACCATCAATCAGAATGCTTCAACCCAAATCTAAAACCAACAAACCTTGGTCCATTATCAAAAGCTTACTCTATCTCACAGCTTACTCCTCACCGCCCCCGTGCACATCGCCTGGCCCCTCCCCAACCACGCCACCGCCTCCCCAACCATCTCATCCACAATCGCCTTCGCGCTCTTCCTCTCATTCACCACCGCCGCCGCCTTGCCCATCAAAAACGGCCGCGCATTATCCATCGTCTCATCATCAATCTCATCGCCCAGGGTTTCGAAATCGTGCTCTACGGGGATTGTGCCCTTCGCGGTGAGGTCCTTGATCTCCTGCGCACGGTTGAGCTCCCAGTTCTCGATATAGGCGTTGTTGCGCACGCGCAGGGGTCGTCCGGTGAAGATGATGGTCCGCACATTGTCGTCGAACCCACTTGTCCGCACCGCTTCCTGGTGCGCCTTCGGGGCTCCGGCCTCCTCCGATAATACAAACCGCGTTCCGATCCAAACAGCACTCGCGCCCAGCATCAGCGCCGCCGCCAGGCTCTGCCCGTTGAACAGCCCGCCCGCGGCAATAACCTGCACCGGATCGCCGGTCATCGGGCTCTTCTTGCCCTTGACCATCTCCGCGACCGTGGGGATCAGGATGCTGGTGGGGACGTCGCCGGTGTGGCCGCCGCCTTCGCCGCCTTGGGCGCAGATCATGTCGACGCCGACGTCGAGGCATTTCTGAACGTGCTTGGGGTGGCCGATCATGTTCATGTAGAGGATACCGGCCTTGTGGAGGCGCTCGACAATGGGTTTAGGGGGGACGCCAACGGCGGAGACGAAGAGACTGGCGCCGGAGTCGATGATGATGGTTACGAGATCGTCGAGTTTGCCTTTGGTGTAGTCGTAGCTTTGGGGGGGGATTGTCAGCATTTGACCTCGGCATAGCTATTCCCTTTCCGGAAATCCGGCGCAGAGAGGGACAGCTTACTTCGTTTTTCTCGCGCTCCCACCCACTTGCGGGATCAGGAGATCTACCCCGAAGGGCGCGTTCTTGTCCTTGAGAAAGCCCTTCAGCTCCGCAATCTGTTCCCGCAGCATGTCTGGTGTGTAGCCGAAGCCGCCGATGACGCCCAGGCCGCCGGCATTCGTGACTGCGGCAGCGAGCTTGGGACCGGCGGCCACATTCATACCGGCGAGCATGATAGGGTGGTTGATCTTGAGGAGGTCGGTCGTTGTGGTGCGGAGTTGTTCTGGGGAACGGGGGTTAGTTCGGGGGACATGGATCGGAGAGCGGTTGCAGGGTGGATAAAGACTTACGTGGAGAGGCCATGATGGCGGATTAGAGTATGCTGATGGGATGGAATTCTCAAAGGTCAATATTATTTAGAGAAAGGGAGGAAGATGCGAAGTGGACAAGAAAGGTGGATGTGGGGATTTGAAAGCACGCTCGACAATGGTCAAGTCGACGACTTGCCGAGGTTCAAGTGAGCTCGGGCCGGTGTCCTCCCGCGAGACTACTCCTTCTCACCTAGTAATGCAATCCACCTGGTAATGCAACCGCTAGTGAATTTAGTGTAAGATTCATGATTTTAGGCTTTAACCCTAAGATTATGCACCTAAATCACTAGCGGTTGCATTACCA
>JAABUQ010002254.1_pt1 | contig 38788 bp, 32 predicted proteins | sample 5560001 | NCBI WGS metagenome assembly JAABUQ01 (sample SAMN10711888, study PRJNA513371) | rock metagenome | isolation source: Antarctica rocks | place: Antarctica: Victoria Land, Finger Mt nord | collected 2015-12-18 | reverse complement strand
CTCTCCATCCTCCCCCCCGCCCCGAAATCAAAACCAGGAAACTCGCTCTCGCCGCCCATCAGCTTCTCCAGCATCCAGCGATCGGCTTGAAACTTCCGCGCCAGCGCACCCCACTGGCACGTTTGCACGAGAAGGGTGTTTTGCGTCACGTGCGTATTGGTGGCGTAGAGGGCTAGGCGGGCTTTCATTGAAGGGGGGGAGAGGGAGGGGTAGTGCGCGAGCATGGCGTTTAGTTTTTGGCCGATGCGGGCGTCGAGGTCGCTGGGGGGGCAGTTGAGGGCGGTGGCGAGTTGGGCCTGCAAGGCGGCTTTTTCGACAGGGGGCGCGGTGAGGGAGCGGCAGTAGAGGGAGTTGCGGTGCCAGTGTCCTTTGGGGTCTGAGGAGGCGGGGGGGTGGGTGGGGACGTATTCTTCGTAGAGGAGGGTGACGAGAAAGTCTTTGAGGCCTTGGGCGTCTTTTTTGGAGGTCTTCAGCGCGCTGGTTTTGGCGTATTTGATGCTGATGTCGAGGTAGAGGAGCTCCGAGGCTATTTGGTCGGGGTTGGCGCCGGGGGTGAAAAGGGCGTGTAGGTAGGAGTAGTATTTGTTGATGACTTCTGTGAGGCGCTTGCGGAAGGTGTGAGAGGTGATCAGTGGGAGGAGGGCGGTGTATTCTGTTAATTTATCGAAGGCCTGCTTGCGGGATTCGGCCTCCGAGAGGGATTGGATGCGGGTTGGGATGGCCAAGTCGACGTCTTCGTCTTCGGAGATGGTTTGCATTGCTTTATCGCGAATGGTGACCATTGCCTTGTCGTGATCGCGAATCCTGTGCATGACTCTTCTGGCGTCTTCCGCTCGGTGGAGTGCACGATAGGGGGAGTGAGGGCTGTGTTCGATTTCTTCGTCTCTCCAGACTTGGGACGGAAGGCGGTCGCGTCGGCTCTTTACTGTATTGGATGGGCGGTTCTCTTCGAAGTAGGAGTTTTGGTTCGCTGTCCATTGCTTGTGGCGTGCATTCATCTCTTGCCAAAGCTCATGCTGGGACGAGGGTCCGGCGTCTTCGATCCTGTCATTAATCCGTTCCCATGTCCATGGTGGAAAGGCACAGCTGCCGGAGAGAATGGGGTTCTCTTCTGCGGAAAACATTGCGATGGATTATAGAGATAAGATACAGAAGAGAGACGATGCTGCTGTGGATAGGAGATGTTACGATTGGTGGCAGATGACTGGGTGGCTCAAGCAAGTAGTGGGATGGAGTTATTTGATTGTATGCTACTACTGGTGGTTTACAATTGAGTATGCAGTTGTACAGCAGGAGTGTGAAAGGTGAAAAGTGCAGAAAAAACCCTCGAGAGAAAGGAAGAGGATTATATACCGCTCTCTGAAGCTTATTGGTAAGAATTTCCCAATTACTTTCCCTGTGCTTCCCTATAGCTGGGGGAATTCTCAGAGGCATGTCTTGAATAGGAAAGGGGCGAAGTAGAAAAAAAGCAAATATACGAGCATTTCGATTGTTCATGACGATGAGTGGAGTTGGAAAGTCTGTACACACCTGAGAGACCTGAACTGTTCTGTATAGCTTGACCTATGCGAAAAGCTGGCAATGGCCTCTCGCCCTGAGCCTCGGCCTCGGAGCCTCTCGACCGAAACACACTTCACAGTGGACGTTCTGTGTAGTGAAGGTACCAAAGCCGACCATCTTTGGCTCTATTCGTGATCATGTACGCTGAGGTTTTGATGAATCGATCTCCGCCTCTTCCAGCGCCGTGCAACCAATAAGATACGAAAGCAAAGAAAGGAACAAGGTTTGAGCTTTACCTGCGAATTCCCAATGTGGAGAAAAAGGAGCGAAAAGAAAGGGGGCTTGCAGAATCATTCAAATTGAAAGACCCTTGCCTGGGCGATGGTGGCGTCCCTTCCCGGTCCAGAACAGCCAATGAGTACTTTCCAAAGCGTTCCGAGCAATCTTCGACCTGTACATCGGGAAAGCCATGTAGGTTCGAACTTCATGACTTGACCGAAACACAAGACATTTCAACACAAAAGTGGTGTGACTCCAGCCAGTATGCCGCTCATGTGACGACAGCCAAGGTCATTGACACATTGGTGCCAGGGGCCAATTGTGTATTCAAAATTCTGCGCAACTTAATGGGCCAACTCCATTCCGGGCATCAGCTCCACGCCACCGACGTCCTTCCAAACGGCATCATAATCCACTCCCTGCTCCTCAAACTCTTCTCGAATCTTCTGCACCGCCTTTTGCTGTTTCTCCCGTGTAAACGAGCCAGCCTGGCTAGTCTCGTTCTGCACGATCTCGATCCACCTAAAGAACAGACTCTCCTTTCCCATCCGAGTCAACCGATCTTTCACAATTTGCATCTTTTGCGAACCCTCTTCATCCTTGCCCTCCTCATGCTCTTTCCACACCTCCCAAGTCAACCACCCCCAAGTCTCCGTATAAATAAAACAAGCAGTCCTAAAATCCTCCAAATTATTTTTCCCTGATCAACCAGGTTGTGCGCCTCTACCATGCCCTGAAAGTGTAGATCCCAGCTTTTATCCATCATGAGATACCCTGTCTTCTTCCTCACCCACTCCTTATCCACCGCTGGCGCTATTCTTTCTCTCCACTCTTCACTCTCTGTCGCATTCTCAAGCCAATGCTCAAGCTGCTTTGCGTCTCCATCACCATCACCCCTCCCATCTTCCCCTTTCCCAAACATTCTCACATCCCACCGCCTACTTCTCCTCACCACAATCTCCGTATCTTGAAAGCCAACCCATCTCCTCCATCCAATCGGACTTCCCTTCCCTGCCCTGCCCAAGAAAAATTCATAGGGCCACATTCCGATGAAACGGAGTAGTAAGAAATCTCCCATCAACATAAATGTCCGCTCCCCACCTACTAGTAGCAGGTTCATAGGCTCTTCATTGTAGACATCAACGGTGTGCTCGGTTTTGTGTCCCAGAACGGAGAGGAAGAGGGACCAATATGTTGGGATGGCGTATTGGGCACGGTAGCAGAGGGCTGTGACGAGGAAGCAATTCAGTATGAGCGGGATGGCAAAGAGGCGGCGCTTGAATTCTCGAGGGTGGTTGTCAAGGGTGGTGAGGTAGACGCAGGGGTTCGATAAAGTGCTTAGGAAGGCTTCCAGGGATGGTGGAGCGAGGCGAAGGGGAGACGGTGGTGGAGGGCCTGTGGGTTGAGGGGGAGGTTTTCGGGGGGTGTTGGCTTTGCGTTTGGGCGGCATCGTGTAAGGAGAAGAGTAATCAGCTCTAATACATTGGACGTGTGAATGAGGATCCTATAGGAAATATATATATGGTTATTAGGGGAGGATAGATGCGCAATGGTCGCAATGGGGGCGATGCTTGTTGGGCTGTAAGCCTGCAGGCTTGTGACCCACGTGGTGAAGGAAAGTGGTTGGTGATGTCAAGAACTACAGTAACCTCAAAGCACCCACCAGATAATAATGGTAGGCTAGGTGGGCATTCGTGTGGGTAGAGATGGAAGTGGATTGCTATGGAGCACTGGGGTAGCTAAATACTAATACTGCTGACTAATTGGGGTGTTCCCCATCTCTTCTTCCCACACAGACTACAATAAGACCAAAACCAAAACCATCCAACCATCTCTTCCGTCTCGCATCATCACAAGGCACTTTAACTAACAAGACTGCAACTGAAATTGCCTCGATGCTGATACTACCATTGACTGCATCCTAACTTTACACGTCTCTGAAGCCGCCTCGCGGACATGACTTCCCGCCTCCGAGAAGACGAGATATCAAACATGGCCGGCGCCATCATCTTTACAGCCTATGTCATTGCCGCTCTGCTTGGGACCATCTTCCTTACAGCGAGCTTGCTTAATGTCTACTCTTCGAAGCGTGATAGACTAAAAACCAGTCCAACCCACCTCCAATTATATGCAGCCCTCTCAGTCCTAAGCTTCTCGACCTTGTCTTATCACATGCTCAACTACCTTATCTTCTCCTATCAAGAATGGGCCTTGTTTCGCGACCTCGAAGTTCCTACACAGCTCCTTGGGAAGAGTGGCGTCCTCAGTCCTCCTGACCAGAGAGCCCAATTGTATATCTGGACCTGGCTGAAATCTTCCACCCTCTTCCTTGATTTCGCCCACGAACTCTGCGAAAGCAGTGCCAATTACTGGTGGACTGAACAGGCGTTACTCGCAACCATGGCTCGGAGTGTTTTTATGAGTATCGAGGGTTCGTTCCATTTTTTTGCACTCTGTGCTTCTGCTCTTATCTTCAATTTCAATGATAACCAATCCCCATATCGCCGTGGAAGGGCTGACAGATTCCAATCCGCAGGACCACGCCGCCGCATCCCTCACCTATGGGCATACGCAGTGATGAGCCAGATTCTGCCCTTTTCCTTTGTGCAAAACCTCTTCTTCCTCGCGATCCTATTGCATCCTATCACAAAACCCAACGAGGTCGTTTGGATGCCCACCCCTATTGTACAAATACCGCCATTCGCTGCCTACTTCATCTTGGTAGCCCTCGCGCCTTACGTGGTGGACACTTTTGCTTTCATCCCTGTCGTGCTCATTATCCGCCTCCTGCTGCTCTGCCCGCTAATAATCGCTATGGTGGCGCCGATCGGATGGGGGAAGACGCCGGTGAAGGCGAGAGATGTATACTCGCCATCTCAAGATACTTATATAATGTTTGGTATTGGCGCTGTGAACCTTCTTTGTCTACAGAGCCTCGTGGCATTTATTTATAGTGGGTATTCATTTGGCAGTGTGATTTCAGCCATTGAACAACCAGCTGTTGGTGCTTTAGGCTGGGATTATATGATTGCCTTGGGGAGCACTGGGGTTTGGTATTTCATCAATGGACGTGCTCTGACATGAAGCTCTAGTAAGCGCAGGCCAGATGCTTACAACCGATTGCACACCAGGATATCTCGGGTGTGTCACTCTTATACAATGGACCGGCTTCCGCACCGAAGATGGCGGGCTCGCAGTCTGCGGTACCGTGGAACTGAACTCCGTTTGGATTGCTGTTTGAGTATTAGACAGCGTCCCCGCAGTTGGGCATGTGGTTCACTAGCCAAGTGATGCGGACGGAATCGACTGTCTTTTCGTTAAAATCAATGCACCTAGGCGTTTTGGTGGAGTTCTTTCCTGCCACGGCGTTGGTCCTGCTAAAGGACGATTAGTCCGTTCTTTGGGCCTTCTATGGCGAGAGAGCGGGTATGAAAAACTCACCAATCAGTGCCTGCAAAGGCGGCTACTGGGACGAGAGGGTTTCCCTGCGATACGGTGAGACCGCAAAGAGATGAGAGTATAAAGAGAGATGAATAATCTGTACGCATGATGGGCGATGCTGGAACTGAGATATCGGGTGCTTGGATCTTAGCAAGACTTGACTTGTACTCCAAAGTGCAAGATATGAGAGGAAAATGTGGACTAATGTATCTAGCTATAAAGAAGTAGAAAAATAGGCCTTTTGTACCACGAGCCAAGGGTTGTTGAGATTCGAGATCACGCATCGCCAACGCCTGCCACGATGAATCCGACGCCGTTGAAATCGCGGCGAAGCTCCTCCGAAACAGATCACAAATAGCAAAGATCGCCATGAATCGGAATATGTACACCCCTCGATCCACGGCTTGGTCCTCGCGGAATCTTCAGTGAGATTCGAGCACCGGCATTAGAGAAATTAGCACACCAACGCAAAAACTTCTCAAGCACTCCCATTCCCGAACTCATTAATCCGCACAACACAGATTTGCACTTGCACGTATCTACAACAAAAACCCGCGCCTTCCAAAAGTGCTACGTGTTGTCACCATCACTCCCTCACCCACTCTCCTTCCTGCAATGCGTACCTGTACACTCTCAATCTCTCATGCTTTCATCATAGGCTTCCTGGACGCAATGCTTTCCCAGGAGCCCTTTGACTCGGGGGGCCGCCGCTCCTAGTAGATGTAAGCTACACGGAGAAATTGAGTGCTCCATGTATTTCTATCTAGAGGGGGAAACCCTCCTGGGGGGAAGACATCCGGAAAGCGTGTCTCTGAGGAGGGTTCCGGCTCGGAGTAGTCACCCAGGTTGATCCTCTAGATTTATCCCGCAAAATCTGAATATATAAGGTTTTCTTTGTGATGATTGAGTCTTTGAATATAGGCGGGTCGGAGAGGCTTTGTTCCTGCTAAGTATAATGATCTGCTCTTCGTAGACTCTACATTTGGCCTCCCCCTCCTTCCCTTATCCAATAACGATTCGGACCACGCGCGGTAGTGCATCGGTCTGCGTCCTGCTGGGCAACTTCCCCCTACGCATATGAGCGCAAGTACTCGCGTACCAGATTGGTTCAAGAACCATAGTTTCATAAGACAAACGAAGCCGCAAACACGGCTGAAAAGTACGCCATGGCTACGTAAGCAAAAGTCTGCGAAGGCCGTAATCGCTCCATATCCTTCGCAGCCTCAGTCGGATGCGCAATCTGGGTGACCGGATCTCGCTGCAAGAGTGTCTCCCGTGGTACGAACGGAGGCGGGGACACGGCAAAAGAGATTGGTATCATGCATTGATCGATGAATGACATCGATATCAGCAATGCTGGCGGCCATGCCGATCGTGTCAGCAGGCTTGCCATGAGTGACTGACCACCTTCGGTTGCCTGTGCTGCAAAATGGAAGGACTGGACCGCTCCACGGATAATGGCTGCAATGATCGCTACGTGCATCCAGACCTTGCTGTCCCACAGCATGACATGAAGGCGCCGCGCGAGTGACTTGGACTGCCTGGCGGCTGTCTCACGCTCACCGACACTTGCGGCCCCGCTCGGTGAGTGGCTCTGCGCGATATCCAATACTGACTGCAGTAACGTTATGACGTGATAGGGCATGTGGTACACGTCGTAGTATGACGGCCAGATCGTAAGACCCCAATCCGAGGCTTTGGAATATACGAAGCCGTACCCCCAATCCACCAGGAATTGTAAGAAGCTCAAGCGCAGAAGAGTGGCCAGCTGACTAGGTGACCCGGCCATTACGAGTGGAGATCCGGAGTAGAGTAGGCACGGCATCACGGCAAGTGACAGAACTTGAGCAAGTACGGCAATTCCAAAGCCATACGCGGCAAAGACGGCGGCGAACTTCTGGCCCCCGCTTAAGTTGGCCGCTCGCGGATTCCAGATGACTGTGTATGTGGCGATGAGGCCTTTGTACCATCGGCACACCTGCTTGATGTGGCCGGCGTAGGTGGTTGGCTTCATACCCCACTGGACCTTTTCGGGGACATAGGTAATCTTCCACCCCAGGTGATTGAGGAAAATTGAAGTCACGATATCTTCTTGCATATACTCTTCAGGAATACCACCTAGGTCTTCGATAGCGCACCGACGGGCAATCCAGCCCGAGCCCGTACCTGAACATCTCACGTGAGCATTTTTCATTCTAGAGCATTTAGAAAAAGGGGACTAAAGTAGGCGTCTCCAGACACAATGTTCAGGCAAGCAATACAGAAACAAGGCTCGGAGTACCTGGAATGGCCCAAAGAGACAACGAAATTAGAGTAACGAAATCCACGTACAGTATGCTCCTTTAACGGATTCTAGAAGGGGCGAGAGAATGCTCCAGACGTAGAGGGAAAACATGTACTGACGGAGAGGGTCTCCGTCAGGTATGTTATAGGCGGACTGTGGTGGATTTGTCATCGCGACAGTGTTGTCCTTCAGGATGTGAGGTAGGAGTGCGCGAAGCCACTGTGGCTGAGGTATCATGTCGACGTCTACTACCCCAAGATACTCCCCGGGGCCGCCAGGTAAGGTTTTGACGTACTCAAGACCGTGATTCAGATTAGCTGCTTTCGAATGCACGACCACTTTTACGCCCCTTGCAGAGTAGTGCAGGTTTGGCTTCATCAGCGCCTCTATCTCACGTTTGACTTGTGCGGAATTGCCATCATCAAGGACTACGATACGGTACCTACTCGCTGGGTAGTCCAAGGCGCAAGTAGCTCTAACCGTGTCCAGAACTATGTCTAGAGCCTCTCCGCAACAGCAAATGAGGACGTCCACAGTAGGAACGTCGTCTCCCAAAAGACGAAGCAGCGGTTGAGTCTTTAGCTGGCCCATGACCGAGAGCGCAAGCAATTTCAAGAACCCAGGGGAGACTTTGCCTTGTATCAGCAATACTGCATAAGATCTCGCTGAGATACTTACTTGTGAGTCCAACTTCAACGCCCAGCATAATCCACCCAGCCAGGGTCCCTGAGCTTTGGCAATTCAGAAGGCAGTAGGCTCGGTATGCGAAGTATACATTGTTGACGAGAATAGAGGCGAGTGCAGCGTATGGTAGGCTGCTGAGCGTTTGGAGATGCTGCCGTTCTTCGGCTCTCTGTATTGGATTTTCATAGGTTTCAACATGAGCATTTGGACTTATCACGACATTCTGCTTTCGCTGCGTGATGGTCATGACTTTGGTGCACGACGGAGTAAGATTGTTTCGAAGTAGATGAGGAAAGGTCAAACCGCAGGATGTGTAGATACCTCATCCCATTCGGTCGGCACAACGTGCTGAGTAACATGAGGGAGTATAAAAAAAAAGCAGAGGGCAAAGCGAGGGAAAACAAGCCATTGAACATCATGATATCATAGGCTGGTTTTTCGGGATGGCGTAAACTAAGGCCAGAAATAGCTTAGCTAAGGTCCTCCCGAAAAAACAGCCTAAGTAGATCAGCACGCATTTCGTCATGTCCGCCTATCTTTCACCAGTCTCAACGAGTAGAGCGTGAGGTGGTCCAGATGTCGCTTCAAAGAATCTTCAAGCAAACCTCTTTCAGTGTTTTTCACGACACCGAAACATTTCTAGCGCGCAAACGTATTCGCCATGTCTCCAGACTCGCCCAACGGGCTCTTGGGGCTCGCCCAATGGTACATAAGTCGCCTCCGATCCCTGAACTCAAGCCTCATCAGCGAAGGAGCGTCGCGAACGGAGAAGTGTGACGGGGAAGTGAAGCGGACGCGGGCAATGGAGGTACTCGTGATGGGGATGGGGAGGACGGGAACGACATGTAAGTGCCATAACCTTGTCGCCGGACCCAGTATCTTCCCGTGCGGAACGCTTTAAATGCTTTCGTGCAGCGCTCGCAGAGGCTCTGAAGCAATTAGGCTACACGCCGTACGACTACCCCGATCGTGCGTTTCTCAGCCACTTCCCTCTGTGGGATCAGGCCCTTGAAGCCAAGTTCAAAGGCAAGGGCAAACTTTGGGGTCGTAGGGAGTTCGACGTGGTCACTAAAGACTTCGATTCCGTGCTCGATATTCCCTGCTGTTTCTTCACTCCAGAACTCATAGCAGCGTATCCGGATGCTCAGGTCGTCCTGAACTATCGCGACCCCGACAAATGGCTCGCGTCCATGTATGCAACCATCTTCCGTGTCATTCGTTGGCGTTTCTGGGACCTGCTACGCTACACTGATCCGTCCCTCTGTGGCGCGTGGCGCACCCACACTTTACTGACCTGGGACGTTTTCTGTGGTAATGATTATGGTGAGTTTTGTAAACAGAAGTTCGTAGAGCATTATGACAGAATTCGAGAGCTGGTACCGAAGGAGAGGCTGTTGGAGTGGGAAGTTAGAGATGGGTGGGGGCCAATATGTGAATTTTTGGCTAAGGAGAAGCCGGGAGCGGACTTCCCGATGATTAATGATAAGGAGGAGCTAGTAAGGAACCATAAGGTAATTATGTTGTTTGGGGTTTACAGAAGCTTTGTGAACGCGCTGAGGGTGGTACCACCATTGACCGTAGTGTGGGCTGCGGTTTTGGTTTATCGGTGGATCAGTTGAGCGGGAGTCTCTGGACATCTCTGGGTTGTATACAGGTTGAGCTTTGAGCAAGTCAGAGATACAGTAGCAAGTGGGCTTTTGGAGGACCATAAGATTTCCTTGGCTGACGATCGAGGGGATGGGAGGTCAACCGAAGACCGGCTTCATTACATAGAACCTGCAAGGAAACTGAATTCTCCAAACTAGAGACTTGGCCAACGGCAGCACAAGCAACAACCACTGGTCGATCTATCTACTTCTCGCCAAAGTCCCGGGTTCGGTCCGAGGTCCGCATGAAGAAATTGGCTGAGAGGCTGCACTTTGATGGGCAACGGGTTCGGATGCGGCCCTGGCCTCATCCGGGGCTCAAAAACCTACCTTACCCAAGTCCGTCGCCATTGAGTAGTATATACGAATACGAAGAGCAATTCCGCTATCGGATTTTGGGATTACAAGGCTATTACGGGCATTCTAGTTCAGAACACCTATATCACAAGTTTAAACAATTCCCGCAACACATATAACATGCTTGGAAAAGGCTCTGGCTGCGCATACCGAACCAGATAGCCTCATGGTGCACGCAAAGACGAGCGACCCATTGGAAACGGAATAATTATCAATGCGACCATCAACCCTCCTCCACCAGAAGAGCCGACAAGTCACCCGCTCAAGCTTCTGAAGAGACCCTGGCTCGAACGTCTTCGTGCGTGGGAATGCACTGGCGCACCTCCCGGCTGAAGATTGACTGTTGTATTCGCTACTTTTGATGTTGGCATTGGCAGCAGGAATGTAGATGTCTGGACATCAGGGTGGCCTTCAGTCTCGCTTGCAGAGCCTCATTCGCGGCAAGGAATGTTTGGCGTGTTGGGGGGATTGGGTGTGGAGGCGGGATGATGGCGTCGTACGTGTCTTACAGAGAGAAGTGCGTGCTTCAGATTGAATCGGAGACGGTGAAAAGGGGGGTTGGTGTGCGTACTGAGAGTGGGGAGACTTGATGATGATGATGATGATGATGCTTGATCTATAAACGCCATTCGCTATGCCTATGATACAACAGAATGTTACTTCACCCGCCGGCAGAATACTGGATCAACCAGTGTACCCAGCATAGCCGCTCTCACATGGCCCCACCTGACTTCTTCACGACTACCTCCTTTCTCCTGGAAAACGGGTCCGTCGGGTAAACCCACCCTCTTAGCCTCCTCGGATTCCTCATCTCCCCCACCGTCTGCTTTGGCATCCAAGCGTCCCTGTCCCCAATGATATGACTCCTGGTCATCTCAGCCGGCAGCCCCACATGCACTTTCCACCCGCATTGCCCCGTCAACGGAACATCGCTCGTCAGCATGTGCAGGTACCACAAAGCCAGACAAGCCGTCAGACCCTCCTGGTCTTCCATCCTCACCGGTTTCGCCAGCTCCAACAGCCCGAAATAGGGTACCCCCTCCTCGGTGCCCATGCGCACACAGACCAGTTCGATTTCCGACATGATGAACCCGTAGCGGCAGCCATGGTCGCGCATGAGCCGCTGCAGGTGCGCGAGACCGGCGAGGTACAGGACCTGCTTGCGGGGCTTGTCGTGGCGGAAGGCGCTGTTCCAGACTTCGTAGGGCTTAACGAGGCCGACGACGCGGCTGCGGCCGTTGCCAGAGAGTGTGGCTTCGATGTCGTTGGCGTAGTTACTGATGAAGTTTGGTCCCTCGGCTTTAGGGCACCCAGGCAGCATGATTGCGTGTCTTTCTTGTCCTTGGCAGAGTCGCAGGGCCTCGTTGACCTTGTGCGCGTAGAAGCGGGTGCAGGTGTCGTGGAGGGCTGTTACGTTGGCGGGAATATGGTAGTTTGATCCGAGTTGAGGGTTTGAGAGTGCTGCTGCGTTGACATTGATGTTCAGAAGCTCGGGGAAGCCCGGGATATCCATGATTGTCTTGAGATTGAGATCCTCCCATGTTCGCACGTTGCGAACGTCCCACCAGCAATTGGTGACACTGCCGTTACCAATCACACTAGAATCCTTTGGAAGTATGTGCAAGGCCGGATTTGGTTCGGTGAAATATGCGGATATGGTATTTGTAGGCTCAGCACCTGTTTCGACAAGAAGCTCGGGCGTCAGCTCTCGGTACAGAGGGTGTGGTTGTACGACAGGTGGAGTAGATACAAAGTCGGCCAATCCCGGTACTATCGCTGGTGCGTATTGAGGAGCTTGTTCCATGTACACAGGAAGATTGCGACTGGGGTAGGCATATCGGCGTAGCGCTGTGACGTCAAGAGCCGATGTGGAGGTGGATCGGGTATGTCCAAGGTTCCTTCGACCATGAGACGAAGGGAACGCCGCAGGGGAATTGACAGCCGAGTCGTTCCAATAACCAAAATTCGAATTTGCTGAGATGGGCGTGAGGACTGATGAATTTACAGGCGGGGTGGTTGTACTGCGTTGGAATGGCGGCCTAGCCGAAGGTTCCAAAGAGCCTGATGTGATATCGTGAGATTGAGCTCTCCGATGTGTTGTGACGTTTTCAGGCTCAAGACACTGGTCTCGGGTACGGATTCTGGGGAGAAGGGCAGGCCCACAATGCCTCAACGGGGAGATGTTAGGAGTAGTATCACAGGTGGCTGCGGACTCTGTTGAGGACCATATCGGTGAACCCGAAGCGTTGCGACTGTGGCCGCCTTGGGGGATTTCTGGAGATGGCGTAGCAGTCTTTGGTGGCGTAGCCGGACGATACTGGTAAGGCTCGAGAGGCATGGTATCCAGACCTGGAGGCTTAAGAAATTGTGATTAAGTGATCCGAGGGAGTGTTTTGTGACGGTTGATTGGGTAGCACAGTATATTAGGAGGCCAGCTCCGCGGTTTATTCTATTAAAGTTGAAGTAAGAAAAACAAAAGGGATTCGTCAAGAAGAGAGGAGATTCGTTTCGTCAGAGGCTTCGTTACTGAGGGAAGAAAGAAGAAAAGACGGAGGCCATGGAGGCGATACTTAACCTTCACGAGCGCCCTCCATCAATCCACATCAGACCCATGGATCCGAAACACAAGGAGACAATGCTCTTGTCGACACAAATGTGAAACAGGGCAAACATCCACAGGGATAATATCTGAGGCAGTAAGTATGGTCAAAACACGAGCATAAGGTCGCACCAAGCAATGTCGCGCGTCAATCTTTACTCGCCCTATCTATTCCGGGGTTGTTATGGCCGGAGTAGGTAAATTTGGCAACACCGGCAGTCCGATCTAGATTGCCATTGTACGAAGATGGAACATATCTCCAAGGGCACTACTGTTTGACATTGGGCGTCACGAGTGGTGGGAGCTTGCATTACTTAGACGCTGGCCAAGTTTAGAGCCAGAAACACGTCTGAAGCAGGTCCCTTTTGCGGCCGCGCAAATGATTGTACAAAGGGGGGTTGGAGAAGTGAGGTTGGGCAGAGGCCGGCGCGTCGAGAATGGAAGATGTGGTCAGCACGCGTTGATTGGCCGCCTCAATCCATTTAGCGCCCGAAATTAGCGCCCGTTGAGCGAAGAGTCATAATCCCTTCGATCCTGGATCTCGAACAACTCTTCTCTGTCCAATTTCACAGGATCGATTGGCAGAGCTCTCATGCACCTATTTTAGTCGTGATGAGAGTCAAGTCTGAAACCATCCTGAGGAAATGTTTCATGATGCAAACACCGCTTGCGGGATTCCGATAGGATGGACCTTGACCAAACTTTGATGCTTCGAGACTTCCCCCGAAGGCCAGAGGCAGGTGCTGTTGGAGTGGGATGGTGATCGAAGACTGCTCATGTCGGTCGAAAAGGTGCCTAGGGGGTTGCCGATCTGCGGTCATTCCACTCTTTTCTTGTGGGGAGGAAACCCGCCGTTGCTTGCGCGTGAATTCATGGCCTCCCCGATGTTCTTTTCCCACCATTCTGCCCAATTCACCACCTTCTTCTCCCTTCGGGCCTCTTCGGCCGCAAATACCATGGCGTGACTCCTAATGATGTCGTGCAAGGTACACCCAATGTGCACCCTTTGCGCCTCGGCAGCGGCCATTTGTCCGGTCTTCACAGCGTGAACCGCTCGGAAGAATGCCATGGCGAGACCGGCGTCTCCACCGCCATGTCCACCCCCAGGCTCTGGTGGATGATGGATGTGAGCTTGTTTTGTTGCAAAGTCGTAGACCCTGATCATTTTGCTGTCATACTCGATCTCTCCCTTTGTACCGTATATGCGGCCTCTTCTTTCACATTGCTTCTCAGTCCAAGCAACCATGTGAAACGTGGCATGCTTCGCCCCTCTTCCTGCATTTCGCGGTTCTTGATGGTTACACTGCTCTTGGGAGAGTGGATTGTCTTCCCACTCAATGGTGACAAATTGATCATCACAAACGTCATTACTGGCTTCATACACGCATCGACCATACCAAGATCTCTGATCTACTCCTGGAGTTGAGTCATCATAATCTTCCGCAAGACGTGCTCTGAGCCTCTTGTCGGCCTCTTCTGTCTTCCCATGATCGAACAGATCTTCAATCTCCGGATCGATGATAGCAACTGGCCAAGCTGCATTGCCTTTAGCTAGTTGGCTTTTTTCATATATTTTCTTCGCGCTATATATACAATCGGGTTCAGCGCGACAACTCAGACAGTTTGTTGCATTACCAGCAGATGCTGGCTTTCGCGAGCGCTTGAAGTAGATCAAAGACCCAGTCGAGGTGACATGCGAAGGTAGATGTGGTATCTGAGGCACGGACGCAGGAGGGGAACATAGCAACCATAGCAAGAAGTCAATGTCATGGCAGGACTTTGTGAGCAGTGATGGGGCGGTTACGGATTCTTTTCGCCAATTCCCTCTTTGGAACTGTTAGCTTTGGCAACGATCATTATTGGTACATGCTGACCTGACGTAAGCATGGGAGAAATGCCACCACCCCACTGGCTCAGTATGCTCGAAAGACAAGATGTCTCCGATCACCTCTTCCTCCCGTAGAAGACTGTGCAACAACATATTGTGGGGGCTGTAGTGTAGAACGTGACCAATTGAGAAGACAGGTGGTGGATGTGGTGTGGCCGCAGGTAGTAGAGATCGATAGATCTTCAAACAATCTGTGAGCCTTGTTGCCAAAGGTTTCTCGCTCATAATGCTGATACCGAGGGGAGCGAGGCTGGTGATAATCTCGGCATGCGTTTCATCCAAGGTGCAGACGAAGATCCCATCGACTCCACTCTTCACATGCTCACCATGGTCTCTCTTTCTTCGACGTTCCGCCTCATAGTTGGCAAATTCTTCCCAGTCTACAAAGGACTGATCGGTTGTAGGTATGTAGTCATGCTTCCAAACATATTTTCGCCCAAAAGCCAGTCTTTTGAAAGCAACCGGCTCGGCAACAGCTCCGATATTGGCATCGGGGGTGGAACGGAGCAATGCTTGCGCGTATGCATTGCCCCGAGATCCGGCACCGATAATGAGGAATTTGAGCTGACCATCAGCCTCTGAGTCGGGCCTTGGAAAGCCTTGACTGCCCATTGTCATTTGCCCAATCGTGGGTTAGACCGGACGCTCAGTCTTCTTGTAACATCACTATACGCTCCTCAACCTCGAGTCTTAAGCAGTCGGCGACACCTTATCGCACGCAGCATGCATAGAGCTCAGAGTCACCTCGTTCAAGGAGCGGCGGGAAGGAGGACGAAAGAAAGGGTGGAACTAATTCCGAATGCCGTCACGGTGTTAAATGGAGACTCGCGCTATCATTTTCTTCGCGGAGCACTCCTCGACTTCATGATATCTTCTTTTTTCAAGTCGAGATTGCTAGGAAAACTCCAGTCTTTGCTACTGAGTGCGCTAGATCGAAGCAGGCTTGCGAGGATGCGTTCCACCAATCCTCTTGTTTGGATCGACTGTGAGGTGAGCGGGAGTCCTATAGTCTGTGTTTTGACAAGTCATCCTAATGCACGCTGCAGATGACTGGCCTCGATCCCGAAAAAGAGACAATCATGTCCATTTGCTGCTTCGTGACAGACGGCCAATTAGATTTGAAGGATGAAATAGGTTGGGAGGCCATTATACATCATCACAAGTCGACTCTTGACCGCATGGATGAATGGTGCATCAACATGCATGGAAAATCAGGTCTCACAGCTGCCTGCATTTCATCTACCACGACACCAGATCAAGCTGCAAACGGGCTACTCGAGTACGTGAAAGCATATGTTCCAGAAGCACGCAAGGGTCTACTCGCTGGCAACAGTGTCCATTGTGACAAGGCCTTTCTAAGCAAAGCGCCGTACAGCAAAGTGACTGACTACTTGAGCTATCGAATCCTGGATGTTAGTACTATGAAGGAAGCGGCGAAGAGATGGTCGCCAAACGAAGTGCTGCTAGGCATTCCACAAAAGAAGATGTTGCACCAGGCTCGAGAAGATATCTTGGAAAGTATTGAAGAAGCCAAATATTACCGCACCCACTGTTTTATTAAATGAAAAGGACGGACCATCGAGCACGTTGTCATTGGTTTGGGACTCTAGAAAATACCAGACTTAATGCAGCCATGCTCAGTTGCTAATCCTACGCACACTGTTGCGTTTGCACTTGTCGAGTGATTGTGAAGAGAATACTACCGGTACGATTGAAACCATATCAACTATACAAGACACATCTAACATAAAATTTTACAGGGTTCTGGCTTGGGAAAACAACATGTTCCCGAGTGCCGCCTTTGGGTACGGCATTTGCCCACTCAATTCCGGGACGTAAAGCAGCACCTCTTACTATACTCACAACATGGTGTGGGCATAGAGCCATATTGTTTTTCAGGATTGACAACAATGACCAAGCCACGGGTCAATGAAAGCCATGTTCCGATGTTACGAAGCAATCCACAAGAGGCTTTGTTTCAACCATGTTCGATCTGGTTCCGCTTAACAGCCTTCTGGACCCTTTGAACACTTGGCGATTTTGTATTCGCTGCTTGGGTCAGAGGCCATCTATCCGCCTCCATGATGCCTATCAATCCTGTTTCGGCTCTTCTTTCTCAACCTCAATCATTTCGCACCCAGTCTTCAGGGCCGTTGTACAGCATCGCTGTCACGGTGTTTCATACGCTGCTTAACGTTGTAAGGAATTGACCCCTCTCGTTTGTGACTCTGTAAAGTCTTTGAGGTTACAGATCGAGAACATAAACCTCACGACCATTTCCCTCTCCACGACTCACCAAAAAGAATCTGATCTTGCACAGCCCAGAAGTCCCATCGTCTACTCGTCCGACGATAGTGCGCCACTTTCACATTTGGCAATTATCTCTCGTGTCCTTAGCACTTTCTTTTGCCGCTCCCGCCCTCCGACCACTCTCCATCGCGCCCGCCCTCCAAAGCCGGACGGCCACAGACCCAACGCACACTATTGAATGCACATCACCAAATATAAGCAAGGTTCCGCGGGCTACTTCATGGTCTCCACCACCATCTACAGCCTGTTGAACAAAGCCTTGCCCGACCAATTCAAAGACACGATCCCCATCACTAGCAACCCCACCAGAACATTCTCCTACGGTCGGGACCATCAATTAATGATTAGGCAGCTTCCATCCCTTACCTTAGGCTCAAGCGGACAATGACAAGGGTTGTGGTTGAGCCTTTGGGGCTCTGGGGCTCTGGCAGGCCCCGACACAACAAGCTGTCGAGAGGTCCCAAGGAGCTGCAAAAGGAGGATTGAAGGGAGCTTATTGAAGATGGTGCTGTTGGTGAGTATGCGACTGCCTCGAACTATTACAGACAGATGGATTGTTGGTTTTGTATTCCCCAAGCCTCTTGAGCGGAATCTCACGCGGTTTGGCCGAGGCGGGCGCGAGAACAAGGCCACCTCGGGCAAGGTGGTGGCTGGATGGGTTTGTGCTGGTCTTGAAAGGGGTAATGAATGTGGAGGAAAGTAAACAAAAGAAACACGATCCTGAAAGAAGAACCAGAGGCGCCCTGTTGTAATGTGCGCTTGTTCCTTTCTACTTTTCAATGTAGCTCCCACGTGTATTCGGTCCCCTTAGTATCGAACAATGTCTGAAAAGGAGGCCTGTCTTTGCCAAATGTATATCTGCATATACACAGAAAGCAACCATTTAATTGTGTTGGGGAGGCTCTACACAAACCTCTTTTTCACCGCCCCCGCCAACCCCGCCCCTCAACAATCGCTCCTCCTTCTCCATTCCCTCACCGTTTGAACGTTACAATTTTCTTGACTTTTCATCTGGCTTCAAAATAATCATCATGAGTGTGAAGACAGTTCCCTTGAAGCCCTTCACAGACCAGAAGCCTGGGACGTGAGTGCTCCGTTGCCATTCAGCCCAACTCTCCCAAACCCATTTCAATCAATTGGACTTCACATGCTGACTGCAGAGTAGTTCTGGACTTCGAAAAAAGACCAGTGTCTTCCAGCAGCCAAATTACAGCGAGTCTTTCGTCGCCAGTATCCTTCTCTCCATCCCAGAAGGCGTACAGGGCAGCTTCCTGGTCATTGGAGGAGATGGACGATATCACAACCCAGAAGTCGTACAATTGATCGCTAAGATCGGTGCTGCTTATGGAGTCAAAAAGTTGATTGTCGGGCAACATGGAATTCTCAGCACACCAGCTGCCAGCCATGTCATTCGACTACGAAAAGCTACTGGAGGTATTCTATTGACAGCTAGTCACAATGCTGGAGGTCCGTCAGCCTGGGCCAGCAGTCACCCAGAAATAGCAGTAGGCTAAGAATAGCATACAGGACCAAAGAATGACTTCGGTATCAAGTACAACTTGACCAATGGTGCCCCCGCCCCAGAATCAGTCACAAACAAAGTCTTCGAGACCTCAAAGTCACTCACCTCCTACAAGATCGCCGAACTCCCCAATGTCGACCTCTCCACAATCGGCACAAAAGAATATGGCTCCCTCGAAGTCGAGATCATCGACTCCACAGCGGACTACATAGCAATGCTGAAATCCATTTTCGACTTCTCCCTCATCAAATCCTTCCTCCACGCCAATTCTTCCTTCAAAACCCTCTTCGATGCCCTCTCCGGCGTCACTGGCCCCTACGGCATTGCTATTTTCGAAAAAGAACTTGGCCTTCCCTCTAGCAGCACACAGAATTGCATCCCTTCCCCAGACTTCAATGGTGGCCACCCCGACCCTAACCTTGTCTACGCGCAGTCCCTCGTCCAAGCCGTGGACAAGAACAAAATCCAATTTGGCGCGGCTTCGGACGGGGACGGTGACAGAAATATGATTTACGGCGCCAACGCCTTCGTCTCTCCTGGTGATAGCCTGGCAATCATCGCACATCACGCCAAATTGATTCCCTATTTCCGTGATCAAGGCGTCTACGGCCTCGCGCGTAGCATGCCCACCTCGGGCGCCATCGATCTCGTCGCTAAAAAGCAAGGCCTGAATATCTACGAAGTCCCCACCGGCTGGAAGTTCTTCTGCAATCTTTTTGACACCCAGAAAATGTCCATTTGTGGGGAAGAATCTTTCGGTACAGGCTCCAACCACATCCGCGAGAAAGATGGCCTTTGGGCTGTGGTTGCATGGCTGAATATCATTGCCGGTGTGGCGAAAGAGAACGGTAAAGGGGAGGTACCTAGTATCAGCTCTATTCAGCATGATTTCTGGAACATCTACGGCCGCACTTTCTTCACACGCTACGATTATGAGAATGTCGACTCCGACGGTGCGAACAAGGTCGTTGCCAATCTCAAAGAGATGGCCATTGCAAAGAGAGATGTTTTTGTTGGCTCCACGGTCCACGGCCGCAAGGTCACCGAGGCCGATGACTTCTCGTACACGGATCTCGATGGGAGTGTCAGCAAGAACCAGGGTCTTTTCGTGCGATTTGATGACGGGAGCAGGATCGTCGTCAGATTGAGCGGGACAGGCAGCTCGGGCGCGACGATTCGGCTGTACGTGGAGCGGCATGAGGGAGATAAGAGCAAGTTCGGGCTGGATGCGCAGGATTACCTCAAGGATAATGTGAAGCTCGCGGTCGAGCTGCTGAAGCTGAAAGAGTACATAGGCCGGGAAGATCCTGACGTGAAGACTTAGAGTTGTATTGTGGCAGGGAGGCGAAGACAGACGTGTGACCAGTGGTGGGTGGATGATGAGAAAAATTACGCTTGCCGGCCAGCTGGCGAATATTTAGAAAAGTCCATTCCGCGTACATAGAGAATGGCGTTTCTAGTGGCTAGACCTACAGTCAAGGTGATCGTGGCCCCTTCTGAGGCCGCTTGAGACTAATCTTACGTACCTTATTATGATCAAGTCTCTCATAACTTAAAACTGCAACAGGGGTCGAGCACCACCCTTTTGCCCCACCTCCACTGTTTCTGCTGCAGCATCCCACATCACCGAAGTACAGCGGATCAGAGTCTGCCCATCTTCGCTCCAACCCTCGTCTATTGCTCCTCACAGCTACCTCTCCTTAGCAACATTGCCGTATTACATCTAACCCACTCCCCGCCGCCCACGGCCTGCCAAACACGCCCTTCAACAACTACCCTCCCAAAAACCTATCCCCTCCCCATGACTCCCTCCCCCAACTTCCCCCTTTTCTCGCACATGAGACACTAAGACGGTGCCTCGTAGAAGCACAGTCCGATCGGACAAAGCGTCGTCCAACCCGCAGGGCATTTCGCCCTAGTAGCGAGGCTGTAGATTTCGTTTGGTGTGGCGGCTGGAGCTGCGGTGATGGTGGTGGCGAGGAGGATTATTGCGGAGGCGAGGAGGGTGGGGAGGTGCATTGTTGTTTGGGTTGGGTGGGGGTTGATGTGGGGGATGGGTTTGGGCGGTGGATGAAGGATTTTGCGGCGGTGGATGAAGAGGGGTTTTGTTTGGAATGTTGGGAGCTTGCCTGCAGAGCTGGTGATGGGGGATCGATGGCATTTAAATAATGGGAGGAGGGCAGGTATGTACGCGGGGGGGGTTCAGGGGATATGAAGGATCCGGAGGTCGGAGGAGGCGTGCCTTGACCTGCTCGGTGGAGTGAGTGTCATGGGTAGTTTGAGGAAGCGTACTTCGAGCGTGCGCGATGGATCTGGAACGTGGTTGGGATAGGTCTCGGGAGTATTCTGAGGAGGCGTAATTTGGTGATACATGATAGTTTCTGAGTGTGATCTGAGGAGGCTGACTTTAGACGTGTATCATATGCTTGACCTTAAGTTTAGTTTGAAGAAACGTACTTTAACCGTGCACGATGAAGTAGGTCTCATGTGCGGTCTGAAGAGGAGTGGGTCTCTGACGTGGTATGAGATTCGTGCATGTGGCGCAGCTCAAATTGACAGCAACGGTTTTTTAGTTTCACACTTGTTCATGTCTCAACTTGCGAGAATATAACAGGGTGAGTTTCAACTTTCGAGAATGTGCGTATTCTTTTCAAGCGGAACATTCGATGGTCAACGCGGCGTGGTCACTACGTTCGTCTCTTGCTAAGCCGCGTCGCGAAAATAGGATAAAATAATCAATCCGATGGTTTGAGGATATCAACTCAAGTCTTAGCCGTCAGAATCTGGCAAGTTCAATGCTGTCGCAGTCGTTAGCTCAATTCAGGTCGCTGGCCAGCCAAGGTCAATTGCTATATTCATCCCACTGAAAATTAGTCTCTCATTCGACTAATGCAGGTGTTTGGCGAGCCATCTAGTCGAATCGCTGAGGTCCAGTATATGAGCCAGCCACTAGTATGCATGTAAATTTAAAGCCACCACCTTAGAGTGGTCCTTGAAGCCGTGCTTATGAATTCACCCAATACTTTCCCGCAGCCTCTTGACAATTCCAAAGTATCTGGTAGCTTCCTAAAACCGCAAATATTGCTTTGATAGATTTTATCGAGAAGATGAAACGGTACCATAAGTGAATAGTATCGATGGAGGAGTGATATCCATGAACAGTTGACTAACAGACGCAAATCGAGACTCATTATGATTGAAAGAGACTTTCTGAAGACAAACGCGGCTATTTGCTTTTGATCATAAACAGACCATTCATTACCAATCATCCATAGTTGAAAAACTTAAAACAGTTTGCCAAAAGGCAAGAACGACAATTGATACCCTCTATGCGGCTCACAGATCCCCGAATCAGGCCCCACCATACAGCTATTTACGATTAGCATCTTGATTACCCTGATCTCATTTTTGTAGAGTGTGATATCCCAATCACCGCCACCATCGCCGTCTCTGTCCCTAATTGTTGTTAGATAGTGACCGGCTATGGGGCAGGGGTAATGAGCTCTGGGGTATCTCCATATGAACATGCGTCCGGGAAGGCATACTGTCATCAACTAAGTCATGGCCTTTCACTTAAGTAGTCAGGTGGTATGATGTCTCTGTAGACAGAAAAAATATACAAACCTGGAAGAGAAGCATACAAAAGGATCTCTGGGACAGCATGTCTATCGGCTTGTAGCATAACGCCGGCCCAACGTTAGTGCTAGGATCTTGGTTTTGTATTTAGAGATGAAGATATGCCCCTTCTTCCGGAGAAACCGTTCTACCTTTGCCTATTGCTGTCATATCTTCTTCCAAAATTTCTCTCCAGACGTATTTTTCTTTGAATAGGTACTTAGGGAGATGAGCTCCGTTCATTCTCGTAAAGCTAAAGCTTCGTACGGTCGACTCTTTGGAAACCAGAGAAGATATCTGGTCCCTTCAGCAAATTTTCGGTCCTGACTGATCTAAGAGAGTTGGCACTTGGCAACACAGAGAATCATTCTAGAAGGGGACTGGCTTTCAGGGAGCTATAGTCAAGGCTATTCAGTAAGGAGCAAAAACATTTTGGATACAACGAAGAGAGCAAGGGCGTTGAAATGCACTGCCTTTCTCCCTTGAGTCTGATCTCCTGTTTCAAATTGGTTATTTTCTCTTGAATTTGGAAGTAGAGGAGTCTTGATGTAGTCTCTATTAAAGCCTTTGAAGATCTTTTGCGCTTTGGAAATTGGGAGGATTGTGAGATGAGGTTATTAAACCATCCGTGTTTCCAGGGTAAAGAGGCGCTAGAGCGCTGGTATTTTTCAATCCTCTGTTGCGAAAATGGACCACTAGTATAGCTGATACCATAATACGAGTAAATCTTACGAACTATAAATTAGGTATGTATCGCTACAACTAGTCTACCTTAATCATTCTCATCATTAATCTTTGGCCTACCCCTAGTCTTCACAAATCATTCACCATGGTAGCAATGTCGCATATACCGAAAAGACCCTTGTGTCTTTCATGCCTGCAGGGCATCATGAGGGAGGACATTTTCCTCCTCCCAGCCTCTACTCAATTACGAGGGAAGAAGACGTCAACGAAGAAAGGGGCCTCTACAATCAAAGTGAGGCTGCTAAAGGATATGCCCGGCTTTGGTCGAAAGGGTAAGCCCACTGGGATCCACACACACTTGTGGTACAGCTGAGACAGGTGCTGCTAGGGTCAATAACGCCAGTCGCCCCTGGACGGATGAGGAATTCGTGGTATCCACGGCAGCACGCAGAGTACCTGTCTACGATTGAGGGATTGAAGCCCAAGTCTGTCGTAGCCGAGCGAGATTTCACGTTCGGCATGCAACGCCAGCAGGAGGCACCGAAAGAGACCAAACAAGTGGAAGAGGGGGTGGTCGAGACACGGACAAAGCTCTTACCAGTATATCCATCCCATGCGCCTCCAGTCAAGCATTGCTGACACGCACATCAGCCACAAAAAGCAATGGAGATACTCGCCGCGGCACTCCCAAAAGAGATGGTATTCTACCGAAATCCTATTACCTACCCTGAACCAGAAATGTCTGCCGACCAAACGCTGCCCCAAGAGCGAAGAGCAACAAGCGACGCAGCAGCAGCTCTTGCTGCCGCGTCGGTGCCGATACCGAAAGTAGAGAGGCCTCAATTGATCAATATATTTGGATCTGTGACTACGGCAGACATGGCGGACGCCATCAAGGCCATCCTTGCAGAGTACGAAGATGGAGGCAGAGTTGTCATTGGGGCAGAGGATATCAGTATAGTGGGGGCGGTGCCTGGTTCAGGGATCGAAGGAGACAGACTGAAGGCATTGGGACACTTTATGATTGATATTCGGGTGAAAGGGGGAGAAGCTGTTCGTCGGATTGTGAGCGTGAGGGCTCAGGAGGCCGGCTTGAGCATTCAATGATGGCAATCTCAATTCTTGGTTGCCATTAAAACCGAGATCTGACACCAAACAAGACCATCAATCGGAATTCCTCTCATTTTGTCCCTACTTTTCAAGGCATCTCAAGGCGTCTTCCCCTTCTCCCGCGTCCTCCGGAATGACCCCACGGATACTAGCGTCATTGCCCCACCGTCCGGTCTCGTTCGCCGAAAACCCAGCCCACCTCCGACTTTTCACTCTCTCAACAACTACCAAACCCTCAATCACCTCTTGAATAAAATCATTACTTCCACAACTCCATATACAGACTCACTTTCACCTAGATCCCACAGCCATGGCAAAAAACGTTCTCAGTCGCAGGGAGGGTGTCATCGTTGGCGACGATGTCCTAAAGCTCTTCGAATATGCCCAAGAAAAGAAGTTCGCCATTCCCGCTATCAACGTCACCTCGTCGTCGACCGTCGTGGCTGCTCTCGAAGCTGCTAGGGACAAAAAGGCGCCCATCATCCTCCAAATGTCGCAGGGCGGGTCTCTGTACTTTGCAGGCAAGGTGAGAATCCCCGTCCAACAGCGAAAAGCCAGGAGCTGAGAGAAGGACAGAGCGTACCCAATGGCGATCAAGCGGGCTCAATTGCAGGAGCTGTTGCTGGAGCCCAGTACATCCGCGCAATCGCCCCTACTTATGGCATTCCAGTGGTGCTGCACACGGATCACTGCGCCAAAAAGCTCCTCCCATGGTTAGACGGCATGATGGATGCCGATGAGAAATACTTCAAGGAGCATGGCGAGCCCTTATTCTCCAGCCATATGATCGATTTGTCGGAAGAGTCGGTCGCATACAACATCTCCACCACAGAAAAGTACCTCAAAAGAGCGGCACCAATGAAGCAATGGTTAGAGATGGTAAGTCACTCCCCTCCCCGTGGCCGTATTCACTTGAGCATTTCTGACACTGAACCTAGGAAATCGGCATCACCGGTGGTGAAGAAGACGGCGTGAACAACGAATCCGTCGATAACAATTCCCTCTACACCCAACCAGAAGACATCTACCAAATCTACAAAACCTTGTCCGCCATCGCGCCCTACTTCTCGATCGCTGCCGGTTTCGGTAACGTTCACGGCGTCTACAAACCCGGAAACGTCAAGCTCCACCCGGAACTCCTGGGCAAACACCAAGCCTACGTTAAGAAAGAAACACAGTCCAAATCGGACAAGCCCGTCTTCCTTGTCTTCCACGGCGGCTCCGGGTCTGAGAAAAAAGAGTTCACGGACGCCATCGGCCATGGCGTTGTGAAGGTGAATTTGGATACCGATTTGCAGTATGCGTACCTTACGGGAATCAGGGACTACGTGCTCAAGAACAAGGAGTATTTGATGAAGCAGGTTGGGAATCCCGACGGTGCGGACAAGCCAAATAAAAAGTATTTTGATCCGAGAGTGTGGGTGAGGGAGGGGGAAAAGACAATGGCCACGCGGGTACAGGAGGGTTTGTCGGATTTCAATACCGCAGGGCAGTTGTAGGAGATGAGGGCAATGGGACCAGGGGTGCAAATACTGTGGGGAGTGGTGTGAAGCGGGCTGTGGGTTCGCAGGAGGGGTTGTGTACATACTTATTCATACGCTTTTGAAATTGGAGACGTGTTGACAATATTGGGTTGCTGCATTACTTTTCAATCTATTCTCGGTTGGCAAAAAACCTGGGTCGGCACCAGATTTCTGGCCCTGTTTATACACACAAATCACCACCAGACCATCTTACTGAAAAGAGTCAGCACTAAGAATATACCACCTGAATTTTGCGCGTCAAATGCGCTTCCTGCCGAAAGGATTTGAGTGGGTCGATTTCTAGGTGTGCCAAACGATGGATGCAGTCACTCTTCAGTGATGTAGTTCATCATCTGCATGTCCCTGTAGAGAGGCTGCATCTTTGGTCTTTCGCTTGAGTATATGAAAGCCGTATGGTCAATGCTTTGGACTTGTAAACCCTTGCTTCGAATAAGTCAATCAGTCAAGGAGGTTGAGCTGAGAGATGCAACAATTGGCTGATATGGCCTCGTATCCGACGTGCAGATCCAGGAGAGAAAAACCACCGAAGCGCCATAACACGAGTTGAGCCTCGAGAGTACGATATGATATTTATAGCATGAGGGGCGAAATCAAATACCATTAGCCGGAAGTTTAATCTTTGAGCGGCCGTTTGAATGCGAGGGACCGAGGAGACAAAAGATAAGAAAGGAAAGGCGCGTGCTAAAGAAACACCAACAGGGCACAGAGAGCTGACATCCGATTCTTTCCTGTTCCTTGTCCATGTCCTTGTCTGCAACCCAATGATCTTTATGGCTTCATTCATGATCATTGTTCCTCTTCTTTCATCCCTTTATCACCCTCCTTCCGCCGTCACACCTAATGCCTTTGTCCCCAGTCCAGAACCCAACCAGAAATAGGGCCTGACTGTGCAACAGCCACCGTTCCATAAGGTAGCCTCAATGTCGTGTCTCAACGCTCCTTGACTGCATTCCGACCTCGATTGATCCTCCATCCTCTGGTCTGTAATCGCCAAGACCGGACCATTGATCCGGCGGTCCATTCGCTTGCCATCATGTCAGGCACCTCCACCGGTCAACCTCCGAGCCAGTCGTCGTGTGACCCATCGTCAGGAGGGGGTGCTGCGCAGCTACTCTGTTTGATATCCGATCCATTCTCTCAGAGTGTAAGCCCATTCCTCAGGCTGTCAATACTATCCGAATCGCTGACCGTGGACACGTGCCACTAGTTCAAAACAACTTCAATATGGGCAGCATTGGGCACTTCGGTGGTGGTGATGCTTTTCATGATGCTTGCCTTTTCCGTCGTCCGTCCTCACAACACGGTCGTTTATGCGCCAAAAACGAAATATGCCGACGAAAAGCATGCCCCTCCACAACTCAGCAAAGGCCTCTTTTCCTGGACAATGCCACTCTTTAGCGTCCATGAAGCGGAATTGGTGGAAAAGATTGGATTGGACGGCACAATCTTCCTGAGATTCACCAAGATGTGCCGGAACATCTTCATTTGCACAATTTTTGTTGCCATTGGACTCATCTTGCCAACGAATGTTGTCAACGGCGGCCACAGCGACGAGGCGAAGACTTTCCACGTCACCGGGTTTTGGGCGACGAGTACACCTCAATATCTTTCAGGATCATTCCTGTGGGTGCATGTCGTGGGGGCGTGGCTTATCAATGGGATTGTCGTATTCTTCCTATGGTGGAACTACAAGGCCGTCACGCGATTACGAAGGAAATATTTCGAAAGCCCTGAGTACCTCAGAGGCCTACATTCGAGGACGTTGATGTTCGCGGATATCCCACCAGCATCGAGAACAGACGAAGGTCTACTTCGATTGGCCGATGAAGTCGAACATACGAGTGGTCTCCCTCGAGCAGCTATAGCTCGTAATGTGAAGGAGTTGCCGGAGCTGATCGAGCAGCATGAGAAGGCGGTCCGAGCGTTGGAGGGTATCCTGGCAAAATACTTGAAGAACCCTGATAACCTACCGGCAAATCGACCTACACTGCGGCCTTCAAAGAATTATCGGAAGAACAATGGGGGAGACGAGGTGGATGCGATTGAATATCTGGCCGATAGGATCGCAGAGCTCGAAATGGAGATCAAACATGTTCGGCAGTCAATCGACAAACGGAACCCAATGCCATATGGGTTTGCAAGCTATGAGACGATCGAAGACGCGCATACTGTCGCTTACGCCGCTCAAAGGAAACATCCCCAAGGAACCACGATCGAGCTGGCTCCGAAACCCAATGATCTGATTTGGAAGAACTTACCATTGACGAAGAAAGAGAAAAGTTGGAAGCGGTTCATCAATAATTTCTGGATTACCATCTTGACTTTCGTCTGGATAGCGCCTAACGCGCTGATTGCCATCTTCCTATCCAATTTGTCGAACCTGGCGAACTTTTGGCCGGCGTTTCGAAAAGACTTCGACGGCAATCATCTCGCATGGTCAATTGTGCAAGGTATTGCTTCACCGTTACTGACATCCCTGGTCTACCTCATCCTACCAATCATTTTTAGGCGACTCTCGATCCATGCGGGAGACAGGACCAAAACCTCTCGAGAACGACATGTTACTACAAAGATGTATGCCTTCTTTGTATTCAACAATCTCATTGTTTTCTCCGTCTTCTCCGCTCTCTGGGCGTACGTCACCCAAATAATCAGCAGCAGTCACCTCGACCACGAGAGCGTCTGGGATGCCATCAAGAATGGGTACTTTTTCTCCACGTTGCTAGCCGGTCTCGTCGAAATCTCCCCTTTTTGGCTCACCTTCCTCGTCCAACGAAATCTAGGCTCTGCTGCCAACTTGGCCCAACTCTATAACCTAACCATTGTATGGTTCTATCGCAAGTTTATGAGTCCCACACCCCGTCAAGCCATCGAATGGAGCGCCCCTCCCCCTTGCGACTACGCCGTCTTTTACAACTACATCCTATTCTACGCGACCGTGGCACTTTGTTTCACCACAATCCAACCCATGGTCATCCCTGTGACCGCCTTTTTCTTCGTGGTCGAATACTGGCTGAAGAAGTACCTCCTTCTGTACGTCCTCGTAACGAAGACAGAATCCGGCGGCCAATTCTGGCGTATTCTCTTCAACCGCCTCATATTCGCCACCATCCTTGCCGACCTGTTCATGGCCGTTGTCGTAAAGTCAGCAGGTAGCTGGGTAATGATCGGAGTGATGGGACCCTTGCCATTCATTATGCTAGCCTTCAAATTCTACTGTACCCGTATTTTCGACGCCAGCTATAAATTCTACACCACAACCCACCAGGATCCAGAACATCTCGCCGGCCAAAAGTCCCGCAAGGGCAACGACCGCGTGGGCACCCGCTTCGGCCACCCAGCACTCTACGCAAAATTAATGACCCCAATGGTCCACGCCAAAGCGCAGCACGTTCTCGCATCTATTTACCGCGGCCGCATGACCGACACCGCAGACCCGGCAACGGAATATTCCGACATAGCCATGTCCTCCATGTCAGCCCAATTCCCCGGCAAAACCGCCCGTTTTGCCGAAGATCCCAGCACCAAAAAAAACGACCTCTTCGAAATCGTGCCGGAGAGCAAACTCGACTTTGGCTACTTCAAAAACCGCGCCGATTTCCGCGACGAGAACGGCGGTGACGGCGAGCTCTATGGCCGTCCCACCGACCTCATCTCCGAACGAAGCGGCACGCCTCACTCCTTCATGCGTGGCAGCGTCGGCGGAGGCTCGCCTAGCAGCTCCCGCGCCTCCAGCCCTGGCGCTGGGGCATACAGAGCCTTCTCCCCCGAGCAACTGGGCCAGATGACGCACCCCGCTTACCGCACCACCCCGCCGGGAGGCCATAGCAGAAACGTTTCCGCGCAGAGCCACAGCAGAAACATATCCAGCCCCCCGCCGCTCGCGGGCATCATCAGGCCCGGACTTTTGTACTCCGCAAGCAATGAGAGCGAGAGGAGCTTGTTGGCTGGGGCGCAGCCTGCACCATACGAGGAGGGAGATGGGAGGGAAATGTACGGGCTCGATAGGTGGAGGACAGGGAGTAGTGGGTACGTGGGCGTCCCGGCGCAGGAGGAGGGGATGGGGTATGAGACTTATAGGGGAAGGAGGTAGTGGCTCTCTCATTTCCTGTCGCCTGTCTCTTTGAGAAAAAGGAGTTTGGTGGGCATTGCGTGGGGTTGTGTGGAGTTTGGATCGGCGGCGCGCTTTTGGTTGATTATATATACTTGGATAGAAGCATGAGTTATGAGGAATAGAAATGGTGTTGTTCTTTTAGATGGGGTGGGTAGGCACAGCACTTTCGCATGTATATCCGTTTCCACCTCCACTGCGTGCGGGATATATGTACGAAGATATTTGCGCGGCGAGAGGGGACACGACGTTCGGCATAATCACCCGCGACGATACATACTTATCCTGCCCACCGTTCGAAGCTTGATGAGGCGAGTACAGTACTGGAAGTGGTCGATATTGGTATACAAACGTCCATAGCATCACTGCTTTTGTTCAGTAAGCACAGAGGACCACTATCCCCCCCCTTGCCCCTTCAACCTTCTCCGATCCACAATTCCATCAAGCTTCTCGCGCCTTCACTCTGTTTACGCCTGCATCAATATCGATGCTCAGACCGCCGTTAACTTCGATGTCAGCAAGGGGAACAGGGGGTAGCTTGGCTCGTGTAGTATCGGGCTTATTTCCTGAGACCCATCTCCACAATACCTAGTTCCTCACTTTATCCACCACTCTTGCAAGTATAACTGATACTTCATCGTCCTTGATGCTGATGCTTCCTCGTCCTTGATGCAAACCTGCGAAACAGATCGGAGAGGAAAGAGGGGAGCGTTTGCGTGAGTTTGAGATTGAGATTGAGATTGAGATTGAGATTTAGATGCCACACCCGGGGGATATCAATACTTGTCAAACAAGGCCAGGTGGTTTTGAAAAGTTTGGATGAGAAGGCTGATGATGTAATGGATGACCGCTGATGGGAAGATGAATGGAGGGTAATCGATGGGGATGATGGGGATGGTAGAGTAGGAAGGCATTATGTATTAGCGGAGAGGAAGAGGAAGGGGGAGATGAGGGTTGAGGGTGCTCAAAGCGCTCGTGTTGTGAGGGGGGGTATTGCAACTTGGTTTGGGAGTCTCGTGTGTTGCACAAGGTCGGGGGGAAAGGGTTGGGTTTGCTTATTTATGGGGAATGCTTTTGGATTGGATGGGGCGGTGGGGAGGATTGATGGCGAGGGATTCTAGGTGCTTTTGGGTGTTTTACTTTACCTAATGGTGTATGCCTTTTGACTGGCTCGACTGGATAGGGGTAGCAGAGCTGATGTTGAGGAATCCTGCGTGCTTCTGGGTATTCTACTCGGTCTCGAAGGTAGTCGGGTATAATTAGTTGTTAGTCGCTTGGACGTTCAGCAGTTAGCATAGTTGAATGGGATACTGCACGTGCCGATTTGAAAGGTGAAGTCGTCTTTGGACAATGGCATCCTCTATTTCATGATCTCGTCACATATACATATGTACCTAAATCGTTCTATACCAGATATCCTTGCTCTTCGCCAGATTGAAGTGCTCGAATACTCCGTAATTGAAAGTCATTTCTGGAAAAAGGTGTCTTGAATTCGTCAAGGGTGTTGTTTTAAGGGTTATTCATCACCACCCTCTGTTCTCATCCCGCTCCATTTCGTAGAAAAGTATGTACGCTCCCTTGTGCATGCTTAACACTTCACTCGTCTTGCATTCCTTGATCTTGTCATCGCTGATGCGCCACCACCTATCGATGGGCTTCTTCTTTCGCTTGAAGCGATTGTTATCGATCGATGTGCGAGCGTTACCGTTGATAGTGACGCCGGACCCATTCTTCGAATTCAAACACCCGATATTCGGAAACTTGCTCCCGTTGCCTGCCGATTGTGGCTCGTTCGAGATCTTTCCCTTCGAGGGTTCGATGTCTGCAGTATCAGGGACAGAGCCTGATGATGGCCGAGTAGAGGGCGGAGACTGAGATTTGGATGAGGATGGAGAGGTTGACTGGACTGACAGGGAACTATGTTCTGCAGTGCTTGGGCTTGGCATCGGAGCGGCATCGATTTGTATTGCGATGGACGGTGTGGGGGCCACATCAGGGCTAGGCGCCGATGAGCGGGTAGGAGAGGCGCTGTAGGGACCGGAAGCATTGCCCAGATGAGGGGTCGAGTATGGCGCATAGGAATGCTGTTTCCTAAATGTTTCATAATGGCCGCTGTTGTGTGTACCCTTGTGAGAAACGACACCCAGGAGCTTGTAATTCCGTCTCTTCAATATGCCACCAACGGGAAAGCTCTCGGGGAAGGCCAATTTAGACAGGTTTTTGATTGAGCTGCTGTGTGAATCGAATATAGACCTCGACAAGTGGATGACAAGGACCTTGGGGAAAGTGATGATCTCGGCGTGACGTGTAATCTTTCTCTTCGGTGCAAGCTCGGAAGCTGGCAAAGTCACCCCTTCTGGCACTTTTTCCGGATCCTCTTGCAATGCGGTCTTCAGCTTGTCGATATCTGACTGGATCAATGCTTTCTGTTCGTCTGACTTCGCTTTCTTAAGCCCCTCGGTAAATACTTCCACGGCATGCTCGAGCCGGCATTTGTCACATATGTAATCGTCGATGTACTCCGTCTTGAATTGGGCATCAAAGCAGTCGTTCAACGTTGATGAACTCTTCTGGGGTACCATAAGGTTCAGCATCACAAAGCTGGTAGGGCGTACTTTTGGTTTGAAATGGCAATGCTGGCATTCAATTCGTTCTTCCGTTCGGCCCTCGAGTGGAAAGCCGTCTTCTTCCTCGAAAGATTCCGTATCGTCATCCTGCTTTGTTTTTCCGCTGCCTGCATTTGTATCTCTTGGACGTACGTTCACGTCAGGGTTTGTGGTTTCAGAGATGATCTCCCTGATCTTTGCACTATCGAGATCAAGACCTGGGGTGCTTGCGTCCATTCGGTCCTTGCGGATGGATTCAGAAAACCTCTTGCGGGCTTCTCGACCAGCGGTGTATTCTTCTGCTAGTCTCTCCGTGACAATCTGTAGCAGTTCCTGCGCATCTTGCTGTGCCTTCGAAATCCTTGTCTGAAAGGCGTGCTCCAGCACCCGAACGAAGGAGTTGGCGGAGATTGTTTTTTTGTAGATTGGTCTTTCGTTCAAACGGTCGATCATCTCTTTCAGACCTTGAGTAACATCCCCTCTCTGTAAGCTGAGCAACTTCTCTGCATTTTCTACTTTCCCATTAGCATCCGTATTCGGTACTGGTATTGACGTATACACTTCTGGACCTCCTAGTTCTCTTCGGTGGACCTCTCGTATTAGATAAAGCCGTAGGTCACCAAGCCCAGCAAGCGACTGGAGGACGCAGTTGATGAAGCAGTCATTGGCCGGATTGAAAAGGCCGACGATACCCTTCTTGCGTGTACTTGCTGAGGCTGAGGACGACTCGCCGTCGAACAAGTAGTTGGGATTGAAGAAGTAGACAAGGGCAACTGCTGCGAGGGAGGCACTGGCGGCGTATGTGAGGACGGTGAGCGGTTTGTCAGGCATGTCGTATGCTATCGAGTGGCCATAGTGTAAGTATTTGGATCTCCTTGCTGCGATTCATTCCATCGGTGGGGGTGGGAGACGAATGCTCGAAAGCGATGAGAGCTGAAGGTGAAAGAGGTTTACGGGCATAAAAGTGACCCATTTGTACGAGGCAGGCGATGAGACTTTTCCCATTGGCATGATGAGTCTGCCTCGGGACTATCAAAGAACGGTTCCCCGCTACTCTACCTTACACAATCGCGATGCTTATAGGTTGGGTCATACCTCACGCTAGGGCTAAGGAGGCCATTTTACCATTATATAAGCCGTATCTTTATTGCTAGCGGTAACATAGTCCAGACAAGTCTTGGCGGAGGTCTTGGCTTTCGTTGGAGTATTATTCCAGCTTGGGCTTATGATGGTCAGCGTCTCTGTCGTGGCAGCTCCCATACTTATTGATGCTTTGTGGAATTGTAAAAGATTCGACACCGAGAATATGCAGACTCGAAGATGATCACAAAATCGACATGACCTTCAGGCTCTGAAGCCGACTTTCATCTCTGATGCCTAGAGCCACCCACATCCATCACTTCAGACTTTCCGCTTAGCCCACTCGACGTACTCCGCCCCGGGAAATCCTACTCCATGCGAGATGCTCCCAATTGCAACCCCCTTCTCCTGCATCTCCTTGTAGGCATCAATCTTGGCATCCAACCCACTCTCTCCAACTTGCGTATTCCATGGCTTGGGGCCGCCTGCCCGGAAAAGTAATTCGATCTCTTCGATGCTCTTCCTTGCTGTTTCGGGATAAGTGGGGAAGGCCTGGATAGCCGCGCCGATACACAGTGTGCCGAAAATGGTGAAGGTTTTCCAGCTGATATTCCCGAATGCGGGAGGCACGAAGAGGCCTAACGCGAAATTGAAGAGCCAGTTTGCTACGCTTGCTAATGCCATGCCTGTCGCACGAGTCTCGAGAGACCATACTTCTGCGGCGTAGACCCAAGCCACAGGTGCGAGGGTGAGGGCATAGATAATAATGAGAAGGTAGGCGAAGGCGATGACGCTATGGGCTGGGGCTCCCTCGACTCGAACGATGACGTTCAGATTACCGTTGAAGCCGCCAGGTACATAGCTACCGTAAGAGCCGAGCACGCCACCGACGACAAATTGGCAAATCCCCATGCCCAAAGCGCCGTAAATGAGGAGGGGACGTCGGCCGGTCTTGTCAATGAAGAAGAAGACGGCGCTTGTGAAGACAATAAAGAGGGCATATTGCACGCCTGACGAGATCAGGTTGATGTTGCCTGTGAGGCCGGCCATCTGGAAGACGTAGACGACGTAGTAAGTCATCACATTGGCGCCGGAGAGTTGTTGCCAGGCTTGCACTGATGTGCCGGCAAAGGTCCGGCGCCACATGCCGTTCTTGATGAATTTACGCCACCCTTGGAGGGCTTCACGCTCGGCTTGGTGGACGGTGGTGATCTCTTCCCATTCGGCTGCTACGAGGGGATCTTCTGCGTTGCCATGGGCTTGGATACGGGCAAGTACTTCAATAGCTTTCTCCACGCGACCGACTTTAGCAAGCCAGCGAGGAGAGCGGGGGAGGAAAGGGGTACCGAGCATGAGACATGCGGCGGGGACGAATTGGATACCCCATGCTGTACGGAATGACGCCGGGCCCGTGATGAAGGAGCAGCCGTAGCCAACGAAGAACATGATGAAGATACCCCATTCGATAGCGAGTTGCTGGATGACAATGATCGAGCCGCGCTTCTCCTTTTTAGCGATTTCGGCAAGGTAGACGGGGACCTGCGATGAAGTGACGCCGACACAGACGCCATTGAGTAGGCGTCCTGCGATGAGCATACCATAGCCATTGCAGGCTACTTGAACAGATGTGCCGGCAAGCCAGAAGAAACAGGCACAGAAAATGGCGTCGCGGCGACCAATCCAATTGGAGAGAGGACCAGCGAACAGAGCACCGACCACTGAGCCAGTAGCGAGGGCAGACCTATGGCCCCTTGAACAAGTCCATGAGGACTGTCGAAGTAGTCGATGTACTGAGTCGTGCCAATGATGGCGCTCCTGGAAGAGATATCAAAACCAAAGCTAGGAGGCTTGGGCACACGATCGTCCATACAAATGGAAGAATACTGACAGCATGCCACCGATGGTAGAGATGATGGCGAGGAAATATGTGTTATATATTTTAGAAAGGTCCATGATTGCGGAGTTGAAGAACAGAAATCGAAAGACTCGTAAATAGGAGACACAGCTCCCGAGAAGGATTCAGAATAGAGAAAGGCAGCAACAAAAAGAAGTAAAGGAGATACATTGAAGACGCTGAAGGCTTGGCTGATATATGCCAGCGGCAAGGATATGTTGCCATATGCCGGCCATGACCACATGGGAGGGACCATGTCAGTCTACGGTGCTTAGTGCCCAGTTATTTGGCATGGAGGTTCATTATTCCCCATATCAGGTCGACTGTTTACCACGCCTCCCCCGCATTCATAGACGAAACGGTTCCTGCGGCCGGCGCTATTAGGAAGTACCGGGTCTGCAAACAGGAGTTCACTTAAACTTCTAAACGAGAGTGATGCTGCTTGATGATCGATGAGCCGCTACGAAAAGCATGTGGTGAGTCAACTAAGTCCTCGTGGTCGGTAATCTTGGTGACTTCGTCAACAGATTGTGGCTCTCCTCTGCACGCCACCTGGAGAAAAAAGACTTTTCTGCTTTACTGACTCTCCCGGTTGCATGTATATACCATCTGGTGCATGTGGATTGATGCTGACTGATGTGAGAGAGCGGTAACCCAAACCTCAGCGGCTAGTGGGATATTTAATATCTCCACCAGCATCACTACCCCGGATAGAAGGTTTTTACTGTAATTGACTCGATGCTCCATGGCAATTTGATGGAAGTCAGAAGGTATTCCATCCATATTGTTAGCGTGTGGTCATGGCGTATCTGTGTAGAGACTGACTGTACGAGGTTTTCAAGTATCAACATGTTGTCCAGGACTAGTCGCAGTCACTCGAGAGCGTTCCTGAGCAGGCAAATAGCATTAGACTTGTGCAGAGCATTCTGATTGACCCAAGTCGATGTCGTTTGATGTCTATTGATGCTATCGAGTGAAGTATCGATGTGTAATGGGTCAAGGGGCGGTGTTGCTAGGGGCTCTTGATTATGAGATTTGGTCGTCGTGTCCGTAAGATCGCTAAAACACACCGAGGTAAGTTAGCGTCGCGTCGCAAAGGACGGCGTGAAGATCACTCTGTTGATATCATCCCACACTTCTACATTTCTTTTCACAGCATCCCATCGCAATTACTTTCTGCAGGCCATGCTTTGTATAAATGAGCGCTTGCACTTGACCTTGTCTATCCCTTTCAATGGCATCCAATAGCCTGGAGAGTCCGGGCAAGAAACGAAAACCGACTGTGGACCACTTAAAGCGCGATCAACCTCTGTTTGCTACACGTCGGCCAGCCCCTGCGTTGCAGCAACCGCCAGATTTTCTCACTGATAGTGTCAACACCTCTTACATCCCAAGCCCGAGTCCTCCAAAGAGTCCGACACGTCAGGGCATACGCGCAAAACCCAGGCAGGCACTCGATCGGAAATCACTGACGGCGGCTTTCAAAGCCACTGCCGAGAGCAAAGATGAGAGCAAACCTCCTCACTTCCCGCCTCCTCTGGAAAGAAGTCGCCCGGAGCAATTGAGGAAGCCCCGTGCGACTCAGACCTCTGTTCGAACAACACCACAGCCAACGGGTAAGCCAGCACGAAGCCTTACGCCCACTCGAACGCCCACTCCACCAAGGGGACGAGATCATTCGGTACTACAATCGCCAGTAAACTCAGAGTCATCTCCAGGTCGTGGCTACGCTGAGGCCTATCAGCGTATTGTCGAAGAAGAGAATCTTGCCCAGGAAGACTCTGTGGAGGACATGGAGCTTGAAGGCTTTGACTATTCACAAGATGATTTATCGCAAGACCTGGATCGGCTACGACAGCAACGGATCCGCAACTCGGTCTCTCCCACGTCTCTGAAAGCCTCACGCAGGGCCTCACCGACGGGGATAGGTCCACTGGATGACTATGCGATCGGCGAGAAAGAGAACATAGCACATGACTCTGGGAGCGATCTGGGTGAAGCCGACAAAGAGAATGTTACAACAACGTCCGCCGATAGTGGATCCTCTCAATACGCTCGAGACATTCAAAGACTTAACGGGCTGAAAAGTGGAGGGAAGGCATTTAGCAAAGCAAGACTGGGACAAAGAGTAGGTCTCACAGTGGAAAATTTGAGACGCCGAAATGGAAGCAATGAGTCACTGGGAAGTGCTTATAGTGCTGGAACTCTCAGCAACAGAGGTTCTGATCCATCTGTCAACGTGCCTAAAGCCTGGGGTCGAAAAGCAAAGCCCGGCAAGGACTGGTTGAGCCGCATCAATAGTCGAAGTGGCAAGTTGACAGGAGACGTGTCTAAACGGCACTCTTCTGGAGAGCAGATGATTGCAGAGAACGAACAAAAAGATCGCGGCGAATCTATCGACGAGTGGGTTGAGGCTGCTGCAGAGGTACCTTTACCCACGCAAGAAGGGTCATCGCAAACCACTCCGTCTCAAGGATCTACTCCGACTACGGCAGTACAGGGCTCGGGGTCTCCAGAGAAAAGGCGTGATTGGGAGATGAATGACGATGAATTTACCGGAAGGTCTCTACAGGTCTCTGAAAGCCCACCTATCCGCATCAAGAACAACGCGTTGGATCTTCTCCGGGATCGTGAGATTGAGAGTCTCGAGAAGAGAGGGGTGACTACCAGCCGATTGGACGAGTTGCGGCAGAAAAAATCCCAAGACCGCTTGAGAAGAAGTCCGAGTGGTTCCTCGGAACGTCTGCTCGACTTGGACGCCGATGATCACCGACGTGCCTCTCGAAGGTCCAGCCAAAAATCCAGCCTTCGAGAATCTGCTCTCGATACACCACACGCGACTGCTGAGGATGAAGGGCAGCCAGTACCAGATACTCCGATCGTCATCTGCAGGACGAAGTCAAACAATCTCGTCGGATTACAGGAGCCAGATGCGAGTGGAATACAGAATGACAAGAAGAGCCCCCTTCGAAATGGTCTTGAACGAGAGGACTCCCAGGATCTGCTCAAAAGGCTTGCGAGAGCAACGAGTGAAAGCCCAAGCCCAACAAAGGAGCAATTGGAAGCTGACCGTCCAAAGCCAGCACCTGGGACTAAGGCAGAAGTTGAACAGACACCAAAGGTTTCCAAGCCAGCCAGCAATCGCAAAACTCCATTCGTCACTGGGGCATGGGCTGACCAGTCTTACAAGGAAACGCCGGCACCCTCAATGCCAAATGACATCCTCAAGACACCCTTTGTTACTGGTGCTTGGATAGATACACCACTTCCTATAGGAGGCCGTGGCCCACCGATGCCGACTCCGGCTGCGGATGACCAAAAAGACTTCCACACCGAGAAACCCAATGCCGCCAACTTGATCCTAAAGCTCAGCCCCAAGACTCAGGCCAACGTAACACGTCCCAGACTCAGTCCCGAAGAACCTTTAAAATATACCGGCCCTGCCCTCCCCAAATCCGCCCTCGAAAACATCATCAACGCCGCCAAATCCTCCCACCCCCCGCAACCCTCCAACTCCGACTCCGAGGACGACCCCACTCTCCACCTCGGCGATTCAACCATCCAATCCCTAGAAGACCTAATCGTAAACGACACCGACCTCTCCACCATCCTCCCCCCCACGCCCCCTTCGGAA
>JAABUQ010002253.1_pt1 | contig 38790 bp, 18 predicted proteins | sample 5560001 | NCBI WGS metagenome assembly JAABUQ01 (sample SAMN10711888, study PRJNA513371) | rock metagenome | isolation source: Antarctica rocks | place: Antarctica: Victoria Land, Finger Mt nord | collected 2015-12-18 | reverse complement strand
TTAGGCTGGGGTTGAATTGCGTGGGGGGGGAGAGCGCCATGGCTATGGCGAAGGTGTTGGGGAGGGGGGGGACGATGGTCACGTATGGGGGAATGAGTAAGAGTCCGATGAGGGTGGGGGCTGCGCAGATGATTTTTAAGGATTTGAGGTTTCGGGGGTTTTGGGTGAGTCGGTGGGGGGATGAGAATCCGGAGAGGAAGGAGGAGGTTGTGAAGAGTGTGTTGGAGTTGTATAGGAGGGGCGAGTTGAGGGAGGGGCCTGTAGTTGAGGTGGAGTGGGCGTGGGAGACGGGGAGGGAGGAGCTGGTGAGGGCGGTGGAGGGAACGTTGGAAGGGAGTAGAGGGGGGAAGGGATGTTTTGTTTTTGGGGAGACTTGAGCCCTCTTGATGAGAAAGGGGTTGAGTTATGACAACACTCTGATTCGCCAGCAATGAGTCAGGCGAGCACTATACTTGGGAGACCTAGATTGTCAACGGGAATCGAGTAATTTGTCTTCGAGCCTCGAACAGCGTCATCTATCGAAAATGAGGAAGCAGCTGCGTCCAGCTCGGTGCCTGGTACGCCTCCAGCGGCAATTCCCTGAGACTGATGAAAGACTCGATCACAATAAATCCTCTTGCCAATACAAGCGACAACCCGCAGACAGCGACGAATGCCCCAATCAACACGTTGAGCCACCGTCTCTGCCCACCGTTTATCCAACGCTCCCAGAATGCTTTTAGCTTTCTCGGAGCATGGGAGACACAACCTGAGATCACGCAAAGACCGCCGCAGAACAAGAAAAGGAGCGAGAGGGACCTCCACAACCATTTCTCGGCCTCAGAGGGGAAGTGATTGTTCCACGCCGTCAAATGAATGGCACCGTAGGCGGAGCAGGCGAGCCAGAATATTGGGCCAACCACCGATCCACTTGCTTCCCGGAGAAGGTCATCTCCGGGCCAATTGCGGATATCGTGGGCAACCAATCGTTCGGGTTTGAAGTGGAGGCAGGTGCCGGCATAGTGAGAGTAAAAGATTTGGTGTTCTTCTATCGCAGGGTACTGCTGTATGGCTGAAGCTGTTAGACGCCGTCGATTTATTGCAACATGGGATGTGGTTATAGAATTATGGTCCACCCCTTCAGTTCGTGGTCGTCGCCCAGGAGGTGTGCCGGCGTCTTGAGTGAGTTTCCTCGCCCGAAGCTTCGTAAGGCAGATTCTCGAAGCTGGTCGTAGTGTGGTCCCAGGAAAGACGTTTTGAACTTGTTCTTCAGTCTGGCCAAGCGAGTAGGACCGATTCGTCTCCGATGACGGCCGCGTTGGATTCAAAGTCACGGTCGTGAAAGACGAATCGTCCCTCTCACCGGAATCTGTGAGGTATACTCTTTCATTTGAGTCCCCTCGTGTCAAAGACATCGATTCTATCTCTGAAGCTTTTGGTGAACGCCGCCGGGAGGCGAGGATAGACTTTGATTTTGTCCGAGACTCGATTGGGCTTGAATCCACCTCGCCACTCAGTTCACTGCTCATGTACATGAACGCGCATAAGGGCTTTACCCAGTCGCCTTGGAGGACGATCGGCTCTCTTGGAGAAAGCGGCTTGTGCCACCATATGGTGTATATGATGAGGGCACAAGTCCTGTCGGGAGCGTCAATTTGGGTTTATTTACACTCGTTGCAGATGGTACGTACAAATGAGCAATCGTGTTGACCTCGAGTAATGTTACTGGGAGACCAACAGCCAACCTTCCAATGACTTCGATCAGTATCCACAACGCTTGTATTATCACTAAGGCCGATGCAATCTTGTTGACTTTGCTTTTGTCTGCGATATCTGCTTTCGAGATGTCCGGGAGACGACCACATCTTGCAAGCAAAGCAATGCCCCGAGCAGTGACAGTCAGTCGGCGAGGACAGTCAGCCGGAAGGAAATTGTCTGCATTCTTCTCTTCGCCACTCTGGTTGATCTCGAAAACCAAGCCCCCTGCTGAAGCGAAAAAGGTGTGGGCCATAGTCCATTCATTCTGTGGGCCAGCTGCAAACCTTTCACTTTCCGATCCTTCTTGCAACTTCTCCTGCTGGGCTTTCACAATATCTTTCAAGATTCTGGCTGAGTTCCATTGCGTCCACGCAATGAAGACAACCACCTCGGGGGCATACACAATAGCGATAATCCATTTCATCGTTTCGAGCAGTGCGTTGTACACAGAATTTGACTGTTGTGTTAGGTTGAGATGCAAAGAAAACCAGGCACAGAGAAATACGGTCATGACACAGGAAATGACCAGCGAAGCAGTCCCTCTGTCCTTCGGGTCACTGACGTAACCAACGTAGACTGCATTTGGTCCATTTGAGGGATTGATCGAAATTGTGGGAGTCTCGAGGGGCAAGGTATTGCAACAATACACGAAAATAAGGAAAACCCAAACGCTCGAGGATGCTGAACCAGCCATATTAGTATGTAAAATGCAGCAAGAGAGAAGAAACAGAGGAAGGAAAGAGACGCAGATTTCAGATACATGTATAAAAAGCAAAGAGAGTAATACTCTAATCTTCTGCTGGCTCCCTTATTAAGGTACACCAATAGGAAATACGGTAGACCCTACAACATTGAAGTCCCCAGAACTCAATGCAGGTTTCAGCTTTACCATGCATTGCATACACCTTGTGAACACTGGATGATTCGAATCTATTTTGGTTTAGTAGTGAAAGCACATACGCTCGCGATTTTTGAGACAGGAGAGACTGTGAGGACGCGACCTGAGACTCTAGCGCCATTCTGGGCGGCTAGGACGTTCGCTCGAGCTCCAATCTCAACCACTCATCCCTTGAGGCATCTTTCACGTTTGTTAAGTCCTATTCTCATATTGTTGTGTCTTGGTATAGAAACTCTTCTCTCTACAGAGACACGAGAAGGATAAGGCGAGTCCGGTCGACTAAATGTTATGCCAAAAGCGCAAGAGAAAAAGGAGAGACTACTCGAGGACGCCTCTAGAGAACTCATCACAAGAGAGCATTGGTGGGCTATACCAAGTGACACAGATCAGCGATCACAATGTTTTGTTGGCTTGGGATGAGCTCTGTTCGACACCTGCATTCTGCTTGCGAGCAACTCGCTGATATTAGTGCACAAAAATAGTACCCTGGCAAAAGTCCGCTTTCTAGGCCAGTGATGCCGCAGCTTTCTGACGATCGGCAGAGACAACGAATATATACTGACAAGCTATCGGTAAGAAGTCCCGTCTTGTCGAGTGGAACCTCTGGCGCTGACACATACCAGCCAAGCATCTTTTTCCATCCAGCGTTCTTTTGCAAGCATACTACAAGTACATAATGAGACCAGTATGTTTCACCGTGGACACATTTCCCCCAGTCTGACTCATCTACTCTAGTCAATATATGGTCGCACCTCCTCGGAGCTCTCGCATACTCGCTCGTTCCGATTTACGGATGTCACGAATATCGCTCGCGACATCCCTTTGCCTGTTTCAGCGATGTCCTTGCTCTCGCTCATCTTTTTTTCGGTGTGACTATCTGTTTCACATTTTCGACTTTGTACGTCAGCCATATCCGAAATTTCTTTGTGAGAGTCTCTGATTTTTTAGTCCAGCAATCACGTCTTCCTCAATCACAGCAAAAAAGTCCACCAGCGCTGCCTTCAGCTCGATCACCTCGGCATCGTCCTCGTAATCTGGTCTTCCATGGTACCAAGTGACTACTTTGGTTTCTACTGTTCGCACTTCCTACAAATCTCTTATATTTCCATGGTATTCAAACTTGCAATATATTTTTTACACACTTTTTGACAGACGTAGGCTACCGTTGCCGCCGCTGGCTGTGCTATCTTCACTCTCCAGCCCCAATTTCGCACCCCTAATTTCCGAACCTCACGTTCAATCATGTTCGCCCTCCTCGGCCTTTCAGCTTTCGTGCCAGTCTTGCACGGCATCCTCGCCAACGGCTGGAAAATCCAAAATGAACGCATGTCGATCACGTATTTCCTCGGCCTTGGCTTGCTAAACGCGACTGGAACCGCTATTTATGCAGCCAGGGTCCCGGAGAGGTGGTTTCCGCAAGTCTTTGATGTGTATGGGTCCAGTCATCAGATCATGCATGTTTTAGTCATGTGTGGAGCGCTTTCGCATGCCTTGGGATTGCTTAAAGCGTTTGAGTATTGGCAGTTGGAAAAGGGGGAGGGGAGGGCATGTAGCGTGGCCTGACAGCCATGATGCGTATGCCAAAGGACGACCCACCTGCGAATTTTGTCCCTGAAGAATTCTTGATATGAACAGGAAATATCCGATTTACACTGAATCGTTGGGGTAAGCTCTACAGATACCTTGAAGGTATAGTACTGCAGGTTGGACGCGATGGTGAATGTATACGGGAAGAGCTTCCCAGCGCTACAATTGAGCAGTGGAGAGATATTGGGAAGCCGGCGAGGTTGAAGACAGGGGTGTCTGCGTTTATATCCGGCGAGGCACGAGGATCTAAGTGAGGGCGGAGTACCTTAGGGAAGCAGCGCAGACGAGGTCCAAGTGGCAGAGGGTACGGTCTGGGAGAGTTTGACGTGGAATTATAATCACCAGGTAGAATACTACCTATATTTGACACAGCGGATGAATCTGCTCGGCCTAGGCGACTTCCTCTAGGGCAAAAGCACTGTTGCCCTAACAAGTAAGAATGGGAAGAAATAATTCACAAATCAGGGAGAATGCATCTTTACTCGCCTTGCTATGCCAGCTTTTGATTCTCGCTGTGATAAGCCATCGCAATGGAAAGTCCCCCTTGCTCCCCTGTTATGTCACAAGCAGTATCCTGACGACAGCTCGGTTAAATACCATGTCCCAAGCGTCGGCAGATGCGTGGGGCAGCATGGGCCATACGCCGTTGGCCATGAGAAGGTGGTGACGTAGAGCCAGCTTTGCACAAGGGGGCAATCCCACCGCCCTTAATATCATGGCTCTTCAATCTACAATCATTCAGCCGTCATATTCTCTCAATACCTTCTCAATACTACAAAATGGCAATGTCACAGGCGGCCAATCTGGCCGAAAAGGCCATGGGCCACGGCGACAACGCAGTCACAGAGCAAAACATGACCAACCCCGCCCGAGACCGCGAGAAGTACGGTGATCCTTCCGGCGAGAAGATGCAGGCGTTGGCGTGGATGGGGAAGAATGATGTGCAAATGCGTTTGTCGCCCTCTCTTACACCCTCTTACACCCTTACATTATTCCCAACCGAGACGGCAAAACCCAGCTAACATACAAATCCAGTCGAGACACCCAAGCCTAAAATCCTCGAACCCCGTGACGTAATCCTTAAAGTCACTGGCTCCACAATCTGCGGCTCAGACTTGCATCTCTACCACGGCGCCGTCGTCGAGCTCCAAAAAGGCGATATTCTAGGGCACGAATTCTGCGGCCGGGTCCACAGTATGGGCTCCGAGGTCAAGGGCCTCGAGGTCGGCCAGCGCGTCGTCGCCTCTTTCCAGATCGCCTGCGGGGAGTGCATGTACTGCAAGCAGAAACTCTCCTCGCAGTGCGAGCGGACGAACAGCAATACGATTGAGAATGCCATGTACGGTGGCCGCACGGCTGGGATGTTTGGGTACTCGCATTTCACAGGAGGGTTCGCAGGGGGGCAGGCGGAGTATGTGCGGGTGCCCTTTGGGGATGTCAACCTGTTGAAGCTGCCGGACGACGTGCCCGATGAGTCCGGGTTGTATCTCTCCGACGTGCTGGCCACGAGCTGGAACTGCGTCGTCGACACCGGCGTGAAAGAGGGCGACGTGGTCGCCATCTGGGGCGCCGGCCCCATCGGCGAGATGTGCGCCGAGATGAGCTTCACCAACGGCGCGAAGCGCGTCATCCTCATCGACGGCGGCAGCGGGGCCTGGCGCCTCGACTTTGTCAAGTCCAAGCTGCCCAAGGTCGAGACTTTGGATTATTCCACCCTACCCCGCGGCACGACCGTCACATCCAAACTCAAGGAGATGGAACACGGCGGCCCAGACGTCGCGCTGGAATGCGTAGCCGGCGAATACGCCAAGGGGTGGGCGCATTATTTCGAAATGCTCGTCGGGGCCGAAACCGACACGAGCGAAATCATCAACGAGATGATCACGTCCGTCAAGAACTACGGCCGCTGCGGCATCACGGGCGTCTACGTCGGCTTCACCAACCACTTCAACATCGGCTCCCTCATGGAGCGCGGCATCCGCCTCATCGGCAACGGCCAGGCGCCCGTGCATTTGTATTGGGAGAAGCTGCTTGAGATGATTAGGAAGGGGGAAACGAACCCGGGGATTATGTTGACGCATCGGGTCGATGTGAGCGAGATGGATGAGGTCTACAGGGTTTTTGAGGCGAGGAAGATGGGCATGCAGAAGATTTTTGTGCAGACGAGGTTTTCGGATCCGCCTGCTAAGGGGACGCCGGAGTTGACTGTGTTGAAGAAATGAGGGATGGCATAGAAGTCATATAGCTAGAATGGAAGTGAAGCTTCTGAGGCTGGTGATGCCCTTGGCCATCCGCGAGGCAGCTTGATGTTGCGTTTTCTTTACACTGCGAATGATTCGCCGTGTTCTAACGTCTCGTGTCATTCCGTCATTCACGCTCTACACATTTCTCGCCCTTCTCTTTGAATCCTTGAATTTCATCTTCTCATGTTCTGGCTTCAGAATATACATCGACCAACCCCATCACCACTTTCAAACCCCTGCAACCCCACTGTCCATTGCTTCCTCCCTCACTTTCCACCCTCGCATCCCCAAAACCAAGACCCCCAACCCTTCAACTCACCCAAGTCTTCCCCTTCCCGCCCATCCTTCACCATCTCTCACAACCGTTCAATCCACCACTTCCCCCTAACAGATCGCAAGCAGGAAATCCAACCCCTATACCTTCTTTTAACCATATCCCCTTCCTCCCTGCCCTCCTCATTATCCTCAAAACCTCATCCAACCTTCCATTGTACAAGTATAATCGCTGGCGAACAACAACAGCAACGTCAGGCTCGCAAGTCTCAAACTGTGACTCCTCAATCCTCACAAGGCATACAAACAACCCACGTAAACAACCCGCAGTATCTCAAGCAGAAAGATTGTTACCCCACCTCATCTCAAGATCGTACGAGTTTGTCTAGGGTTTTGCTGAGGCATGCCATGGACACTAAGAACCGGCGCCGTAAGGCCAATGACGCGGAAGCCATCATGGCGGTCGTGGATAATGTGCGACTCGTGTGCAAAGGAGGTGGATCGCCGCTGCGCTCGAACGGCGCAGGGGGAGGAGGGAGTTGGGAAGGAGTATGCTCCGGGGGTCCTGTACAAGCTGGTCATGAGGGAGAGGGAGAGGGCCGAGATGTTGTGCCAGTTGGGGGAACTGCTTCGAGGGCGTGTGCAGGTGCGAAGGTTGTGGAGGGGTGGAGATGGTGAGCAGAGAGTCGTGGTTGGAGGATGAAGCAGGAGCTGCTGGGTCCGGCGTCGAGGGGGAAAGCGAGAGTTGAAGGAGGTGCTGCTGGGTCCGGGAATGAGGGTGATGCTGGAGGTGAAGTTCCGAGAGAGAAAGCGTAGGAATTTACAGAACGGTGAGGCTGCTTGAGCACAGAGGCGGGAGGCCCGTTCTTGTTGTCTCAAACTTTGAAAATTATTTGTTGATCATGGCATGGATGTTCTGTAGCATCGCAGCATCGATCCCCAGGCCAGATGTCTAGCTCAAAGGCGCGTATTTCATCACTCTTTTCGTTCGTCTCTTTTGGTAGGCTGCGGAGTTTCTCAGGGAGATGTATCTCATTCTTGAAGAGAGTCCAGCAGACTCGATCGTTGTCACAGTAACGTTGGTATACTGTTCGCTGGTCCGGTACGATGATAACCAGACTGTAGTGGAGGTTCATATTAAAGACGGATTATCAACTGACAAAAGTAGAGGGGCATGGTGTAATCAAGATATCCAATCAATCGAAGCAAACAATTGCTCGCTACTCTCGTTAAAGGGTCCGTTAATCACGTTCCTCAGAGCAAGCTTCTCGAACATCAGTGAAGATCTACCATATTCACACCCACCGAGGAAGACTTACCGTGGCATGAGCCTTGACCCCAAATTCCCCATCCCCTACGATAAACTCCTCCAGGGCCCGCCTCAACGTCGTCAACTTCTCCCTAGCAATCTCGACCGTATCCCCTTCAAGAAGCGCTTTAGCACAGCCCCTCAGCAAAAGACAAGCGCTGATGAGACCGGCAACACTCCACCGGCTCTGTGTTCGTACCAGGCCGGCATTGATCAAGGACTCGATTTGTCTCCCGTCTTCAACTCGCATGAGGCCTAGAGCAAAGGAGCGGGTGTACATTGCCGCGGTGATTATGCACGAGGTGCGTTGGCGCTTCCAGTCTTGGATTTGGTCCAGAACTTTATCCAGATTGGCGGTGACGTCCGTGAGGTGGAAACAGAGGTTTGCGCTGTCGGTAATACTGAGACTGCCGAGGTTGTCAGGGCTTCGTATTCCTTGGAAACCTTTAGACTCATCCACAAGCCAGGAGTGCATCCGCTGTATTCCAGCGGATGGACCACGGCCGTATTCATTCACAATAGTGTCCGGAAATAGCTTTGCCGCCTGATCGAAGGCGAGAAGCAAGAAGTCGAGAGCATGTGGTTGGTCGCTCACATAGTGCTTCAGGGCCTGGATGATACACAAGATGTAGACCTCTGGGCCAGGCTCAGTGGCTTTCTCCACGCCATAAGCGAGGGCTTTTGCGGCTGTCATAATGTAAGGCCGGCGAGACTCGATCCTCTGGCTCCACGATGACGCAAAAATGTGGTATATCTCGCGCTCGTAGGGGTGGGGCTCGTGAGAGGTCGACGAGGCCCCGTAAGGAGATTGAATGCGTGGACTTGGAACTTGAGCCGTGAACCTGGCCAATTGATTGTAAGATTCCGCGAGATCGTCCTCGGCGCTAGCTTGGCGGGTAAAACTTTCGATGTCCGGTGAAAGGATCGATTTTTCTCGCTCGCTCGTTGTTCCCGATGGGATCGTGTTAGATGAAAAGCGTCTCTCTGTGAAGATAGAGGGTGAGTTAGATGACTCGGACTGTGGGCTAGTCACTGCTTCCGATTGCTCGGATAGCTTGCGTCGGTGGCTTGACTGTTCAGGCAAGACGTTGCTTTTCTCAGTAGGAATGGCAGAGCTCGAGGTTCCCCGCTTCGGTAAGCGCTTGGGCTTGATTGAAAAGCGGCCAACAAATTCAGGGGGGACATTCTTGGGCATGATCTATAACGATGGGAGGAGAAACGAGGTCTCCAGCAAGCTGAATCTTTTTCGGCACAGCAGTCCAGCTTCTTTCACAGTATATGTACGCCTCAAGGTAACTTGGTAAAGAGTGTTGCTTTTTCATTGATTGCATTGCTTGCTTGTATCTAGAAATCTATCAGAGGAGATCTATCTAATATACAAGAACAACAGCTATTTGGAACTATCTAGATAGCTTTATAGAAGCTTCTATATATACAGATAGGAATAGTATATAAGTTATATAAATAAGCTAATAAGGCTCTTTTATTTAATATTTCCCTGAGCCCTTCTTAGCTATTCCCTTAATTAAAAAGAAATAAGGCTTTTTTATTATAAACTGTCTTATTATTTAATACTTTTTCCTTATATTTATTATCTAAACAAATTTAGTAAACTTTATTATTATTAATAGCTTCGTAAGGCTATTAGTTATTATTTTATAAGTAGAGATATAATATACGTTAATATAGCCTTGCTCTATTATCTCCTTAATATAATATTATATAACGTTAATATATTTCGTTCTCCGGTAGAATTTAGGGTTAGTATATAAAATAATAGCTCCCTAATTATTAGTATTTAGGAGTATTAGCTGATTAGCCTTCCTAATCTTCAACTCTACCCTTAAATAATAAAGCTATATAACCTTTTTAGTTACTTTTATTATTGTTATATATTTAGACTCCGTAAATAATAAAGCTATAGCTATTTATTGTTTTGTTACTTATAAGATAAAACCCTTATTAAATATAAATATATAGCCTCTAATATTCTTTCTTTTATTAATAATATTATTATAATTTATATTAATTTAGTTTATAATATTATTATCTGAATCTTTCTGGAAGTAAATATTAAAATTTAAAGACCTCTTAATATAGTGAAATAGTTAGTTTAATACTTTGAAGTATTCTACTTTAGGATTTAAATAATAATAATTTAATATTGATATTATATATAAGATATTAAATCTCGTTTATATTATTATATATAATAATAATTTAATAACTTGTTAATATTATTTTATTATTAAGTCTTCTGTTTTCTCTTTGCTTAATATTATAACTCCTAGAAGCCTAATATCTATTAGCGAAGATATTATTATATAATTACTTATTCCGAATCTCTTTAATAAATTAATAAAGTAGCTAGTTTAATAGATAATAATCCCCTTAATAATATATAAAATCTTAATTCCTAAATATTTAGCTATAAGGCCTAAATCAGTTATACTAAATCGCTAATTAAGCTTTGCTTTTATAAATAAGATATATTTCTTATCCTTATTAATTATTAGCAAGTTATTTATATAGACTATTAGGATAACGCTCCCGTTATTAGAAATAAAGATATACTAGTCAGCCTAAGTAAGTTTTAAGCCTAATTTCTTTAAGAAGGCTTTAATTATAATATATTAAACCTTTAGCGATTGTTTAAGTTTATAAAATATCTTAAACAAATAATATATATTATTTGTTCTATCCTTAAATTTAATTGGCTAAATAACGAATACTAGCTTATTTAAGAGTCTGTATAGAAAGGCTATAATAACGTTTATCTGGTATATAAGAAGATTTCGCTTTATAATTATAAATATAATAATTCTATAGGAAACAGCCTTTATTATTAAGGCAAAGGTTTTGTTATAGTCGATTTTATACTACTAACGATATTTATAAACGACTTATCGTACTTTATACCGGAGCGTTCTATTGCTTTTTATCTTAATCTTAAAGATTTATTTTCTAATAAGGGCTTTTTATATATTCGGGGCTACTAGCTCCTAAGTCTTATTTTTATTTAATAAGTCTACTTTAAATTAGGCTATTTAATATTATTATATAATATTTAGAAATTTTAATACTTCCTTTATAATCTTTAGCTTGTAATAGTATTAACTTAATATAATATTCTAATATAGGCTTAAAAATACTTATATTATATAAATATAAGATTTTAGAATCGGAAAAACATTTTTCTAAGTTTTTATATCAAATTTATTGCTAATTATAATTAAGAAAATATTTATATTATATATTATAGCAGTATTATTTGCTAATCGATAGTTTCTTTTATTATTTTTAATTTTTAAATAAGGTTAAAAGCCTTTAGGAACTCTTAGCTTCTTAAAAGGACAAAGATTATCTAGAATAAAGAGATTATCAGATTCCCCTAGCTCCTTATTCTCCCCTAAATTATCGTTATTCGAAGAAATCTTATCCTTAGAAGTATTCTTAGAAGGAACGTCTTTTTCAGGAAGCTTGTATTATATTAGCTGTTTATTATCTTATTCGTTTTAGGGGAAAAAAGCTTTATCTTCCTAGATATATTTTATTAACTTATAAATATTATCCTTATCTACCTCTATATCCTTATTAATAATAATACGTTTCTTTAATAAATCGTAGATTTGATAATTAGATCCCTTATATCTTATTAAAATACCTTGCTAGAATCTTTTGTCTAATTTATAATATTATAATATCTTTAGAACTAGTATTTAATACCGGCTTCCTAAAGTTCTAAAATAAGAAATATTTAGCTTAATATTATTGAAAGCTTCGTATAAAGTTATATTATTAAATATTATAATTAATAAACGATTCCGAATATAATATACCCTAATTATTATATTAGCTTATAAGTACTTTAACAATTTCTTAGAAATTAGAATAGACTTTACTAACCTTATAAAGATAAGGTTTTTTCTCTTAGACTTCCTATTTTATTATAATATATATATAGCAAATAATATTTATTTTACCCTTTATTCTTTGAAATATCTTTCAAATAAGTTATTATTAAATTCTATTCCTTAATTACTCCGGAATTCTTTTAACTTTCTTCCTATTTATCGCTTTATTATCTTTACCTATTCTATTATTATATAGAAGGAGTTAGGGGACTTATATTTTATCAGATAAACTTTAATAATAAAGGTTATATTATCAATTAGAGCTAAATACCCTATTTCCTTATATATAATATAAAAATAGGGCCTTCTAAAATCTATATAAATCTTTTCAAGAACCTTTTTTGCTTATATTATCAGTTTTCGATTAATCTTTTAGCTTTATTTATTTTTTATATAATCTTTATAAATATATCTTAGAGGATCTCTTTTCAAATCTATTCTAATAATTATTTTCGAGTATTTTTAAAGATTCGTAAATCCTATATATCCTAATCTTTTATATTATAATTTGTATTATTCGAGTAACTTCCCGGAACTATTTGCGAAGTATTAAGAATTAAAATTATTAATATAAGAGGTAAATATATAGCTTTCGTAAATTTCGTTAGTATTAGTTTAAGATAAGATAGCTTATTAAAGTATAAGATTTAGTCCTATTTAGCTAATCTAATAGGATTAGGGCCTTATAGATTTCCTAATCTAGCTAATTCTATATTATTTACGGATCTTTAGTTAATATAATTTATTTTTTATTTTACTATAATTAACTACCCTATTATTTAAGATAAGATAAATATCTTTTCTAGGCCTCCTAAGGAGTATATTACCTTTATTTATTATTTATTTTACTATATTAATAAGATTCTAGATAATAAGGGTATAAATAATATTCCGAAGAATTAGCTTGATTATATTATTATTTAATTAATTTAATTCCAAACGAATATCGCTTCTCTCCTAGATCTTACTTGTTTTATTATATATAATTTTTAATTTGCTATTAACTATTTAATAATTAAAGAATAAGCCCTTATTAGGGCTATAATAATTAATATAACCAGAATCTAGTATTTAGCCGTTAGCTAGTATACTTTCTATATTTCTAATTAATATTACGTTTATTAAAGGAAAAACTTCCTAAGGAGCTTTATAAATCGGTTTTATATTTATAATTTGTACCGAGTAATTAATAATTTTTATCTTTATACCGTTTTTATTAGATTCTATATCAGATTCGTTCTTTTCCGGCTTACTCCTATATACCTTTTTAAAATATCCTTTCTTCTTATATTTATAGTAGTTATAGTCTTTGAACTTATAATTATTCTTTTTATAACCGTTTCTTTTATAATAAAAATAAGATCCCTTTTAATCTTTGGCCTTAGAACCCTTATTAAAGCCGTCTTTTCCCTTTTTTACTATTTTTATATTATTAATTAAGGAATCCTTCTTTATAATTTACTCTTAGTCTTTAAGGCTCTTTATAATATCTTTATATTTTAGGTTAATTAAGGAGGCTTTATCCTAGAATATTATCCGATATTAGTTCTAGCTAGGCCCTAGATTATTAATTAACGTTAATAGAACTATTTCCTTAATTATTATATTAAGATCCTTTATTTTTATCGCTATTATTTTAATTTTAATAAATATATTAAAGATTCCTTTTGACCTTGAGTACGTTATTTCTATTAATCTAATAAAGATACTTTATTTTATAGTTAGGCTAGTTAATATATATTTGGCTTAGAATATTTGCTACTTCTTAAATAATATTTTCTTATTTATTAAATTTAGGATTTGCTAGATCTTAGGGGAGTATATAAAGCTTATCTTTGCCTTAGTTCGCTTATCCTTTTTATCTTATTCGCTTTAAGAGATACTTTGATCCTTATTATTTTAGGTATTATCTTTAAGGTATAGAAAATCTTTAAAAATATACTTATTTAAGGAATAGTCTATCAGGGTATATATAATATTACGATATTATTCCTTCTAATTATTTGCTCCTTTTAGCTTCTGGAAAGACTACGTTGTTCTACTTTTATTAGCTATAGCGATAAGGTTTTAGGGGCTTGAGAATATAATATATTTTAAAGAGTAATATTATTTAATAGTATATTAAGGGCTCCCGGGCTTATAACCTATTGCTTTTTTATTAATTGTATTGCTTGCTTGTATCTAGAAATCTATCAGAGGAGATCTATCTAATATACAAGAACAACAGCTGTTTGGAACCATCTAGATAGCTTCATGGAAGCTTCCATGCATGCAGATAGGAATGGTGCATAAGCTGCATGAATGAGCCAACAAGGCTCCTTTATTCAACAAAGAGCATACTAGTTTCATCTTGCGAGAATCAGAGAAGATTGTACGACGTTATAAAGAAAGACATAACATCAACGGATGACTTCGGAGGCAGATAGGCGCCGACACTGTTCCAGTGGATGCTTCGACTTTTGTATAGAGAAATACTTCATACAGATGGTGTGGTATTCGACGACGCGGCACACGACCTGCATAGCGCACGTAGAATATCAGCAGATGTACCGGATAAGTCTCGCTGGGTCTGATTACAGGCCGGATGCAGATTGCCAGACTTCCTTTCACGAGCTACAATAACTTGTAACATAATAATGCGGCACCTCGTGAAGCCACAAGAGGGTTAAGAAAAGCGATGGTCTTTGGCTGAAACCCGCAAAGATGTCTTAGACAAGTTAGTTCCCACAGAGCGCAACCGTTCCAGTCACCCCAGGAAGCTCTTCTACGGCGCAGTTTCAATGAGCATAACGAGTAGCAAGAACTATTTCAATTTGATGGCCATTTCGAAAGATGAGACATGCAACAAATTATCCTCTTCAGTCGACAGTATGTGCATACGAAACTCGCTTGCGATGTTGGCGCACATTCTCCAACCTAAAAGGGACATTATCATCAAGATGTCTCGTGCACTTTTTAGTATAAATGAATAGCGAGACTTCATCCTTTGGAATACTGTAATCGTTTTGCCCTTGCCAGTTGCATAGCAGCAGCAAGGACAACTTTTCGTCGTGGCAGCTTTCAGCTCCTTGATTCATGCAGAATATGCATCCATGCGTTCAGGGGCGCTGCTCCTCTTGGCTAGTGCGGGTGAACATATCTGTTTGAATTTGAGAGTTCCTGAATGGAGCCCCACCTCATCCGATCCGGACCAAGAGTATGGGTCATGAATCTCAAAGTCCTCTTCTGTTGGAGGGCTGGGACACTTCCTTGATGACATTGCTGCGTTGATCGATTGCACGCGTCTTGCGAGGTCCCCTCTTATCTTCAGCCACTGAGAAACGTCATAGTTTGTCGGAGTAGCTGACGTCAATGGTGATTATGCAGAGAGAGTCATGCAAGTCGGTGTAGAATACGAGTTCATCCACAGTCCAAATTGAGCCGCTGTCATGTCGGATGTGAATAGTGGCCGTAGGTCTGGAAAAGCATGTAGTATCGCATATAAGGCTAGTTGCCAAGGGAATGTACGCCGATGTGCGGCCTTGAGTATTGGCTTAGCTGCCAAAATTCCAAACACTCGTCACTATTGCCTACCTGCACATTTGAGGCCACAAGTCTAGAAGGAACCCTTGCTGAAGGATCTACTGTTGCGGAAGCTGACGTTCGCAAGACTGCCAACGTTTGGTTGTACCATGACCTCTTCAAATCGGTACAACGCAAGGATTGAAGCGGTCATAGAGCTCACGAATGCTTGCGATGCGTTGATCCCCAGGATCCTTGTGCCTGTCGTGATGAAACACATGAGGGAATTGTTGCTGTAGACCTTTGCGAACTGGATACACCACCCACCATGAGCTTCTTCGCAATCTCAAACGAAACTGCCAGCAAAAATGAAAACAAGAGCGGCTAGTGGATCCGAGGACTCAACATTGCTGGATAGTGTCACATGGGCTTGGGAGAGTTGGACTGCTTAACAACAAACAGTGTTTGATAATTGATGGTAAAAGAGAGAATTGGTGAAAAAGGAAAGCGTAGCCTTGCCCAGGTAGACCGGAGACCTCAGATGAACATTGGCATCACTTTGCTTATGAGTGGCTCGGGCCACTCATTCTTCGTTTCTGGACAGCCGCGGGCGTGCAACGTTGCCCGGATTCGGGTCACTTGCCAGGTAATCCGGTGATCAGTCCCCGGGTAGAGCCTGTATGCAAGGCAAAGAAGCATGATATCTAATTGAAGGGATAATGATGTTAAAGAAGACCAATAGGAGTCTGAATGCCTCGTATAACTTCCGTTGCCTCAGTTACTCAGACGTATCGTACTATGACCCTTTGGGGATAGCGTATACTTACTACGTATATATATTATAATATATCTGAGTTCAAGAATATATAATCTTATTAAATCTAGCTTAATTTTAATAATATACTTATAAAAATTTCTATTTAAATTTTTTATTTCCAGAATATCTATTTTATAATATATTAATAATAATAATAATATTTATTTTTAATTTTATAATTATTATAATTATATAATTAAATATATATTTTTATTTAATATACTTTAAATAACGTAATTCTTATTATATTTAATATTATAAATATTAAAAGAAATCCTTCTTTAATAAGCTTTTAAAATTAGTTATTTTATAACAATAACGGATAAATTAAAAAGCTTTATTATATATTTCAATAATTGCTTAATTATATTATAATATTTAAAATATATTAAATAATTATATTTATATATAAATAATAATATATTAATTATTAATAATAATATCAAAATAAGTATTTTGCTTCTTTTTATTAAATTACGATTAATATATCAAGATAAAGGGATATAATAATATAAAATAATAATATTAATATTAATTTCGAGATTATTAAGATTAAAAGTTAGATAAAAGAGTTTTTCCGAATATATTTAAAAAATAAATAAACAATTATAATCTATTATATTCGATATAAATTTGAAAATCTTATTTTAATTATAAAAATTAAATTTAGAAAGAATATTATCTTTTAAATAACTACGTTTATTAGAAAGCGGACTAGATTAATCCTAATCTTTATATTATTATTTATATTAAAAGAAGAATAGATTTGAAAATTTAAATATATCTTTAAAATTTAATTAATAATTCTAAATAATAATATTAATATATTAGGAACCTTAAGGAATATTTATATTAAAAATTATATATATAATAAAACTTATATTCGAAGGAGCAAAAGTTATTTATTAATTTATTAATTTTTATTAATCTTGAAATTGTATTTTCGAGGAAATTTAATAAAGGTATATTATACTATTTATTATTCTAAAGCCGTATATATTTAATAGCAATTAACGAAGTTTATTTAATATCTAAATAACAAAGTTTTCGCCTAATTTATTTAGAATTAAAGGTATTTTATAACCGTCTTCTAATTAATATATTAATACTTAAGATATTAATAATACTAAACCTAATATTATTAATAATAATAAAGGAATACTATAGCTTCAACTTTTCTATTTAACTTATTTATATATTAATTGATCGCCCGGGTATTTATATATAAATTAAATATATATAAGAAAATAAAAAAAGTATATTTAACTTTTAATATATTTTATTATAATAAATTGGAAGTATATATAATATCCCGAAGATAATTATATATATAAACTTTATTATTTAGATTTACAAAATATATAATTTATTTAAATAATAGGCTAAATAGCTAGATTATTATATACCCTTAAGGAAAATCGTTATTATTATATTCGCAAATATAGCAGGTAATAATAAATATCGAATCTCTATATAATTCAGTTAGTTATCTTCGGAATATAATAGTCCTTATATACTAATTACAACCGATTTATATAAGTTAAAAGTTAATAATCCGGATATAGAAATTATTATTTAATAACTAATCTTATCTTCGGTTTCAAAATTATATTAATAAATAAATCGTATTATTTGCTTTATCAAGAAGTAGAACCGGTTATTATTTTTCTATTCCAAATAATATATAGGGCCCCGATCTAAAGCTCTTATTTATTCGTTATAAACGAAAAGGGTATATCTCAGGACCCTATAATTACTCGTATTTATAATATTATTAAATATTATTAAGCCTAAAGCTTCTAATAACTATAATTAATTGCTAATTATATTAAAAAATATTAAGCAGAAAATAGCCTCTAATTAATAATAAGATCTATTATTTATTTTTTATAAATTTATAAATTTAAGAACTTCTTTATATATCCGAAAATATATTCTTTATTTTTTTAAAAATTTTATTTATATAATTAGGAGCTTAGAAAAGCCTATATATTGCTATTTAAGTTATAATTTATTATTCGTATTTTTTATTTAAATATATTTAAGCTTAAAAGTAGCTACTTTAAGGGATTTGTTATAATAATTATAATTTAAGAAAGAATTCTTAACCTAGCAAAAACATATTACTTTAAAATTATATTAGACTTACGAATTCGGCTTTATTCTATTTATAATTATATCAGATTCCGTATTTAATTAGATTATTATATAAAAGTCGCAAATTGATATTAAAGAAAATATATTACGTTTAATTAATATATAATTTAATATAATTAATTATTCGGCTAAAGTTATTAATATCTTTTATAAAGGCTAAAATATATTAACAAATAATAATACCGAAGTATTTCTTTCTTAATATAAATATAAAAATCGGCGATATTAATTATATATATATAGAATAATTAGAACTTAAAGAGGGACTATTAATAATTATAAAATTACTAAAAATTAATAATTTATTAAAGAGGGTATTTAATTATAAAAGAAAGCGAATAATTATTTATAATATCTATTATTAATAATATTAAGAGCCTTGTTTATTAAATTATTAGAAACCTTATAATATTTAATATTATAATTAATAATATTTAATTTTATAATATTAAGTCAAAATATAAGTATTATAACCGAAACCTTAGCTATAAAACTATAAATATTATAAATTAAAGGTCTATTATCGAATATATAATTAACGATATCCTTAAGAATATATAAATAATATTATTCGCCTTTAATATTAAAGAGTTTTATTATATAATATTTACTTTTCGAAATATTATTTAATATTTAAGGCAAGAAGATTATATTATTAATATTAAGTAATAATTATAAATAATTCCGCTTATAGTTTTTTAATTAAGATTAAAATAATCCGGGCAGATTTAACTTTAATTAAATTTTTTCTATTTTTATTCTATAATATTTTAAATATTTAAAGTTAAGCTATTTAATATTATATTATTATTTTAAATATTAATAAAACCAAATATTTCGATATCTTTTATATAAATATTTTCGTTATAATAGAATATATTTATATTAAGCTTTTTAAAGCCGGCTTAATATAAAGATACTATTTAATAAGCTAAGTAATATAGACTAGGCTCTTAAACTATTAACTTTTTTGATAATTAAAAGGCTATATTAAATATATTTTCTATAACCGATTTTAAAGGATATATATTAAATATAATTTTACCGAAAATATATTTTTTTTAATTTTTTAATTTTAGTAAATATAATCTATTCAATATTCAATATTCGAAGAGCTAATTACTATTTTTAAAAAAATAAAATCTTTCTAATTAGAAAGCTTTTAAAGTATTATTAAATAATTTCAATAATCGATCGGTTTTATAACTAAATCCAACTTTGCTATATATATTTATAAAATTATTAATAAATATAGCCTATTATAATTTAGCTTTAAATACCGGATTATTTATTAAGTAACTTAAATATAAAAGCTTTCTTATATAATTAAATATATTATTATATTCGGTTTAGAATATAATAATATATTCCTAGAGAACGTAATAGAAGAGTTTAATATTTATATATTTAATTATATATCGAAATAGTAAATATATTTCGATATATATATAAAAATATTAATAATTCTATTATTATTTGTTAAACTTATATATATTAATATTATTTATATCCCTTTTATTCAAATTTAATATAGGATATATTTGCTTATAAATAACTATTATTATTAATAATTACGATATTTAGTCCTATATTCGTAGTTATAATATAATATTCTTTTATCAATTATTATTAAAACCAACGTTTTTCTTATATTATATTTATATTATAACTATTTACGCCTTATAATTATAAATAATTAAGTTTTTTAATACTTTGAAATCGTTTGGCTTAATTACTTATAATTTATTCTAGCAATTAACTATATATTATAACGTAATAAAGTTTTCTAAATTATTATTATTTTAATATATAATATAAATTAGTTTTAATAAATTAAATAGCAGGTATTATAAACTAAAGTTTAAAATTAATTAAATATACTTATTAAAGGAGTTTTCTATTATATTACTTTAAATAACTTTTATTATTAATATTTGCTTTATTATTTTCAAATCCCTATATATTAATTATAATTAAATATTATATATTATAATATTAGGATCGAGACTAAACTAGCTATTATATAAGTCTTTAAAAAATATATATATTATTTAATATTATATTTTCGTCTTTTATTATTAATTATATAAGGAAGTATATTATTTTTATTTATTAAAAATACTTATAATCCGGTATTTAAATAGCTTAAAAGAATATATTCGATTTAGAATAAGAAGTATAAAGACCTTTAATTATATTTTCGATATAAAATATTTGAATCTAAAGGATATAAATAAAAGTTAATAAAGTATATAGAATATTAAAATTTAATATATATTTAAATAATAATATTAAAAGTAATAAGTTTTTATATTATTTCTATTAAATATAATAGATAGTAATAAAGTTATTAATTATCTTAATATAAATTTATTTATAGGATATTTTGCTTATTAAATATTAATATAATAATAATTAAATAGAACTTTCTTAAATCCTTAATATACTTATTACAATACTCCTTGGCGAACTCGAAGTTATTATATATAATAATTATATAAAGATATTATTCTAATTAATATATTTTATAAGTAGCTAGCTTATTTAATAATATTATTCTTTATTATATAATTTAATAAGATTAACTTAAGTTTATTTAATTAAAAATATTAATAATTTAATACCAAGCTTCGCTTTAATATAAATATAAATTTAATATCTTAATAAAGTTTATTAAATAAATTAGCTTAATATAATTATAAAAAATAGAAAATATTAAAGTAAAATACTTATTTTAATTAACGTTATTAAATCTCTAATAATAATTATTAAATAGTTATAATTATTAAAAGGTATATTATTATAATATTATCTTAAAGGACGGTAAGGTTTTTAAAGATATATCTTCTAAATTATAAGCTAATAGGATATATCGCCCAAAGTTCGGAATATTTAAAAGAATATTTATCTTTTTTTATAAAATAAACCTAGCCTAAACTTAGCCTTGCTTATATATAAAGATATATTTTATAAATTCTTCGATAATATTTACTATTTCTAGGTTTTTTATATTATTAATATAAACAAAGTTCAGAAAGTTATATTAAAATTTGCGAATTTGATAATTAAAATAATATTAAATTAAGAAAGTCAAAAAGGTATTTATATTTTATTTCTATCTCTAGAATTAGGTAATAATTATATATAACTTTTCTAATTCGGATAAACGAAGCCTTTAATATATTAACGAGTTAATAATTACTCCTTATTCCTTTATTTTATTATTATTTTATTTATATTTATATTTTTATTTTTAAATGTTTAATATCAAATTATTAATATTACCGTAATATCTGTATAAAAATAGACTTAAAAATACCGTATTTAAAGGTAAGGAAATTATAAATAATAATATTGATATTATAATATATATTAATAATATCCTAAGTTAAGATTTATAATCCAAAAATATTAGTAATTAGGATCTCTATAACCAATTATAAAATATATTGATAAAAGAATTATAAATCGAAAATATAAAATAGAAGTTTAAACCGATAGCTTCAATCAATTAAATAATTAATATATAAATATTAAATATAAAATAATAATAGAATTGTAAAATTATTATAAATATTTTATTTAATAAGGAAATAGCAAAGCTATTCTAGCGGATTTATTATTCTTTAATATGTTAATACTATTTGAAACCTTAATTATTATTCTTTTTAATTTTTCTTTTTTTAAAACCTTTGTTCTTCCTTTTAGAAAAAGAAATTTTCTATTTTATAATATTATATCTTTATTATTATTATTATATATATACGCCTATTTAAACTCTTTTAAAGCCTTAATTTTATATTAAGTTATTTTTGCTTATATTGCTCCTTTATTTACGCCTAAAAGAACCTTCGTTTATATTATTATATTCGGATTATTTTATAATATTCAATATATTAAAATATTATTAATTAATATATTAAGAAAGAGTTAAATAATAATAGGGAATCGATATAATATTTTATTATATGTATTTGAATATTCCGATAAGAAACTTTTAAGAGCCGATTAAATTAAATATATTATTATAAATTCTATTTATATATTTAATTTAATAATATCGAAAATTATTTTATCTTTTTAAAGTCTTACGAATTATAATAATATAATCCGGCGTTATATATAAATATTAAATTTATTTTATATAGTTAATAAATTATAAAAAATCTTTAAGCGATTAATCTATATTACTCCTTATATATATAATACCGATATAAATTGACTATATTTGATAATAGCAATTATATTTTAAAGAAAATTGATTTTGTAAATTTACCCTATTATTCTGTTAGGGTATATAGTAAATAGCAATGTAGAGTATAATAACTAGACGCAGCTGCTATAATAGTAGAGCGCAAGCTGAACGCAATAGATAAATAATTGCTATTAACCCTATCCTTTAGGAGGATAAAGGAACTAACAGCTACTATTAAAAGAATAGGGGACCCCCGGGGTAATAAGGTAAAGCTTTTAAGCAAAATAAATATAAAGTTATTTTAACAGGCTTAATATTAATATAGCTTCTAGTTATATATCAGAGTATATATAGAATATATATATAATATTAAAATTTATATATAGCCTTACAATTATCCCCCTTTTAAGGTACTAGTCTTTAGTATTTTAAATAGCAAAATAATATCCTTATAGGCTTATTAAAAACCCTCTATTATAGACGTTATAGGGGGAAAAGAGTCTTAACGCGCTTTATATAATTTCCGTATATATAGTACCTTCGTTATATATATATTTATAAACGTAGTATCTCAAAAACCTCTTAAACCCGTAGGAGATATAAAGGAAAAGAGTATATAACGCTACGGTACCTTAGGCGTTACTCGGTAAATATAATAGTTATAATATAAGTATTAATTAGCTTATTATTTATTGTTATATATAGCCCCTTTTTCCGGTATTATACCGGCGTTGTTATACTAGTAATACGGTCTAATATATAAAAAATTATAATATTAAAAAATTCTCTTATATATTTTTTTTTTTATAATTACTTCTATATCTACTTCCTGTAAATATAATATAGGGCTATATATATTCTAGCGGTATTGTAATAGATACTAACTATATATAATATTACTATTATTATAACTATTACTATAAGTAAGTACTCGTATATACCTTAATAAATAAGCGCTATTAATAAGATATAGCAATAATAATAATTATTTACCTTATTACTATATAAGTTACTAAAGCTATTTTACCCTTAATACTTTACGTATAGTTATTTTAAATATTATAGTATATTATAAGCTTTATATACTTTCAATACTCTTTATATCAGATATAATTAACCTTTTGCTTAATAGTAATAAAGATATTGTTATAGCAATTATATCGTAGTTTCTATATATATACTCCTGCTATATTGTTATTAACGTAGTAATATTTACTCTACAATATTCTATATAAATATTTTATATAATATTTTTTATTCTTACTTAGCTTTTTAGGTTAAAATAAGTAATATAAATATTATTTTATTATTATTTATATTCTCTATAGGTATAGGCTTTAATATATCTTTCTTATTTTACAATATTCTATTTGTTTTGCTTTATTATATATTATTATTATATATTTGTTCCGTAGTTGCTATATAGCTATAACTAATATATATATAATATATTTTCTCCTTACTTATATTATATTACTACCGCCTTCGAGGGTAAAATTATCTTGCCTTATTTTGGCCCTGCTTTTAATCGTATTTATATTCGATATAATAGAAGGTATTATAATTTTAATAAATATATAGTCCCCCTATATATTCTCCGTACTTATATTCGTATTTTATTTTTATATATTAGGGCCGGCGCCCTTAACCCCGCTAGGAAGGCTATTAAAGTAGTTTTTATCAAAAGTTATTATAATTCTTTATAGGCCGCGGGGCTAAAGGATTCTATATATAGACTTTTAATTATTAAAGTTATAACTCGTATAAAAGAGTTATTAAAGGGCCTAGAAGCGGAGGTTTATAATAATTATTATAAACTTATTATTTTATAAGGCGCCTTCGATTCTCTTACTGTTCGTTTAAAGGGATTATTAATTTATTTTCCTTAATTATTATATTTAATAATTTTATATAATTTTTATTAACTTTTATAAGGGAAACTTATTACCGGAAGAAATAAAGTTATAAAGCCTAGGGGTATATCTTTAGTTTCCCTAATAATATTTATAATACCCAAGAAGGAAGAGGAGAGAAATATAAATTCTGTTTCTATATTAAATTCCGTATAATTTAATTAACCCTTATATAGAGGAATACAGAAATAAGGAGTATTAAGGAAGGAGAAGAAAGGGGAACAGAAAAGGAGGGAGGAGAGGATTCCAAGGCTATTAAACTTATAATTATTAAGATTACAAAGAAGTAGTATAAACGTAAATATTATAATTAGTACTACGCTATTACTGCTTCGGCGCAGGCTTAATATAGGAGCGATTATTAGGCTTAGCTCTAAGGGGGTAATATCTTTAGGCCTATTTAATATCAGGGTTAAATAACTATTATACCCCTAATACGTAAATTTAGCTATTAAATAATATATTTTCTTTACTACCTTCGGGCTTTTCAGAACGTTTATAATAGGTATATTTATACTTAATAAAATTGTTATTTTTTCGCCTTACTCTTAAAGTTCCGGATATTCTTTATAGTATTTCCTATATTCTCCTTATTAATTTATTTATTATATTCTAGATTTTAGCCCTTCTATTTAACCTGATATTATATAATACCTTTTAGTAATATTTCTCTAATACCTTTTCTATTTCTTATTCCTGCTGATTATTTATTAGCTTAGGAGGTAATATATATTCCTGATTATTTTCTTATAAACTATAATAAAGTTTTAATAATAAGATATAAAAGACTAAGTAAATCCGATAGGTATTAGGCAACGCTAGACGATAAGCTTATATTCCGATTATATCGAATACCTGGAAAAGATTAATAAATTTATAAAATAATTTCCTATTAAGGCGTTTCTGTTTTAAATTCTTAATAGATAATAATACCAAACTATTTATAGGGAACGTTTGTAACTTATACTTCTTATTATAATATTTCTATTAATACTCTACGGCTTTCCGATAGCTTTCCTTAAGCTTAGCGCGGATAAATTATAATTTTTTTACTTTTTCCTTTATTATTAATATTTGCTTATCTTCAAATATTTCGTCCTCGAAACGAATAATAGGGTTATAGTTATAATACGTAAAAAATAAAGTTATTTTGATATTCTTATAATAATTATTATTATAGGCAAATTCCGTTATTAGTAATAGTACGGCCTAATTGCTCTATTTATAGTTATAATAATTGCATAAATACTATTTTAGGATTTAGTTCTATCGCTTTATTGTATTATCGGTTTGGGGGTAGAACGCAATTAACAAACGTCTTTTAATTTTAAAGTAGTAATATAGTTCGGATTAGAAGGTACTCGTAAATAGAGATCCTTTATCGGATATTATATCTTCTAGGAAGCTATATTTAATAATTATATCTAAAAAGAGATTAACAAACTTTATAGCTATTACGGTCTTATTAATTAATATATAATATACTATTTTGTTATATTAATTAATAATAACTAATATAATATTATAAACGCAGCCCCTTCGCTTGCTTAATAGTAAATTAATAATAAAATCTATAGCAATCTCTGCCTACGGCCCTTTAGGTTATAGCAGGCTATAAAGCTTTCTATATAGCTTATATTATTATACTTTAATACGTTAATAGACGTTATATACTCTAATATAGTATTTTATATATATAATAATATCTTTTTATTAATACTTCTATTATAGCAATTCAAGCGTTTTCTTTGCTCCGAAATATTTAGCTAAGAGGTTGTTATAATACTGCTTAAGAAGCTTTTGCCTTAATATTTTATCTCTTAATATATAATAATATCCCCGGGTAATTAAAATCCCGTTAATAAAATTTTATATATTATAATAATACCTCCGCTTACTCCCTATAGGCTTTTCGCTAGCTAACTGTATATCTTTAACAAAATTATTATTTTATTATAAAGCTTTGATTAGGTTTGCAACCTTGGTAATATAATCTTTATAAACTATTTTTATAATTATATTAATCTTTTATCTTAATATAAATATTATATAACTAGCTTTTTAAAATATTTTTATAATAAATACGCTATATAGACGCTCCGCTTATAGATTTTTATCTTATAGGGCCAATTTAGTTTGGAGCGTTAGCAGCAATTATTTTAGATTATCAGAATTACCCTCGTAATCAGGGCGCCGCGATAATATATCGACTAGGTTTATTTTCCCAGATTTATAATTAATCTTAAAATTATAAACGGTTAAATTTAGGGCCTATTTAATTTGCCTAGGGCTTAACTTTTTAATATTTATAAAACCTCTTAAATTATTATAATTTATTAAAACCTTTATAATATAAGCGTTATCGCTAAGGTAATAGCGTTAGTATATAAATATATTAATAATAACTAATAACTTTTGGTTATAAATTTTATAATTTTATTTTATAAATATTATTTTTTTAAATTAAAAAGTTATTAAATATTATTATTTATCGTCTTATAATTATAATAATATCGTAGTAATAGCGAACCTAAAAATATCTGTTTCTAAATAAATCCCCTTTTCGAAATCGAAATATATTAATAGAGGTATTTACGTAAAGGCTTCGTATAAGGTATAGAATGCTTATATAATAGTCTTTGGCTATTTAAATTCGCCAAACTTCTTACCTCCCTTATTACCTTTTAATAAGTTAATTAAGGGACTTGTTTTCTTAAAATAATTCAAAATAAATAAGCAGAAGTAGTTTGCAAACCCCAAAAACTATTAAAGTTAATAAAACGATATCGGAACCGGCTATTATATAATTATTACGATTTTCTCCGGGGATATAAATATATCCTATATAAATATTATAAAGCTAAGAAATTCAATTATTGTCTAATTAAATTCGTATTTAAATAGTTTTATAAATAAGGAATATTATCTTAACCTTTCTAATATTTCGTATATATACCGTTAATATTATAATAAATCCTTAGAATAAACTAATATATTATTTAGGTATATTATATATATTATATTAATCAAGTTTGCTAAAACCTTATTAATATACGCTTGGAAAGTTGCTAGGGTATTAATTAAGTTAAATAATATTATCAAATATTCAAAATACTTATATTGTATATAAAATATAGTCTTTTATTTATTATCCTCTTATATACGGATTCGGTAATACGCCTCTATTAGATCTAGTTTGATAAACTTCTTAATTTTATTTAAATAATTTAGCGTTTCTGTAATTAAGGGGAGCAGGTATTTATTCTTTTTAATTATTATATTTAGACTTTTATAATTAATATATAACCGTAGGGTATTGTCTTTTTTAAGTATAAAAATAATTAATACCCCTGCTAGCAATATTAAAGGGCGGATTATCCCTTGCGTAGTTATATTATTAATATACTAACGGAGTTCCTTAAGCTCTGGCTTAGAAAAACTATAAATAAATTAATAAGGAGGATTTTTACCTTCCAATTTTATTATATAATCGCCTTTTTTAAAGGTTAATAGTTGAGATACTCTATCTCTAGAGAATATATCTTTATAAGCCTTAAGTTCTTTAAATAAAGTTACTTTTTTGCCCTAAGTACGGATCGGCTGCAGTATTATATATATTATCCTAATTACTCTTATTAATTTAAAAAGATTTTTATTAAAATACTTTATATCTTCGATTTAAAACTTATTAATAATAAAGAGAAATTTTTATATTATTACTCCGAAATTAACTTATATACGGAGATCTTTAAGACCCAGTACCCTAATAATTAGTTGAAGCCTAATTTAATTTATAATATAAAAAAATAGCTTATATTCTTCTTAATAACTTTAATTATCCTTTATAATAAAGCGGATATAATAGGCCCTATAATAGTATATACTCGACCTATTGATTGATTTGGGTATAAACAGGTTATAATCCTTATATAGAAAGTTATATAATATAACTATATATTAATTAATTAAGTTAAATATTAACCCGCTATTTAAAAGGATCTTAATAAGCTTTAACCCTTATAAAGTAAATACTTTAGTATTATTTATATTTAATAGAGATTTTACTTCTATTTTTTCTTATTACTCCGCTTGCGAGGTATTTGCAGAGCCTCGTTATTTCCTGTTTTTATAACGAAATTAACGGGATTTTTGGATAAGTAATCCTTAGCCTAATAATCTGTTTATTTGTAATAATAACAATTTTTTTTTTTTAAAGGAATATAAATATTTAAAATTAATCAGAATTTAATTTAAATTATTAAATTTCCTATAATTATTTTTTATTTTGTAATCGGGTTAGAATCGAGTCTTCCTCGATTTATCCCCTTAACGTTTATTATTAAATAACTTTTAATACCGATTCGGCTTAGTAATTCAGTCCTTTAAAAAGCGAATTATTTTATTTTCGAAGATATATATATATTACTCCGCTATACCCTTTAGAGAACTTTATCTGATTTTGTTATATTATTTTAAGCAGGATACCTTTGCTATAAAATTGATACGGGTATTTAATTCTTTTCCCGTTATAGCTATTAGATCGCGAATATAAAATAACAGCTTTCTATCGAAAGCTTGCTTTTTGATAATTTCTTTCTTATATTTAGGATTTATCTATATTTCGATATTAGAAAGATAAATATTGAAATCGTAAACTAATTAACGCTCCTTTTGCTTTGTATTCTTATAATATAATATAATCTTAGCTAATTTATTAGCTAAATACGAAATTAAGTCTATTAATATTTTCTTAAAAGCCCTAAAGGTATACTCGAAGGGCCTATTCTAAGACTCCTTAGTATTCCGGATATACTCCGACTACGTATTATTTAGGCCTAATTTCGTAAAGGAAATTTTGGATATATTATTAGGGAAATAATTAAAGCTTTATTATATTTGATTTCCTAGCTTCTAGAACTAATTATTAAGGTCTTTAAATAATTTGCTTTTATATTATAAAGGATCTCTAATATAGGGTTTTTTTAATATCGCAACTACCGTATAAGAAGTATTATTGTTTTATATAAATTACGTATTTATATTTAAATTCCGTTATTGCTTTTTTAAAATATTAACTTCTATATTTACAAATTATAATTTAAAACGAGTATTTTCGAGTTCAGTTTAATACGCCCTATTTTCAATTTCTTTTAAGGATATTCTTAAATCAGTTATATTAATATTTGAGTTACTTTTATTATAATTCGATTACAAAGATCGTATATTATATTTAATTATCTTACTTTAAGTAATACCGATAAGGAGAGCCGTTAGAACTATTAAGGTATATAATAAATAGCAATATAAAATATAATAATTAGACGTAGCTGCTATAATAATAGAATATAAGCTAAACGCAATAGATAGGTAATTGCTATCAATCTTATCTTCTAAGAAGATAAAGGAATTAACAGTTATTATTAAAAGAATAGGGGACCCCCAGGGTAATAAAGTAAAGCTTTTGAGTAGGGTAAATATAAGATTATTTTAATAGGCTTAATATTAATATAGCTTCTAATTATATACCGGAGTACGTACAGAATATATATGCAATACCAAGACCTACGTATAGCCTTACATATTCCTTTAATTACTTTATTTTCCGAATTTATAATTATATTAACTTATTATTCTTTAAGGCGCTAATAAAAATTAAATATAAACTTTATATATCCTCTTTTAATTGTCTTTTTATCCAAAGATATAAAACTTTATATTATATTATTTCCCTTCTTAAATTTAAGATACTCTGATATATTCAAATCGATATATTAAAAAATTATATTATTATTAAATTATATATATTTTATATAATATATATTTTATATAATATAAATATATAATTAATTTAGGATTATAATCGGATTAGAATATAATATATAATATAAAATATAAAATATTTTGTTGAATTATTTATTATATTAAAAAATATATTATTATATATAATTACCCTTTATTCGGCTTATTATTAATATTCTGCTAATAATATTAATATATATCGAATTTATTATTAATTAGATTTCTGATTTCTAATTTAAATCCCTCTTTAAAAGCTATACTTTCTTATAACTAAATAAATAGGTTTGGAATTATAATATTATTATCTTTTACTTATTTGTCCTATACGCTTTTCTCTTATATAATATTAATAATAATAATTTACGTTTAAGTCTTATTTATAATAATTTCTAATTTTATATTTAAAGGCGTTTTTATATAAATATTTTCGATATTAATAAATATTATTAATTAATTTATTATCTGAAACTATATATATATATCAAAAAAAGTCCTTAGGTTATTTAATATATTCTTATTATTATAAAGTATATATAAGCGGGACTTTAATATTTTAATTATATATATCTTAATTTAAAAACTATAATAACTTTTAAAATTATATAAATATCGATAGTAAATATAATCAAAATTGCTTTTACTTTTTGAATTTATATATATTAGCTTTTATAATATTATAATCTAATTAATATTAATTATTAAATTAATTATATTTCGAAATTTTCGAAGTAAATAAGTTAATATTCCGAAATTAATATTCTAATAAATATATTAATAATTAAATTTTTTAAAATAGTTAATAAATTAGCTCTGATTCTTTAATATTAATAAGGTAAATATATTTATAATAATATAATAATATTTATTTAATCTTTCTTAATATATTTCTTTATTTATATTTTTGAAGTATATTTTTTATTCAACTCTTTATTTAATATTGAATTATTTAGATTAGTTTAACTTATTTTAATTTTATCTTCTTCTTTATTATTTGAATCTTTATTCGTTAATATAAATAATATAATCTTATAATATTTCTTTAATATAAGTTTATAATATTAATAATTAATTAATTTTACTTCTAAGTTAAAATATTACCCTAAATATTAATATAAAAGAATTAAAGTTTCGGCAATTATATTAAATAAATATAACTTATTAGAATAGGCCTTTTCTGTATTTATTAGTATTATTATATTACCTTTAATAAGCAATTTAATATATTTTTAATTTTTTATATTTATTTTATAATTTAATTTATAATTAATTCGTTATTCTTATAACTTTTATAATATAATTTTAATAATAAGCTCTTTCGCCTTATAATAGGAATATTTTATTATAATATTGAATATTTATTATAAATAATATTTATTTAATAGATTTAAACGCTAATCGAAAACGTTTTTATATTATTAAATTTAAATAATATTAATTATTTTTTATTTCCTATTTATATTATTAGAAAATATTTTTCGTAATTATTTTAATTATAATATATCGAAATTATTAATAATAATTATAAGGGAATTATATCCTTTATATCAAATTTTATTTATAATTAAGATATTTTATATTTCAATTAATATTATAATATATATTTTTATTTAGATTATAATATAAAAGAGAATATCTCGAATATATTTGATTTTTATTATTATATTCGAATATTACGTAATTAAATTATAAATTACTTTTTATAATAATATAATCGAAAAAGGATTTAATTATATAATAATATTCGCAATAAATTTAAATATTATTATAAGGATAATTAATAATTATTAAAAAGCTAAAAGAATTATAATAATATTAACTTATTATAAATATATAATAGAACTTCTAATATAAATTATTATAATAAAAGGTTAATAAGATAATATTAAATAAAGATATATATAAATAAAGAAAGGAAATATAAATTATTAAAAAAGATAAAATTTTCTATTTTAAAGAATATTATTATAAATTTATATTAAAAAACAAAATCTTATTAAATTTTATTATAATAAATAGAGTTATTTTACTTTAAATAAGTAATAATATTAATTAAATAATAATAAATAAATAATTTATAAATATAATAAGCGAAATATATAATATTTTATTATATTTATTTTATTTATTTAATATTAAATTTATATTTAAAGCTAATAAAGTTAATTCCTTAAAGAATAAAACTTAGAATATTTAAATATTAAATAATATATAATTTATAAAGAAATTAAATACTTTAAAATTAAATAATAATAAGTAATATTCAAAAAGTCAAAAGCAGAATATATTAAAAAGGAGAGAAAAAGTATTATTAAAGCTAAAAAGAAAGAAAAAAAGGTAAACAAAGAAACAGAAAAAAAAGTAAATAAAGGAAAAGAAAAGGAAATATATAAAGAAAATAAAAAGAAAGCAGATAAAGAAAAAGAAAAAGAGATAAATAAAAAAAGGAAAAGGAGGTAAATAAAAAAAAAAGGAAGAAAAATTAATTTCTAAAAAAAGATAAAAAGCAAATCGAAGAAAAAGGACTTAATAATAATAAAAAAATAAAAAATAAAAATATTAAAAATAAATCGAATAAAGAAAAGAAAAAACCTTATTATAATAATAAGATTAAAAAGAAGGCGAAATTATATATTATTAAAGATATTATATATTTTCCAAAGAATATAATATATATAATATTCTTTTATATTTTATTTTATTTTATTTAATATTTCGATTTAAAATTAATTATTAAAGATAAATATAAAAATATTATTAAGGCTTTTAATAATTATTTATTATTTATAAAAATAAGTTAATTTAATTATTTGTTTTTATTAAATAAAGTCCTTTTAAATAATTTTATTTTTATTCAATTTTTAATAAATAATATTAATATAAATAAAATAAATTAATAGTTTTTAAGAAATATTAATTTGAAAGATATATTATATATTATATATTTTTTACATTATTATTAATAATATTAATAGAGATAATAAAAAAGCTAAAGTAATTTAATAAAATTATTATTATAAATAATAATATAATTTTTATATATTAATTAGCAAAGAAAGAATAAATTTTGATATTTATATAATATATTTTTTATTTAAATTATTAAAGTATTTTAATATAATATAATATTTTTTTTTAAAATATATTATTTAATTCCTTTTAAATTATTATTAAAATCTAATATTCTTTAAAAATATAATTAATAAAAGTTTAAAATAATTAATAATTAATAACGTAATTAGAAGCTTAAATATTATATTAACTTTAATTATTAAGAAGTATTTTATATTTGCTTTTGCTAATTTAAAAATAAAATTAATAATATTTATTTCTTATAAATAAAAGTAAGTAATAATAAAAGAAGCAAAAATAATAAAAGGAGAGGTAATAAAAAGAGAAGAATCAAAGCAAAAAAAGTTAATAAAAAAGAAAAAAGGTATAATAAAGATATAAAAATATTAAGAATTAATAAAACCGCCTAAATTACTTTGCTAATAGAATAAATAATTATATAAAAAATTATTATATAAATTATAAAATATAATAAATAAGAAGGATTATTAATAATTATTAATAAAAAATAATATAATAATAATTATAATTATTATAGAATATATTATATATAACTAAATAATATTTATAATATTATTTAATATTTAAAAATTAATATAATTAATATTTTTTTATATTTATATAATTTATTTAATAATTAATATATAATAAAGCTTTGTTATAACTTTAAAAAAATATAAATATTATAATTATATATTATATATTTTTAATATATTTTATTAATAGAAATATTTTATATTAAATAATATATATTATTATTATTAATTTTATTAATTATTTCTTATTATTAAAGTTTATTTATTAATAATCTCTGTTCTTGAACTCAGACTTTATAATTATTATATACGTAGTTAGCAGCGGCTAACCCCGAAGGGTATTAGTATATAGAGTCTGAGTAACTGAGGCAATAACTTCCGTTAGTGGTGACTTCGGCTTAGTCATCCAGCAAAAATGGAAAATCGCCTCACAACCGGAAAGATCCAGGCTTCTCTCGCGTCATATATTCCATACCTATGCAAGAAATACGTCAGCTGACTTCTACCATCGGGACGAGCCTGCTTCAGCAGATATGATCATACAAATAGCAGCCCTTGCACCGTAAGCAAACGGTTTGATTTCGGTTTCAATGACATCTATGAATCAATCTCCACTTCTATGGAAGGTGCCTCGTAGCAAGGACTGCCCGGATAACGCCGTCTCCCGTACGCCACCAGCCAACCTCCAAGCCTTTGCCCCAATCGGTCATTAGTATATTGAAGACATTAAATACTCCAGTTTCACGCAATCATCCACCAGATCCCTCCCAGAAGCCATATCAGAACCAACGTCGTAAGTATCCCTGCGCCCGCCCGGTCCCCTGTTTGTATTGAGCTCGTCAGCGAAAGGGGATTCGATCCGGTCGCTCCACCTCCGGCGCCAGGATTGCCTTTGCTGGTGCCTCCTGTGCTGTTTGTGACAGGTATGGCAGCTTGTTGAATCAGGTTTGCTTGGATAACTGACAAGGAAGCCATTTGTTGCCCAACACCTTGTGTGCCATCCCATTTCCCGTTGTTCGTCCATATCATTCCGCACTTCTGGCCATTGTCGCCACCAGTGCACTGTGCAGCAGCAGCTTGGGCCGAGGCTCGGAGTTTGGGCATGATCAGATCGTACGTGAAAGGAGCGTATTTGGTAGTGGCAGCCATCCAGCGCGCGAGATAGGCTTTGAAAGAGTAGTTGTCTGTATCACAAGTTCCCGGACCTTCACAGGCGACTTCGTACATGACGTTGGGTGCTTGTTGGGAGAAAAAGACATTAGAGCCATTGATCATTCCGAGAACTCTTTCTTTCCAGGTATCGGACCCATTCGTCTAGTGAAATGTCAGTCATATCTCAATGGAAGGATAAGTGGACAAGCGTACGTAATTGTACATATTGGCAGCACCAAGCATATACACGCCAACGTTGTAGGTCCATTGAATCTTGTTGATGTCGGTGCAATTGAGTGTTGTATGCGCGCCGTCGTAAAAATGATAGCTTTCGTCCATGAAACCAACATCGCGTGTGAAATTATACGCTTTCTCCGCCCAGTCCGCATAACTGCTATTACCCGTGTACATGGCCAAGCGAGCAGCAAGGTTGAAAAAGACACCGTTTGATATAGTGTTTTTGTAGTCATAACCGTTGTTGAATGTGAAGATTTGCCACCTCAGCCCGGCGCCACAGTATTGAGTATCCCATCGTAGTGCCTGGGTATTAAAAACCGCCTGGGCAAGCTCAAGCCATTGAGGCTTGTCGGACGGAGGATTGGGAAACTTTTGTTCCGCCGCTGACATGGCAGCCATTCCCCAAAAGCCTTGATCGTCGTTGCCCTCTGTCTTGGTCTGATTCGGAGTCATGTAATCGTTGTTGGGGCCCGACTGGAAGAGCATCCCCTGAATGACCTCATCGTTGTATGTATTATCACCGGTGTAATACTGGTAATCCATCAAGGTGCCGAACATGGCGCCAGCTTCCCACCAGTAGTAGGGCTGCGGCAAGTTGCCTGGTACATCGCCTGTTCGATTGCCAGTGTAGTATGTCATCATATTGTAAGCCGCAATACTAGCAGCAGACTTGATTGAATCTGAACACGGACGAGTCAGTATGGGAGATCAGGATCGGTGTCAGGCTGAGATGAGGCCAGTCTCACTTGGATCATCAATGTTCAGAGTGATTGCGGACGTCAATGAGCTTCCGGCGAGCAGCGATATCGATAATCGTAAGATGCATGACAGATGTGATCCCCGGTCTCTGCCACTTCCACCCAAGCAAGGAGCCATGATGATGGCGTGGGCCAAGATGCCTTGTACCAATGTTCCGACTTTGATGGCCCAGGGGCTGGAATGCGGCGTGGAGCAGCCGCGCCGATGTTTGCGGCACTGATGAAAAGAGTGAAGTCCAAACAATTTAAACAAAAGCCTTGGTTCTGGCGGTGTTTCCAGGAAGTGATGGTGGAAATATTAGGAGTCGAGGTGGCGGTGGGAGATTAAACAGCCTACTTCGGAGGCGGAGGACCCCAAACTTTCTTTTTTTATCTTTCGCAATCTCAAGGCTGACTGAGCGAGCGACTGCGGGAGTGAAAGAGAACGAAAGTGAGAGAAGAACTGAGCTCCTCAACGATGAAAGATGATGGGGATCTGGCGATGATAGATTATGAGAAGACAGGAAGGACGGGGAGGTGGATTGATTACGGATCTTGAGTAAGATAGGTACGATACGAAGATGAGTGTCATGCGTGACGCGGCGGGCGGCAAATCGGATTGGGCGTTGGCTGGGTGAGTTTAAGGGGGGGGGGAAGGGCAAAGGGCGCTCTTGGTCCAATAGCCAATAAAAAATAGAAGGGAACATAAGGTATGGATTGATTTCTTGTTTCACACTGGCTTCCTCCAATCCCAATCACCAGACACACAAAGAACTATATAAATCTACGACATTCATTCAAGTTTCTTAATATGCTTCTGTTACTACAAACGATGGCAGTGCTCTTGCTCTGTATGAAACACTCAGCACCTCTTATAGAGATGGGGGGTTGGCCTGATTTGTAGATTGAGTGCTGTCTTTCGTATGCAATGTACGGAGTGGGCAACGAGTGATAAGCCTTAAATCAAACATCGCATACCATTTATTCCACTCCACTATCCGTATGGATATTCAAATCAATTCCTCACATTTAGAAGAAGCACACTGTGAGACTGTGAGACTGTGCACGACTCAGCATGAAGAGGATCACACTCTGAGCCCTGTGCTGACTCATCCAAACGCTAACTAAACCCTTTTATCTCCCAAAATATTGCCGCAAGCCAACGAACACCCTCAGCAGCACCACATACACCCCATCGCCATCATCAACACCATCACCTCATCAACTTGTCCACTGCGAGGAAGCCGCTGTCATCTGCGCCTATTTCCAACTCTATATACTCATCGACGAACAGCCCCGCTCACGCTAAAACGGTAGACAAATTAATTCGCAGCCGCCTATTGACCATATCGACCTCCTGCAACAACCACCCTCTATCCGTCTCGAAGACATCATCTCCCACAAGCATCGGTTCTAGCGTCTCGGCTACCCTCACATCCGTCCTTCCAACCCACCAAAGCAACAATGGCAGGTCGCGAGCAACCTTATGATCCTTACATTCCCTCAGGCAGCGCCGGCCAACCTGCCAACGGCAATTATGAGGGCGGCAACCCCAGAACCGCTGCGATTCAATCGGTACGTACAACTTTCCTTTGACCCGTATAGAAAGATTGGCGCGTACGGTCTTCATCAGCCAGACAAGGACCAGAACCCCAACCGCAGCTTGCGTGGCTGTAAACCTGGCACTCTGTGAACTTACAAGTCAACCGCAACGCCTGATCTCGCATTCCCTTCCACAACCCCTCTTTCTCCCTCCCAACATCCCTCCTTTGACCCCTTTCGTCCCCACCCCCACCTCAAAGCTCAAGCCCCCCAAACTAAACCCCCCTTTCTCCCCCCAGCAAATCGACGACACCGTCAACGTCATGAAAAAGAACCTCGAATCCGTCGCCCAGCGCGGCGAGCACATCGACCAGCTCCAAGACAAATCCGAGAACCTGAACCAATCCGCGCAAGGGTTCCGTCGGGGCGCCAACCGCGTCCGCAAGCAGATGTGGTGGAAGAACATGAAGATGCGCATCTGGATCTTGGTCGGGATTATTGTGCTCTTGTTGATTATTGTTGTGCCGAGTGGTGAGTTCCTCTCCTTTGGCTTCGGTTTGGTTTGTTTTGTTGAGGGGGCAGTTGGGCTAACGTTGGTGGGCTTGGTAGTGGTTGCGACGAAGAGAAATCATAATTAGACAGACTGGAAAAGAGGGATTGGTGACGAGGGAGGGGGCGGAGGAGGCAGTGGGGCGTGAAGGCAAGGGCTGCGGAATAGGTGCTTTCTACCACGGCGTGAGAAGAGGATGCGGCGCAGCAGAACCTCAACCCAGATTCATTCTCCACCGTTACCGCAACGGCGTAAGGCGTCAACCACATTCGCTTTCCCTTCGCGCGAGACAGGCCGCTGCATTCCGGCTGGTAGATGTCTGTGCACCCGCCTGGGACGATGGAGTAGCATGTACATTGAGCGACCGGGTTGACGACGATTTAATCTCTCTCTCTCTCTCTCTCTTGCTCCACTATATCCCTCGTGCAAACCGGTATAAATGCTTTCCCGACCACCCCCTTCCTTTCACAACCCCCAAATCAATTACCCTTCATTTCACATCCCCCTCAACTCCCCCACCCCTCCACACTCAATACAGACCCCCTCCAACCCCCTCGGCCAACCTCGCAGCCACATCCTCCCGTCTCGCACTCTGCGATCTATACCCCCCCCCACCCCTACCCC
>JAABUQ010002252.1_pt1 | contig 38804 bp, 40 predicted proteins | sample 5560001 | NCBI WGS metagenome assembly JAABUQ01 (sample SAMN10711888, study PRJNA513371) | rock metagenome | isolation source: Antarctica rocks | place: Antarctica: Victoria Land, Finger Mt nord | collected 2015-12-18 | reverse complement strand
CGCCGGGAGGCGCTGGTCTCATGCTGGCCCTCTGCACGGGCAAGCGCACTTGGCGCTCTCCCGACGTCCGCCGACAACACAAAGGATGACCAGTGAGCGCGCGGCGGCGCGCATGAGCCTTCTGTCGGTGCCTTGCCTGTCGCCTCGGCCTCAAGAGGAAGGGTACGCGGATGAGCCTTTCCTTTGAACTGCCCCCCGGCCAGGCCTGGTCGCACCGCGTGCGCCGGGGTCGCGCGCTGCGTCTGACCGCCCTGGAGGACGGGGCCAACGTCTCGGTCCTGCTGTACTCGGCCGAGAATCCGCTCGAGCGCTACTGCATGCCCGACACACTGAAGGCCCAACAGATCGCGCGGATCGCCGGCGGTGACGCGCTGTTCTCGGACATGGGACGCGCGCTGGCCGTGGTGAGCGCCGACAGCTGCGGTTGGCACGACGCGATCGGCGGGATCGGCAGCACGGTGGGCGACGATCAGCGTTTCGGCGCAAGGCCCTATCAGGAGCATCGCCACGCTATGCGCCGAGGGGCGCGCGAGCGACTGCTGGTCGAGCTGTCCAAGCACGGGCTCGGGCTGCGCGACCTGGTGCCCACGATGAACTGCTTCTCCAAGGTCGTCGTCCGCGACGGCGGCGCGCTCGAGTTCGTCCTCGGGCACGCGAGGGCCGGAGACCATGTCGAGCTGCGGGCTGAGCTCGACGTGCTCGCGGTGCTGTGCAGCGCTCCTCACCCGCTGGATCGCAGCGCCGAGTATCCGGCGCGGCGCGTGCGTCTGGAGGTCGGTCGCCCTGGCGGGGTTCTGGCCCCGCTGACCCGGCCCGAGACCGAACGCGCGCTTCGCAACGTCGCCGAGCACCTCTGCTGATGGCCGCACTCCTCGATCTCGAGCTCCCCGCGGGAGAGGGGTGGATCGGTGAGGTGCCGGCCGCCGGGCGCCTGCGGATCACCGATCTGCACGGCAATCAGGCGGTAGACACGCTGCTCTTCGACGCGGAGGACTACGCCGAGCGCTACGGGGCGCCGGAGACGATTGCCGCGCAGGGCAACGCCTACCTGAGTGAGGGCTCGATGCTGCGCTCGGTCACGGGCCGGCCGCTGATGCGCATCGTGGACGACACCTGCGGGCGCCACGACACCCTCGGCGGCGCCTGTGCCCAGGAGAGCAACGACATCCGCTATGGGCGCCACACCCGCTTCATGCACAGCTGCCGCGACACGTTCCTGCTGCTCGCCGCGCAGTGGGATCGCGGACTCTCCAAGCGCGACATCGGCCCAAATATCAACTTTTTCATGAATGTCCCGGTGACCGAGGACGGACGCCTGACCTTCGAGGACGGCATCTCGGCGCCGGGCAAGTACGTGGAGCTGCGAGCTGAGGTGGCGGTGCTGATGCTGATCTCCAACTGCCCGCAGCTCAACAACCCGTGCAACGGATATGACCCTACCCCGGTGCGTCTGCAGGCGTGGTCAGCGTGACCGTCCTGAGCGTGATGCGTCCGGGCACCTTGACCACGGTGCAGGAGTGGCCGGGACGAATCGGCTATTGGGCGGTCGGAGTTCCGCCCTCAGGCCCGATGGACGACCTGGCCTTCCGCGCCGGCAACCGGATCCTGGGCAACCGCGAGGGGACCGCCGGCCTGGAGATAACGCTGTCCGGACCCACCCTGCGAGCCGAGCACGAGCTGCTGATCGCCGTCTGCGGGGCCCCCGTCGAAGTGTCCATCGACGGGCACCCGGCGGACATGTGGCAGCAGATCGCGCTTCCCGCAGGGGCGGAGCTCAAGCTCGGCCGGGTGCGCGGACCGGGGATGCGCTCCTACCTGCTCGTCGCCGGCGGACTGGCGAGTGAGTCCTACTTGGGTAGCGGGGCCACGTTCGTGCTGGGTGGCATTGGGCGCGCCCTCGCGCGCGGCGACACGCTCTCGGTCGCTGGCCAGGCCGCGGGCCCGCGGGAGCCCGCCGGCCCCCCAACGAGCTGGCATTGCACCACCCAGTGGACGCTACGGGTCACGCTCGGTCCCCAGGGGGCGCCCGAGTTCTTCGAGGCCGAGGATCTGGCCCGGCTGCTCGGCGCGCGCTGGCAGGTGCACCATCATTCCTCGCGGACCGGGGTACGTCTGGAGGGCCCCGCGCCGAACTGGAGTCGTTCTGACGGAGGAGACGCGGGCCTGCATCCCTCCAACCTTCACGACAATCCTTACGCCCTGGGGGCGGTCACCTTCGCCGGCGATCAGCCCCTGCTGATCGGACCCGATGGCCCGAGCCTCGGTGGCTTCGTCGCCCCTGCATGCGTGATCGAGGCCGACCGCTGGAAGCTCGGTCAGCTGCGCCCGAACGACGAGGTCCGCTTCGCGGTGACCTCCCTGGCGCGGACCGAAGCCTCACCCAAGCCGTCAGCCCACGATACCGACGAGCGGATCCTCGCCCGTACGGTGGTAGACGCCGATGGCGCCCGCGTTGCCGTGCAATCGGCGGGCGAGTGCAACGTGCTGGTGGAGTTCGGGGCGCCCGAGCTGGACCTTGCCATGCGCGTACACGCCTACGGCCTGGCCGGCGCCCTCGCGGAGGAGCCAGGGGTGATCGACCTCACCGAGGGCATCCGCAGCCTGCAGGTGCACTTCGATCCCGCACGGCTGGCGCGCACCGACCTGCTCGATCGTGTGCTCGCCCTGGCCGAGCGCCTGCCCGAGCCTGCGCGAGTGACGATCCCGGCACGGACCGTGGACCTGCCGCTCTCCTGGGACGACCCGGCCGCGCAGCTCGCGGTCGATCGCTACGCGGAGACGGTGCGCCGCGATGCGCCCTGGTGTCCGAGCAACCTGGAATTCATCCGGCGCATCAATGGACTTGACGACGTCGCGGAGGTGCGGCGCATCGTGTTGGCGGCGACCTATCTGGTCATGGGGCTCGGCGATGTGTACCTCGGCGCACCCGTCGCCGTTCCTCTGGATCCTCGACACCGCCTGGTCACCACCAAGTACACGCCCCCCCGGACGTGGACGCCCGAGAGTGCGGTGGGCATCGGCGGCAGCTACCTGTGCGTGTACGGCATCGAGGGACCCGGGGGCTACCAGCTGCTCGGGCGCACCCTGCCGATTTGGGACCGGCTCGGTTGTTCGCCTGACTTCGCGCCCGACCGGCCGTGGCTGCTACGACCGTTCGACCACCTGCGCTTCACACCGGTCTCGGCGGAGGAACTGCTGCGCCTGCGCGAGGACTTCGGTGCCGGCCACCACCGCGTATCGATCAGCGAGCGGACCTTCCGCCTCGCCGACGCCACGCGTGAACACGACCACGACCAGCACGAGACCGAACGGATGCTCGGCGACCGTCGTCGCGCCTTTCACGCCGAGCGGCGCCGCTGGGGCGAGGCCCTCCCGGCATGACCGATGAGATGCGTGTGCCGCGGCTGCTCGAGGACTACCGCACGGGCCGCCGCCGGGCCGGCGATGTCGTCCACCGGGCCCGAGCACGTGCCGCTGCCTCCGAACAGCCGGCGTGGATCGCGCTACTGAGTTCCGCGGCGCTCGAGTCGCACCTGGCCCGTGCGGACCCGGCCGGACCGCTCTACGGGGTGCCCTTTGCCATCAAGGACAACATCGACCTCGCCGGCGTGCCCACTACCGCCGCGTGCCCCACCTTTGCCCGCACCCCCAGGCGCCACGCTGGGGCAGTTGAGCGCCTGCTTAGGGCTGGTGCAGTACCGGTGGGTAAGACCAACATGGACCAGTTCGCGACCGGCCTGGTGGGGACGCGCACCCCCCACGGCTCCTGCTGGAGCACGATCGACCCCCGCCATATCTCGGGCGGATCGAGCTCGGGCTCGGCGGTCGCAGTGGCCGAGGGCCAGGTGAGCTTCGCCCTGGGGACCGACACGGCGGGGTCCGGGCGCGTGCCCGCCGCCTTCAACGAGCTGGTGGGACTGAAGCCCAGTTTCGGGCTGATCGGCGCGAGCGGCGTGGTCCCCGCCTGTCGCACCCTCGACTGCGTCACGGTGTTCACCGCCGACGTAGCCGGCGCCGCGGCCGTGCTGGAGGTCGCTGGGGGCAGCGATCCCGCGGACCCGTTCTCGCGCACCCTGGTGCCGCTGGCACCGGCCGGAGCGGCGCCGCGCATCGCGGTGCCGCGCGAGGGCCAGATCGACTTCGCCGGCGACCACCAATCGCGCGATGCCTTCCGCAGGGCGCTCGAGCGGGCCCAGGCTCTCGGCTGGGTCCTGCAGCAGATCGACGTCGAGCCGCTGCTGCAGGTGGCGAGCCTGCTCTACGACGGACCGTGGGTGGCCGAGCGCGCCGCCGCGGTGGGTGCGTTCATTGCCGAGCACGCCGACGACGTGGACCCGGTGGTGAGCGCGATCATCACCAGCGGCTGGCGACCGAGCGCGGTCGACGCCTTTCGGGCGATGTACCGCCTGGCCGAACTGCGCGCTCAAGCCGAGCGCGCCTGGGACGGATGCCAGGCGCTGCTCATGCCCACCGCCCCGACGATCTTTACCCACGAGCAGATCGCCGCCGACCCGGTCGCTCACAACAGCACCCTGGGCGCGTACACCAACTTCGTCAATCTGCTCGACCTGTGTGCGATCGCCGTTCCCGGCCCCCGCCGCGCGGACGGTCTGCCGTTTGGCATCTCGCTGATCGCTTTGGCGGGCGGTGACCAGCGAGTTCTGGCCCTGGCCGCCGAGTGGACCGGTGAGGCCATGGCCCACGCCCCCGCCGTGTGGACCGGCAAGGCCGACGCGCCCGCGCCCGTGGAGGAGGGGCTGATCCCCCTCGCCGTTGTCGGCGCCCATCTCGCGGGGCAGCCCCTCAACGGCGAGCTGACGCGGCGCGGGGGCCGGTTGCTGCGCCGCACGCGCACGGCGGGCCATTACCGCCTGTACGCGTTGGCCGGCGGCCACCCCCCGCGCCCCGGGCTCGAAGCGAGCGACGCTGGAGGTCCGGGCATCGAGGTCGAGCTGTGGGGCCTTTCGCCGACCGCGCTGGGCGAACTGACCGCTGGCGTGCCGGCTCCCCTGGCCATCGGCCGTGTCGAGCTCGAAGACGGCGAGCAGGTCAGTGGTTTCGTGTGTGAACCCCGCGGCATCCACGGGGCGCGCGAGATCACCCACCTCGGCGGGTGGCGCGCACACCTGCTCGTCCAGGCGCCCGCGCGTGGTTGAGAGTCGCTCGCGACCGCACGAGCTGCCGGCCACGCCGCAGAGCGTTCACTGGGGCTACTTCGACCCAAGCCTGGAGCCCGTGCTTACCGTGGCGTCGGGCGACGTCGTGCATGTCGAGGCGATCACCCACCACGCGGGCGACGCACCCGATCTGCTCATGGACGACGGGATTCAGGCCATCTTCGAGGTCGTGCAGGACCGCGGCCGCGGGCCCCACCTGCTCACGGGTCCGATCGCCGTCGAGGGCGCGCGGCCGGGAGACGTGCTGGAGGTGAGGATCCTCTCGGTCGAGCCGCGGCTGGCCTACGGCTCGAATCTCGCCGCCCATTGGGGCCAGCTCTACGGTGACTTCGGTCACGAACGGGTCACCGTCTACCGCCTCGATGAAGGGTCCGGCCTGGCTCGCGCCATGTTCGCCTATCCGTGGACGGCAAGCCCTCTGTGCGACGCTCCCGGCACGATCGTCGCTCCCGACGCGAGCGCCCGCGAGCCGGCGCTCGAGGGGGTGCAGATTCCCCTGCGCCCCCACTTCGGCACGATGGGTGTCGCCCCCGCCGCGCCCGGTCGCACAAGCTCGGTGCCGCCAGGCGATCACGGCGGCAACATCGACAACTGGCGCATCGGGGCGGGCGGGACGATGCACTACCCGGTGCAGGTACCGGGTGCGCTGCTGTCGGTGGGCGACCCACACGTCTCCCAGGGGGACGGCGAGGTGAGCGGCACCGCGCTGGAGGCCTCGCTGAGCGGTCTTCTGCAGCTCACCGTCCGCCGCGACCTGCCCTACACCGTCCCCGTGCTCGAGGACCGCACGCACCTGCTCGTGCACGGCTTCGGCGACGATCTGGACGAGGCGATGCTCGCCGCCAGCCGGCGCACGATCGATTTGCTCGGCGTGCGGTACGGGCTTTCGCGCGACGACGCCTACTCGCTGCTCAGTCTCGCCTGCGACTTCGTGATCACCCAGGTCGTCGACGGCCGCCAGGGAGTGCACGCGAGCGTAGCCAAGGCGATGTTCGGAAGGCTCGAGTGAGGCGCTGGACCTTCGGCGCGGCTGATGGAGTGCCCGAGCCGGTCGCTCCCTACGCTCATGTCACGGAGGCCAGTGGCCTGCTATGCGTGACCGGCCAGATGCCGATCGACCCGTCCACCGGTGGTCTCGTGCCGGGCGGGATCGACGAGCAGACCGATCAGGTGATGGTCAATCTCGCACGCGTGCTGGAGCTCTGCGGTTCGCGGCTCGAGCAGGTCCTGCACGCCCGCGCCTACCTGGTCTCCGTGGAGCTGTTTGCCGCCTTCAATGGGGCCTACGAGCGCTGGTTCTTGCATGGGCTGCCCGCGCGCACGTGCGTGGCCGTCGACGGACTTGCCCTCGGTGCGCTCGTCGAAGTTGACCTGCTGGTAGCGCGGTGAGTGAAAGCGTCGTCGAGCGGGTGATTCCGCTCACCGTCGGCGCCGAGCGGCTGCCGAAGTCCTTCTCCATTCACGGTGACGGTTCGGGCGAGATCCTGGTCGAGCCGGTCACCGCCGTGCTGCTGCTCTGCACGGACGGCCACCGGCTCATCGACACCGGGATTAACACGGCCCTGGTGCGCGATCGGTGGCTCTACGCGCGCCTGCACGCCCGCAACCACAGCATCACACCGCTATTGCCCGAAGATGTCGACGAGCCTCTGCTGGCCGAGCTTGGCCGCCATAGTGTGGCTGCGAGTGACCTCGTGGAGGTCTACCTCTCCCATCTGCACAACGACCACGCCGGTGGCCTGCGGCTGTTGCCGGCCGGCGTCCCGGTGCACGTCCAGCGTCGAGAGCTCGATTACGGGCTGGCCGACCATCCCTTCCCCGAAGAGCACGGCATGTTCCGCATCGACTTCGACGATCCGCAGATCAACTGGGTGTTGATGGAAGGCGATCGTGAGCTCGTCCCCGGCGTGCGGGCGCTGCTCAGTCCTGGACACACCCCCGGTCACCAGAGCTTCGCGGTGCGCACCCGCGACGGGGAGGGGTACCTGCTCGCCTTCGACGCGGCCGACCTGCAGGAGAACATCGATCGCGAGATCGGCCCCGGCGGCTTCGTGCACTGCGGACCCGAGGTCCCGCTCGCGTCCTTGCGGCGGCTAAAGGCCTACGCGGCCGAACATGGGTTGCGTCTGCTGCCCGGGCACTGTCCGCTCACCTGGCCGGCGTTCACGGCCGAACAGGACACCTCCGGCAGCTGACTCGGCCCGCTGGACAGCGGCGCACCGACTGGCGCCACCGTCGGCTACGACGCGCTCGCTAGAGGCGGGCGGACCGCTTGTGGGCAAACATCGCGAGGTCGGCACGTCGGAGCGCCTTGGCTGCCGTCGTCGAGCCGTGCAGCGAGGCGTGGCCGAGGCTCACGTCGAGCCCCAAGAGATGGGGGCCGGGCGCTCGCGCATTGCGTCTCCGAAGCGCCCCGCGTCCGGGATCCCGCCGACCATGAAGGTCGCGAGCAGCTCGGCGCGTCGCGCATCAGGTAGCCGTCGGCGGCAACCGCAGCGGCCAGGTATACCCCCGACGCACGTAATGCCGCCTCGAACGCGCTGCGGTGCGTCGCGGTCGCGACGACGATCGCCGCGTCCCCGTTCTGCAGCGCCGGACCGACGAAGCCGCTGGCGGTTTCGGCGAGAAACTTCCTCGGTCTCATAGAACTCGACGAAGTGTTCGCGGCTGCACCCCCAGGCCAAGCGAGCAGGGTCAGGGACTGATGACCGAGCACGGTCGGAGAGGTCCATCGCCTACCTACGGTAAACGACGGCTAGGCCAGCGTCAGCCCGCTCCCTGAAGTCTCCGACGAGTGCCCAGCCCAACGTCGGGCGCCGCTCCCTACGCCGCGTCGGAGCCCAGGGCCTCGGCGGGCTGCGCCACTATCCGCCCGGACACCGCTTGGTGCTGGGCGGCGCGACCGCGCGACGGAAGCACGATGAGCGCGATCGCGATCCCCGCCGCCACGCACCCCGCTCCCACATAGAAGGCCAGGTGATAGCCCCCGGTGAGCGCCGCGGCCAGCGCCTGGCCGCGGCCGAGCAGCTTGGACGTGTGGTCGGTGGCGATCGTGCCGAGCACGGCCACGCCCAGGGCGGCCGAGCCCTGCATCGAGGCGTTGACGATGCCCGAGCCGAGACCGGCGTCCTGGCTGGGGACGTCGGCCATCGCCACCGTGAGCAGCGGCATGAACGACGAACCCATCCCCAGCCCAACCAGGATGAACGCGAAGAAGATCAACGGGAAGAAGCTCGTGTGCGTGCCCGCGCCGGCGAACAGGAGCAGGCCGATCGCGGTGAGGCTCATGCCGGGGGCGAGCAGCCGGATCGGCCCCAGGCGGCGCATCAGGCGCGCGGTGATCCCCAGCGAGAGCGTGGCCACGGTGAGGGTCATCGGCAGGAAGGCGAGTCCGGTCTGCAGAGAGCTGTAGCCGCGCACCCGCTCCAGGTACAGCGCGCCGAGAAAGAAGGTGGAGAACATCCCCGTCACGAGCAGTCCGCGCACCACGCTCGAGCCGATGAGGCCACGCAGGCGCAGGACGCGCAGCGGAAAGATCGGGTTGGCCGCCTGCCCCTCCCATGCCAGGAAGGCGGCGAGCAGGACCAGCGATGCGCCGCCGAAGCCGAGCGTGGTCGCGGACCCCCAGCCGTCGGCGCTCGACTTCACGATGGCGTAGATGCCGCTCATCATCGCGCTGGTCACCAGGACCGAGCCGAGCACGTCGAGCCCTCGGCTTAGGCCCAGCGGCTCGGTTTCAACGATCAGCGCACGTCCGAGCAGGAACGTGGCCAGCCCGATGGGCAGGTTGATAAAGAAGATCCAGTGCCAGTTGATCGACTCGGTGAGCGCGCCGCCGGCGAGTAGGCCGACAGAGCCGCCGGCCACGGCCACGAAGGTGAAGACGCTCATCGCCGTCGCCCGCTCTCGAGCCTCGGGAAACTCCACGACGATCAGGGCGATGATCACCGAGGAGGCAAGCGCGCCGCCCAGACCCTGGACGAAGCGCGCCACGATGAGCAGGCCCTGACTGTCGGCCGCGCCGCACAGCGCCGAGGCGGCGGTGAACAGCGCCAGCCCGCTGAGAAAGACCCGCTTGCGTCCCACCAGATCCCCGAGTCGCCCAGCGAGCAGCAGGAAGCTGCCGAAAGTGATCAGGTAGGCGTTCACAACCCAGGTGAGGTTGGCCTGGGTGAAGTGCAGGTCGTGCTGAATGGAGGGCAGCGCCACGTTCACGATCGTCGAGTCCAGGACGATCATGAGCTGGCCGAGGCAGACGACGACCAGCGCTATCCAGCGACGGCGCTCCTGCGAGCGAGTACTCGAGGCGGATGGGGCGGCGACAGAACTCACAGATCCTCCAGCGCATGGCATCGTGAAAACGCGGCGATGGCGCTGCCCAGGGAATGTGCCCCTGTGGCTTTGACCATCACCGCCGGTGAGATCATCACTGTATCAAGTATCATCCCTATCGCTTAGACCGTTCCCTCGATATGCTGATGGCGTGATGGAGGGAATGTCAGGGTCGGGTTCGATGGTGCTTCTGACCCGCTTGGCCAAGGTGATCTATCGACGCAGCAGCGAGGAGCTGCTCGGAATGCGCCTGCGCCAGTTCGTGACGCTCACGTACGTGCGTGACCACGTTGGCGTGGCCCAGCATGCCGTCGGCGAGGCGCTGTGCCTCGACGCTAACAATCTCGTTCTCCTCCTCAATGAGCTCGAGGAGGCAGGTCATGTCCAGCGCCGTCGCGATCCCTCCGATCGCCGGCGCCACCTCGTCGAGCTCACCGCCGCTGGCCGCCACGCGCTCGCGGCCGCTGAGCGCGCTCAGGAGAGCATCGAGGAGCAGGTGCTTGCCCCCCTCACGCTCGACGAGCGGGCGACGCTGCGAGAGCTGCTCGCCCGCGCCCTGCGGGGCGACGGCGAGGCGGCTGAGTCTTCAGCCACCGAGCTCGAGCTCACGCGCAGCTGACCTACTGGGTGCGCCCTCCCGACGACGGGACGGCGTCGCGCAGCGCCGGATACAGGGCTTGGAAATGCGCGCGCGCCTCGGCGTAGGGCTCGATCCATGTGTCGACGGGCTCCACGGTCTCGCGGACGCGCACGCAGGCCGACACCGCCTGCTCGACGCTCTCCCACGCGCCCCCGGCCACGCCCCCGAGCAGGGCCGCGCCGTACGCCGCGCCCTCGTCGACCGCGACGCGCTCGAGCGGTAGCTCGAGCACCGAGGCGACGATCCGAAGCCAGAGGTCGCTGCGCGCGCCGCCGCCGTTGACGCGCCCGGCGCGTACCCCCTCTCCCAGCGCGGCCACAAGGTCGAGGGAGTCGCGCAAGCCGAAGGCCACGCCCTCCAGCACCGCGCGCACGAGCGCGCCGCGGTCGTGACGCAGCGTGAGCCCGACGAACGCGCCGCGCGCGTTGGGGTCGGAGTGGGGGCTGCGCTCGCCACTGAGGTAGGGGAGGAAGCGCAGGCCATCCGTTCCGGGCGGCCAGCGCTCGGCCTCTCTGAGCAGCTCGTCGAACTCGGCTCCTCCCGTCGCCTCGCGCACCCAGCTCAGCGAGCCCGCCGCGGACAGCATCACGCCCATGGCGAACCAGCTCCCGGAGACGGCGTGGCAGCCCGTCTGCACGCGGGCCGACGGATCTGCGGCGAAGGCGGGGAGCGCGCTGAAGACGACGCCGGATGTGCCCAGCGCCACGGAGACGTCGCCGGTGCGGTCGGCCCCGACGCCGACGGCGGCGGCGGCCTGGTCACCGGCGCCGGCGGCGACAGGCACGCCATCCGCAGCCAAGCCCGTTACCGCGGAGGACTCCTCGGCGCGGGGAAGCCATCCGGAGTCAACCTCAAGCGCCGCGAGCACCTGCTCACTCCACGCCCGATGCTCAACGTCGAACCACAACGTTCCCGACGCGTCGCTCACGTCGGTGGCCCGCTCGCCGCACAACCTCAGGCGCACGTAGTCCTTGGGCAGCAGGACACTCTGGACACGCTCATACAGCGCGGGCTCATGGCGTGCCATCCACAGCAGCTTGGGGGCCGTGACGCCGGTCAACGCACGGTTTCCGGTCGCCGCGAGCGTTCCGTGGAGCCCGCCGAGGCGATCCTCGATCTCGGCGGTCTCCTGCACGGCGCGCTGGTCGTTCCACAACAGCGCCGGTCGCAGCACGCGCTGGTCACCGTCCAAGGCCACGAGCCCGTGCATCTGACCGCTCAGGCCGATCGCCGCCGGTGCCCCGGCGCTCTCGCGGAGGGAGTCAAGGGCACGCTCGGTGGCCTGCCACCACAGCTCTGGGTCCTGCTCGACCCAGCCTGCTTGCGGTGTCGCGAAGGAGTATCCGTGCTCGGCACTGGCCACCACCGCGCCGCTCTCGGTCTGCAGGGCAAGCGCCTTGACCGAGGTGGTGCCGATGTCCAGCCCGGCCACGATCACGGGTGGCGTGGGCGTCGGCGGGTCATTCGTTGGGCAGGACCTGCACCTTGACGCCTTCGCCCCGGCGCATGGTGTCCAGCGCCTGCCCAAACTCGTCCAGCGGAAAGGTGTGGGTGAGCAGCGGCTCCAGGGCAATCGCACCCGCCCGCAGGAGCTCGAGCGCCGGCTGGAAGGTGAAGAGGACGGCCATCGAACCGATTAGGGTGATCTCGTCGTTGTAGACGCGAAACGGGGACAGCGAGACGCGCGCGTCCTCAGGGGCGACGCCGAAGATCATCATCTTCCCGCCACGACGCACCGCGTCAATGCCCTGCTGCACCACCTCGGGCACGCCGGTCGCGTCCACCACCGCGTCAAAGTCACGGTCATGCTCGGAGGCTGCCGCCACCGACGTCGCCACCGCGCTAGCTCCCAGCGAGCTCGCGATCTTCAGGCGCTGCTCGTTGCGGTCGACGACGACCACTCTGGCAGCCCCGTCGCGCAGCAGCAGCTGGACGAGCAGCAAGCCCATCGTGCCGGCCCCGGTGATGAGCACCGAGTCACCGGGCCCAGGCTCGAGGCGCCGCACCCCGTGCACCGCGCAGGCCAGCGGCTCCACGAGCGCGCCCACGCGCATCGAGGTCCCCTCGGGCAGCTTGTAGGCGTTGCGCGCCGGGGCGCGCACGAGCTGTGCGAAGGCGCCGTCGACGGTGTCGCCGATGGCGCCCCAGTTGCTACACAGGTTGCCGCGCTGCACGCGACAGAAATCGCAATGCCCACAGAAGAGCGACGGGTCGACCGCCACCTGCGCCCCGACGCTCAACTCCCGCACGTCAGGGCCCACCGCCACCACTTCGCCGGCGAACTCGTGGCCCGGGACGATCGGATATGGAGTCGGGGGGAACTCGCCCTCGGCGATATGCACGTCGGTTCCGCACATGCCGCAGGCGCCGACGCGAACGATCACATCGGCGGGACCGGGCTCGGGGTCTGAGCGATCCTCGACGTGGAGATCGCCGGGCTGTCGCCAGACCGCCGCGCGCACGCCTAGGCCTCCGTCGGTCGCTCGGCGCCGGCTCGCGCCGCGGCAGGTTCAGAGAAGCCCACGAGCGTGCTTGACAGTGGTTGCAAAGCGCTCATCGCGATGTAAGGTACCCACTCGGAGAGGGTCCAGTCGGTCGCGGCGCTCGACGGCAGTGCCGTTGACCGCGGTGTTCGGGGGAGGAGCAGCGCCAGCATGTTCGTCAGTGCCAGCGGCACGCATGTCGGCCACCGGTTCGTGGCCGGCGCTCGTCCTGGGCAACCTCCGCATCGGCAACCTCCGCATCGGTCGCACCGTCCGGCGGACGACCTCGCAGCTCGCGTCCGCCGACGCCAGGCGCTGGGCTTCGGGCTGGTGGCACTCGCACTCCTGGCCAGCGGCTGCGGCGTCAGCGGCGCCGGGGGGGGCGGCGGCACGGGCAGCCACGGGGTGGCGCTGCGGGTGGCGATCGTGTCCAATCCACAGATGCAGGACGTCGTGAAGCTGACACCCTCGTCGTTTGAGAAGGACAACCCCGACATCAAGGTCAACTACGTGACGCTGCCCGAGAACGAGTCGCGGCCAAAGATCACCGCGTCGACCTCGACCAAGAGCGACGAGTTCGATGTCGTGATGATCTCCAACTACGAGACGCCGATGTGGGCGAGCTACAAGTGGCTGGCCGATCTGCAGCCCTACATCAACCGCACCGCCGGCTATGACGCTCAGGACTTCATCCCCTCGATTCGCAACTCCCTGTCCTACCGCGGAGACCTGTACTCCGTGCCCTTCTACGGCGAGTCGTCGTTTCTGATGTACCGCAAGGACCTGTTCGCCCAGGCCGGGCTGAAGATGCCCGCGCACCCCACGTGGACGCAGGTGGCCAGCTTCGCCCAGCGCCTGAACGACAAGCAGAAGGGCGTCGCCGGCATCTGCCTGCGCGGTCAGTCCGGTTGGGGTCAGGTACTCGCCCCCATGGACACGGTGATCAACACGTTCGGCGGTCGCTGGTATGACCCGCAGTGGCACGCCCAGCTGACCTCGGCGCCCTTCACCAAGGCCGTGTCCTTCTACGTGAACCTGGTCAAGCAGTACGGCGAGCCTGGACCGGGTCAGGCCGGGTTCTCCGAGTGCGCCACCGACTACGTCCAGGGCAAGGCGGCCATGTGGTACGACGCCACGTCGGCGGCGGGAACGCTCGAGAGTCCCAAGACAAGCACGGTGGTGGGCAAGTCCGGCTACGTCAGCGCCCCGGTGATGAGCACCAGCCCCTCGGGATGGCTGTACACGTGGGCGCTGGGCATCCCCATCACCTCCCCGCACAAGGACGCCGCCTGGCGCTACGTGTCCTGGGCCACATCCAAGGGCTACATCCAGACGGTGGGCCAGAAGCTAGGCTGGGCCGACCTCCCCCCCGGCAGCCGCCTTTCCACGTACAAGATCCCCCAGTAGCAGCAGGCGGCCAAGGCCTTCGCCCCGCCAACGCTGGCGGCCATCCAGGGCGCCAATCCGCAGCACGCCACCGCCCAGCCCGTGCCCTACGTGGGCGTGCAGTTCCTGGACATCCCCGAGTTCCAGGATCTGGGCACCCGCGTCAGCCAGCAGATGACCGCGGCGATCGCGGGTCAGCAGTCGGTCAAGAGCGCGCTCGCGACCTCCCAGCAGTACGCGCAGACCATCGGGAGGACCTACTCAAAATGATCACGCCCACCGGCCGCGCCTGGACCCGCGCATCCGCCGCCCGCTCGGGGCGCTCCCGTCGAGAAGGAGCAAGCGATGGCCACGGCAGCCGCTGAGGGACGACTCGGTCCGGCCTACGCGCCTGATGATCGGGCCGAGCGCCGACAGGCCCGCACCGACGGCTGGCTGCGGCGGCTGCCGCTCATGCCGGCGCTGGTGTTCACGATCGTGGTCACCCAGATCCCGTTCCTGCTGACGCTCTACTACTCGCTGCAGTCCTGGAACCTGGCCCGGCCCAACTCGCAGCACTTCGTCGGCCTGCGCAACTACGCCGACGTCTTCTCCGACAAGGTCTTCTACTCCGCCCTGCTGCACACGGTGGAGATCACCTTCGGCGCCGTGGCGATCGCCACCCTGCTCGGGCTCGGCCTGGCGATGCTGCTCGACCGCAAGTTCATCGGTCGGGGACTCGTGCGAACGCTCTTGATCTCTCCGTTCCTGGTCATGCCCGCGGCGGCGGCCCTGCTGTGGAAGACGACCATGCTCGACCCCGTCTATGGGATCGTCAACTGGGTCCTGGGGTGGTTCGGCGGCGGCGGGGTGGCCTTCCTCTCCACGCACCCGCTCGGGTCGGTGATCGCCACCGTGGTCTGGCAGTGGGCTCCCTTTGAGATGCTGATCCTGCTCGCCGGGCTGCAGGGTCAGCCGCGGGATGTGCTCGAGGCGGCGCGGGTGGACGGCGCGAGCACGTGGGCGAGCTTTCGCGAGGTCACGCTGCCCCATCTGCGCCAGTATCTGGAGCTGGGGGTGCTGTTGGGCGCGATCTACGTGGTGAACACGTTCGACTCGATCTACCTGATGACCCAGGGGGGCCCGGGAACGGCGACCACCAACCTGCCCTTCTACATCTACCAGCGAGCCTTCCAGGGCTTCGACGTCGGTCAGGCGGCCGCCCTGGGCGTGGTCACCGTGGTCGGCACCATCATCGTGGCCTCGGTTGCCCTGCGCCTGCTCTTTCGGCTGTTCATCGAGAACGAGGGGGGCCGGGGCTGATGGCCAGCGCCGCCGTAGCCCAGGGTGCTCCGCGCCGCTCGCCCCGCCAGCTGCTGCGCGCGCGCCTGGGAGATGTCGCCTGGTCGACGCTGGCCTGGTTTGCCGGAATCATCTTCTTCTTCCCAGTCTTCTGGATGGTGCTGAGCTCCTTCAAGCCGGAGTCGGCCGCCTACACCACCCCGCCCGCGTTCACCTTCCATCCCACCCTGGATGAGTACCGACAGGTGTTCAGCTCCGGGATCGGCGCCTACCTGGTCAACTCGGCGGTCGCCACGGTCGTCTCCGTGCTGCTGGTGCTCCTGCTGGCCACACCCGCGGCCTACGCCCTGTCGATCAGGACGGTGGGCAAGTGGCGCGACGCTCTGTTCTTCTTTATCTCCACCAAGATGCTGCCCGTCGTCGCGGCCATCGTGCCGATCTTCCTGGCCGTGCGCATCATCGGACAGCTCGACAGCCTCCCGGGCCTGATCGTGCTCTACACGGCGATGAACCTGCCGATCGCGGTGTGGATGATGCGCTCGTTCTTCCTGGAGGTGCCCGGCGAGATACTCGAGGCGGCGCGCCTGGACGGGGCCGACGTGCGCCAAGAGCTGACCGAGGTGGTGCTCCCCGTGGTCGCGCCCGGACTGGTCGCCACCGCGCTGATCTGCGCGATCTTCTCGTGGAACGAGTTCTTCTTTGCGCTCAACCTGACCTCGATCCGCGCGGCCACGATGCCCGTGTTCCTGGTCGGCTTCATCACCAGCGAAGGTCTGTACTTCGCAAAGCTCGCAGCCGCCGCCACGCTGGCCTCGGTCCCGGTGCTGATCGCGGGCTGGGTCGCCCAGCGCCAGCTGGTGCGCGGCTTGTCGATGGGAGCGATCAAGTGAACGCCGTCGCCCACCCATCACAGAGGACGAGACCGGCGGTCCTCGCACACATCGAACAGCGACCCGGAGGAAGCCATGGCTGAGGTGGCATACAAGGACGTCAACTGCAGCTACCCGGGCAGTGACCAGCTCGCCGTCGAAGACCTCAATCTGGATATCGGCGAGGGAGAGTTCATGGTCATGGTGGGTCCCTCGGGCTCGGGCAAGACGACCGCCCTGCGCCTGCTCGCTGGTCTGGAGGAGATATCCACCGGGCGCATCGAGATCGATGGGCGCGACATCAGCGGCGTCTCCTCCAAGGACCGCGACGTAGCCATGGTGTTTCAGAACTACGCGCTGTATCCGAGCAAGACGGTGGGCGAGAACATCGGCTTCGCGTTGAAGATGCAGGGCATCGAGAAGTCCGAACGCGACGAGCGCGTGCACGAGGCGGCGCGGATGCTCGAGATCGAGGACATGCTCGAGCGTAAGCCGCGCCAACTGTCCGGGGGCCAGCGCCAGCGGGTAGCCATGGGACGCGCGATCGTGCGCCGGCCCCAGGCTTCTTGATGGACGAGCCGCTGTCCAACCTGGACGCCAAGCTGCGCGTGCAGACCCGCGTGCAGATCGCCGAGCTTCAGCGCCGCCTGGGAACCACCACGGTCTACGTCACCCATGACCAGGGCGAGGCGATGACGCTGGGCCATCGTGTGGCGGTGCTGCATCAGGGCAAGCTGCAGCAGTGCGCGACGCCGCGCGAGCTCTACGAACATCCGGTCAACGCATTCGTGGCCGGGTTCATCGGGCTGCCACAGATGAACCTCATCCGCGCGCCGCTGAGCGAGAGCACCGTGCGCCTGGGCGAGCAGTCTCTGGCGCTGCCAGACCACCTGCGCGCGGCAGCGGCTCAAGCCAAGGGCGATGAGATAATCATGGGCATTCGGCCCGAGCACGTGACCGTGCACGGAGATACCGGTGACGGCATCCCCGCGGAGGTGGTCCTGGTTGAGTCCCTGGGGGCCGACTCCTACGTGCACGCGTCGCTGAGCGGCCTCGACTCCCAGTTCGTGGCGCGCACCGAGGGCTATGACTCGCCTTCGCCGGGAACGCGCGTGCGCCTGCGGATCGAGCCCGAGCGCATCTACGCCTTTGACGGGGAGAGCGAGGAGCGCCTGGGCGACGGACAGCCGCGGGACCCCGCGGGGGCACGCGGCCCGGGGTTGGCCGAAGGTGGGTAGGTAGGAACAGGCCGGCCGGATCGCGGCCGGCGTGGAGAGGGTGCGCTGGTCCCAGCCTTGTCCGCGCCCCGGGTGGCCGGCAGGCTCAGGTCGGTGAGCGCCGTGGTTCGATCGGGGCCTCGATCCCGCCCAGATGCTCGACGGCGATGGCCGCTACGTTGACGGCGAAACGCGCGGCCTCGACCGGCTCGGCCCCGTCGAGGGTGGCGACGGCAAAGCCCGCGGCAAAGGTATCTCCCGCCCCGGTGGGGTCCACCTCGCGCGCTTCGGGGGCCGCCACCAACTCGCTGCGGCCCTGCCACTGGACGCGTGCCCCGAGACGGCCCCGCGTCGTGCAAACCAGCGGGGCCGCGGCCCCCTCAAGGCCCAGTGCCTCGAGCTCTCCCTCGGACGGCAGCAGCACGTCGGCGACCTCAGCCACCGCGCGGACACGCCGCCGGACATCCTCACCGGCCGTCTCCGGGCGGACGTTGGGGTCCAGGGCGACGCGGCCGCCGGCCTGGCGCACCCGGGCCACCGCTCGCCCGACGACTTCGGCCATGACCGAGCTCAGCGCGAGCGTGGCGCCCGAAACGTGCAACCAGGTGGTGCGCTCGGGCAGGCCGCCGAGGTCCGCCTCACGCAGCTGCCCGGCGGCGGCGTCGGCCACGTGGAACACGAACGTCCGCTCGCCCTGCCGGTCGTAGGAGACGAACGCGCAGGCGGTCGTCGCGGCGGGGTCCGCGCGCAGGCGGGAGATGTCAACGCCGTCTGCCCCCAGACGCTGGCGGATCAACTCACCGAATGGGTCCTCCCCCACCACCGCGCACAGCGCCGTCGGCGCACCCAGGCGGGCGGCCACGCTGGCGAAGATCGCCGGTGCCCCGCTGGGAAACGGACCGACGAGCTCTCCAGGCCGGTCGAGGGGAACGCCCCGTCGCGGGCGCATGAACTCCGCCAGCGCCTCCCCGACGGCGAGAATCACGGCGACGTGGCTCCGCGCCGGCCGTCGTGCTTCTTCGTCGACTCGAGCCGCGGGCCGCGGAGCCGATGCGCGACCGCCTCGTCCCGGTAGCGACGGTAGGCGGGTGCGTCGAAGGAGCCCGCCAGCGGGGCGTGTACGGCAGCCGCCGACAGCGCCACCGCGTCGACCAAACGCTGCGGCCACGGCGAGCCGTCCAACATTCCGACCACCAGTGCGGCGGTGGCGGCGTCGCCCGCGCCGGTCGGGTTGCCGTGCACGCGCTCCGGCGGCGCCACCCGCCAAGCACCTCCGTCGGTCAGGGCCAATAGGCCGGCGGGCCCGGACGAGATCACGACATCGCCGGCCCCTTCCCGTCGCAGCTGCTCAGCTCCGGCCAACGCGTCGGTCCCCGGAGCATGGTCTGCGAGCTCCTCGGCATTGATCTTGACCAGCTCGGGGCCGGCATCCAGCGCTTGGGCCAAAGCCTCTCCGGAGGCGTCGAGCGCCACTGGGACGCCGGCGCTGCGGGCCGCGCCGGTCAGCTGCGCGTAGGCGTCGGTCGGGACGCCCGGCGGCAGGCTGCCGGACAGCACGACGATGTCGGCTTGCGCGACCAACTCCCGGTAGCGATGGTTGAACTGACGCCACTCGGCGTCTGATACCTGCGGGCCGGGCTCGGAGAATCCGATCACCTCTCCGTCGTCCGGAACGACGACCATCGACGTCCGGCTCTCTCCGCCGACGGAAACGACGGCATCGGCCAGGCCACCGGTGGCCATCTCCGCTCGCGCCACGGCGCCGTTGGACCCGCCGCACAGCCCACTCACCACGACCTCGCGGCCCAGTCCATGGAGCACGCGCGCGACGTTGACACCCTTGCCTCCGGCCCGGCGACCCACCGAGGTGACGCGGTTATTGGCGTGCCAGCGAACGCGATCGATGTGGTAGGTGACGTCGACGGCCAGGTTGAGCGTGACCGTGAGGATCACCGCTGTGGGTGCAGGTGAACCTTGACCGAGGCGGCACCATCCGTACTGGCGCCCGCGGTGGCGAAGGCCTCGGCCGCCTGACTGAGCGGGAACTCCGCGGTGACCAGCCGGTGCACCGGGATCAGCCCCTGTTCGATCAACGCGATCGCGCGCTCGACATCCTCCCGCACGTACATCGCCGTGCCCTGCAGACGCAGCTCCCGATCCTGCAATAGGTGCAGCGGGATCTCGACCGGTCCGCGCGGAACACCTTCCACGACCACCGTCCCGCCCTTCAGGGCCAGCGCGATCGCCTGCGCCGTCGAGGCCTGACTGGACACGCAGTCAAACACGACGTCGGGGCGCCAAGGGAGGGCGCGACGCACCTGCTCGACCGTATCGGGCTCGGCGGGATCGACGGCGAAGGCGGCGCCCAGGCCCAGTGCGAGCTCGCGCTTGGCCGCCATGGGATCGGTGACCGCGATCGCTTGCGCCCCTTCCGCGCGCGCGGCGAGCATCGTCAGCAGGCCGATCGACCCGGCCCCCAGCACGGCCACCGTGGCGCCGCGCAGCGCCCCGGCCATGCGCACCGCGTGCGTGGCGGTGGAGAGCGGCTCCACCAGGGCAGCCGCAGTCATCGACATCCCAGGCGGGATGCGGTGAAAGCGCGCGGCCGGAGCGACGAACGCCTCTGCCAGCGCCCCCGCCGTCTGACAGCCGACCACGGCCAGATGTTCACACAGGTTGTAGCGCCCGCTGCGACAGTACGCGCAGCTGCCGTCGATCAGGTTGGGCTCGAGCAGCACCGGATCACCGACGGCGAAGTCGCTGACCTCCTCCCCCACCGCGTCCACGATGCCGGCCGCCTCGTGCCCCGGCACCACCGGCAGCTCGATGAACGGGTGCTCGCCGGCGAGCGCGTGCAGATCCGAGCCACAGATGCCGACCGCCTCGCCACGGACCCGCAGCTCCCTGGGCCCCGGGTCGGGCAGTGGTCCCTCCTCGATCTCGATCTCGCCGGCTGACGCGAGCACGACCTGACGCATGCGCTTCGTCATCACGTCCCGGTCACCCCCGCAGTGACGGCTGCGCGTCCTATCGGGCGGGCCCCTCTACCTGCCCGCCCGGTGTAACCGTCCGAGCGCGTGGGCGCGCCCTCGGCGGGTGCACGGGTGATAGCGGCGGGTGTCGATGACAGTCCGGCCGTTGGACAGGCGCATGACGATCCGAACGGTCACGCGTCCGACCGGCATCCCCTGCAGGTTGATCTGCGCGCTGTGAGCGCCACCGCGCATGCGGGCGACGACGCGCCGGCCGACGAGGACCCGCGCCGAGCGCACGCGCCCGCGGTAGCCGCGACGCAAATGCACGGTGAAGGAGCGCCGGCTGATGCAGGCGCGCGCGCCCTGGCCGACGCCCGGCCCGCCGCTCGGGGCCTGCGCAGTGTCCTGCGGCCACACGCTCTTGTCGACGCGCACGTCGTAGAAGCCGCTCGTGCCGTCGCTGAACCAGATCTCACGCCGCTCGGGCGCAAACGCGGGCTTGGACATCGCGAAGTCACTGGCCATGTACCCGTTCTCCGAGCGCGGCTTGGGCGGGGCGACGTAGTAGGCGATCTCCTTCGGATGCAGCAGGTCGGCGATGTTGAACACGCGCAGGCCGGAGGCGATGAAAGAGCACGCGACGATCTTGGGGTCGACCTCGCTCGGAACGTTGCAGTAGTGCGCCGCGTAGCCCTGCGCCGGGTTCCTCGTGCCGGGATCGCCGGCGGCCGTGGCGGCCGCGTGGTCGGCGGGCTGGTTGATCTGCAGGCGCAGGTTGGAGACGACGTAGGGCCTGGTCTCGTCTGAGATGTCGATGATCCGCGCGGCGCCGACGGCGTCCGGGCTCCTGCCCGGGCCGAGCGTCGCCTGGGTGTACTCGTCGAACTCGAGCACGTAGGGCCTGCCGTTCTCCGTGAACGGGATCGCGTTCTGCGGGATCGACACCGACCCCCAGCTCAGGCGGCTGACCTCGCGCACCTGCGGATTGGGCTTGCGCGCCTGGATCTGGCTGGTGTCGAGGATCAGCATGTTGCCCTTCGGGTCGGCGATGTAGGCGCGGTTGCCATCGTCGCTGAGCGTCATGCCGTGGGAGTAGACGTTCCCCTGCCAGATCGCGTGCGGCTGCTTGGGGTCGGTGACGTCGATGGCCGTGATGGCCGCAAATGCGGTGCTCGTGGCGTAGAACGTCTTGCCGTCAGATGAGAAGCCGCTCTCGTGCCCGAAGCGGGCCACGAGCGACGAGGACTGCAGCACCGGGTGGCGGCAGTCGGCGTGGGCGTCGTAGATCGAGACGAGCCCGGGCTCCGTCGCCGGGTTGCCGTTCACAGCGGCCAGCAGCCCGCGCTTGACGTTGAGGTTCAGCGACTCGTGTGGCGAGAGCATCGGCGGGGCGGTCAGCGTGTCCGTCTGCACGGGGTGCGACGGGTCAGACATATCGAGCACCGCGACCCCAACCGAGCCCGCCCCGGGATTGAGCGCGTTGAGCGCGAACAGGAGCGTCGTGTCGTAGAAGGCGCACTCGTGGCCCTGGTCATCGACGTAGCGGAAGACCTTGAACCCACCCTCGGTGCCCTGGTGGCCGACCAACGCGACGTTGCAGCTCAGTCCACCATTGGGCCGAGCCTGCGGGGACGCGTCCGTCCACGCCCGGCTCTGGATGGGACCCGGGCGCGCACGAAGCGGGTGAAGGCGTGGCCACGAGCGGCGGCTCGGCGCGCAGGACGACCGGCGCCGGCGCCGGAGAATCTCCGGTGCCCTGGCCGGCCGCGAACAGGTCGTTCAGCGGGCCCAACTGCCCATACGCGGCACCGGACACGACGATCACGAGCGCTGCCGCAGCCGCGATCAGCGCGGTCACACGCGCCACGCGGCCGGCGCCCCGCCCCCCGCTCCTGACCGGTCGTCTGCATCTATTGATCACCGGCAAGCTCCCCCGTGGCGAAGATACTGGATCACGCACGAGGTACATCGCCTTGGCTCGCAACCGACCTGTGGCGATGACGCTCGAGATGGCCTACATGCTCGTCGCCATGGCACTACCGGGTTAGCACCTCACACCCGCCGGCACACGCACACGAGAACCGCCGACCTGCGCGTCACCGGTCGCGGGCGCCCCAGCCGGCGCGTCGCCTCAGCCGTCGGCCTCGTCCTCGGCCTCCTCCGCCTGCTCTCCGGCCTCCACGATGTCCCCGCTGGTGAACAGCACACCCTCCACCGCGACGCGCCACTTTGGGGTTCGGCGAAGGAGGAACTCGAGGTCCATGGCGAAATGCTTGAACTCCTCCTGCTGAGCGTTCTGCATGATCGCGCGAGCCTCATCGTCGGGCTCGATGGAGATGCGCTGCGTGTACCAGTTGATCGCCTCCGCTTCTTCGGTGAGCGAGGCGATCATCCGCGCGAAGGTACGTGTCTCCGCGCTCAGCTCGGCAGCCGGCTCGTGATACTGGTCAAACCCCATGGCGGTCTCCGTTCGGGTCGTGGACGTATCTGACTCTATGCCGACTCGACCGGTCACCGAGGCCACGGCCACCGCCCGCCCAAGCCGGTGCCGTCAACCACGCCGCGGAGTCAAGGGCCGCTGCAGGCTCCCGTCAACGAGGAACACCGCGTCGTCACGGTCGAGTCTGGCGCGCCAGCCCGCGCAGGGAGCGGGGAGCGCACCACCCGCGGCGTGCCGAATCGCTATAAGAAGCTCATGTGGCGCCGGCCCAAGTCAACGGCCGGCGTTGGCCGGTGGGCGCCCGTGGTGGCGCTGGTCGTCGCCGTCTCGGCGCCCGCGGGCGCATGGGGAGCGGTCTTGCGCGTCGCCTCGCCGGCCTCCGCGTCCGTCCGCCCAAGTCGCTCGACGGCGTTCGCGGGGGTGGCGTCCGCGGTCACGGTGGGCTTCACCACCGTCACGGTGCAGGGACAGGTCGGCCGCCATCGCCAGCCGATCGCCGTCCGACTCATCTACGGCCGGACTCGGGCGTTCGCCTTACGGACCACCCTTCGCCGGGTGCGCCCCAACCGGCGAAGCGTGCTGCTGCGCTGGCGGATCGAAGGTCTGCAGCCGGGCACCCCCTATCGCGCCCGCCTCGAAGTTCGCTGTGCATGCGCGCACTCGGTGCACCGCGGCCTGGACACCGCCTTCACCACTATGGCGATCGGCTACCAGAACCCGGTCTTCGGCGCTCTGGCCGATCCTATGGCCCTGGCTCCTGGCCCCTCGAGTCCCGACTACTACTCCTACGGCACCGGCGACCGCTTCCCCATCGCGCGCTCAACGGACCTCGTCCATTGGCAGAGTGCCGGCACGGCGCTCGCGGACCGCCCATCCTGGGTGTCTCGAGCCCGTGACTGGCACCCCTGGGCTCCGAACGTGACGCGCGTAGCCCAGCCCTGCCCAGGAGCGACATCCCTCGGCTGCTACCACCTGTTCTACGTCGGATTGAACACGGACCTACGGCCTCCGGCCAACTGCATCGGGGTGGCCACGGCCGCCACGCCCACGGGTCCGTTCACCGACCGGGGAATCCTTCAGACAGAACCAGCCACTCTGGACGCGCAGCAGCGGCCCATCGGGTGCGGAGACGGCGCGGGCTACGGGAACATCGACCCGTCGACCTTTACCGACGTGGACGGGACGAGCTACCTCTACACCTCGACCAACTTTGCTTGCACGCCTCCCTCCGGCTCGAGGTGCCGCCTGCGGCCCACGGTTTCGGTCATCCCGCTTGCCCCCGACGGACTCCATGTCCTGGGCGCGCGACAGTCGCTCCTCGCCGGGCAGCGGGGGACCTGGGAGCAGGCCGGGCTGCGCGCGCCGGTGGTGGAGGATCCGTGGGTCGAGCGCCACGGCAACGCATACGTGCTCCTCTACTCCGGCGGCAACTGGAAAGGCGCCTATGGCATGGGCTACGCGGTGGCGCCCTCGCCGAGGGGGCCGTTCACCCGGGCGCACCCAAGCCCGTTCCTGGCCCAGACCTCCTCCGTGCTCGGGCCGGGGGGAGGCTCGACGGTGATCGGCCCGGAGGGAGGCGAGTGGCTCGTCTACCACGCGCGGGCTCCGGGCGACGGCCTGCGGCGAACGCTGCGCATCGATCCCCTACTGTGGAGCGCCGACGGTGGCCTTCACGTGCAGGGCCCCACCTCGACGCCGCAGGCGAGCAAGCCCTGACGCTGGCCGCGGATGGTCGAGGCATCTGCGAAGCGACGGAATCAGATGCCTTTGGTTCTGCAGAGCCGTCGCACTTGGGCCCAAATCGCCTCAGATCGATCAGTGCGGTCACCCAGTTGGCACCTCGTGGGCCCGGGTGAAGTGGTCTCATGGTTGCTAATGTGGTCACATGCGCGAGATCGGCGTCCGTGAGCTGAAGCAGTCGCTGAGCGAGACTCTGCGCGCGGTCGGCCGCGGCGAGCAGGTCCGCGTCACTCTGCGTGGACGCCCGGTCGCCGACATCGTTCCCGCCGGCGCATCGACCAGCGGTGATCGACTGCGCGAACTCGTCGCGCAGGGCCGGATCACGCCCCCCGCACGTGCCCGGCCCAAGCGTGCGCCAAGGCCGGTCAAGGCCCGTGGTAGCGCGTCGTCGCTCGTGCTCTCCGAACGGGAAGCCGAAAGCTGAACCTCTACCTCGACGCGAGCGCCCTGGTCAAGCGCTACGTCACCGAGCCAGGCAGCGACCTCATCCGCGGAGCGATGGGCGACGCCGAGGGCTGGTTCATGTGCCGCGCCGGCTTCGTGGAAACCGCACGCGCCGTCGACCTCGTCAGCGGAGCCAGCGCCGCACAAGCCTTCAGGGAGGAGTGGCCCGCGTTCACCATCATCGAAGTCGACCAGCAGCTCGTCGAGGACGCCGCCGCCCTCGCCGTGGCCCGCGAGCTACGCAGCCTCGACTCGCTGCACCTCGCGGCCGCCCTGGTCCTGCCCCACGACGAGTTGCTCTTCGCTACGTGGGACCGCCGACTCCACACAGCCGCGATCATGGAAGCACTCAAGGTGCTTCCGCGCATCCTCGACTGACCACGGAGCAGCAGCGACGCACGCCCCGTGTTGCTCGGCGCCAGGCCTTCGAGCGCGACACCCGCGTCCGTCCGGCTAACCAGAGGCCCAGAGTCGCGAAGCGGACTGACTCTCCTATTCGTGTTCGCCGGCTGCCATTTCGACCAGAGCACAGAGCGCGTTGACGAGTCGCATCTGCTCCGCGGAGCGGCAGCGCACGTACAGAAGCTCCGGGCTGCAGACAAGCACGGCCAAACAGCGCGCGCGGGACACCGCAACGTTCAGGCGGTTGCGGCTGAAGAGGAAGTCGAGGTTCCGTGGGAGATCGGCGGCGCTTGAAGTTGCCATCGAAAAGAACGTGACCGCCGCCTCCTGGCCTTGGAACTTGTCGACCGTGCCGACGCGGACCTCGTCCGGGAGATGCTGGCGTAGACAGCGCACCTGCGCGTTGTAGGGCGACACGACCATGATGTCGTCGGCTGTCAGCGGGCGCCCCCGGCCGTCAGCATCGACGTAGCGTCCGCCGATCAGGTCGCGAACATGCTCGGCGATGACCCGCGCTTCCTCGGGCGCTTGGCGAGCGTTGCCTTCGTGGACAACGGGGACGTAGCGCACGCCGGTTCCCGTCAGAGCGCCGAGAGCCTCGATGTCTTGGCGCGCACAGTCGGCGAACGACTCGAGCCGGCCCTCGTAGATCATCTCGGAGATGAAGCGACAGACGTCTGGGTGCATGCGCCGTGTCTGGTCGATGAACAGGCCGCGCTCGGGCGAGATCGTCCCACTGTCTCCCAGCAGGTGCTCGAGAACCGACGCGCCGGCCCCGGGCGGATGGATCGCTTGGGAGACTTGCGCGAGCTGCAGCGGGTCGCCGAGCAGGACGAGGTTTCGCGCGCTCGTACCGATCGCAAGCGCGTCGGCGAGTGAGACCTGGCCTGCCTCGTCGACGAACAGGTAGTCGAGCTCGCCGTCGAGCTCCTCGCGGGCGAACAGCCATGCGGTGCCGGCGAGCAGGCGGTACTCACCCCCGGTGAAGTCGGCGACGTCGTTCGAGTTCTCGATCAGGGGCTGCTCGCGCTCGGAGCGGTAGTGGCTGTCCTCGCCGCCGCTGTGCTTCTTCAGTCCGCGCCACCCCCGGTTCACGCCGGCGAAGCGTTCGACCTCGGCGAGCAGGTTGTGGATCGCGGCGTGGCTGTTGGAGGCCACCCCGACACGAGCGCCGCGATCGAGCAGATGGCAGATGAGCTGCGCACCGGTGTAGGTCTTGCCCGAGCCGGGCGGCCCCTGGATGAACAGGTAGCTGTCCTGCAGTCCCGCGCTGACCCGCTTGGCCTGGTCGAGGTCAAACCCGTCGCCCTGAAGCGGCTGGCCGATCGCGCGGGCACTCGTGCGGGGCAGATCGCGCCGGAGTATCGCGCGCAGAGCGCCGTAGCGGCCGCCCGCGTGCACCCCACGGTCGCCTACATCGTCAGCAAGGCGCCGCCGCGCCAAGCTGAGCAACCGTGGCGAGGCCCGCCTCGCTGAGGCGCAGCGTCTGCCCGCGGCGCATGTTCGCGACCAGGCTCAGATGGTCGTCGGCCTCTCGGCGCGCGTCACAGACCCCCTCCCAGCGACAGAGCTCGCAATGCTCGACCGGATCGGGATACGTGGCGCCGCCGCCGGCTTCGAGCACCTGCTCAAAGCGTGCCTTCACGCGGCGGTAGTACGCCCCGAACTCGGACAACCGCAAGGTCTCCCGCGCCCGGGTACCAAGCACGACGTGCATCCACTCCGGCGCCACGCCCTGGGCGCTGGCGAGCAGCTCTGAGTAGAAGCACAGCTGCAACAGGAAGTACGGCTTCACCCGCCGTGCGAGCTTGGTGTCAGCCACCTCGTAGCTCCAATCACCCAACTCCGACGGCGAGTCCACGCGCTCCAGGAAGTCCGCGTAGCCCCGCCAGCGCTCGCCGTCGAAGAGCACGGCCTGGTAGATCACCTCCGCGCCGGCGCGCATCGCCTCCAGAGTCCGCTCTGCGCCTCGGCGCAGCCCCTCCGACCCGGGCGCGCTGACGATCTCCACCACCTCGCGGCCCGCGGCGCGCAGCGAGTCGAGGTGGGCGAGCTCGAACTCGTCGCCCTTGCGAGCAACGAGATCACCGGCGTCCGTGCGCGTCTGCTGCAGCGTCAGTGCACCGCTGGCGTCGCCAAGGTCAAGGCTCGTCAGGTGCGCGCATTCGAGATGGTTGATCAGGTCCGACGCCGAAAGGACCAGGCGGTCATCGACCAGTTGCACTGAGCATCTTGATCCCTCCGCTTCGACATGGTCATCGTCGACACCGCGTCGCCGACGGCGAGACCGAGAAGGGCGCCCCGGAAGCGGGCCTGGTCGAGCCGGTGGGCGCTCACGACGAATCCTGGCGTCCCAGACCGGCGGCTGCGTCGACCCGACGTGACGCGTGACACCATCGGATCGTAAAGACTGCCGAGGTTGCTGTAGGGGACCGGCTACATCGTCAACGCCCTCGAGGCCGCCTTCGGGCGCTGATTAAGACGCCGACCTTTCGAGGAAGGGGTCCTCGCCGGGGTGAACCTCGGCGACGACGCCGACACTACGGCCGCGATCTACGGCCAGCTCACGGGTGCGCTCTACGGAGCTGACGCGATCCCGGCGCGCTGGCTGGACAAGCTGTTGGTGCGCGACCGCATCACCGAGCTGGCAGACGATCTCTTCACGCTCTCAAGCACGATCTCGCCCGACCAATCGCCCGCGTCGGCTGCTCGCCCTCGAGCTGCAGCTACACAGCCAGTCGTCCCGGCGAAGCTCCCGGGCGGGGACCATCCTCGGCCTTGACGACCGCGATCTCATCGAGCTCAACGAGGGCCTCTGGCGAGAAGCCATCGATGAGACCGGGCGCTCGAGGGGCGGCTTCTCTCCACGGTGTCAATCGCATGGCGTGCAGCGCTCCTGAAAGCGGTCAGGGTGTTGCGGTCAGGCGGCGAGAGCTGCGGCGCCGTGCCGTCACCACGGTGCGATGGTGGCGTCCCAAGAGAAGAGCTGGCCCGTGGGCCCGTCGTCGGGCAGCAGCGCCAGCCACACGGCGCCGTCTGCCGCCTCGGCCGGATCGCCGCCGCTGGCGGCGGCACGAGCGTTCAGGCCAGTCGCTCTCAAGCCTGGAGCGAGCGCGTTGACTTTGAAGCCCTTCGTGGCGAGCGCTTGTGCGTAGTACACAGTCAGCGCGTTGAGTGCCGTCTTCGATGACCGGTAAGCGGCGCCGGTTCCCCCGTCTCGTAGGCGAACTGCGGATTCGGGCCGGTGCTCCCGGCGAGCTGCGCGATCGCGGTTTTCGCGGTCAGTCGAGATGCACCAGGGGGCGGCAGAAGCGATCGGAGCGCTCAGCGTGCTCGGAGTCCGGCGAATAGCAGCTGCAGGAGCAGGCTGAAGCGCCGGTTGAGCTCGTCGAGATCTTCGCCGGCGAGCGCTTCGATGGCCAGGCCGTTGACGAACGCGCCGATCAGGTGCAGGAGGTCCTCTGCGGGGGCGTTGGCCAGGCCGATGTGCTCGAGTAGCTGCGCGACCGCCGGTACGTTCTCGCGTCGACCACTGGCTAGCCTCTGGCGCAGCGCGGCGCCGATCTCAGGGTCGCGCGCGGCGGCCGCCGCGAACTCGAGGAACAAGAGGCCGAACTCGCGATCGAAAGGCAGCGCGCCGACGATCTCATCGGGCGTCGCGTTCGTGTTTGGGAGCGCCGCGCCGCGGGCGGCGAGGCGCTCGTCGAGCAGCTCCAGGAGAAGTTCGTGCTTGCCGGCGAAGTTGTAGTGCAGAGCACCTCGGGTGTAGCCGGCGCGGGCGGCGATCTCGTCCAGCGAGACCGCGTGGTAGCCGCGCTGCGCAAACACCGCCGCGGCGGCGTCAAGCAGCGCCCGCCGGGTCTGGTCGCGGCGCTCGGCCTGGGTGCGGCGCGGCACGGCTGCCATTTTACTATTATACGGATGCGTATGAAAGTCACTGTCGACGCACCAAACCTCGGGCAGCGGCTGACCTTCCTGACGGAAGGCGACGACACCCTTCGTGCCGAGTCGGTGCTGCAACCGAAGGCGTTCGTTCCGATGCATCTGCACCTGCGCCAGCACGAGCGCTTTGAGCTGATCGCTGGCGAGCTCGACGTCTGGATCGCCGGTGAGCACCGCCGCGTCGGTCCCGGAGACTCCGCCACAATCGCGCCAGGTGTCGCGCACCGCTTCCACAACCGCTCTGCGCTGCCCGTCGAGGTCAACGTCGCGATTTGGCCAGCACTGCGCACCCGCGAGCTCTTCGAAACTCTTTTCGCACTGGACCGCGCGGGCGCTCTGAACCGCATGGGGGCACCCGGGCCGCTGCGATTGGGACTGCTCACCCGCGAGTTCGGCGACGAGCTGTTCCTGCTCGCCCGCGTGCCGCCACCGCTGCAGCTTGCCATCGGTCACGCGCTCGGCGCACTCGCCACACGAGTCGGCACCACGGTCCTTCCGGCATGAAGCTCTTCGTCTGCTGGGGACTGTTCCGAACGCCCGGACGCGGCCACCCCTGCCAAACGCGTGGGACGCTCTGCACGCCGCCGGCCACGACCCCGACGTCATCCGCGCGTACGGCTGGGGCCTGCTCCCTCGCTGCCTGAACCGCACGAGCGGGCGGCGCAAAGTTCGCCGGCTAACCGGCAACGACTGGGTCCCCGTCCTCGTGACCAACGACAACCAGGTCGTAGCAGGCTCCAAGAGCATCGCCGCATGGGCGACGACACATCCCAACCCGCTATGAGCGTCCGTTTGCGCGGCGAACGGACGCTTGGCCAGACGGGTTCAGCTCCTCGACTTCGGGCGCCCCCGGATGGACGAGCGGCCAATCGTGGCCACGCGGCCGGGGGGTCGTCTGCCGGCGTCGCTGGGGGGGTCAGTCGCGGGCGAGCCCGGCCACCAGTCTGGCGATGACCGCGCGCATCTGCTCGCGCGCGGCCGTCTGATCGTTGGCGCGGGCGACGTACAGCGCCGCCTCGTCCAGTGCCCCCACGAGCACGTGGGCCAGCGCGGGCACGGGCTGCTGTGGGATCCGCCCGACCTCGATTGCATGGGCGAGCACGCCCTCGATCAGGCCCAGCCCGTAGCCCATGCCGATCTCTCGCCAGCGCTGCCATCCCAACACGGCCGGAGCGTCGATCAGGACGATCTGCTGGACCTCCTGCTCGGCGCATGCGTCAAGCCAGGCGTTCGCGCCGAGCCTCATCACCTCGATCGGGTCGGTCGCTCCCGCCGCAACGATCAGTTCGCCCAGGTGCCGCGCGATGTCCTGCTCGATCGCCTCGTAGACCGCCGCGAACAGCTCGGTCTTGTCGGCGAACTGGTGGTAGAGCGCCCCGCGCGTGACCCCGGCCGCACGGACGATGGCCTCGGTGCCCACGCCCGCGAACCCGCGCTCGGCGAACAGGTCCCGAGCGGCCAGCACGAGGGCGGCGCGGGTAGCCGCGGAGCGGGCGAGTTGAGATCGGCGGTTGACTTCCATACAAGCGGTACGTATGTTGCGTGCAGGCTGTATCCAAATCTAGATCAGGGAGCAGACATGCCGACTATCGACCTTCTCCATGGCACCGTGCACTACCGAGTCGCCGGCCCTGAGAACGCAACCACGCCGCCCGTCGTGTTCGTGCACGGCTTCCTCGTGAACGCCACGCTGTGGACCGACACGGCCGATGCGCTCGCAGTCGCCGGCGTACGCTCTTACGCCGCCGACTGGCCGCTGGGCTCACACGCCATCGCCCTCGGCGCCGCCGCCGACCAGTCGCCCCGCGGTATCGCGCGCCAGATCATCGCCTTCATGGAGGCGCTCGGGCTCGGCGACGTGACGCTCGTCGGCAACGACACCGGCGGCGCCATCTGTCAGCTGCTGCTGGACATCGATGCCTCGCGCATCGGTCGCATAGTGCTGACCAACTGCGATGCGTTTGAGAACTTCCCCCCACCGCCCTTCGGCCTGCTGTTCAAGGCCTTTCGCATCCCCGGCCTCGTCCGCGCCTTGATGGCACCCATGGGGGCGCCCGCCGTCCGACACTCCCCAGCCGGGTTCGGCCTGCTCGTCAACAAACCCCTCGACCCCGACCAGACCCGGGCGTGGGTGCAGCCGTGCCGAACTGACCCAGCCATCCGCCAAGACGTCGCCCGCTTCGCCCACGCCGTGGACCCCCAAGACCTCGCCGGCGCATCGAACCGCCTCACCAGCTTCACAGGACCGGCGCTACTGGTGTGGGGAACCGCCGACCGCTTCTTCAAGCTCGACTTCGCACACCGGCTCCGGAATAGCCTTGCCGACGCGCGACTGGTGGAAATTGAAGGCGGCCGAACGTTCATCCCCCACGACGAGCCAGCCCGACTGGCCAACGAGATCACCGCCTTCCAGCCCGCCCCCAACTGAGCCCCGCAGGCGCGACACCGCTATGCCCGTGCGGCGACTCCGGGCATTGGCGCTCCGCCGGCCGCTTTACGGGCAGCGGCGTGGTGGGGTCCGGTAGGTGGGGGTCATGCGGCTCGGATTGGCTTTGGCGCCTCTGGGCCGCGGCGGGGCGTGAGGTGGTGGTGGAGGCGCAGCAGAGGCGCGGGGGCCCACCAGTTGCGGTGGCCGAGCAGGCGCATGAGGGCGGGGACGAGGAGGGCTCGGACGATGGTGGCGTCGATCAGTACCGCGAATACGGCACCGAGGCCGAGCTCTTTGATGAAGATGATCTGAGAGGTGGCAAACGCCCCGATGGCGACGCAGAACAGCAGCGCGGCGGCGGTGATGATGCGTCCGGTGCGCTCCAGGCCGAGAGCGACGGCGTCGGTGTTGGACGCACCGTGGTCGTGGGCTTCCTTGATGCGGGTGAGCAGGAACACGCCGTAGTCGGTTGACAGCGCGAAGGCGACGACGAAGAGCAGCACCATGTCGGTGGACTCGAGCGTGCCGTTGGTGGAGTAGGCGAGTGGGCCCTGCAGGCGGCCGTCTTGGAAGATGAGCACGAGCAGCCCGTAGGCGCCGGTGAGCGTGAGCAGATTCATGACGAGCGTCTTGACCGGCAGGACGACCGAGCCGGTCATCGCGAACAGGACGGCGAGGGTCGTCGCGCACAGCAGGCCGAGGGCGAGCGGCAGGCGCACGGCGAGACTGGCCTGACGGTCATAAAAGCGCGCGGCCTCCCCGGCCACCTGGACGCGGTAGGGCGCGGGCAGGGAGTGGATGTCCCGCACGAGGCGTTGGGAGCTGGGCGCGAGTGGGCCGGCGCGGCTGGTGGCGTCGATCCGCCAGAGTCCCTCGCCGACCGGGACGGGACGCCCGACGCTCGCGACGGCTGGCAGCGCGCCAAGCGTGTGGGCGTAGGCGGCGATCGGCGGCCCGGCGTCGCGCGGTGCGGCGAGGGTGACGATGACCGGCGTGGATTGATTGCCGGGGAACTTCTCAGCCAGGACGTCTGCGACTTGTCGCGCGCTCTTGCTCGCCGGCAGCAGGCTGGCGTCGACACCGCCGAAATGCACGCGCAGGGCGGGCAGGCCGACGGCTATCAACAACACCGCGCAGGCTGTGGCGACTGGGACCGGACGACGCATCACCGCACGGGCGAGCCGGTACCAGCCCCCGGTGCCGTCTGGGCCTTGGTTGGTCTCGGGCGCGCTTTGCAGGCGCCGCGGGGAGAGCGCGTTGACCCGGTCACCCAGCAGCGCCAGCACCGCAGGGAGTGGCACCAGCGCGGAAAATGCGGCGGTCAGCGTGACGAGCGTGCCGCCGATCCCCATCGAATAGAGAAAGCGTTGTGGGAAGACGAGCAGGCTGGCCAGTGCGAGCGCGACGGTCAGCGAGGAGAAGAGCACGGTCCGTCCGGCGTGGTGGAGCGTGGCCAGCAGTGCCTGACGGCCCACGCCGTGGCGGGCGAGCTCCTCCCGGTAGCGCGAGACGACAAACAGCGAGTAGTCGATCGCCAGGCCCAGACCGAGGCCGGTGACCAGGTTCAGCGCGAAGATCGACAGGCCGACGAGCTCAGAGACGACTCGCAAGGCCAGGAACGTGCCGACGATCGCCAGCCCGCCCACCAGTAGGGGCAGCGTCGCGGCGACCACGCCACGCAAGACGGACATCGCCAGGACGAACAGCAGCGGGAACGCCAACAGCTCGGCGCGCCGCAGGTCGACCGAGACCTGGTCGTTGACCTGGGCGGCGGCAAGCACCGGCCCGCCAACCCGCACATCCGCGAACAGCTTGAGATCACGCTCGAGGCGCAGGGCCGCGCCCTTCGCGGCGTCACCCGAGAGCGGACGCAGGTCGACAGCGACGTAGGTGCTGAGGTGGTCCCGCGAGACCAGCCCGACGACGGGCGGCGTGCCGAGTGCGCTGATCGTGCGCGCGACGGCGGGGTCGCGCGCGATCGTCGCGACCACGCGACGCAGGTTCGCCTGGCCCGCCGCGCTCCTGACCGGCGCGGTGCCGCGCACGAGCGCGACCACATCGGGCTCGGGGCTCGCGCCGGTGGCGCGCTCAACCGCCTGCAAAGCCCGGGCGCTCTGCGCGGAGGGATCATCGAAGCTGTCGCTCCCCGTCTTCATCACGCGCGTGACGGGAGCGCCCAGGACCACGGCGACGAGCGCGAAGGCCGCGGTCAGCACCAGGACATACCTGGCGCGTCTGTATGCGAGCTCAGCCAGTGCCCTGAGCATGACCTGCGCCGCGTTCAGCTTCGATGACCTCGGGCACTCGCATCGCTTGAGCCTTCCTGCATTGGACCAACAACCTATGGCTCAGTAGCCTACCACTCGGTAGCATAGTGGTACGTCAAACTAGGGCGATGGTCGAGCGCGCATCACTTCCCGCCGCGCGCCCACGACGCCAGCGACTACCGGAGAGCGAGCGACGCCAGGTGATCGCCGACGCGGCGCTCGAGGTGTTCGCCGCGCGCGGCTCACACGCTGCCTCGATGGACGAGATCGCCGAGCGGGCCGGCATCAGCAAGCCGATCGTCTATGACCACTTCGCCTCCAAGCGCGAGCTTCTGCTCGAGCTGATCGAGACCCACCACCGCGAATTCCTCCAGCGCATGATCAGCGCTGTCGCCGAGCACGCCGACCAGGCCGCCACCGTGCGCGTGCGCATGGGCATCGACGCGGTCTTCCGCGCAATAGAGGAGAAGCCCCTGGCGTGGCAGCTGCTCTGCCTCGACCCAGCCGCCGACCCGGTCGTCGCTGAGCTCCAGCGCGGCTCCTATGCCGAGGTCACCACCGCCATCGCCGCGCTGCTCGACCAAGAGCTCCCCGCTCCGCCCGGTGAGGACCGCAACCTATCCCTCGAGATCTATGCCGAAGCGCTCAAGTCTGCCGTCGACGGCCTCGCCGTCTGGTGGATCACCCACCCAAAGGTCCCCCGCCACGAGCTGGTCGACCGGATGGTCGACCTCATCTGGAGCGGACTCGCAGCGTTCTCGCGATAGAGGGACCTCTGACCACAGTTGCGGGCACTTCTGGTCGGGGTTGTCCCCTTCGAGACGCCCTGTTCGTTGAGGGGTCGACAAGCAACCCTCCCGAGGAGGTTTTCATGCAGTACGCGGTGCTGATCTACGAAAAGCCGGGCTCCTACGAGGCGCTCAGCCCGGACGAGCTCCAGCAGGTGATGAGCGAGTACGGCCCGATCACCCAGGACCCCGCGGTTCGCGGCGGCGCGCAGCTTCAGCCGGTGCACACGGCCACCACGGTGCGCGTGCAGGACAGCGAGACGCTGCTCACCGACGGGCCGTTCGCCGACACGAAGGAGGTATTCGGCGGCTACTACCTCATCGACGTCAACGATCTCGACGAGGCGCTGGCGTTCGCGGCGCGGATCCCGTCGGCGCGGCTCGGCGGCGCGGTCGAGGTGCGCCCGGTGGTGGAGCGGTAGCGCTGCTCGAGCAGCTCTTTCGCGACGAGTGGGCCCGGGTGCTCGCCCACCTGGTCGGCTTCCTCGGGGACTTCGATGTCGCCGAGGAGGCCTGCCAGGACGCGTTCGCGATCGCCGCCGAGCGCTGGCCACGCACCGGCCCGCCCCCCAATCCCGGAGCCTGGCTGACGGTCACGGCGCGAAACCGGGCGATCGATCGGCTGCGTCGCGAGAAGACGCTCGCGGAGAAGACCCGCCAGCTCGACACCGCCGAGCCCGAGAACCACGAGATGGACGATCCCGTGATCGCCGACGAGCGCCTCGAGCTGCTGTTCTGCTGCTGTCACCCGGCGCTGGCCCTCGACGCTCAAGTCGCGCTGACCCTGCGCGCGCTGGGCGGGTTGACGACCGAGGAGATCGCCGTGGCCTTTCTCGTGGCGCCGGAAGCGATGAAGCGGCGGCTGTCGCGCGCCAAGGCCAAGATCAAGAGCGCGGGAGTCCCATTCACCGTTCCGGCCGATCACCTGCTGCCGGATCGGCTTGCCGCTGTGCTCGCGGTGATCTATCTGATCTTCAACGAGGGCTACGGCGGCCGCGGCGACCTCGCCGACGACGCCGTCCGGCTCGCGCGCGTGCTCGTCGAGCTCATGCCCGACGAGCCCGAACCCGCCGGGCTGCTCGCCCTCATGCTCGTTCACGACGCCGTCAGGGTGAGCGGGGTGACGATCGCCGCCGCCGCTCCTTGCACGGCGCGGGCGGCGATGAGCGCCCCCACCGACGGAGACAGCGCGGCCGCGGCCGACGCCGCGGTGAAGGCCAGCAGGCCCATGACGAACATGCGCCGCCGGCCGAAGCGGTCGCCGAGGGCGGCGCCGGTGACGAGCAGGCACGCGAACGCGAGGTTGTAGGCGTTGACCGTCCACTCCAGGCCCGACAGGCCGGCATGCAGCTCGACGCGCAGGACGGGAAGGGCGGTGGTAACGACGAGGGTGTCAAGCGCGGTCATGAACACCGCAAGCGACGCGAGCACCAGCGTCACTCCCTTGCGCGGCGGACCGGAGCTCGAAGACTGTCGGGACAGAAACGGCATGAGTGCCTCCTTTCAAGGCGGGTTGTCGTTCTGACGACGAACGAGACCCGCGCGAGGGGACACCCACGACCAGGGCAGCTAAAGCTCGGCGAGCCGCTGCTCGAGAAAGCGCCGCTCGGGGTCGCGACGAGCAAGCGCGAGCGCCCGCTCGTAGGCACCGCGCGCATCCTGCCGGCGGTCGAGCCGGCGCAGGAGCTCCGCTCGCGTGGAATGCAGGTACGCGTAGTCCGACAGCGCCGGCTCGAGCAGGTCGACGAGCACGAGCGCCTGATCCAGCGCTCCGGTCTCGGCCACTGCTACGGCGCGGTTGAGCTCGACCACCGGGGAGCGAGTGATGCGCGCGAGCTCGCGGTAGAGCGCAGCGACCTGGGGCCAGTCGACCGCACTGGCGGCCTGCAGCGAGGCGATCGCCGCCTGGATGACGTACGGGCCGCGACCACGGAGCGCGAGCGCCCGATCCAGCAGGACTCGTCCTTGCGCGATCCGGTCGTGGTCCCAGCGGGCTCGGTCCTGATCGCCGAGGAGAATCACGTCTCCGTTCGCGGCGAAGCGGGCGTGGCGCCCGCTGATCAGCGAAGCGTTCCCCATCGACAAGCGCGGCGCGGCGATCGGGCTGTGGGGCGGCATCGTTGGCCTCGCCGTCGCCGCCGGACCCGTCGTCGGCGGCGCCGTCGTCGGCGGCTTGGACTGGCACTGGATGTTCTGGCTCAACGTCCCCGTGGGGCTGATCGTCGCCCCACTCGCGCTGCGCCACCTGCGGGAGAGCTTCGGGCCACGGGCGCAGCTCGACCTCCCCGGCCTCACCCTCGCCGCCGGCGGGGCGCTCGGCATCACCTGGGGGCTTATCCGCGCCAGCACCGTTGGCTTCGGCAGCACCGAGATCGTCACGGCCCTTGGCGCAGGCGTGATTCTCGTCGGTGCGTTCATCGCGTGGGAGAGGCGCGCGCCGCAGCCCATGGTCCCGCTCGCGCTCTTTCGCGCGCGCGGGTTCGCGGCCGCCAACGGCGTGAGCTTCTTCATGTACGCCGGCCTGTTCGGCGCCCTGTTTCTCATGTCACAGCTGCTACAGACCGCCCTCGGATACGAGCCGCTCGCGGCCGGCCTGCGGCTGCTGCCCTGGACCGCGCCGCCGATGGTCATCGCGCCCATCGCCGGCGTGTTGGCCGACCGCTACGGCAACCGGCCCTTCATGGTCTTCGGGCTCGCCCTCCAAGCCACGGGCTACGGCTAGGTCGCTGCGATCGCCCATCCGGGCATGAGCTACCCCGAGCTCGGGCTCGCGTTCACCGTCGCCGGCATCGGCACGTCGTTCTGCTTTCCCACCGTCGCCAACGCCGTCATGGGCTCCGTTTCCATGCAGGAGGCGGGGGTCGCTTCGGAGATCAACAGCGCGCTGCGCGAGCTCGGCGGCGTCATGGGCGTCGCCGTGCTTGCCTCGGTGTTCTCCCACTCCGACACCTACCGATCCCCACACGCATTCATCGGCGGGTTCACCCCCGCCGTGTGGGTGGCGGTCGGCCTCTCCGCGCTCGGGATCCTCGCCGCCCTACTCACCGGCAGCGGGGCACCAATGCCAACCGTCCCGGCGGCAACACGCCTGGGAACAGAAGCACCCGTCGTCGCGTAAACCAGCACCAGTGACCGCCGGGAACGGGGGCGCGTCTCACGACGCGCCCCCTACCATTGCCGGGGTTGCCGTTGTCGTCCGCACGCTGCTGGCTTTGGCTGGGCGGTCCGGCCCCCGCCGCTTGAGGGGCGACCGGGGATCCCCGGCAAGGGTGCCGCCACCGGGTCCACGGCAGTGCCGGCGACTGGTGTGACCCCGAGGCCAAGCGGATCGTCGTCGACGTGCTCTGCGCCGCAGTCGCGCTCGCGATCGATGGCGAGTCGATCCCCTATGTGGCCGGGTGGGGCGAGCACGGCGCCCTGGACGCGGTGACGGAATCCACCCAGACGATCGATGCGCTGGCGGCGAGCGACTGGTCAGCCGCGGTTGCCTGAGCAGGACGTCGCGCTTGACGATCCCATCAAGACCCCCCAACCGGATCGCCCGCTGCTTCAGTGGCGGTGCTGCTCGACCTGCTCACCGCGGACCTCGAGTGGCTGGGCTGGTCTGAGCCCCACCCCGCCCAGTCGCTCGACAGCGGGCGACGGTGATCAACCGCCGAGACCCGCGCGCTACCGGAGGGTGCTGCCACGGCTCGAGCTGATCTCGCCCCGATCAGCAAGCCCCGCCGGCGGCGCTGCTCAGGCCGCCCGCGACGTGAGTGCTGCCTTTTCGGTTCTCCTCGCTACGTGCGGAGATGCGGCGTGGCGGACGTGGTTGACGTCTGCCCGCGTTGAGATCATCTTGCGCTCCAAGCGATGCACTCACGCCTAAGAGATCACGACTTGATTAGTGCGGGTGTGATGCTGTAGTTCCAGTCGCCGTGAAGTGCGTGTCTGGTGATGTTGACTGCAGCGAGTTGCTCGTCGCTGACGGTGATGCCTTTGGGGTAGTCG
>JAABUQ010002250.1_pt1 | contig 38826 bp, 38 predicted proteins | sample 5560001 | NCBI WGS metagenome assembly JAABUQ01 (sample SAMN10711888, study PRJNA513371) | rock metagenome | isolation source: Antarctica rocks | place: Antarctica: Victoria Land, Finger Mt nord | collected 2015-12-18 | reverse complement strand
GTTGACTCAAAAGGGTTTTAAGTTCCGATGGGGTCTCAGTAATATCTATCTTGACAATTCCAGCCATAAAACTAAAAGAGATGAAATTACTAGTTTAATCTGTAGTGTACCAAAACTAAAATGGTATCACAATGTCATTGGCAGCTGCCCACAGTCCGATATCCTGGCGGCTGATGGTGGCTGCCATTAAGTTGGGGAATTGATCGAGAGTGCAGGCAAAAGCAGGGATACCCAACTCAGCCAATTGCTCTGCTACCGAGTGATCGTAAACTGGAGCGCCGTCGTCGTTGAGTGCTAGGAGAGCGATGAACTGCAAGCCATTCCCCACCAGTGCTGCGACTCGCTGCACCATTGCCTGGTGATTGCCGCCCTCATACAGATCACTGATAAGCACCAAAATTATTGCCCCAGTGCCAGCAGTTCAGGTAAGTAGCGCTCTGGAACTCGCTTGAGAGCCGACTCTGCTGCTGCCAACCACTCTGGCGAGAGGTTGGCGTGTTTCCCTTGCAACATCAAAGCTAAGTGTTTTCCAGCACGGGGACTACAGCAAGGTTTATCATCTGGTTCGCACGGTTGTGCTGAAATATCTGTCGTCGGCAGAAGCCCAGCGCGTTGATAGAGCGCGATCGCAGCCGCTGCACCTAACAAAGTCCCTTCTGGATCAGTGCTATTGAGCTTCTGCAACAGCTCACCCAACTGGTTATCGGGTAGGTTCAGCGTCAGAGATTTCGGCTCTGTACCGACTAATGCTGCTGTCACCACATCTTGCCAAAGATTCACCACACCCTCCCTTGAAGACCAAAACTAATCTACAAGACAACAAACTCCCTCGAAGCCCACACGCTCAAGGGTAGGAGATAGCCACTATCCCATTCGCCAAATAAGCCTAGTGGGTATCCGCCACCCAGAGCAGTGAGCTCCCAACCTCTTTCAAAGCGCGGCACGATTGGCAACTGGCGTCCACCTGAGTCACGCACCGCCCAGTTACCGCTGTGGTGGATAGGGATTACGCGCTTGGGCATCTACCAGCCGCGCCGCCACTGCATCCCAAAAGCTGTAGGGCTGTCCTGGTGCGGCAGCTAACCCTTGACGCACCAAATCTCGTAACCACAGTTCTAATATCAAGTCGGCTGGAATGGCCATAGTATAATGGATGGAGCCTTCTCCCGCCTGTGTGTTGCCGTATGCCCAAACGGATTACCATAGCTCCCCACCTGAGCCTGGACGAACTGGAAAACCGTTATCGTCAGGCCAAAGACCCCGTCGAACGTTCTCACTACCAAATCATCTGGCTACTGGCCTCTGGCAGACCCACGGAAGAAGTGGCAGCTATTACCAGTTACAGTCGCAATTGGATTTACGAATTAGTTTGGGGCTATAACCGTATCGGGCCAGAAACCTTGGGAGACTTCCGCCATCAAAACCCCGGTCCCAAACCGAAGTTGGATGATGTGCAGCAAGCGAATCTGTTGCAGGCATTAAGGGGGCCTGCTCCCGATGGCGGACTATGGAATGGACGCAAAGTGGCCGACTACCTGAGCGAGTTAATTGGGCAAACGGTCAGCCGTCAACAAGGGTGGGAATATCTCTCTTCAGTTGCGAATACGACTGCGAGTGCCCCGTCCTGAGCATCAGGAAGCAGACCCAGAGGAGCAAGAGGCTGGGAAAAAAAAACTCACTCAGGAACTGAAGCGGATTCAAGCCGAGCATCCCGACGCCGACGTCGAGGTCTGGTGTGAGGATGAGCATAGGATTGCACTACAACCAGTGAGCCGTCGGATTTGGGTGGAAGAGGGGTCTCAACAATAAGCTATAGTTAACTGGAAGCGAGAATGGCTGTGGCTGTACGGCTTTGTTCAACCTCAGACGGGAGAAACTTATTGGTGGATTCTGAAGCGGAGTCGCCGGACAGAGTACTCTGCCCGGCGAACCCGCGCCCCTATGTCAATACCAAGTTGTTTAGTCGCGTCCTCAAGGATGAGGCCCAGCATTTTGGTGTTGGTAAGGACAAGCGCATTATCCTGCCCTTAGATCAAGCTGGGTGGCACATGAGTCAGGAGTTAGAGGTGCCGGAGGGGATACACAGGCGTGCCTTTGACGCCATATTCCCCAGAGTTGCAACCGGCTGAACGTCTGTGGCCACTGGTCAATGAGCCGCTAGCCAATCAGGCTTTTAAGACGATAGCCGAGGTGGAAGAGTTGGTAATTCAGCGTTGTCGGAAATTGCTAGGACAGCAGAAACTCATTCAAGGATTAACATTGTACCACTGGTGGCCAGAGGTGGTTCAAGCTGCTTAATTATGGGTATTCAAGCTGACTTGATATAACTCCTGCATTCCAGCCGTCACCTTGCTATGCCGCTGTTGGGCACGTTTGGTGGCAGCTGGATCAACCACACCACCAGCTGGCTCGCTCTGCTTGGCTCGTTTTTGGACTCGTGCCTTAAGCCATTCACTCACCCAGTCGGGGGGCGTGTTCTCTGTAAAGGCAGTCGGTTGGCTGAGCTTGAGGAGAAACAAGCCCAGCCCGTGCTTACAGGGAAATTTGCGACTGGGACAACTGCAACGAAACGCAGTTTCTGTCAAGTCAATTTGCGTCTGGTAAGGCAGTTTGCCACTTCCCTGACACTCACCCCAGACAGCTTTAGCATTTTGACCTAGTGATACCCACTTACGTGCATCTGCCAGAGCCTTGCCATTTTTAGCGGAACTTGCATCTGGTGCTAGTGCGATAATTTGCTCTGTCGTCCAAGTAGCTGGCATGGGTAGCGTTGGGTGACAATCATCTAAGGATTCTAACTTAGATAATAGTAAAAAGCAATACGCATACGCTGGAGAGGAGACGGGATAGTGCAATACTAGACGAGCCCTACTGGCGAAAAGCTCGTGCTCCGTCTGGCGATCGCATTGACAGGCTAATCCGCTTCAATTTCTCGTTGACTTCCAGCACCCGTACCGAAACCACCTGTCCCACTTTGACAACCTTCTGTGGATCGTCAACGAACCGATCTGCCAGTTGCGAGATATGCACCAAGCCGTCCTGATGAACGCCAATATCGACGAAGGCACCAAAGTTGGCTACATTCGTCACAACGCCTTCCAGTTCCATGCCAACCTCGAGATCTTTGATTTCTTTAACCCCCTCTTTGAAGGTGGCGTACTTGAACTCAGCGCGTGGATCTCTTCCGGGCTTTTCAAGTTCTTTGATGATATCGCCTAGTGTCGGTTCGCCGATACTATCGGTCACGTATTTCTTCAGGTTCACCGACTTGAGTTTCTGTGCAGCTTGTGCGATCTGCTCCAACCGCACGTCCAGATCAGCGGCGATCGCCTCCACAACAAAATAACTCTCTGGATGGACGGCTGTGTTATCCAGTGGGTTGTCGCCGCCGCGAATGCGCAGGAATCCGGCTGACTGCTCGAAGGCTTTTGGACCGAGCTTTGCTACCTTGAGGAGTGCCCGACGATTGCTGAATGCACCGTGCTGGTTGCGATAGGTGATGATGTTTTTGGCAATGGTTGGCGTAATGCCGGAGACGAAGGTCAAAAGTTCCTTTGAGGCGGTGTTCAGATCTACACCAACATAGTTGACGCAGCTTTCTACCGTTTCATCCAGCTCCTTCTTCAGGAGCTTCTGATCGACGTCGTGCTGGTACTGCCCGACCCCAATCGACTTAGGGTCAATCTTGACTAGCTCAGCCAGTGGATCTTGCAAGCGGCGACCGATGCTGATCGCTCCCTTGACCGTAACGTCAAGATCGGGAAACTCTTGGCGTGCGACCTCGCTTGCGGAATAAATTGATGCCCCTGACTCGTTCACCATCACCTTAACCGGCTTGCGCTCTATCGTCTGCAGAATGTCAGAGATAAAGTCATCTGTCTCACGGGAGGCTGTGCCATTGCCGATCGCGATTAGCTCAATGTTGTGCTTCTCAATCAGATGCTTGATGGTTCGGGCAGCACTCAGGCGCTGCTCGGCTGCTTGGTATGGGAACACAGCTTGGTATTCCAAGAATTTCCCCGTCTGATCGAGGACAGCAACCTTGCAGCCAGTACGGAATCCCGGATCGATTGCCAGTGTCGGTTTCATTCCGGCAGGAGGAGACAGTAGCAACTCACGGAGATTGGCTTCAAACGTCTTGATTGACTCAATATCGGCATAGGTTTTCCGATCTGCAATCACAACACCGATCAGGGAGGGTTTCATCAGACGGTTGAATGCATCCTTGAGCATCCCCCGGTAAAAGTCCCGGACTGCCGGGACTTTGGTATGAATTTCCTGCGACTCTAGGTAAGAAATCACGACTGACTCATCGAACGAGAGGTCGAAGTTCAATACTCCCTCAGTCTCGCCCCGGCATAACGCTAACATGTTGTGCGGCGCAATATTCTTGACCTTAATCTGGAAAGAACGGTACATCTCGAACTTAGTGGTGCCTTCGGGATAATCCTCTTTAATCCGTGAGACGAACTCCCCTGCCTCTAGCAGATAGTCTCGCAGGTACGCACGCAACTCTGCCTTCTCGGAAACAACTTCTGCTAGGATGTCAGAGGCACCTTTAAGAGCCTCCGATCCTGTCTTCACTGCCTTTTCCTCGGATATATACTTTGCGGCTTCTTCATCCAGCGACACCAAAGTTGCACGGGGACTGTTCAACGACTTGATCAACTCCGCCAGCGGCTCCAAGCCCTTTTCTTTAGCGATGGTTGCCCGTGTTCGTCTCTTTGGTCTATAGGGAAGGTAGAGATCCTCAAGTTCGGTTTTCTGCAAGCAGGCTTCGAGCTTGACCTTCAGCTCATCAGTCAGTTTACCAAGCGCTGCGATCGCCTCCAAAATCACCGATTTCCGCTCTTCTAGTTCGCTCAGATAGGTAAATCGATCAAACAAGTCGCGCAGTTGGACTTCATTCATCTCACCAGTGCGCTCCTTGCGGTAGCGGGCAATGAAGGGAACCGTCGCCCCCTCAGCAAAAAGTTCAAGCGCATTTTTAACCTGAGAGGGCCTGAGTGAAAGTTCCTCTGCCAGTAGTTGATCAATATTTAGCATCGGGTGTGTGTTCAGTAGGGGTACCGAATCCGTTAAGAATCTGCCACAATTATGATAAGCATTGCTCTATCTACGTTTTCGGCTGTCTTAGTTTTGTCGGGTTATGTCTGGTAATTACCAATAGCAGACATAATTTAACCAAAAATCAGGGGTTTATGTCTGATCATGCAGCTCGAAACCACTAAAAACTATTTTTGCTAATGTATAGTGGCATATTTCTACCTTTATTCTGGCAAACCGACTTCACACCCCTTTAAAGTGCGGCAAATGGCAATAAGCCTGGCAAATGACCCACTACGCGGTCATGGCATACTAGTGTACTGACCGTTGTCGCCAGATTATCATTATTGAGGATATACAATCTTGCCATGCGGTTGCAACGTCAATCCAACGAACAAATCATTACCTTGGACCTCACCTCGGCTTTGGGGCATGGGGGTGAGGCGCGTATATATGCAGTGCCCCAAGATGAGACACTGGTAGCGAAGGTTTATCACAAGCCTACGGAAGCGTACGCGCAAAAACTCACCGCTATGCTCGCCAACCCGCCTGAAAATCCGATGGCAAACCAAGGGAAGATCTCTATCGCTTGGCCGGTGGAAATGCTGCGGACGGTGGATGGTAGCAAGCGTGTGGTCGGCTTCCTGATGCCGCGTGTAAACGGGATGCACTCCATCCTTGACTTTTACAATCCCAAAACCCGTCGCCAAAAGTGTCCGTTCTTCAGCTATCTCTACCTGCACCGCACTGCACGCAATCTCGCTGCTGCCGTGGGTGCTCTGCACGCACGTGGATATTGCATCGGAGACGTGAACGAGTCCAATATACTTGTCAGTGACACTGCACTAGTGACGCTGGTCGACACCGACTCCTTTCAGGTGCGCGAACCCAATAGTGGTGTTATTTACCGCTGCCCTGTTGGTAAGCCTGAGTTCACCCCACCTGAACTCCAGAGCCAGAATTTCGGGCAGATAGACCGCCTACCCGAACATGACCTCTTTGGGTTGGCGGTGCTGATTTTTCAACTGCTGATGGAAGGAACCCACCCGTTTTCAGGCATCTTTCAAGGTATAGGTGACCCACCGCCCTATGAAGCACGCATTAAAGCCGGGCATTTTTCCTACAGTATAGGGCGGTCAGTGCCCTATCGCTCGACTCCGACTGCACCACGGTTTGAAATCCTGCATCCCACCCTGCGGCAACTGTTTGTGCGTTGTTTTGAGTCGGGTCACAACAACCCGCAAATTCGCCCTAGTGCGCAGGCCTGGCAAAATGCACTAAATGAAGCGGAAAATGCCCTAGTTACCTGCTCCGTCAACAACCACCATCGCTACGGTAACCATATAAGTACCTGCCCGTGGTGTGAACGCACGCTCGCGCTGGGCGGACGTGACCCGTTCCCATCACTGCAGGCAGTGCAAAGAAAGCAACACCTGCAGCCGCTCAAGCCAAAGCGAGCGAAGCAGGTGAATCGGCCAGATTTGAAACTTGCCCCTACTAGGCGCAGCTTTACTACGCCACCGCCTCTATTAACCAAAACTACGGCAAGGAAGAAGTTTAGCCCTTTTGTTCTCGGCTTGCTTGGTGTTGCTGTGTTGGGATTCTTGGAGCTAGTGGTTATCGTTAGGGATCTTGACTTAGGAACCGATTCGGGCGCTACCACTGTCTCAAAGACCAGTGATATTGCTTCGCCTAACTCAACAATCAATAGCAGTAAAGGTTCTGTAGCCTACTACAACCAGGGTCATGCTTACTCCAAAATTGGAGACTATGAGGGAGCAATTGACAACTTTAACCAAGCACTGCGTCTCAATCCCAATGATGCCCAAGCTTATATGAACCGTGGTAATGCCCACTATGAAATTGCACAACATAGTGGAGACCCTGATAAAGATTACAAGGCAGCGATTGAGGATTTTAACCAAGCACTGCGCCTCCATCCCCAGGAATCCACAGCTTATGTCAGGCGGGGTGTTGTCCGTTATGAAATTGCACAATATAGCAAAGACCCTGATAAAGACTACAAGGCAGCGATTCAGGACTTTAACCAAGCACTGCGTCTCAATCCCCATGAGTCCGAAGCTTTTGTCCAGAGGGGTATTGTCCGCTATAAGCTGGCCCAATATAGCGGCGACTCTAATATAGGCTACAAAGGAGCGATTGAAGACTTTAACCAGGCACTACGTCTCAATCCCCAACAGGCCGAAGCTTATGTCAAGCGGGGTATTGTCCGCTATGAGATTGCACAATATAGCGGAGATGCTAATAAAGATTACTGGGGAGCGGTTGAGGATTTACAGAAAGCCGCAAAACTCTTCCTTGAGCAAGGAGATATAGATCACTACCAACAGGCACTAGGCAATATCTGTGTTGCACTAGAAAAAAATTGCGACTCATTCTTACGAAACCCTGAAAAATTCATTTTATCAGGGTCTGGGCCCGTGAAGGGATATCAAAGGCAAGGCAAGTGAACACAACCCAAACGCCTCATAGTGGCTATCACTGGAATGGCAGTAGCCGCCGCTTCTTTGAAGGTTGGTATTACCGCGTGACTTTGCCCCAACACAGTAGTACCTTCGCTTTCATGTATTCCATCGAAGACCCAGTTGGCGGCACCCACAGCGGCGGCGCAGCACAAATCCTCGGCCCAGAGGATGAGTATCTGTGCCGCACTTTCCCAGATGTAAAGCGGTTTTGGGCTAGCCGTAATCTGCTCGGGTTGGCGCATTGGGGCAAAACTGATTTACCCACCGAACCGATCTGGCTGATCCCATCTGAGTTTGAGCGCCATGTGCAGGAGGGCTATCAGGCTACAGCCACCTGGCATCAAGGGGTAATTCATGATCCGGGCAGCGATCGCGCTTGCCGTTGGCAGTATTCAATTGAACCTGTGGATGGTTGGGGAAATAAAAATGCCCCACAACAATCTACAGCTGGCTGGTTATCTTTTTTGCCAATCTTTGAACCAGGATGGCAGATTTTGATGGCTCACGGGTTGGCAACGGGATGGATTGAGTGGAAGGGAAAACGCTATGAATTCACCAATGCCCCAGCCTATAGCGAAAAAAACTGGGGCGGTGCCTTTCCCCAAAAATGGTTCTGGCTCAATTGCAACAGCTTTGACGGCGAACCAGACCTCGCTTTAACAGCTGGGGGCGGCAGGCGCGGGGTGCTGTGGTGGATGGAATCTGTGGCGATGGTGGGGTTGCACTACCGGGGCAAGTTCTACGAGTTCGTACCCTGGAACTCCGAGGTAAACTGGGATATTCATCCTTGGGGTAGATGGCAGATGCAAGCTAGAACTTCCGAGTTTGAGATTGAATTGACTGGGACGACGAACCTGCCTGGTACTCCTCTTCGCGCGCCGACAGAAAACGGTTTAATGTTTTGCTGCCGCGATACGATGCAGGGGCAGCTGAGTTTGCAATTGCGATCGCGCACTGGCGGCACCAAACTCATCCTAGAAGCAAAAAGTTCTCTGTGTGGCTTAGAAACTGGCGGTGGCCCTTGGGAAAAACCCTGGCAGTCTAGCTAAAATCCACTCTTTGCAGTTCTCTAGCCCCATCAAGTGCTAGAATTATTAATGCTAAATAACTGGGGTTGTAGCTCAGATGGATAGAGCGAGCGCCTCCTAAGCGCTAGGTCGCGCGTTCGAATCGCGCCAGTCCCGTTAAGAAAACTGGTAAACTCAATTTGCTCAGGCGCCTGCTATTCTAGATAATTGTGCTGTTAAGCGAAACTATCTGTCTGAGCAAGCGACGTTATCGATCATTGAAGAAGCGGCGGTCTAGGGGCTGGTGTTTTTTGTGTCTAATGCTGGCTCTACCAATCATGCTTTGGCTGGGATACAAGCTTCTTAGCAGCCTTGAGCCACCCCAAGCCGTGTTGGTGTTAGGTGGGTCAACTCCAGCCTTGGAACGAGAAAAGTTTGCCGCCCAATTAGGGAGTCAGCATCCAGATTTACAGATCTGGGTGTCTGGGGGTAGCACAAAAATCTACACCGAACGGGTGTTTGACAAAGCTGGGATTGAGCGCAGCCGCCTGCACTTAGACTATCAGGCTAGGGATACAGTAACCAATTTTACCACGCTGGTTGATGAGTTGCAAGCTCGCGGAATCAAGAGCGTGTATTTGGTTACTTCTGACTACCACATGCGCCGTGCCCGTGTGGTTGGTGAGATTGTTTTTGGTAGCAGGGGAATTGTTTTAAAGCCGGTGGCGGTGGCAACTGAGCGATCGCCTGAACCAATTGAAAAAGCGATCCGTGATGGAGCCAGAGCATTGCTTTGGGTAACAACTGGTCATACGGGTGCGAAGCTCGTTAGAGGCAGAGGATGAACCGACATGAGCATTTGAATTGCTCGCCAGATGCCTCCTGCAGCTACTCTATCCTAGGCGGAGATTGGTTGCACGAGAACGTAGGGCTGCACGATCAGGGTATTAAATCGCTTGGTGAGGTTGACGTTCCAATCTGCCAGCTGATCCGGCGAGGGTTTGTAAAGCAATTGCTCACCAATCCAATGTTGCACGGATGAGACGTTGTCACTGGCGATCGCCACCCCAACATCGAGCAAGTCCAGCTCAGCCGCCACCACAACCACAGCATCCCGTCGAGCGTGGGGAATAAGCCAGTTCCACTCTGCCTCATCTAGGTCTTGTACTAATTCTGCTCTTAAATTGTGCATTGTTGCAAAATTTATCTTTGAATTAGAGCTTATTGTAACCTGCTCCAACTTAGCGCCCCAAATCGTGCAACGCATTAATCGCTGTTGCACACTGTTGCGTCACTGCCTGCAATTCCTCTCGCTCAGTAGAACTGGGGGCATCAATCAGCTCACCAATCCGCACGGTGACTGGCATCGACCGAGGCATCGCCGAGCCTTTTTGTAGAATCCCCTGAGTCCCCCACAAACTGACCGGCAACAGCGGTGCTTTCGTCTTCGCAGCAATCAGCGCTGCACCCAGCTTGGGCTCTGTAATCCGTCCATCGGGTGTGCGAGTGCCTTGCAAGAAAACACCTGTAGCCCACCCAGCTTCGAGATACTTGAGCGCTGAACGGATGGCGCTCCGGTCTGAGCTTCCCCGACTCACCGGGTAAGCACCGTACCACTGAATCGCTTGCTTCAGTATTGGAATGTGAAACAGTTCCTCCTTTGCCATGTAAGCAACAGGTCGCCCTACACAACAGGAGAGAATCGGCGGATCAAAGTAACTGGCATGATTGCTCACTACCACCAGCGACCCCTGCTGAGGTACGTGTTCAGCACCATAGATGCGGCCCCGCAAGTAAGCGTGGAGCGTAGGGCTGACGACTGACCACTTAAATGCGTTGTAGAGCAACAAGCTGATAAACGGTTCGCGGCTTCGATCCACAGTAGATAATAGAAAACTTTTTGATATCAGAATCCGACTCCTGAGCGCAACGCCGCTTATTACTCTGGCAAGTCATCAAGGCTACTGATGTTTGACAACACTAACTTAGGTATGGTGCGTTTAATCAGACCAGTCAGCACATTGCCAGGTCCAATTTCTACTAATCGTTCGATGCCTTCATCAGCAAAGCGCTGTTGAATTTCTCGCCAACGTACCGTACTTGTCATCTGTCGAGCCAAGCGCTGTTTCAAAACAGCGGCATCAACAGCGGGTATGGGTTCTGTATTAGACAGTACTGGCACCTGAGCTGACTTAAATGGGACAGACTCCAGAACTTCCTGGAACTCAGCTGCTGCTGGGGCCATCAACGGAGAGTGAAACGCTCCTGACACCTTCAATGGAATAGCAAGCTTTGATTTCACTTGGGATAGCACCGCTTCCACCGCAGCTGGCGTGCCGGAAATCACAGCCTGAGCCGGACTGTTGTCATTGGCAAGTACCACGTCGGGGGTCTGTTGAATTTGCTGTTCGAGCTGTTCGCGATCAAAGCCAATCAGAGCAGCCATCATGCCACCGGCAGCGCTGTCCATCAATTCTGCCCGACGCTTGATCAAGCGCAACCCAGCTGACCAGTCAAAGACCCCAGCGGTATAGAGGGCGATATATTCTCCCAGACTATGACCGGCAACCAAGTCGGGCTCGTGTCCCCGTTCCCGCATCAAGTCGGCCAGAATGCTTTCTACAACATACATGCTGGGCTGGGTGTAGAGCGTGCGCGATATTTGGTCTGACTCGCTTTGGCAGATCTCAGGCACAGACCAACCCAAAATTTCCTCAGCTTGTTCAAACTTGTTTTTGGCAGCTGGCAGTTCTAATAAATCCATTCCCATACCAATTTTCTGGGAACCTTGCCCCGGAAATACCCATGCTGTCTTTGTCATAATGTCCTCCTATATTCCTGCGATCCGGGCAGGCAAGAGTGCCCGCCCCTACTCCCCCTCACCGAAGCCCCCTCACCTGCCCCAGTGAAAAATTGCGGCTCCCCAAGTGAGACCGGCACCGAAGCCGCAGGCAGCAATGATGTCATCCGGTTGAATCTGACCCTGCCGCACGGCTTCATCGAGGGCGAGGGGGATGGAGGCAGCAGAGGTGTTGCCATAGTGGGCGAGATTGCTGATAACTTTGTGATTCGGAATATTCAGACGCTCAGCCACAGCGTCGAGAATGCGCTGATTAGCTTGATGCATTAGCAGCCAGTCTACTTGCTCAACGCTGATGTTGGCTCGAAACAGGGCTTTGTCGATCACTTCTGGTACCAATTGCACGGCAAAGCGGTAGACTTCTTTGCCGTTCATGGTAATCGGTTGATAGGTGCCCTGGCCCACATCTACGCCCTCAATAAGTTGTTTAGGCTGAGCCTTGTAGGCAAGTTTGAGGCACTGGTTTTGAGTGCCGTCGCTCTTGAGTTCAAATCCCAGTAAGCGATCGCGCTCATTCCCCTGCAACACCACTGCCCCAGCACCATCCCCAAACAGCACACAAGTCTGCCGGTCTTCCCAGTTTACCCAGCGAGAGAGGAGATCCGCCCCAATCAGCAGGACATTCTGATAAACGCCAGTTCTGATGTACTGGGCAGCGGTAACAAGTCCAAAGACAAAACCCGAGCAAGCCGCTGTCATGTCAAAGGCTACTGCTTTAGTGGCTCCCAACTGCGCCTGAATTTCACAGGCACTGCCAAATAGGTCATCAGCGGTTGAGGTTGCCAAAATAATCAGGTCAACGTCTGCTGGTGTAATTCCAGCCATAGCGAGTGCGCCCTTTGCCGCTAGGGTGGCTAGAGCACTCAGAGACTCTGCTGCTGCCGCCAAATGCCTCTGACGAATCCCAGTCCGCGAACTTATCCACTCATCTGAGGTCTCAACTAGACAGCTGAGTGCCTGGTTGTCCAGGGCAGTTGCTGGTGCCGCCGAGCCACTGCCGGTAATTGCTACTCCTGGATTTTGTAACATTATTCTCCAAAGGTGAGGGCTGAGTCTGTCCCCTTTTTGCTTGCTGCTGATTGCTTAGCGTTTTGATATTGTGACTGAATTCGCTCCAGTACCTGGTTATCAATCGCTTCCTTCGCCAAGCGAATCGCATTAAAAATCGAAGGTGCTTGGGAGCTACCGTGACTGATAATGCAAATCCCTGCTACGCCTAAGAGCAATCCACCTCCGTGTTCAGCGTGGTCTATCCGCTGCTTAATCCGCTTCAGGTTTGGTTTCAACAATCTAGTACCCAGTTGACCATACAATCCTTGGGGTAACTCTTCCCGCAGGATTTGGATCGCTACTGCACCCACAGCTTCAGCAAACTTCAACAAGACGTTGCCGACAAAGCCATCACAAACGATGACATCGAAGCGACCGGAAAGGACATCACGGCCTTCGGCATTGCCAATGAAGGAAATTTGGGGATTTTCTTGCAGCATCTGGTGAGTGCGAATGGCTAGGTCGTTGCCCTTGGAGGCTTCCTCACCTATATTCAACAGTCCCACCTTTGGTTCTGGGTTTCCCAGCACGTATTGACTGTAAATCGTCCCCATAACCGCAAACTGCTGCAAAAAATTGGGACGGCAGTCAACATTAGCGCCGACATCGAGGATCAGCACTGGCTTATTGGCAACCAACGTCGGCAACACCGCACCAATTGCTGGGCGGTCAATCCCCGGCAGTCGCCCTAAGCGGAAACGTGCTGCTGCCATAGCGGCTCCAGAGTGACCCGCTGAAACCACAGCTTCTGCTCTTCGGAGCTTCACCAAATCCATCGCCACATTGATTGACGCCTTGGGCTTGCGTTTGATCGCGCTTATCGGCTCCTCATCCATGGCGATCGCTTCATCAGCGGGAACGATTTCCAGCTCTTGCAAATTTGTCTTTGGCGGCAGGGCAGCTTCAATCTGCTGGGGGTCTCCCACCAGCAATACTTCTACACCCAATTCCTCCCGTGCCCGCAGCGCGCCAGTAACGATTTCGGCGGGGGCATGATCGCCACCCATGGCGTCGATTGCGATCCGTGCGCGAGTCGCTCCCATTGCTCAAAGTTCTATAAACCTTCAAAATTCTACCAGATGCTCTCGCTCCAACTAGCAAACTTACAAAGAAGAGTTTCCCGGAGTCCTCTTCACTCCTTCCTACCTTTTTCCATAGTGCAAGATAGGAACAACCTGGGTTAACAGTGACAATAGTTGGGTGTTATCGCTATTAAATCAGCAGAATTCTAGCACTGTGGAGAGGACTGAAGAATGTTGCAATTAATTGGATCAGGGCTGATTTCTTTGTGGCTACATCTGGCTGGGCTACACGCCAACCCGCTGGATGTCTTAGAGCTATTAACGTGGCAGGGCAGACCTGGGTTAGTGCTCGCCCCTGATCCAAATCCAGCTGGGGCAACCACAGTGCAGCAATACCTGAAGGCACTGGAAGCCTCTTTGAAACTGTCAACTGTCGATCAGGGGGTGTGGATCCAGTCGGGACCGATGCTACTGGCTAATCACCAGGGTACTGTTCCCTTGCCAGCTGCCTCGTTGACTAAGATTGCAACGTCTTTAGCCGCTTTGAAAACCTGGGGGCCAGATCATCGATTTGAGACCCTGATTAGTGCAACAGGGCCGGTGAAAAATGGGGTGTTGCAGGGCGATTTGGTCATACAAGGCAGTGGCGATCCGTTGTTTGTTTGGGAGGAAGCGATCGCCCTTGGTAACAGCCTTAACTCCCTGGGGATCAATCGCGTCACTGGCAATTTAGTGATTACTGGCAATTTCGCCATGAACTATCACTCCAATCCCAGTATGTCCGGTCAGCTGCTGAAGCAAGGATTAAACGCCCAGCTGTGGCCACGAGTCGCTGCTGCCCAATACTTGAAAAATTTTCCCCTTGGCACCCCCCGGCCTCAAGTAGTTATTGCCGGTTCTGTCCAAGTAGCGACACTCCCGGTTCCTAAACAGATCTTGCTGCTGCGTCACCGCTCTTTACCCCTGGCGCAAATCATCAAGGAGATGAACATTTACAGTAACAACGAGATGGCCCAGATGCTAGCTAATTCACTGGGGGGAGCTAGGTTGGTGGAAGAGCTAGCAGCAACCTCTGCTGGAGTGCCTCAGTCGGAAATTCAAATGGTGAATGGTTCCGGACTGGGAGTGGAAAATCGCATTTCGCCTAGGGCGGTGTGTGCCATGTTTATGGAGATTCAACGGGTATTGATCCCTTACCAGCTGAGTGTTGCTGACTTGTTTCCAGTGGCGGGGCGCGATCACCGGGGAACGGTGAAAGACCGTCATATTCCAGCTAATACGGTAATCAAGACCGGCACCCTGAACGATGTCAGCGCTCTGGCTGGAGTGATGCCGACGCGCGATCGCGGTCTGGTCTGGTTTGTGATCATCAACCGTGGCTTCAACGTGGCAGGCTTGCGCCATGGGCAAGACCAGCTGCTTCAACGTCTTGTGCGGCTCTGGCAAGTGGCAGCTGCACTTCCCGCCGCGCTTACCTCACACAGCGAGTCGCGATGAAATCGGAGTCCAAAAGCTAAGCTAAGGCACAATCTCTGTTACCACTCCACCGCCGCTGACAACAACGCTTTGGTCTTGGAGTTTCCCGACGGCTTTTTGACCAGTGGAATTCATCGGTGGCTCAACCTGACGATAGTCAACATTGCCCTCGGCCTCAAACTCCTGTTTAGGCAGATACCAGGTCAACTTGTTGGCTTTGAGGGATTGGCCGCGCTGCCCGATGCCGTAGACGTTACCGGTTAAATAGACAATGTTTTTCTGCAAATCCATCTGCCCTCGATTGGCGGTCAGGGTCAATTGCTGTTGACGATGCACCATCCGCACCGGCTGATCTGCCGTCACGGTTTGCGTGTTAAGATTCCAGGTCATAGAGTTGCTGGCTACCTGAAGCGGCGGGTCAACAAAGGTCAGCTGGGCATTCTGTTTCAGTGTGGCGATCTTAGTTTTTACGTTGAACTCACAGGAGTTCGCCGTGGCTCGGTCGGTAATGACTTTACCTTTGAATCGCTCAATCTGAACTGGGCGATCGCCAAATATCTTTTCCTCTTGGAGCTGCCAGATCACATGCTCGGTTCGCAGTTGTACTTGGGGATCACTTGCCGTCGCTACCACCCCCCCCTGCAATTCCATTCGATGCGCCCGACTGAACAGTCGCCCTTGTTGCGCCACCGCATGCACTTGTTGATGGGTGGCACTCACCTGGTTACGGACAATCATCAGGTCTTCACCTGGCCGCCACTCCAATTCATTGCCACGCAACACCACGCCATTTTTGGGGTTTGTTGCCACAATATGGCCCTTGAGAAACAAAAGCTTGCCATCCTGCCGGATCTCTCCCTGAGCCGCAGTGATTATGTAAATAACTTTGCCATCCTGGAATAGTTCACCCGATGGACTCTGAACCTGAGCAACTTTCTTGTCTTTGCTGTAGATCGCCCGCTTCGCCTTCATTTTCCAAAGAGGCCGCCCCTGCTCATCCGCCTGATCCAGGGTGATGTCATTGAAAGTCAAGCTGTTCTCAAACTCCGAACCTGAGGAAGTATTTTGAGCTGGTTTTTTTATTGTCGGGCTTTGATCCCCGCAGGCAACCAGCTCAAATAGCAGCGCCACAAGGATGAACGCTGAAGTCTTACTCACATCGACCTGCCATCTTGAGGATCATCCAATAAACCCAGACTAGATAGCGGACGGTATGTATAACTTTGGCGGGGCGTTTTTTGGATATCTTCTTTAATGCTCTCTAGGTCAATGTAGCGATCAGAAACGTTGATCAAACTGTCGCTCGTCATCGACCTCAAACTCATCACCTCTACGCGAGCGCCGCGATAACTGACTGCATTCACCGCATAAGCTAGATCGCCATCCCCACTAACTAACACTGCTGTATCGTAGGAATCCACTAGAGCCATCATATCCACTGCAATTTCTACATCCAGGTTCGCTTTCTTCGAGCCATCCGGCAGCTGCACCAAATCCTTGGCAATTACCCGATAGCCGTTGCGACGCATCCACAGCAGGAATCCCTGTTGCTTCTCATTAGTGCGATCCACGCCGGTGTAGAAAAAGGAGCGCAACAGCCGCGAACCAGCGGTTAGCCGACACAGCAGCTTGGTGTAATCAATTTCAATTCCTAGCTGGAGCGCCGCATAAAACAGATTTGAGCCATCAATAAAAATGGCTACGCGACCCCGATTTTCTAAAACTTGTTCTGGCGTAAAAATTGAGTTGTTGTCAAAGTTATTGAACATTGTTGTTATGCCTCAGTTTTTTTATCAAAAAGGAAAAATTAAGGTTTGAACTATGTAACAGCTACACCAGAGGAATCTGGCGCGCCTGACAATTCCAGTACAGGCTTGATCGCATCAAGCCTAGATATGTGTTGCCTTTCTCTCGAGCGCGTGATTACTACGACGAAACCGTTTCCAGCAATTCTAGTCGCTGAAAGATCGGTCGGGCTTCACCCAACTTCTGCTTATCGCTTAGTATTCCCCAAGTGGCATGAGTAGTAAATGGCGCTGCAACTGAAATTTGTGTTTTGTCGTTAAAATTAGTTGCAAAACCTAACTGTTTGTAAATTTCGCTTGATATATTTGGAATTATCGGCGACAATAGGTAGGATGCAAGTCTGACCGATTCTAAGACAGTGTACAGCACCGTCTCGACGGCCTGCTGTTGTCCCTGTTTATATAATGTCCAGGGAGCCTGTTCATCGATCAACTTATTGCTGGCTCTCACCAGAGTCAGAACTGCCTCACAGGCTCGATTGAAAGCTAGCTCAACGTATGCTTGTTTGACTTGTTCCCCTAGAGATAAACCGATGGCTTTGAGGGGGTGGTCGGAAGGAATATGTTCACATAGGCAATTGGGAATCTGGCGATCGCAGTACTTGTGTACCATCTTCAACGTCCGATTCAGCAAATTCCCCAGGTCGTTTGCTAAATCTGCGTTGAGAATATTGATAAACCGCGTTTCGTTAAAATCCCCATCCTTGCCAAATTCAATTTCTTTAAGAAAGTAGTAGCGAACAGCATCTGCACCGTACCGGCTGACCAAGGCGACGGGATCAAGGGTATTACCGAGACTTTTCCCCATCTTCTGACCATTTTTGGTCAAAAATCCATGCCCAAATACCCGTCCTGGCAGCGATAGCCCAGCTGACATCAGCATCGCAGGCCAGTAAACGGCATGGAAACGCAGGATATCTTTGCCAATCAAGTGCAAATTTATTGGCCACCACTTGGATAAAGCATTCTCCAAGGTGGGTTCTGTCTCAGGCTCGAGCAGGGCAGTTACATAACCCAGCAGCGCATCAAACCAGACATAAAGCGTGTGGCTCGGATCAACCGGCACTGGGAAGCCCCAGTCTACATTCACCCGCGAAATCGAAAAGTCTTGCAGTCCCTGACTCACAAAGCTGAGAACTTCATTGCGGCGACTCTCTGGCTGGATAAAATCGGGTCGCTTTTGGTAAAGTGCTTCCAGCTGGGTTTGATAGCGCGACAGCCTGAAGAAGTAATTCTGCTCGTCTCGCCACTCCGCTTCCTTGTTTGTGTGGATGGCGCAGCGGTGTCCCTCTAGCAGTTCGCGCTCTTCTTTAAATTCTTCGCAGGAGACGCAGTACCAGCCCTGTTGCTGACTCAGGTAAATGTCGCCAGAGTCCCACACCCGCTGGAAAAATTCTTGAACAATCGCTTCGTGGCGGGGAGCCGTAGTGCGAATGAAGCGGTCGTATTGAATGTTGAGCTGTTGCCAAAGCGATTCAAACCCAGCGGCAATTTCATCGCTGTGTGCCTGGGGCGATCGCCCATTACTCTCTGCCGTGCGCTGAATTTTCTGCCCATGCTCATCCGTCCCGGTAATCAGCAGTACCGATTTGCCACGCAGTCTCTCAAACCGAGTCACCACATCTGCAGCAATGGTCGTATAGGCACTGCCAATGTGGGGTAAATCGTTCACATAATAAAGCGGCGTTGTAACAGCAAATGTTTCTTTGCTGTTATTAGGTAGATTCATGGAAAATTAAACAAAAAATTTTTAAAACTTTTCTGTATCATACCTCAGGGTTTGACAATATGTATTTTAATTACAATTTCTTTACCCAGCTTTACCGCTCCAGTATGTACCTCAGTAAGGTAGCGAAATTTACAGTTGGGGGTAGATACCCAATAACTGAAAAATTGAATCAATATCTGAGAAAAAATCTTGAATCAACGGCTCTGCACCCGTGTTTGAGGCTTTTATACCATTTAACGTGACAAGAAGAAACTTTTCGGGTTCAAGGGCGACCCAGCGATTGTTAATTTATACCCTCGAGTACTCGCTTTTTATGGTAAAGGAATGTTAAAATTTTCTTAAATAAGGCTGAAGTTATATGGTGGAGAATATAAGTAAACCTGAACGTTGAGATTAACAATTGATATCGACCAAGCATGAGTGCAAATAGCCCCCTGGAGATTTCTTGCTCGTTCCTCTCGGCGTTAGGAACACGACTATTTATCTACTACGAGGATCGCATTCCCCAAGAGGGACCGGTGCTGGTAGTGAGCAATCATCGCAGCTTTATGGATGTACCAGTGTTGATGGCGGCGCTGAATCGTCCTATTCGCTTTGCTTGCCATCACTACATGGGGCAAGTGCCGGTGATGCGGGAGATTGTAACGGGGCTATTGGGGTGCTTTCCGTTGGAGGCTCCAGAATATCGGCAGCAAGACTTTTTTCAGCAGGCTCTAAAGCTGTTGGGGGCTTCTCAGGTGGTTGGAGTGTTTCCAGAAGGGACAAAACCGATGGTGCGATTTACCCCACCCAATCAGATCGGCGAGTTTCAGCGGGGATTTGCTCATTTGGCGTTGCGTTCAGCTAGCGTCTGTGAAGGAGAATCGCGATTGCGGGATTTGGCAATTCTGCCGGTAGCGATCGCTTCTCTGGAAGAAGTCAATAATTCAGCGGTGCCGCTCAGGCTGTTGAGCATCTTTGACCCTTCTGAGCCTCTGTTTAATCAAGCAGGTTGGCATCCCTTAGTTATCTATCGTCGCGTCGCCATCTTAATCGGTCGCCCATATTGGATTACGCCTCAACAGCGGCAACAATACCAGGGCAAACAGGCGAAAACCATCGTGGCTGACTTGACTAACCACTCTCAGGTGGAAATTGCTAATCTCCTGCGTCAAGGGTGTTATTAGCAAGGGTGGTGAAGCGGCAGTTCGTTCTGCAGATGATCCGGCTGATGCTAGGCTCTGAATAGTCTGTAATTGTTTATTTTTGGTAGAAAGTTTAATAAACCTGTCCTGTTTGAATTTGAAGTAACGATGCCAGAAGGTAACATCCATCCTTGTTTCCTCACTCCCAAACGACTACAACCAGAGTATCCGCTGTTTGTGTTTCTGCCAGGAATGGATGGAACTGGTCAGCTGCTGCGAAGGCAAACCGCTGGGTTAGAAGTCGCCTTTGATGTGCGGTGCTTGGCGATCCCACGCGATGATATTACCACATGGGATATCCTAACTGAAAAGGTGTTGGCTCTGATCCATGCGGAGCTAGAAACAAACCCTCATCGGTCGGTTTATCTGTGTGGCGAGTCGTTTGGGGGTTGTTTGGCGATGAAGGTAGCGTGGCGTTCGCCCGAGTTGTTTGACCGAATCATTCTCGTCAACCCAGCTTCTGCCTTTCATCGCCGCCCTTGGTTCATTTGGGGATCGCAACTGGCTCCCTTAGTGCCCGAATGTTTCTATCAAGTTGGCTCAGTGGGGTTATTGCCGTTTTTAGCAGCTTTGGGGCGGATTTTACCAGGCGATCGCCGAGACCTTTTGAAAACCATGCAATATGTACCGCCGGAAACCGTCCTCTGGCGGTTGTCTTTAATTAGAGAGTTTGAAGTTGACGATACCCAGTTACGTAGGCTGACTCAATCGGTGCTGGTGATTGCCAGTGCCGCAGATCGGCTCTTGCCCTCAATGACTGAAGCCAGACGTTTAGTCAACACTTTATCCAACGCGACTATGGTGATGCTGCCTTATAGTGGTCACGCCTGCTTACTTGAAGCAGACATCAACCTTTATGAAATCATGCGAGCTCAGAACTTTTTAGACCCTAGCGTTGAAAAAGTTGGGTCGTCAATCTGACTCAACTTTCTAGCACTTGTCACATCAAGCTAAATTTGTTATGATAAAAAATCTGTGGGTGACTAGCTCAACGGTAGAGCACTGGACTCTTAATCCATTGGTTCAGGGTTCAAATCCCTGGTCACCCATTTAAAAGCAACCCCTGCAGCCCTCTTGATTGAGAGCCACGCTGCCTCGAAAGCCTAGTACAAATCACACTAAGCTGGCGACAATAAGATATTGGGTTGAAGAAGGCAGCTATGCTGAAGGGAACCAATGTTGGTTGGGGATTCTAACGAATCCCACTTGGGAGCAACGATTTCTTTGATTGTCCGGGTTCTTGAAACCGCAAGGCTTAGAAAGCGGTCGCCCAATTATTATCGTGCCAAGTGCCATTCATCCATAGTCCTTAGTTGTTCTCGCCCTGGCTGCCCTGCCCTGCAGTCCGCACATACGGGATCGGCACCGGGTAGCCTGGGATGTTGACCTGCGTCTTCAACAGCGCAGGATGCCTATCGGTGGTAAAGAAGCTGATGTCGGTGATATAGAGCGTGTTCCGGTCGCCGGGCAGTCGTCCGAAGGAAACAGCGCTGGAGCCGAGAATACCGTCTTGCGGACCAGCGATGACAGTCCGGGTGCCGTCTGGGCTGATCTTAACGATCTCGTTGTCTCCGTCGGTCGCAGTGTAGAGGTTGCCCGCCACGTCGAAGGCGAAATCATCGCTCAGGATGTTGGTGAAGCGCACTTGCGGCGTACCCGCGCTCCCATCCGAGTTGATCGGGATCTGCGTGATGATCTCCTGCGCCGAGTTGGAGACCCAAACCGCATCTTTGTAGACCTTGATCCCGTTGGCACCGGGGGTGGGGAGGGTGGTGATTCCGGGCACGACCGTGAACTTGCCGGGCACCTCTTTGAGCAGCGGGCTGTCGAGCCAGACTATAGCCTGAGTGCTGCCGTTCGCGACCTTGTAAATCACACCGTTAACCTGATCGGCGATGTACATGTTGCCCTGCCAGTCAAAGGTCAACCCGTTGATGCCCGTGCCAGGTGGCACGGTGAAGGCGCGATACGGCGTGCCCCCATCGGGCGGAACCACCCACACACCCTCCGCGTCGGGATTCTGCGAGATCACGCCAACGTAGACGCGCCCCTGGCTGTCCAGCGCAACGCCAAGCGTGAAGCGGGCGTCAGGCAGATGGGTGATCGTCTGCTGACCATCGGGCGTGAGCTTGGCCAACTCGCCCGCAGCGCCCAAACTAACATAGATGTTGCCCTTGTAGTCAACAGCTAGATTCTCGGCGAATTGCATTTGTGCTGGGTCGTAGGACTCCACTACCTGCACGTCACTGGGCGCGGAGAAGGCCGGTGAAACCTGCGGCAACAGCGACAGGGTCAGCACTGCAAGCGTCCCGATCAGACTTTCGGCCCTTACCCAAAGCTCTTTTTTAAAGTCCTTGAGATTTCTTTCCATTTCTTCCTCAAGCCAGGGCAATCCAAGGTTAATTGCTGGGACTAATAAAGTCAATACCTGACCTTAAAATTGGCCCTGCTGTATTTGAAGGGAATAAAAAGCTTGTGCCATAAAAGCCGTTATCAATATCAAACAACTTTTGACATCCTCCCACCACTAATTCGGAGTACCGAATATAGCGGTAGACTTCTTGCAGTTGAAAGGTAAGTTATTTAACCCAGTATCTAGCTGCGATCGCGTCCCAAATCCACCTGAAACGCTTCAAACTCTCTCCCAGTCTAGGATCTAGGCCATAAATCACTGTCTAGCCATATTTTTCAAACATGGAATCACAAGCAGAGGAAAAAACAAGGGTGTTGTAGGCGATTCTAGAGGGCAGCTTTTTACCAGGAACAGGAAGGCGGCTTTTTACTGGACTAGCCCTGGTCTTGAGGTCGGGGTTCTCTTTTGGCAAGGTTTAATGTGGCGATCGCAGAATCTTCACGTCTGTTCATCATCTCTAAACTGACATTTGAAATTACAGAAGCCAGGATAAGGTGATTATTCTAAACCCTTTCTATATGTCTAACTCTGAGCCTGATTACGAGTCCCTTGTGTTCAGAATTGAGCAGGTGGAACAGAATCAACAAGTTATGGCTAGATACATAGCTTCAGCCCAGTTGCATCAACAATTAAACGAGCTTTCGCTTCTGCCAGAAGCACCAGTGGAAGTGGCTGACTTACCAACAGAGTCGGACAGGTACTCTGAGGAGAGTCAGCTACAGCCCCTGCCGGTGCAGTCCGCACAATATCAACTAGTGTTTGACCGCTCTGGAAGTCGAGCCGTGCTGATGTCAGCGCTCTTGAAAGCCCAGAAGCGCCTGATTATTGTCTGTCCGTGGCTCAGCCGGAACAGCATTGACGCTGATTTAATGCAGAAGTTCAGAGATTGTCTGAGCCGCAATTGTCGTATTGATATTGGCTGGGGTTATTTGAATGGGTGGGATAAAAAGAACAAAGGCTGGGGGAATAGCGCGCTGAAGAACTTAAGACAACTGGAACAGGATTATCCCCAACAATTCAAGCTTAAGCTACTGGGAACCCATGAAAAGTTTTTGATATGTGACACCTCTTTTACTATGTTGGGTAGTCACAATATGCTAACCTCTAATACCCAAGGATTTACACGGGAAGTGGGCATTCGCACGACAGACCCAAACATTATCCAGGGGTTGATTAACCGCTTTGACGGTGACGAGTTGCAAGATACACAGGTTGTAGATGAGAATCTGGCAGCGGATTTTGTGAGTCTTGATGATGCTGAACCTGATGCAGATGAAGAGACTGATGATTCTGCTAGTTATAGTCCGAAACCGGCTATCAATGCCGGAGAATTTTATCGGCGGTATAACGATAAGAAGGAGCGGGACTTTACGGGGATTAACCTATCTGGAGCTAATCTGTCTAAACAGGATCTGAGTTCTGGTGTCAACCTAAGTGAATCCGAATTGAGTCAGACCAACCTAACTCAGGCAGATCTAACTAAGGGAAATCTAGTCAGAGCAAGACTGCATCAGGCGATTCTGTATGAAGCAAACTTAAGTCAGACAAACCTGTATGAGGCTAACCTCACTGCGGCCAACCTGTATCTGGCCAATCTCACTGCGGCCAACCTGTACGGAGCCAACCTCACTGCGGCCAACCTAAACGGAGCCAACCTTGTTCAGGCCAACTTAAAGTACGCTAACCTAACGGCGGCAGACCTGAGTGGAGCGCAATTAAAAAGCGCATTACTTAATTCGACAAACTTTTACAGCGCTAAACTGAATGGGGTAAATTTGGTTGGGTTAAACCTCAAGGGAGTCAACCTGAGTGGGGCTTCTTTGAGCGGAGCTAACCTCTGCGGGACGGATCTCGGTGGGCAAAACTTGAGTGGAGTCAACCTATCTAGAGCAGACCTTCGTGGAAGTAACCTGGAAAGGGCCAACTTAGAGAATGCAAACTTAGAAAGGGCTAACTTAACTGGAGCCAATCTAAGTGGTGCAAATCTAAAAGAGGTAAAGCTCAGTGGCACGATCATGCTTAACGGCACTGTCCACGAATAGATTTTAGCTGGAGAAAGAAATTTCAATCTTTCTTCAAATTTAGAGAAAAGTACTCACTGCGAATCATCCCCAGAGCCTGCGCCGCTAGTGGTATACCCTGTTGCTCCTGAGCAAGCACATCTAGCGCCTCTGCTGTAGTCTTAAGTTCGTAGGCCGACTTAGCTTGGTTGATAGCCTCAAACAATCGCTCACGTTGCTGCTGAGTCAAGAGACAGTTGAAGGGCATCATATTTGATTCAGCTCTGGTGTTGGTACTCTTGCCTTTAGCCTCGTCGGGTTTGTCTTCGAGTTTAGCAGAAGCTATTGCCTCAAACTTTGCCAGTTCCTCATCGTCTTGCTGTTGCTCACCCAGAGGTGTCTGGGTCCTCAACTGCTTGTCTGCTGAAGTCGTAGAATTAACACACTTGCCTATTTTCCCGTCAAAAGCTTTATAAAACCGTGCTGTATAAGGGCCAAAGTAAGCTAGGCAGCTAGCGAAGGTCGCACTATTCCCTTTCGCGGAGTTTGTTTTTGAGATTCGGCGGCGAAAGCTTTCTTTGGAGCCTCACCCCAACATTCTCTGCAAGCTTGATTTGCGGGATGGTCGTCGCCCCGACCTGATTGTGATGGACAAGGACAGATGGGGTTCTTGCACTATGCCACAGTGACATGTTGCTTCTGAGTTAAACACATGGCAATACCCTTCTCGTAGTAAGCTGCCTCATTGATGAAGATTGGATAGACCGTTGCTGTCCCTTCGTAGGCGATCGCCCTGCCATCAAAGGTCAAGAATATCGGCTCACCTGGATTGAGAGGTTCATAGTCCCTAAACTGAAGCTGAGGGTGGATCATTGCCTGAATCTCTCCCAACTCATTTCTGGGGTAGTCGATAATCCCCACGTATTCATAGAGCGTTAGTGTGCTGTTGGTTTGTGGAATTGAACCTTGGTTGTATCCTTCTAAATAGTCCAAAACTGCATAAATAAGTTCTTCTGTTTTCTGAAACCAGTCTGCATTCAGGACACCCTGAGCCACAGGACCTACCTCAATCACAAAACCCAATTCGCACATAGATCTCAGGAGGACACCTCCTCGTTCGGGTCGTGCCCAGCAAATCTTCACCAGGGGATTAATCGAGCTAAGATAGGCAGCTAATCGCAGACTAAAGGGATGCTGGGTGCTCAGCATGATGCTCAGCCCCATGTTCGCAGTTGTGGTGTGCAAATCCACAATCACATCCACCTTGGATTTGCCTTTGGGTCCTAGCAGTTGGTAGATGGCTTTTGCCCGAAGCTCTTCATAACTAGAGAGCGTCGGATCTTGCAGGTCTTGACTGAGGAAGCAACGATTCAAGTCCTTGTCAATGTAACGCCTGCCTTCCTCAAAAGCTTTGGGATTGCCGAATAACGTCAGAGTTTCAAAGCTGGGTCGCTGAATCAGGTAGGGAAACTGGTTGAATTTTTTAATCAGGTATGCCCCTGTGAATTCATTGCCGTGAGTTCCGCCAACGAGCATAACCTGATTGATCTGGTTCATATGGTGACTCCTTTAGCATCTCTTGAGCCTGCCAGCACTCACTATTATTATCTACTCTATTTTGGCAGTACTGGCACTCTTCTATTCCTTCCTGGCTCTGGGGTTTACTTGTTTTAGCTTGAGTTTCATCATCGTTCAATTTTCAATCAGGGCTCTCTTTAACAAGCGTCGGGCAGCATTAAAGCCGCGCTTCAGACGCTCTGGCTGATCGTACAGTCGCCCCATCAGTAACACGCCTTCTATCAGAGTCAATAGTTCTTCTGCTAAGAGATCTGGATCAACATCGGGCTGCAATTGTGATTGCCCCATGCGGAGCGATCGCGCGATCGCGCCTTGCCACTGATCAAACACCTTAATCAGTTGCTCCCGAAAGGAAGGATCACGCTCTACCAAATCCACAATCAGGTTGCCTAAAAGACATCCGGCGCAGTCAGGTTCAGCTAGATGTTTTGCCTCCAGTTGATCAATTATCCAAAATACTTGCGCGATCGCATCATCCGAAGCTTTCACCGCAGGCGAGATTATTGTCGCCTTGAGCTGCTCCCATTCAAACTCAATCAGCGCATGAGCGAGTTCATCCTTCGACTGGAAGTAGTTGTAGAAGCTTCCTGAAGAGGTCTGACTGGCAGCAAAAAGTTCCTTCAGTCCGGTTGCCTGAAATCCCTGATGATGGATTAGCTCTAGGACTGAACAGAGAATATCTTCACGGGTACGCTTCAGATTGACCATAAAAATAAGAGTAATAGTAGCTATTGATACAGAATAATATACACGACTTTATTCTGAACCAGAGGATGGTAATTCGATTCACGCCTTTTAAATCCGCGCCTCTTCAACTGCCCTCGTTTCATAGGACAAGTGCCGCACCATCTCCGCTTTCAGTGCGTGGTAATCGGGATGCTGGTCGATCATGTCTTGACGACGGGGACGAGGGAAAGGGACGTGCAAAACTTGGGCAATTTTGGCAGCAGGTCCGCGCCTCATCATCACAATCTGATCCGACAATAACAGCGCTTCATCAATGCTGTGGGTAATCAGAACCACCGTTTTTCGCTGTTGCTCCCAAATGCGCTGAATTTCATCCTGCAAAAAGCCTCTCGTCAGCGCATCCAATGCTCCAAACGGCTCATCCATCAGCAGAATTTCTGGATTGATGGCTAAGGCTCTAGCAATGCCAACTCGTTGCTTCATCCCACCCGATAATTCGTGGGGATGCTTGCGCTCTGAGCCACGCAATCCTACCAAATTAATCACCTCACGTATCACGTCCTTCTGCTGTGCCAGAAGCATTTTCGGGTATACCGTTTTGATCGCGAACCGAATATTTTCTGCGACAGTCATCCAAGGCATCAGGGCATAGTTTTGGAATACCACACCTCGATCAGGACCAGGACCATGAATTTCGATGCCATTGAGCATCACTGAGCCATGGGTGGGAGCAGTCAATCCAGCAATCATGCTCAGTAGAGTAGACTTGCCACAGCCAGAAGGTCCAATGATCGAAACAAAGGTATTCGCAGCAATCTCCAGGTTGATTTCTGCCAGTGCTGTAAAATCGGCTGACGTACGCCGCAGTAGTTGATCTTGCCAACTGCGTCGTCCTGGGTAGACCTTCCAAACATCTTTGAGCAGCAGTTGAGCCGTGGTTGTAGTCTGTGGAATATTGCTGCGCGAAGAAATCATCATACTTGCCTATCCATGATGTCCAAAGGAAACCCAGTTTTGCAACAACGCGAGTAAGCGATCAAGGATCATACCAACCAGCCCAATCACCACAATCGCAGTAATAATGCTGGTGACATTAAGGTTATTCCACTCACTCCAAACAAAGCTCCCCAATCCCGTCCCACCCACAATCATTTCAGCCGCCACAATCACTAACCATGAAATCCCAATGCTAATCCGTAAACCAGAAATAATGTTAGGTGCAGCAGCAGGAAGAATGATTTTCCAAATCGTGCGCCAACGGGAAGCTCCCAAAGTTCGAGCAACGTTTAGATAGTCACCAGAGACATTGCTAACACCAAACTTAGTATTAATCAATGTCGGAAAAACACTCGTGATTGTAATCACGAATAATGCAGTTCCTTCAGAACTTTTGAGAATAGCCAGTCCAAGCGGTAGCCAAGCTAATGGAGAAACAGGACGTAACAATTGAATATATGGATCAACGGCTTTAGCAACAACTTCTGATAATCCAATTGCAACACCAAGCGGAATTGCGATCAGAGAACCTAACATAAATCCCGTTAACACTCGCTGCAAACTTGCCAATAAATGCCAGCCGATACCTTTATCATTGGGTCCGTTGTCATAAAACGGATCGGTAATCCAACCCCAAAAGTCAGTGATCGTTCGGCTTGCAGAAGGCATCACGGGAGAGAATAGCTTGAATTGTACTCCCAATTCCCAAACGCTCAAGATCACAGCCAGTACTATCAGAAATAGCCCCAGCGCTTGTAAGTTGGGATTCTGTAGCCAAGCCTGTCCCAATCGGGGGGATGTTGGTCTGGTCACGACCTCGGGTGAGCGCTCAGTCATACATCCTAGACTCCGAACTTCTGAATCTGCTCTTTGACGTAAGTCTCAGCTTTGGCTGGCTCAAACTCACCAAACTTCAGCTTTTCCGTGCGGAGTTGTTCTCGCGGCGGATTTTGCCCCAATTCCTTCTCTAGATCCCGCGCCAAGTCTGTCATAAAAACTTGCTGAGCAATTTCTTCGTATTTAGCTTTTTCTTGGGGCATCAACTTCCACCGCACCATTTGAGAAGAAATCCAGTACGCAAAACTCTTCCAGGGGTAAGGGTTATATTCAATCCGATCAGGAACGTCTAACGTGTTCCCCAAACCATCCTCAAACTTACCTGTCAAAACCGCCTTCAGCACTGGTTCCGGCTGATTTAAATATTTACGTTCAGACATTGCCTTTGCGACTGTTTCTCGATTCGCAGCAGCGTTAGCGTAAGCAGCTCCATCAATGATTGCTTTATTGACGGCTCGGAAAGTGTTAGGGTTGGCATCAATCCACTTCTGACTCGCGGCAAACGAACAGCAGGGATGACCTGGCCACAAGTCTTTGGTAAGCAGGTGAATAAAGCCAACTTTCTCAAAGACTGCCCGTTGACTGAAGTTGTCGGGCATGAGAAAAGCGTCTAGCTGTCCTGATGCCATTTTCGCAACCGAATCTGGGGGCGGAACAATCTCAATCTTCACGTCTTTATCTGGGTTCAACCCCCCGGATGCTAGGTAGTAGCGAAGCAACAGGTTGTGCATTGAGTAGGGGAAGGGAACCCCAACCGTCAGCCCTTTGAAGTCTGCTGGACTTTTGATCATGCCTTTGTGTTTGATCGCAACTGTGAGCGATTGCCCGTTAACATTCTCAATGCTGGCAAGCTTAATCGGAAAAACAGCAGAACCTAACCCCAACGAGATTGCGATCGGCATTGGGGAGAGCATGTGATAGGCATCGAGTTCACCCGCGATCGCAGACTCCCGCACCGCTGCCCAGTTCGTCATTTTCTTCAGCGTCACGTTCAAGCCATACTTCTTGTAAAAGCCCATTGGCTCAGACACCACGATTGGGATTGAACAGGCGATTGGAATAAAACCGATCGTCAAATCAGTTTTTTCCAGTTTCCCTGTAGAGGATGCCGCGTTGGGAGAGGACTCAGTGGGCGATTTGGCAGCATTTTGAGCACAACTTGCGTAACCGTTCACGGGGGGGGTACATCATGCGCATAAACCTCAAAGCCTTGCTAAGCAAAAGCTTTGAGATTTATGCGCATAATAAGATCGTACCTAAAATGTCTAAAAGACAATTGGCAGACCAGTATAGCACTTTTAACTACTCACAATTATCCGGGGAAAATCAAATCTAGACTGGTTTTCGTACTGATTACGTGTGATTTCATAGCGGACGTTTTTTTGCCCCCCCCCTGAACGGTTACCAACTTGCCAGCGTCACAATAGCAGCAGTTGCAGCCACTTTGGTCAGAAAATCCCGACGACGAAACTTGCTGGCACGAGTCATATCGCCAAAAAACTCTGCGGCACTCGGACCAAATGCCGCAGAAAACGCTTCCTCTAATCCACCCGCCTGTTTGATCAGGTCATTGCACAATTGGCGTTGCTCTGGGGGAGCGCCCGCAATCATCTGAAGTATCAGCGCCTTCCTAAAGTCAGCATCAGTAAACTGTTCCGCTAGTTCAAGGGTCTCAGGCGTGTAGTGCCCCATTTTGAGCAAATCATCAATTAGAGCTGCCGGAGCTTGCGGCATTTCTTCGATAAATTTCCAGTGTTCTTCTGCTGAATGAACCCCCCCACAAGCACAACTAATCAAACTATCTAAAGAGTAGATTTTATGATCTTGATAAAACTCTAGTAAACTTGCCATATTGCTTGTATTTGTTTTTATACTTATTAAGGTTAATAGCTAAATTATATCTATTTTTCTTTATGAAATATATAAATAGTTATTTTTTCAATCAAAGCTAAGCCTAATATAAAAAAAATACACTAATTATTCCTTGAATTCTCGCTACTAATTTAATTTTAATAAACCTTAATTCTTAGCCTTTGCTTATTAAGCATAACACCTCACTATTTGATCTTACAAAAAGATTAATGAGATGTTTTAGAAAAAGCTGCAACGCCTTTTTCCCCGATTATTTGACACTACCCTTGAGATAACACAGCTTACGTTTACGTTTATTGAGAATTGAGGAGTTTCGTTGTAGAGGCGCGATTGCGCCCATACATTTTGTTATTTCAGCTCAGTCAACATTTTTTTAAGTTGTTTTAAAGCTGGCGTAACAATCGCTACAAAATAAGCTTCACGCAACTTTCTTTCTGCCTTGCAGCCATGTAAATAACCTCGGGCTCCAACATGCAGCATCGCCGCATTTGCAGCTCGAAGTGAAAGCTCAGAGGCAACAATTCGAGCTTGAATCACCTGCTTCAGCAAATGATTTTTTATCGGTTGTTGCTCGTTAATCTCATCAGCTAAAGCAAAGGTTTGGCTGCGAGCAATTTCCAGCTCTGTTGCCAAATCTTCTGCTTGAGTATCTAAATAACAATTGACGTGCCCTAACCGTTGGTTTGCACGTTCCATAATTTCGATACAGCTTCCAACCAGTCCCAATCCCATCCCAACCTGAGTCAAAATGAACCCTGGTCGAATCCGCTTCACATAGTCCTCGCAGGGTGCAGCCAAAATTAACTCATCGGGAACAAACACATCTTTGAAAACGCAACTAAACGTGTTGCTTCCTTCGAGTGCAATAAAGTGGGCATTTTGGCGAAGCGTCAACCCCGGTAACTCATCAGACACGATTGCCATCAGATACTCTTCCTCGTTAGCCAGTTGAGCCGCAATCCCAAAGTAATGCCCTGTACCAACATTAGAAACCCAAGGCAGCATTCCGTTAATCACGTATCCGTTGGAATTCCGCTCTGCCACCAGCGCAATTTTCTCAATCCCTGCAAAGTGCTTCATCGGGTTCGATAATCCCGTACCACCCAGGATCTTTCCGGTTGCAACTTGAGGCAAGACGTTCTGCTTTAGGTACTCATTTTCACTGTTTTGCATGTACCAGGTACAAGCGATTTGGCACCAGGTCATAAATCCCGTACAGAGGCACTCTTGAGAGATCGCCTCGATTACCTGAATCGCCGCTCCCAGCCCCTTGCCAGTTCCGCCAAACTCAGTCGGAACCGCCTGTCCAAATCCCTCGAGCACGCCCACCTCGTGCATAAAATCGCGAGGATATTCGCCCTTCAAGTCAATATCTTGAACCTTGGGAGCCAAGTTTCTGGCGATCGCGACTTTCAACTCTGCAATCATGGGAGCGATCGCCTTAGAATCTTGAGACCATGTTTTGTCAAGCAACATACCTGGAACTGATTGCATAAATCTTAGAATCTACAGAATCTTAATTTGGAAGTTTGGTGCGTTAGCGCTAGTAACGCACCCTACAAAATCAACCCTCTAACCTGCTAACGAAACATCCATATTCACCGGCAAACGGAGCGTATTGGCAACCGGAGACCAGAAATTGGAGTGCGCCACCAACTCTTCCAACTCTTCCCGACTAGCATCGCCTTCTAGGTCAACCTTGACTCGAATATCTGTAAAGCCTAATCGCTTCTGCGCCAGATCGCCAATCCCCCAAACTCCGGTAATGTTGATGTCGCCTTCAAGTTCCAGTTCCAGCTTCGTCAGCTTAATTCCCCGCATTGTAGCGTTCGCGTGGATGCCAACCGAAAGGCAAGAACCCAAAGCTGCCAATACTGCCTCAGACGGGTTCGGAGCAGTATCCTCTCCCAACAAGCCAGGGGGTTCGTCAATCACATGGGCTGACAAATCCCGTACATAGTTCAGGTTGCGGAATTGCCCCTCGCAAACAGTCTTGATTTTCAGCGACTTCACCACATTGGGATTCGCCTTCGCCGTTGCTGCTAGCTTTTCCAAGCCTTCTTTACTGACTGGACGCAAAGGTGCGGCTACCTCTTGGGTCACGATCGTAGTTTCAGACATAAGATCCTCTCAAATAGAATGTTCTATCTACTTGCATTATATTACCGAGATTGAGATCCCAAAATGGTGGGGGTAGTTGACACCCTTTCCAAACTAAACCCTGACTGCTATACTAACCTGACTAGGTTCTCCCGTCTCGATCGGCAATTGGGGATCGCGCGACCATTCATTCCAAGAACTGAAGTAGTTCCTGACATCTTTGATGCCTGCTTCTTTGAGCGCAATCAGCGTATTCGCCGCTCTCGAGCCTTTGAAGCAGTAAATGTAGACCGTCGTTTCTGATGTAATTCCAACGGACTGACACAGACTCTGGATTTCTTCGACGGATCGAAACATCGGTATTTCAGAATCAGGAACCATCATTCGATACCACTCGATCCAAACAGAACCAGGAATTCTGCCTTTGCGTGGGCAAAAATCGACACCGTAGGGTGAGGAACTGAGTCCCAACCATTCATCTTCGTCTCTAACGTCCAACTTAACGATCAACGGATCATCCAACGCCTGCAACATCTGTTGTGTAGTCACCATGAGCGACGGATCAAGCTTCATGGCAAACGTTTTCTTCTCAGGCGTCGGCACTTGTGCAGTCGTTGTCAATCCTGCGGCAACCCACGCCTGATAACCCCCATGCAACACAGAAACCTTAGAACAGCCCAGGTAGTTCAATAAAAAGTACCCGCGACAGGACTGACCAAAGCCTTTGTTCATTGCAGCTTCGTAGATGACGATTCGTTCCGTCCCCGAAACCCCTGCTGCCCCTAAAAGCTCTGCGAACTGGGACTGTAAACTGGCTAAACCTTCGGGTGTAGAGTTCGCCAAATAGGTAAAAATCTCTCGAATATTCATCGCGCCAGGAATGTGAGATACTGCATACTCGTCGGCTTCGCGAGTATCAATCACGACAACAGGTTCTTGCGCTGACAGAGTAAATAGTTCTGGTGGAGTTATCAGCGGTTTAACTTCCATTTCTGCTTATCTCCTCGTTGACTTAAGTTGTGCCTGAACGTTGCCTAAATGCCCCAGTCAGCGTGAAATAGAACGTTCTACACAATTAGAGGTCAGGGAAAATAATCAGAAAGTGTCTTTGGATACCGATCCAGCGATGGTCGGTTAAAATGTCAAGATTACATCACATACTCGCTATTTATTGGGGAAATATCCTAGTTTTTTTCCTGCTACTTTTTAGAGTGTCTTCTGAGCACTTATTCGACCGCTCAACATAATGAACGAGGAATTTACAGGCTTCGAGCAAGGACTTAGTCAAGCTTGGTGGGCGGAAATTACCACGGCTTCGCCTCGCTGCATCTACTATTTTGGGCCTTTCCAAACCTTTGAAGAAGCGGGTTCTGCTTACCCAGGCTATATTGACGATCTTGATAGCGAGGGAGCTCAAGGGATCGTAGTCATGATTAGACGCTGCAAGCCAGAGGTATTGACGATATTTGATGAGTAATTGACAGCAACCCTAGCTGCTGGAGGCACGATCGCTGATGATCCAGTCTCCTCTACCGGGCGACGATTGCGGGAGTAGCGGGTAACTCTGGCTGGAAGATTGCCTGAAGAGCCTGTTCTAGCGTTTCTGCCATGACGATGCGGTTTTCGTAGGCTACAATCACTCGCACTAAAGTCGGCAGGCTATTTTGTTCAGCTTCCAAGTAGAGTGGTTCCACATAGAGCAGCGATCGCTCAATCGGAATCACTAAAAGATTCCCCTGAATTACCCGTGACCCCTGGCGATTCCACAGCGAAATCTGCTGGGAAATTACCGGCTCTTGGTTAATCCGCGCTTCAATTTGCTCGGTTCCGTAGACCAGCTGTTGCTTGGGAAACTGGTAGAGCAACAACTTGCCGTATTCCTCCCCATCCGAACGCGCTGCTAACCAGGCAATTAAGTTGGTGCGTTGGGTGGGCGTAAACGGCAGGAGCAGAATGAATTCTTCTTTTTCAGCTGTTGGCAGTTTCATAATCAGGTAGTAGGGTTCCACTGGTTGTGGTGTATTGCCGTAAATCTCAGTGGGTACTTGCCAGTGGTCTTCCCTGTTGTAGAATACCTGCGGGTCGGTCATGTGATAAGTCAACAACCGCTCGGATTGAATTTTGAACAAATCCACCGGGTATCGGATATGACTGCGGAGGGCAGGCGGCATCGCATCCAGCGGTCTTAGCAGGTGGGGGAAGATGGCACCCCAGCTGGCGATCAGAGGGTCTTGGGTGTCTGCTACGTAGAAATCGACAGAGCCATTGTAGGCATCAATGACGACTTTGACCGAGTTACGGATGTAATTAAATTCATTTTTCCCTGGGTCGGAATAGGGGTAGCGATCGCTCGTGGTGTAGGCGTCTAACACCCAGTAGAGATAATTTTTATTTGCTCGGGAGCCAATGGCTGCATCAGTTGGATTCACATCGGCAACCACCAGGTAAGGATCGCTGTCGTAGCGCAAAAAAGGAGCGATCGCACTCACCCGCTCTTTAATGTTGCGGCGGAACAGCAGCTTGGTTTGCTCAGTAAAGTTCTGGGTCACCAGGAACTGCCAATCTTTATGATATTGAGCGAACAGCCACCGTCGCCAAACAGAGCCAATTCCAATCCCACCATCTCCGTCGTAGGTGTTATAGACATTATCGTTGCCACTGGGATAGTCAAACTCTCTTACCTTGCTGCTAGTCATTACATAGGTGTCTGTGATTTCGCCGTAGTAAATCTGAGGCTGACCAATGGGAATACTGACCCGAATTTGTTCACTAGAGGTACGTAAGGGGCTTTTGTCCCTTGCTTGTGCCCCAACCCCAATATCTTTGACCAAGTAATCGGGTAATCCGCCAGGGGCGACGGTGTTGACTGGGCTAAGTGTAAATCCGTAGCCGTGGGTATAGACTAGGTGTTCGTTTACCCAGGTTTTAGCCTCTGGGGGAACGGCGTTATAGTCTAACTCCCTCGCTGCCAGGATGGTTTGTTGCTTTTCTGTTATTTCACTAGCCAGGTATCGTTTCAGGGTGTAGCGATCAATATTGGCACTGGGAAAGTTGTAGTAAGGTCGAATCTGCTGCAGCTGGCGGTTGGTTTCTAATAGTGGACGTGTATCCCAGAGGCGAATATTACGAATCGTCAGTTCGTTCTTTTTTAGGTCAGATGCTCGTAGCTGAGCTTGTGGATCAAAGGTTTTTACATCAATGTTTTCTAGATCAAAGCCCTGTCGGGTCAGGGCAATACTACGCTGGATATAGGGGCGTTCCTGTGCCAGTTCATTGGGCTGTACTACCAGCCGTTGGACACCTGCTGGAACAACCACAGTTGCGATCGCTATTATGGCTAGATATAAGCTTAAGCCGGAAATTAACGAACTCCCAATACGCAGAGGACGCAGACGAAGGAGAGTTCCCCAGGAGAAAAGCGTCTTAGTTAGTAGAAAGATGCTGACAGCCAGTGACAGAATACTCAAACTGGTGTATACTCGATACTGTATGGTTACATCTGTGTAGCTAGCACCGTAGGTGACCCCACGGGTGGAATATAGCAATTCATAGCGACCTAGCCAATAATGGAGGGCGATAGCTGCGTAAAAACTGCTGCCCAGTCCGTATAAATGTCGCAGTTGGGGCAGAGAAAACCCCTGAAACTTTCCCTGACTCAGACTGTTTCCTGAGAGCAAGTAGGTCAGCATGACTGCTACCAGACCATACAAAAATATCCCCAGGAGCCAATATTTTAGAAGTTCCCACACCGGCACAGAGAATACATAAAAGCTAATGTCTCGCTGGAATAGGGGGTCAACGCGGTTAAAACTGGTGGGATGGAAATACTGCAATACACTAGCCCAGTGTTCTGAGAGCACTCCTCCCAAGATCAAACTTATTACGAGTGCGATCGCGCTTAACCAAAACTGAGAATTTATAATGATCGCAATGGTCAAACCCAGTAACAGAATCAGCTGCAAAATTTGGATGGGCTTGTGTTGTCGCCATTGCACCTGCTCCATTAGCTGGAATGGCGGTGGCAGTCGTGACGACGCGCCCAGGAGGCTGATATTCGGATGCCACAAGCTTAAGGCTTCCTGACCGTAGTAAAGCAGCATCAAACCCACCACCACACTCAGTCCCAGCACGATTGGTAGTAGCCAGCGCAATCCGACTTTGGGTAGGGGCGTAGAGTCGTAGGCTCGTACAGATGCCGATACGTGAGGATGCTTGAGTCGGTGGGCTAGAGCTAGATTGCCCACTAAAAACCCAGCTGAGGTGAAGAACGCGATCGCCCACAGTCCCAGCTGGGTTTTTAACCGTAACACAAACGCCGGTAAATATCCAACTTCCTGAAACCACAGTAATTCTGCCGCTAGGTGGGAGGCCAGATCAAACAACAGCCACAGCCCCAACAACAGTACAATCACTCGCTCAACTCGTCTTAGAAACCTGCCATCCATTACTCCCGAAGCAATATGAGAATCTTGCTAATTGAAGATTCAGCTATACTGCTCATTAGACACTGCCTCCAGGTTAAAGAGCATTTGCAAAGTTTCCATCGCTCGACGCCTGGCTTCGATATCCTGCTGCGCTCGCAGTTGTACCATCGGGTCATGCAAAATTTTATTCACAATCCCACGCGTCAAAGCTTCAATAACTTCTTGATGTTTTTCAGCAAATTCACACCCGAGTCGAGATAAAGCTTTTTCTAACTCTTGTGAGCGGATGGTTTCCATTTTGTCTCGTAGGCAGCTGATAGTTGAGACAGTTTCAAGCGATCGCCACCAAACATCAAACGCTTCCACCTCGTCTTCTAGCAGTCTCTGGGCCTCCATAGCCATCTTACGACGGCTTTCATGGTTCTGCGCCACCACTGCCTTCAAGTCATCCACATTAAACGCCTGAACATTCGCCAGGTCATTGACATCTCCATGGACGTTGCGCGGCACGGAAATATCAAACAGCATCAAATGTTGGTTTGCTTCCAAGATGGCTTCGAGTTTTGATCGATCCAGCAGCGGCTCTGTTGCCGCAGTACTGGTAAAGACTAGATCTGACATCGCAATCACAGGCATCATTTCCGCAATCGGATGGAGTTGCAGCGAAATCTGCCGGAACTGATTCGCCAATTCTTCCGCGCGTTGACGAGAGCGATTCAGGATTGAAATTTGTCCAGCCCCTTTCGCCACCAAGTGTTGCACCAGCAGCCGCGACATTTTGCCAGCACCGACAATTGTCACCCGACAAGCAGCTAAATTCTGGACTTTCAGCTGAGCCAACTCCACAGCAGCTGAGCTGATGGAGACTGCCCCAGTGCCGATGCTGGTTTCTGTGCGAACACGCTTCCCAGCTGTGATAGCTTGCTTGAATAGCCGGTTAAGGATGAGTTTTATGCCGTTGTACTGCTGTCCCAGTTTGTGGGTCTGCTTCACTTGAGCTAGAATTTGCCCTTCTCCCAGTACCAGACTATCTAACCCAGCTGCCACCCGCATTAGATGCATGACCGCATCTTCGTGCAGCAACATAAAAAAGTGTTGCCGCAGAGTCAGCACAGGCAACTTGCTGTGTTCAGAAAGAAACTGGGTAACTTCCCGAATGCCCTGTTCCGTCTCATGGGTGACGATATAAATTTCCAGGCGGTTACAAGTGCTCAGGATGGCAACTTCTTCAATGTGGGGGTAGCTACAGAGGTGCGCTAGAGCGCTTTCCATCTGCGGTTCTGCAATACTCAGCTTTTCCCGAACTTCAACTGGCGCTGTCTTGTGGCTAAGCCCCACGACCGCAATCTTCATATTTTCCTCCTATACAGGCGAGGGGCGAGAGGCGATGTGACCTCTTGCCTCTTGCCTCTTGCCTCCTACCGCAATTGAAGTACCTTCGGTTCCTCAAACATATGGATCGTATCGACAAATCGCGCTGTTTGCGACTGGTTGGAAATTACCAGAGACTGAGTCCTTGCCCCTCCGTGAAAGAACCGCACACCTTCCATTAGGGTTCCAGGGGTAATGCCGCAAGCGGCAAAGAGTACCGTGTTGCCCGAAGCGAGTTCTTCGGCGTTGTAAGTCCTGTCTACGTCTGTAATCCCCATTTCGTTCAGGCGTGCGATATTGCCTTCTTTGCTTTCACCAATCAGACCTGTTTTCACCACTTCTGGATCGTAGATCAATTGGCCTTGGAAGTGACCGCCTAAACAGCGCATGGCCGCGGCTGAGATCACGCCTTCTGGTGCGGCACCAATTCCCATCAGGGCGTGAATATTGGTACCGGCAAAGGCGCAGCAGATCGCAGCTGAGACGTCACCATCGCTGATTAGTCGCACTCTGGCTCCAGCTTGACGGATTTCTTTAATCAGCTCTTCGTGACGAGGCCGATCCATTACTACCACCACCAGTTCCTCAATTGCTCGGTTCATGCACTCCGAAATTATTTTGAGGTTTTCGCTAGGTGACTTGTTAATATCAACGTGCCCTCGCGCTGGTGGTGGAGCCGCTAGTTTCTTCATGTAGAAGTCAGGAGCAGCAAACAGACCCCCTTTTTCGGAAATAGCTAGGACTGCCATTGAGCCGTTTTGACCGTAGGCGACCAGGTTGGTGCCTTCACAGGGATCAACAGCGATGTCAATTTCCATCAGTTCGTCGGGGTTGCAGTAAGCTTTGGCATCCTCACGGGTGCAAATGCCGACTTCTTCACCGA